>ENA-OQKO01000003-OQKO01000003.1-human-gut-metagenome-genome-assembly--contig:-NODE-3-length-310136-cov-7.407540_pt1 | contig 310136 bp, 261 predicted proteins | sample MGYA00242777_ERZ504796 | MGnify/ENA primary metagenome ERZ504796 (study PRJEB26092, sample SAMD00036404) | human gut metagenome | host: Homo sapiens | study: EMG produced TPA metagenomics assembly of... | reverse complement strand
TGGAGCGATGTGGATTATATGTTGGTGGATATGCTGCCGGGAACCGGCGACTGTCCTCTGACCGTGTTTCAGTCCCTGCCGGTGGACGGCATCATCATCGTCACCGCTCCCCAGGAGCTGGTGGCCATGATCGTCACCAAGGCGGTGAACATGGCGAAAATGATGGACGTGCCGATTCTGGGCCTGGTGGAGAACATGAGCTACTTCCAGTGCCCGGGCTGCGGCGAGAAGTATAAAATTTTCGGAGACAGCCATCTGGAGGATGTGGCCAACGCAAACGGCCTGAAGATCCTGGGCCGCCTGCCGGTGGATCCCAAGCTGGCCGCCGCCTGCGACAAGGGCGTCATCGAGCTGTTCGACGGAGACTGGCTGGATCAGGCCGCCGATGAAATTGAGGGGGCCTTAAAGGTGGAACAAGCCTAAGCAGAGAAAAAGAAGCCCTCCCCCGGGAAGCTTTCCAAGGGGGAGGGCTTTTTGCTTGTTAGCTTTAGCAAAGGGGCGGCCCCGGTATTGCCGGGAGCCTTTGGCTTTTTAGCCTACAGCTTTTGGAACCGGGGCTGGCACCGGCCGCCGGCGTTCACGGTTTCCAGGAACATGCTCAGAGGCCGGGCCCATAGCTTTTGATGATCCTGGGGATCCCGGTAGACCACCAAGGGCTCCATCGTTTCCGTGTGCCTGGCTACGCCCAGCACCTCGTACTCATGGCCTTTAAAGTGGCGGTAAAGTCCGGGCTCCACCTCTTGAGGACGGATCGGCGGTGCCGCGAAATCCACCGCTTCCGGCAGATGGATCTCAGAAGCGTCCCGCTCCAGAAGAACCCTGGCGCTGTAAGGCTCTACCGGAAGCTCGACGGAGCCGTTGACGGGAGAGAACACCTGGTGGTGGTTCAGCACATCCACCAGCACCTTGCCCGGCGTGACGCCGAAGCCCAGAGAGGCCGGCCCATCCGCTAGGTTCAGGGCGGTATACAGCGCCTGGCCCCCGGCCTCCCGGCGGTACACCAGCTGCTCGTTTTTTACGACGATCTGGCGGTAATCCCCGGTTTGCAGGGGGACGCACATTTCCTTCAGGCGGCTCAGCTTAGCGATATGACGGCTCAGCTTCCCGTTGACGGGGGGCAGGCTGTGCAGGTCCAGGCAGGGCCGCAGAGGCCAGTCGGAACCATTTTCCTTAATGCCGGGAAGCCCCCATTCGCTGCCGTAATAAACGGAGGGCGCTCCGGGCATGGTAAACAGCAGGGTGTATACATTTTCCAAATGCTCAGGATTCCGCAGGACGCTGGCCAGCCGGTTGACGTCGTGGTTATCCACAAAGTTATAGGTGTAGATGTTTTTATAGATTCCTCCGTCGCCGAACTGGCGGTTCAGGGAATAGGCGATCTCAAAATAGTTTTTATCGTTGTGGGAGGAATAGATTCCCTTGTAGCATTCATAGTTTGTGACGGAATCCAGCATCTCCGGATTGGCCCAGCGGTTATAGTCACCGTGAATAATCTCGCCCATCAGCCAAAAATCCGGCTTCTTCTCCTTGCAGAAGCTTCTGAGCCGCCGGAAGAAATCCGGATCCACGCAGTCCGCAGCGTCAAGCCGCAGGCCGTCGATGCCGAAATCCTGAATCCACGAGCCTACCGCCCCCAGCAGGTGATCCACCACCTCCGGGTTCTTCAGGTTCAGCTTCACTAGGTTGAAATGGCCCTCCCAGGCGTCGTACCAGAAGGGATCGCCCATAGGGCTGCCGCCGCCGAAGCTCAGGTTGTGGAACCAGCCGCAGTAGCGGGAGCCCCGGCCGTTTTGCTGTACATCCCGAAAAGCCCAGAATTCCCGGCCCACATGGTTAAACACCCCATCCAACACCACGCGGATGCCGCTTTCATGCAGACGGCCGCATACGGTGCGGAAGGCGTGGCTGTCTCCCAGGCGCTTGTCGATTTGATAATAGTCCTTGGTGTCATAGCCGTGCTCGCTGGACTCAAACACCGGCCCCAGATACACAGCGTTTACCCCCAGCTCCTTGAGATGGGGAATCCAGTCCACCAGCTTTTCGATCCGGTTGACCCGTTCCCCGTCGGCGTTGAAGCGGGGCGCTCCGCAGAAGCCGAGAGGATAAATATGATAAAATACGGCTTTTGTAATCCAATCCATCATGAATCGCTCCTTCCGTGGTCAGATTTGTGATAAGGCTTGGGTTTTATCCCGGGGCCGCGGAAAATTGTTTTTTCGGCGGCAAAAACGCAGGGTTACGCTTTTATTATAGCATAAACGGCGGGAAACAAACACAGGACGAAAAAACAAACAGAAAAGGCTTGATTTCTTTATGAAAAAATGACGAATTTTTTCATTACAAATAGACAAAATTAGTAGAGTGTAGTATAATAAATTAATATAAAATCTATATCTATAGAAAAAGAAAACTTGAGATAGATAAGGAGAGCCCCCTATGAAAAATAATTTAGTGATCGCCATCGCCCGTGAGTTCGGCTCCGGCGGGCGGGAAATCGGCCAGCTGGTGGCAAAGAAACTGGATATCCCATTTTATGACAAGGGAATTATTACCCAGGCCGCAAAGGAAAGCGGCATTGACGAGCGCATTTTTGAAAATGTGGAGGATATCGCTAACAACAGTTTAATTTATTCCCTTTCTATGGGGATTTATAACCCGGGAAGATTTGCCCACCTTCCAAATTATTCTATTAACGACGAGGTGTACCGGGTGCAGACGGAGATCATCCGCAAGGTGGCCGGCGAGGGCGACTGCGTAATCGTAGGCCGGTGCGCGGACTATCTGCTCAATGAAAATCCCAGGTGCGTCAGGGTGTTTGTCCATGCGGATATCGACATCCGGCTGAAGCGGGCTATCGAGGTTTACGGCCTGCCTAAGGATACCGGGGAAAACTTTATCCGCAAGAAGGACCGCCGCCGGGCCAGCTATTACCAGTATTACACGGACAATAAGTGGGGAGACTATGAGAACTACCACTTGATCCTGGACAGCGGGGCCGTTGGGATTGAAAACGCGTCTGAGGTTATTTTGGCCTACGCCAAGGGGATGCCTCAAAAGGAAGAATAAAGAAGGGCCGGCGCCTGCTGGGCGCGGGCTGCAATAGAATATGTGCCGCTGTACGCGGGGAGCGCTGGAAATCACACGCCGGCGCGTCCTTTTCCGCCTGCTGAAATGGGCTGCGGAGAAAGGCCTCCTCTTTACAGCGGCTTTATTTTTTACTATAATAACCATTGGATAATTACGTTAACCTGGAAAGGAGGCTCGAAATGCTGGGAAAGAAAATAACCGTCACCGTGGCCCAGCCCGAGGTCCAACTGGCCGGGGAGGGGCGGAAGGTGTTGTATAAGGGCAGCGTCGCCCTCGGAGACCACAGTTCCCCAAAGCCTGTTTACCTGATTTCCTACGGAGACCCTAAGCCGGAGCAGCCGGCCACCGTCATCGCGGTGGTGTCGTCAAAGGGGAAGGAGCAGTTTGTGGCGGCGCCGGAAAACACAGTATATTACGCGCCGGAGATCCGATCCGTCATTGAAAAGGCCGAGGGCCGGCCCCCGGAAAGGGTTTCCTGCCTGTATGAAAAATCCTGCGGCGCGGTGGTCTACCGGGTGGAGGGCAGGACGGTCCGCTTTTTGGTGGTAAAGAATAAAAACGGCAGGCATTGGGGGTTTCCCAAGGGGCACATGGAGTATGGGGAAAGCGAGCGCCAGACCGCCCTGCGGGAGGTGCTGGAGGAAACCGGCCTAAAAGTGGAGATACTGCCGGGGTTCCGGGAAACCTGTGAATACTGTCCTTATGGAAGCATCCAAAAGCAGGTGGTGTTTTTCGCCGCGAAAAGCGGCGGCGAGGAAGTGGTGATCCAAAGGTCGGAGATTGACCGGTTCAAATGGGCCCGGTACGAGGACGCCTGCGAGCTCTTTAAATACGACAATGATATCCGGGTGCTGCAAAAGGCTAAAAAATGGATTTACCGCCATGAGCGGATCCGGCCCAGGACAAGCCGGACCTGGAACTCGTACGAATCGGCCCAGCGCCGCCGGCGCAGAAAGGCGGCGGCGGAAAAAGAGAAACGGAAAGAGGGAATACGCCTATGATTATCGTAATGAAGCACGGCGCCGGCCAGCGGGAGATCGAAGCCGTTGAAAAGGTGCTGCGGGACCACCAGCTGGGGGTCCATATTTCCAACGGCTCCGCAGCCACCATTATCGGCGTGATCGGGGATAAATCGGCCTTGGCCGGAGTGAACCTGGAAATGATGGACGGCGTGGATAAATGCGTGCCCATTATGCACAGCTATAAGCTGGCCAGCCGGGAGATTTGTCCCGAGGGCCGCACGGTAAGCGTGGGGGATGCGGTGATCGGCGGCAAAAGGCTGGCGATGATGGCCGGCCCCTGCGCCGTGGAAAGTGAAGAACAGATCATGGAGGCAGCCGCCGGCGTAAAGAAGGCCGGGGCCCAGTTTCTGCGGGGCGGGGCCTATAAGCCGAGAACCAGCCCTTACGCCTTCCAGGGCATGGAGGACGAGGGCTTCAAAATGCTGCGTCAGGCCGCCGACGCTACCGGCCTGAAGGTCGTCAGCGAGGTAATCGCCGAGGATCAGATGGACACCGCGGCAAAATACTGCGATATGTTCCAGATCGGCGCCCGGAATATGCAGAATTTTCGGCTGCTGAAGGCGGTGGGCAGAAGCGGGGTGCCGGTGCTGCTGAAGCGTGGCATCGCCTCCACCATCGAGGAATGGCTGGACGCCGCCGAGTACATTATGAGCGAGGGCAATTATAACGTGGTCCTCTGCGAGAGGGGCATCCGCACCTTTGAAACCGCTACCCGGAACACCTTGGATATTTCCGCGGTGCCCGTAATCAAGGAGAGAAGCTGCCTGCCGATTATCGTCGATCCCTCCCATGCGGCGGGAAAGAGCGCTTATATACAGTCCCTGTCCCTGGCTGCCGCCGCCTGCGGCGCCGACGGCCTCATCATCGAGGTTCACCCTTGCCCTAAGTGCGCTATGTCCGACGCCAAGCAGCAGCTGACTCCCGCTCAGTATGCGGAGCTGTTCGCGGAGGTTCGCAGGGTGGCCCAGGCGGTCGGCAGAGAGGTCTAAGCCGCCGCAGGCTAGGCCGGCCGTCATGCCTTCTAAAGAGCGAGCGGCCTGATTCATGACTATTTAATTTTTGAAAAGCCCCCTGCGGAGGTTATGCCTCCCGGCGCGGCTTTCCGGGCCTTCCAAAGCCTTGGCCGCCGTGTTTTTCCGCTTCGTGCCGCCGCTCACAAGCCGGCCGGGAACGGACGGCGGCCTTCTTATGCCCTGGCTTCAGCGCGGATTGCGGTTTGCCGGGAGGGCGGCGCCGGAGCGGTGTGCCCGGCGGGAAACGGAGGACAATACGATGGCTTCTAATTTGGAATTTGTTCAGTTTGTCTGCGACCAGCTGGGGGAACAGGTATCCTGCCGGCGGATGTTCGGGGAATACGGGCTTTTTGCCCACGGGAAATATTTCGCCTGTGTGTGCGATAATCAGCTTTTTTTCAAGGCAACCCCAGGCGGCAGGATGTTGCTGGGTTCGGCGCTGGGCTCCTGTCAGCTGGAACCGCCGTACCCGGGCGCCGCGCCTTACCTGCTGGTGACCCAGCTGGAGGACCGGGAGCTGCTGTCCCGGCTGCTGGAGGCTACCTGCCGGGAGCTGCCGGAGCCGAAGCCCAGAAAGAAAAGGGCCGGGAAATAGAAGGCATGGGGACAGGAAGCTGCCGCGATTTGGTGGCGCGTTGTTTGTGAGACGCCGGCTTTTTATTTGCCGGTAAGAAAGAAATCTGCGCCGCGCTTAAACCGAGGGGGCTCTGTCGTCCACAGCGGCCGAAAACGCTTAAGGCCTGGCGGATGTTCCCCAAAAGGAGCTTTTAAAAGAATAAGATAAAAGGACGCCTTTCATCAAGCGCTCACGAGAGCCTGGCCTGATCAGGCGCCGCCGGGACAGACCGGCTTGGAGCTGTTGAAAACCTATAAACATTGTGGTATAATAGGTTGATCTAGAGAGGTGAAGGAAATGATGGTATCCACCAAGGGCCGCTACGCCCTGCGGGTGATGGTAGAGCTTGCCGCCCGCGGCCTGGAGGAATTCGTCCCCCTGAAAGAAATCGCGGAGCATCAGGAGATCTCTGAAAAATATTTAGAAGCCATTATGAAAAGCTTAGTCAAAGAAGGGCTGGTCACTGGGCTGCGGGGGAAAGGAGGGGGCTACCGCCTTTCCAAGCCGCCGGCGCAGTATACGGTAGGCAGCATTTTAAAGGTGACGGAGGGTTCCCTGGCGCCGGTTGCGTGCCTGGGGCAAAACGCTGCCCCCTGTCCCCGGGCGGAAAGGTGCGCCACCTATCCTATGTGGAAAAGGCTGAACCAGTTGATCGACGACTTTTTCGAGGGGATCACCCTGGAGCAGCTGGCTGGCGAGTCCCAGGGGCAGAACGGCGGCCATTATGTGATTTGACCGGCAGCGGATGAAATTTACGGCCGGCGCTTTTCAGAGGCCGGCGGGGCTTCCGCGCCGCAGACCGCGTTTCCATGGCGGTAAAAGCGATAGCTGAAGAGATGATGGGATAATCCGTGCAAAAACCGGATGAGGCGTACCGCCGCTGCGGGCAAAATAGGACGGAAGCTTCTTTTCCGACAAAATACCCTTCCCTTTTTCTTCAGGGAAAGAAAAGCTTGACTTTTTCTCCAGCCTTTCCTATAATAAACGGTGGAGAGCAAATGTAATTTTATCACAGAGTTTTCCATGCAAAGATTTTTGACCATCCCTTTTCTGAGGGACCGAAGGCCATACGGACAGCCGGGTCAAATGCCGAAGCGGCAACTTTCGTTGCCTTATTGATTGAGCGAACGCTCAAATTTTATAAGTTGGTTACTCAAAACCAGTGTGCCAGGCGCACATCATACTTGTGAAACAATCAATAAGAGTAGTAAAAGTAAAATTTTTGCTATATAGACTCTGAGATCAGCTTACAGTTTGCACCGGCGGCGCCCCCCTTTTCGCCCAATTGGCGCCAAAGCTGAATAACGCAGACTTAACGCACAGGTAAGATGAGCAGCGGCTCGTTTTGCCTGTTTTTTTGTTTTCAGCGGGCCGAAAATCTTGAAAAAGCGATTCCGCGCCTTGGAGCGCCCGGAGCGCCGGGGCTTATCCTAAATCAGGACCGAACGCGGAAAGGGCCTTCCGGATTAGGAATCTTCATGTTAGAAAGGCGGTTGGTGATCATGGATGGTAAAATGAAGCTTTACGGCTTTAATAACCTGACCAAATCCCTGAGCTTCAATATATATGACGTATGCTACGCGAAAACCCAGCGGGAACAGAAGGATTATATTTCCTATATCGACGAGCAGTACAATTCTGACCGCCTGACAAAGATCCTCACTCATGTGACGGAGATGATCGGGGCCAAGGTTCTGAATATTTCCAAGCAGGATTATGAGCCGCAGGGGGCCAGTGTGACCATTCTGGTGGCGGAGGGCTCCATGATCCCGGTGGAGGGAGACACGGTAGTGGCCCACCTGGATAAAAGCCATGTGACGGTTCACACCTACCCCGAGTACCACCCGGATACCTGCCTTGCCACCTTCCGTGTGGATATCGACGTGGCCACCTGCGGGGAGATCACGCCCCTTTCCACACTGGACTATCTCATCGGCAGCTTTGACTCGGATATCATCACCATGGATTACCGTGTCAGGGGCTTTACCCGGGATGTCGCCGGCAAAAAGCTGTTCATGGATCATAAGATCACCTCCATTCAGGACTACATCGACACGGAGACCCTCCAGCGGTACGACGCGGTGGATATTAACGTATACCAGGCTAACCTGTTCCACACCAAAATGCTCATTAAGGAAATCGACCTGCAAAACTATCTGTTTAACACCGACGTTTACGAGCTGCCGCCCAAAACCCGCCTGGCCATCACCGACAGCCTGCGGAAGGAAATGATCGAGGTGTTCAGCGGCAGCAACATCTATTGAGGCCATCGCGGGCGTCTGTCTTTGTCCGTGCGGCTGATCAGGAAACCGGCCCGGCCGCCGCGGAGGCGGAGCATCTGGAAAGCGTGCGGAGGAGAACCCCTCGCAGGAAGGGCGGGACCGCCCCTGCGAAGAAGCGCGGCGCCGCCTTATCCGGTAAAAAATACGGCCTTTTTACGCCGCCTTCCGGCTGGAGGACGAATCTAAAACAGGCTCGCTTTTCAGGAGGAACCTATATATGATTGTGTATTGGATCGTGGCGGTATGCCTCATTTTGAATCTCGTGAATCCCCGGCTGCTCTGGTACATAGACGCATGGAAATATAAGGATTCGAAAAAAGAAGAACCATCCTCCGCATATATTATTTTAAGCAGAAGCATTTCCGCGATAGGGCTGATTGTCTTAGCAACACTTTATTTCACAAGATATCCTTTATAGAAATAATTTAGAAATCTGGTTTTAGAAAGGAGAGGGGACATGGAGGAACGCTTGTCGCAGCAGAGGGCCCCTGTTTTCGAGGCTTTAAAGCGCTTTCAGCGGATGCGCGTCGTCCCCTTCGACGTGCCCGGGCATAAGCGGGGCAAGGGAACGCCGGAGCTTACCGCCTTTTTGGGGGAGCAGTGCATGAGCGTGGATGTAAATTCCATGAAGCCTCTGGACAACCTGTGCCACCCGGTTTCCGTCATCAAGGAGGCTGAGGAGCTGGCCGCTCAGGCCTTCGGCGCTGAAAACGCCTTTTTCATGGTGAACGGAACCACCTCCGCAGTGCAGAGCATGGTGCTGGCCGCCTGCAAAAAGGGGGAAAAGATCATTCTGCCCCGGAACGTCCACCGCAGCGTCATCAACGCGCTGGTGCTCAGCGGCGCCGAGCCGGTGTACGTCAACCCGGAGATGAACCATAAGCTGGGCATTGCTTTGGGAATGTCCGTTGCCCAAGTGGAAAAGGCAATTTTAGAAAACCCATCCGCCAAGGCGGTGCTGGTGAATAATCCTACCTATTACGGGGTGTGCTCCAACTTGAGGGCCATCACGGAGCTTGCCCACCGGCACAATATGCTGGTGCTGGCGGATGAGGCCCACGGCACCCATTTTTATTTTGGGGAAAATATGCCCCCTGCCGCCATGCGGGCGGGAGCGGATATGGCCTCCGTCTCCATGCACAAATCCGGCGGCAGCCTGACCCAGAGCTCCTTGCTGCTGACAGGCAAAAACGTCAATCCCGGCTATGTGAGCCAGATCATCAACCTGACCCAGACCACCAGCGCCTCCTACCTGCTGCTTTCCAGCCTGGATATCTCCCGGCGGAACCTGGCGCTGAATGGAAAAGAGATCTTTAAAAAGGTCACGGATATGGCCCAGTATGCCCGGGATGAAATTAACGCCATCGGGGATTACTACGCTTATTCCCGGGAAATAGTCAACGGGGACAGTGTTTTTGATTTCGATGTAACTAAGCTTTCAATCCATACCCTGGACATCGGCCTGGCGGGCATCGAGGTTTACGATATCCTGCGGGACGAATACGATATCCAGGTGGAATTCGGAGATCTGGGCAACATCTTAGCCTATGTCTCCGTCGGGGACCGGGTCCGGGACCTGGAACGGCTGGTCAGCGCCTTGCAGGAGATCCGCCGCCGCTTCAAGCGGGGCCGGGGCGGGATGCTCAGCCAGGAATATATCAGCCCTCAGGTGGCCGCCACCCCCCAGGAGGCTTTTTATGCGGAAAAGGAATCTTTGCCGCTGAAAGAAAGCGCGGGCCGGGTATGCAGTGAATTTGTCATGTGCTATCCCCCAGGAATCCCCATTCTGGCTCCGGGAGAAAGAATTACTCCTGGTATTTTAGAATATATTGATTACGCTAAGGAAAAGGGATGCTCCCTGACCGGGCCGGAGGATTTGGAAATCAACCGGCTGAACGTGCTGAAGAATCCGCGGTAAAAGGCCGCAAAGGCCGATGAGGCCAGCAATGACGTGTGCTGAATTTCTCTTTTTATGGCCCGGAAGCTCCCGTTAGCCGCATACGGAAACCGCCCGCCGCGTCATGGCCGGCCCGGTCCTGGCGGCGGAAGCTATGTTCTCTGCTTGACGGAATTTTGTCTTGAAATCAAGAGGACTGAAAAGGAAAGAAAAAAGCGTTTTGCAGATTTCCCAAGACGCTTTCAAACCACTGAATGATACTTTGCGAGGAGAGTGACCCATGGAGCTTTGGTTCACGGAACGCCATACCCCCAGCGTGAAATTTTCCATTAAGGTAGACCGGCAGCTTTACACCGCTCAAAGCGAGTTCCAGCGCATCGACGTGTTCGACTCCAAAGAGTTCGGCCGGTTTCTCACTCTGGACGGCTATATGATGCTGACAGAAAAGGACGAGTTTATTTACCACGAAATGATGGTCCACGTGCCCATGGCGGTTCATCCCAACGCCAGGCGGGTGCTGATTATCGGCGCCGGCGACGGCGGCGTGGTGCGGGAGCTGACCCGGTACCACCAGATCGAGCACATCGACCTGGTGGAAATCGACGAGCTGGTGGTGGAGGTGTGCAAAAAATATCTGCCTCAGACCGCCTGCCGCCTGGATGACGAGCGGGTGCATATTTACTATGAGGATGGATTGAAGTTTATCCGCTCCAAGGAAAACGAGTACGACCTGATTATCGTGGATTCCACCGATCCCTTCGGCCCCGGAGAGGGCCTGTTCACCAAGGAGTTTTACGGCAACTGCTATAAGGCGCTGAAAGAGGACGGCATCATGGTAAACCAGCACGAAAGTCCCTTCTACGACGAGGACGCCGCCGCCATGCAGCGGGCCCACAAGCGGATTGTGGAGAGCTTCGCCATCAGCAAGGTTTACCAGGCCCATATTCCCACCTATCCGTCGGGCCATTGGCTGTTCGGCTTCGCCTCCAAAAAATATCACCCGGTAAAGGATTTGAACGCCGCGGCGTGGAATCTTCTGGGGATCCATACCCAATACTATAACACCAGGCTGCACGCCGGGGCGTTCGCTCTGCCCAGCTATGTGGAAGGATTGTTAAAAGATGTTGAACCCTAACGTAGAAACCTTTTTAGGCTGCGACGCGGCCTTCGAGGACGCGGGGATCGTCCTGTTCGGGGCGCCCTTTGACTCCACTACCTCTTTTCGGCCGGGGACCCGGTTCGCCAGCAAGGCCATGCGCTCCGAATCCTTTGGCCTGGAAACCTACAGCCCGTATTTGGATAAGGATCTGACGGACTGCAGAATATTTGACAGCGGCGACCTGGAGCTTTGCTTCGGGGACGCCAATCTGGCCTTGAACCACATCGAGTCCAGGGCCGCCGAAATTTTGGAAGCGGGCAAGCTGCCGGTGATGATCGGCGGCGAGCACTTAGTGACCCTGGGCGCTGTGCGGGCCGCTGTTAAGAGGTATCCTGACCTGCATGTAGTCCATTTCGACGCCCACGCTGATCTGCGGGACGATTACCTAGGCGCCAGGCTGTCCCATGCCACAGTGCTCCGCCGGGTCTGGGATTTGGTGGGCGACGGCCGGATCTTCCAATTCGGCATCCGTTCCGGCGACCGGGAAGAATTTTTGTGGGGAAGGGAGCACGTGTTCACCCGCAGATTTGACTTTAAGGGCCTGGAGGAAACCGTGGCGGCCCTGCAAAAAAAGCCTGTTTACTTTACCCTGGATCTGGACGTGCTGGATCCGTCTGTCTTTCCCGGCACCGGAACCCCGGAAGCCGGCGGCGTCAGCTTCCTGGATCTGCTGGGAGCGGCCCACAAGGTCAGCGGACTGAACATCGTGGGCTGCGATGTCAACGAGCTGTGCCCGGCCTACGACCAAAGCGGCGCTTCCACCGCCGTGGCCTGCAAGGTGCTCCGGGAGCTGCTGCTTCTGCTTTCCAGATAGCCGGAGGCAATGTCCTTTGGAAGCTTTGTCAGAGGGCGTTGTCCCCTTTAACAAGACGGCCTTGCCATGGAGCGAAGGCCGCGTCTTTCTGAAGGACCTATTTACGATATCATTACCTCATGGTCATGAGAGAAATACTGAATAGAAAAGGAGATCGTCAAGATGGGAAAAGCGTTAATCATCGGCTGCGGCGGAGTCGCCAGCGTGGCCATTCACAAGTGCTGTCAGAACAGCGGGGTTTTTGAGGAGATCTGCATCGCCAGCCGTACAAAATCAAAATGCGACGCGCTGAAGGAAAAGCTTTCCGGCGGCAAGACCAAAATCACCACCGCCCAGGTGGACGCCAACAGCGTGGACGAGCTGACTGCCCTGATCAACCAGGTAAAGCCGGACGTGGTTTTGAATCTGGCTTTGCCTTATCAGGACCTGACCATTATGGAGGCCTGCCTGGCCGCCAAGGTGAACTATGTGGACACCGCCAACTACGAGCCGGAGGACACCGCCAAGTTTGAATACAGCTGGCAGTGGGCCTACCGGAAGAAATTTGAGGACGCGGGGATTACCGCCCTGCTGGGCAGCGGCTTTGACCCGGGCGTGACCGGGGTGTTTTCCGCCTATGCCCAGAAGCACTATTTTGACGAGATCAATTATATAGATATTTTAGACTGCAACGCCGGCGACCATGGTTATCCCTTCGCCACAAACTTCAACCCGGAGATCAATATCCGGGAGGTTTCCGCCAAGGGAAGCTACTGGGAGGACGGCCATTGGGTGGAGACTGAGCCCATGGAGATCAAACGGGTATACAATTTCCCGGAAATCGGGGACAAGGATATGTACCTGCTTCACCACGAGGAGCTGGAATCACTGGCGCTGAATATCAAGGGCATCAAGAGGATCCGCTTTTTCATGACCTTCGGCCAGAGCTATCTCACCCATCTGAAATGCCTGGAGGACGTGGGTATGACTTCCATCGAGCCCATCGAGTTCCAGGGCCAGCAGATTGTGCCCCTCCAGTTCCTGAAGGCCGTTCTGCCGGATCCGTCCTCCTTAGGCCCCCGCACCAAGGGAAAGACCAACATCGGCTGTATCTTCCAGGGCAAAAAGGACGGCAAGGACAAAACCTATTACGTGTATAATGTGTGTGACCATCAGGAGTGCTACAAGGAGGTAGGCTCCCAGGCGGTGGCCTATACTACCGGCGTGCCCGCCATGATCGGCGCCATGATGCTGATGACCGGCGTGTGGAACAAGCCCGGCGTCCACAATATTGAGGAATTTGATCCCGATCCCTTTATGGACGCCCTCAATAAGTGGGGCCTGCCCTGGAAGGAAAGCTTCTCCCCTGAGCTGGTGGACTGAGATGGAGCTTCCTTTTTCCTCTTTGCAGACTCCCTGCTATGTGGTGGATGAGGCCTTGCTGGAAAGGAACCTGGTAATTTTAAAGCAGGTTATAGACCGCACCGGATGTAAAATCCTGCTGGCCCAGAAAGCCTTTTCCATGTTCGCCTGTTATCCCCTGATCGGAAGCTATTTAAACGGCACCACGGCCAGCGGCTTGTTCGAGGCCCGGCTGGGAAAGGAAGAAATGGGCGGGGAAACCCACATTTTTTCTCCCGCCTACCGGGAGGACGAAATCGACGAGATTTTAAGCCTGTGCGACCATGTGATATTTAACTCCTTCTCCCAATGGGAAAAATATAGGGACAAGGTGCTGGCCTCCGGTAAAAGCGCCGGCCTCCGGCTGAATCCGGAACACTCCACCCAGGATCACGCTATTTACGATCCCTGTTCTCCCGGCTCCCGGCTGGGAATCACCCTGAAAAAATTCCGCCCCGATCTGCTGGACGGGATTGAGGGGCTTCATTTCCATACCCTGTGCGAGCAGGACGCCGCCCCCTTGGTAGAAACGGTGGCGGTGGTGGAGGAGAAATTCGGCCCCTGGCTTTCCCAGATGAAGTGGCTGAATTTTGGGGGCGGCCATCACATCACCCGGCCCGGCTATGACATTGACGCGCTGGTTTCCTGCGTCAGCCGGGTTCAGGAGCGGTATGGGGTCCAGGTGTATTTAGAGCCCGGAGAGGCCGTCGCTCTGAACGCCGGCTTTTTGGTGTCCACGGTGCTGGATGTGCTGGAAAACAGCGGCAACATCGCGGTTTTAGATACCTCTGCCGCCTGCCATATGCCGGATGTGCTGGAAATGCCCTACCGGCCCCCAATCGCCGGGGGAGGCGGACTGGGGGAAAAGGCCTATGATTACCGCCTGGGCGGCCCTACCTGTCTGGCGGGAGACGTGATCGGGGATTACAGCTTTGACGAGCCCCTGAGTCCCGGAAGCCGCGTGGTGTTCTGTGATATGGCTATCTATTCCATGGTGAAAAACAATACCTTCAACGGCATGAACCTGCCGGCCATTTATCTCAAAAAGCAGGACGGCTCTATTCAGCTTGTGCGGAAATTCGGCTATGAGGATTTTAAAACCCGTCTTTCCTAACGCTGAGGCGCGTTTTATCGGCGGCCCTGGGGCTGCCGATACACCGGTATGTCTGCGGAGCGATAAAACCCTATCGGCGGAATCTTGATGGAAATGAGGAGAGGGCATACCGAAAGTATTGAAAAAATTCTGTTCTACAATATGTAGAAAAAGATATATAAATCCTATTTGTTTTTAATATAGGGATCTGCTTACGGTTGATACGTCTTTATAGAAGCGCGGGCGGGAACGCGAAGCTCATTGGCTTTACGGATAAGGCAGTGGGATGATCAAAAAAAGGCCCGGGAGTTTTCTTTTCTTCAAAAAACTCCCGGGCCTTTTTTGACAGCACGGTTTTACATAAAGTATAAAATTATAAAATAAATCCAAATTGCAAAAGCGTTGGCTGAATCGGATAGGAGGGGATAAAAGGACATTGCCGTCGGCTTATGGCTGGTCAAACATGGGAGTGGAAAGATAACGGTCTCCAGTGTCGGGCAGAAGCGCCACGATGGTTTTTCCTTTATTTTCGGGACGTTTTGCCAGCTCAATGGCGGCCCAAGCCGCGGCGCCGGAGGAAATGCCGACCAGCACGCCTTCCTGCCTGGCGATCTGACGGCCGGTTTCAAAGGCGGCCCCGCTGGTTACCGGAATAATCTCGTCATAAATTTTAGTGTCCAGCACCTCCGGAATAAACCCGGCGCCGATGCCCTGAAGCTTGTGTGAGCCGGCCGTACCCTTGGAAAGCACCGGGGAATCCGACGGCTCTACCGCCACTATCCTGACCTGAGGGTTCTTTTGCTTCAAAAACTCTCCCACGCCGGTAATGGTGCCGCCAGTGCCCACTCCCGCCACAAAAATATCCACTTTGCCGTCGGTATCCTCCCAGATCTCCGGACCGGTTGTGGCCTTATGAACCTTCGGATTGGCCGGGTTCACGAACTGTCCTGGAATAAAGCTTCCGGGGATTTCTCTGGAGAGCTCCTCCGCCTTGGCGATAGCGCCCTTCATCCCCTTGACGCCCTCTGTCAGCACCAGCTCCGCTCCATAAGCCTGCATCAGCTTCCGCCGTTCCACAGACATGGTTTCCGGCATGGTGATGATCAGCCGGTAACCCTTGGCCGCGGCCACAGAAGCCAGGCCAATGCCGGTATTGCCGCTGGTAGGCTCGATGATGACCGAGCCCTTCCGCAAAAGGCCTTTTTCCTCTGCGTCCTCGATCATCGCCTTAGCGATTCGATCCTTGACGCTCCCCGCCGGGTTAAGGTATTCCAGCTTTGCCAGCAGAACAGCCTCCAGTCCGTAGGATTTTTCTATGCGTCCCAGTTCTAAAAGGGGAGTTCTGCCGACCAGGTCGGCGGCGGTATGATAAATCTTCATGATGATTCCTCCTTGTGTTCTTTTTGAATTAGGTTTTCTTGAAATATTTTCCCGCTTCCGGCGTTTTTCCGGCCGCCCGCTTGAACTGGCCGGAAAAAGGCTGGAAAAGAAGAGAAGGGGAAAGGCTGCTTTTACCGCGCGGTTTGAAACAGCGCCTCCTGAAAATGAGAAACGGCGGCGTGCCGGCCCTTTGATGAGCGGCCCGGAAATCGGGAAAACCGGATGTTCCAAAAGCTAACCGTCCAGAAGGGCCGGAAAGGGGGGATTTGGTCCGCCTTGGACAGCCTGAAGCGGCTTACCGCTTTTATCCTTTTCTATTTGGCGTAAGCGAAGCCGTGTTCCAGGTCGGCCAGGATATCGTCAATATGCTCAGTGCCGATGGAAAGCCGGATGGTGTTGGGGCGGATGCCCGCTTTCAGCTGGGCCTCCCGGCTGAGCTGGGCATGGGTGGTGGTCGCTGGATGAATCACCAGGGATTTCACATCCGCCACGTTGGCCAGCAGGGAAAACAGCTCCAAATGATCGATAAAGGCCTGAGCTTCTTTTTCTTTCCCCTTGATCTCAAAGGTGAAAATAGAAGCGGCGCCCTTGGGAAAATATTTCTCGTAAAGCTTATGGTCCGGGTGGCCGCTTAATGACGGATGGTTTACCCGCTCCACCTGGGGATGGCGGCTGAGAAACTCTACCACCCGCAAGGTGTTCTCGACGTGGCGCTCCAGTCTAAGGGAAAGGGTCTCGAGCCCTTGCAGCAGCAGAAAGGCGTTAAAGGGGGAAATCGACGCCCCGGTATCCCGCAGGAGGATCGCCCGGATATAGGCGGCGAAGGCAGCCTTGCCCGCGGCATTGGTAAAGGAAACACCATGATAGCTGGGATTCGGCTGGGTGAACTGCGGAAACCTTCCGGAGGCCTCCCAGTCGAAGGTGCCGCCGTCTACGATGACGCCGCCCAGGGAGGTGCCGTGTCCGCCGATAAATTTGGTAGCCGAGTGAACCACAATATCCGCGCCATGCTCAATGGGCCGGATCAGATAGGGGGTGCCGAAGGTGTTATCGATGATCAGGGGAATTTGATGCTTATGGGCGAGCTGGGCCAGCGCCTCGATGTCCGGGATATCGGAGTTAGGATTCCCCAGAGTTTCCAAATAAATCGCCTTGGTTTCCGGGCGGACAGCCTTTTTCACCTGGTCCAGATCATGGATGTTCACGAAGGTGGTATCCACGCCGAAGGCCTTCAGGGTAGTGTTCAGCAGGTTGTAGGTGCCGCCGTAAATGGTATTCTGGGAAACGATATGGTCGCCTGACCTGGCTACAGCCTCGATAGCATAGGTGATGGCCGCCGCGCCGGAGGCTACCGCCAGGCCGGCCGCGCCGTTTTCCAGGGCGGCGACCCGGTTCTCCAGCACCTCTTGAGTGGAGTTGGTAAGCCTGCCGTAAATATTGCCGCCCTCCGCCAAGCCAAACCGGGCGGCCGCCTGGGCGCAATCCTGGAATACGTAGGAGGTGGTCTGATAAATCGGCACCGCTCTTGCGCCGGTGGCTGGGTCGGGCGCTTCCTGCCCTACATGAAGCTGAAGGGTTTCAAATTTATAATTTTTGTTCGCCATGATGGAACTTCCTTTCTTAAATAGAAATATGGACGGGTTACTTCCCTTTGCACATTCGCCCATTGCGGAAATTCCTTCTCAGCAGCGCTTCAAACCGCTTGCTCATTATGATCATCCTTATAAACCTATTTATTCAGTGGGTTTATAGGTATCCTACACCTATTTACCAGTTCTGTCAATAGTTTTTTTCCAAAAGCGGAGAGAAAGCCGGCAGGACAGGCTTAAAAAAGGGCAGTTTTAAAATTCCGGAATATCATTGCTTGAAAAAAGCGGCGGTCGGGGCCTTAATCAAATTAGACAGGGAGGGTCCTGATAAAAATTCCCGGCTTTCGCCCAGGTTTCTGGACAAGGCCGGGAATGATTCTTGGGGCGGTCGATCGCGAAAAAACAGGACAACCAAAAAAACTTTAAAAATAGTACCGGCATCCGCCTTAAAAATGCCATTCGCAGGGAACCTTTTCCGGATCCTGGTAATTGAAGTACAAAATTCCTTCCCGATGGCCCAGGCGTTCTGCGTTGGTGCGTTCGCCCTGGGCTACGCGGGAAACCAGCTCCAGCAGATCGTCTGACAGATCATCCAAAGACCGGTCCCCCGTCAGCGCCGGCGCGGCGCAAAAGTCGATGTCATCCTTCATGCGCCCATAGGTGCGGGGGTTTCCGGTTACTTTGATCACCGGACTCACGGGAGTGCCTACCACATGGCCCCGGCCGGTGACCAAAAACACAATATGGGCGCCGCAGGCGATCAGATCCAGCATATCCGACGGATCCGCGGCCTCGTGGTGAGCCGGCTCCAGCTTTTCATCGGGAGTGGTGTCCAGCAGGTACAGGCCTGGCTTTTTCGGCGCCTGGGCGATTTTCAGCACGCCTCGGATGGGCCTGGTTCCGCTTTTTACCATCGCCCCCATACTCTTTTCCTCAATGGTGGTTAGACCGCCGTCCATATTTCCAGGGGCAATAGAGAAGTGGCCGTATTTGACGCAGAACTCCATGGTTTTGTCGTAGGCCCGGCGGATGTCATCCGCAACCCTGGGCGTCGCCGCCCGCGCCGCCAAGTATTCCTTTAAGCCCAGGCCTTCGCACAGCTCCTCAAAAATAGCGGTTCCTCCGGCATCCACGAGCCGGTCGAATACCCGGCCTATCAGGGCGTTGCCCGCCAGCCCGGATGTGAAATCAGAGCCTCCGCATTCGCCGGCCAGCACCAGCTCAGAAAGATACATGGGCTCCCGCGGCGTGGCTTCCAGCTTTTTCAGCAGCTCACGGACAATCTCCAGGCCCTTGTCGTAGCCTTTGACGCTGCCACCGGCCTCCTGCTGGTAAAACCATTGGGATTCCCGGCCTCTCTGCCGGGCGAATTCCGCGATTTTCTGAGGCTTGGTGTATTCGCAGCCATGGCCGATCGCTAAAACCGCGCCTACGTTGGGATGAGTGGAGAACCGGAGCAGCCGGCGAATATCCGCTTGGTTATCCAGGCAGGAGGAGGTTCCCACAGCCTCTACATCCTGGCCTAACTCCTGAAAATGCCTGGCGATCCGCTCGCTCAGCGCCCGGCAGCATTCCACCGTATAGATTACCAGCACCTTATTCCGAATTCCCTTGGAACCGTCGGGCCGGACATAACCCTGGCATAACAGCTTATCCTTCATGGCGCGCCTCCTCCGTTTCCTCGTAGTCATATACGGCGTATTCCATATCCGATAAGATCATGGTTTTGGTATCCATTTTCGCAGAGGTCATATCATACTCGCTTCGGACATTATGCAGATGAACCCAAGCCCCTTTGGGGATATCCTGGGTCGCGACGGCGATTTTTACGCCGTATTTAATGATAAACTCTCCGGGCTTTATATCCCGCAAAGCGATTTTGTGTCCATAGGGTATCTCTTGCAAGGCCTCTATGTTTTTTCCCTGAGGTCCGATGTCCCCGGTGACGCTCACGCTTCCCGCCGGGATATCCCCTAACGCGGTGGCTACATTATCCTGGGCGCTTACCTGATAACACGCCTGCTGTTCAAATTTCATCCGGCTTTCCCCTCTTTCTGCCATCCCCTGAAAACGGTGCTTCAGATTTAGGCATAATTTGGTTTTTTATTCCTCTCACGCTATTAAAAATAGTAACCATTAACAAAGCGGAAGTCAAGCCGCCAAGCGTTTTCTATAAATTCCAAATTGGCGCGCATAAATTCCAATATGGAATTTATCTTTCCGGTTCATACAGGCTTTCAACTGGTCCGAAAAAGCCTGCAGCGCGGCCTTCCGCTAGGCTTATGATGCCATCGATCTAATAGGAAAATAACTGTTTGGAAATCGGGATCCGGCCAAAGCTAACGAAGCGGTAATACGTGCGGCCGGAAAGAAGCCTTTGCTGAGCTTGCACTGCGTAAAGGATAGCTGTTTTCAGCGGGAGTGTAAAATTCAATAAAAGAAAAACCCCCGAACGCGGCTTACGCGTCGGGGCTTCAGCTGAAAAGAACCGTAAAAATCGGTGTTTTCAGCGCAGGAACAAAAACAAAGCGCACCTACAAGAGTGAGTGCGCGGTCTGTCTGCGGCAGTCAGCCGCTGGGATGCGTTGAAAAAAAGATACCCGCCCTGAAACGCGGGCACAAAAGCCAAAAATAGAAAAAACCTGCGGCGCGTGAATTGCTCACCGCAGGCCTGGGAAGTATTGATAAAAAGATACCCGCTTAAAAACGCGGGCACAAAAGCCAAAAATAGAAAAAACCTGCGGCGCGCGAATTGCTCACCGCAGGCCTGGGAAGTATTGATAAAAAGATACCCGCTTAAAACGCGGGCACAAAAGCCAAAAATAGAAAAAACCTGCGGCGCGCGAATTGCTCACCGCAGGTGTGGTCGGAGTGAAGGGATTCGAACCCCCGGCATCCTGCTCCCAAAGCAGGCGCGCTACCAACTGCGCTACACCCCGGTTTTAAAATGCTTACGGCTAAAATAGTTCTTGCACACGGAGAAGCCTTGGCACGTTTGTATCTGAAACAGATGCTTTAGTCAAGCCGCCGCGAAAACTACTTTTTCTAAAAAAGACGGCGAAGGAATGTAAAAAGAACTTCTTACAGCAGGCTGATTAGCCGAAACAGCCTTTTTATTATATGCAATTCCGGCGAAATTGTCAAGAGATAGGCATAAATCCTAGGGATTTCATTGACTTTTTGCCCGGGCTGGATTACTATTATATGGTATCGAAAAATTAAGTTTAGGGGGAACTTCCTTATGATGCCCAACAGTGAAAAAACCATGGAAAAAGTCGTTGGCCTTTGTAAAAATCGCGGCTTTGTTTATTCTGGTTCCGAAATATACGGCGGCCTTTCCAATACCTGGGATTACGGCCCGTTAGGCGTAGAGTTCAAAAATAATGTGAAGAATGCTTGGCACAAAAAGTTTGTCCAGGAGAATCCTTATAACGTGGCTCTGGATTCCGCTATTTTGATGAATCCGCAGGTGTGGGTAGCCTCGGGCCATGTAGGAGGCTTTTCCGACCCGCTGATGGACTGTAAGGACTGTAAAACCCGTCACCGCGCGGATAAGCTGATCGAGGACGCCGGCGGCGACGCCAACGGTATGACCTTTGAGCAGATGAGCGATTACATCAAGGAGCACGGCATTACCTGTCCGGAATGCGGCTCCGCTAACTTTACCGATATCCGTAAATTCAACCTGATGTTCAAGACCTTTCAGGGAGTGACCGAGGATGCGAAAAACGAAATTTTCCTGCGTCCGGAAACTGCCCAGGGCATCTTCGTAAACTTTGCCAATATCCAGCGCACTACCAGAAGAAAGCTTCCTTTCGGCGTCTGCCAGATCGGAAAATCCTTCCGCAATGAGATTACTCCGGGAAACTTCACCTTCCGCACCAGGGAATTCGAACAGATGGAGCTGGAGTTTTTCTGTAAGCCGGATACGGACTTGGAATGGTTCTACTATTGGAAGGATTACTGCAAAAACTGGCTGCTGTCCTTGGGAATCAAGGAAGAAAACATGCGGCTGAGAGACCATGAGAAGGAAGAACTATCCTTCTATTCAAAAGCTACTACGGATATTGAGTATCTGTTCCCCTTCGGATGGGGTGAGCTTTGGGGGATCGCCGACCGGACTAATTACGATTTGAAGCAGCATCAGGATCATTCCGGAAAGAGCCTGGAGTATTTTGATCCTTCTGATAATACCCGTTATATCCCCTATGTGGTAGAACCCTCACTGGGCGCTGACCGTGTAGCGCTGGCGTTTTTGTGCGAGGCCTATGATGAGGAAGAGGTTGGAGAGAAGGATACCCGTGTGGTTATGCATCTTCATCCGGCGCTGGCGCCGTATAAATGCGCGGTGCTGCCCTTATCTAAGAAGCTGAGCGAAAACGCTGAAAAGGTCTATCATATGCTGCAGAAGCGGTTTATGGTGGAATACGACGATGCAGGCTCTATCGGCAAACGGTACCGCCGCCAGGATGAAATTGGTACGCCCTTCTGCCTGACCTATGACTTCGATTCTGAAACTGACGGCTGTGTTACTGTCCGGGATCGGGATACTATGGCGCAGGAGCGCGTTGCCATCGATAAGCTGGCAGAATACATTGAGGCCAAGCTGGAATTTTAAAGCCTGCTTCTGCCCCTTTATGATGGAAAAAGCCTATCCGTACAACGGATAGGCTTTTTATAGCTGCTGGAGCATCAAGGCTTGTCCGGACGGTAGACGGACTAAGGCGTTACTGTATCCGCGGACTCCATAACGAGCATGATGAGATCCCTTAATCTGAAAGCGCCATTTCCAGGTATACCATATCAATCAGCCGCTTCCCGCCTTCAAAAATCGGATGGTCGTAGTGATCCAAAAAGAAATTGGGCACCCGGTGAGAAATCTGAAAACCGCATTTTTCATAGAAGGGGATTGTCAGCGGGCTGTCGCCTGTGCCAACCAAAAGCCTGTCGCAGCGCCCTCGGTAATGGCGGCAGATAAACTCCACCATCCTTTTCCCATAGCCCTGGTTTTGCGCCTCGGGGACTGTGGCTAAGTTTTTAATCTCAAACACCCGGTTTTCCTCCTGGGTGACTACGCACACGGTTTTAAGCTCCGGGTCCATGAGGGCGAACAGCTCCCCACGGTCCAAATACCGGTTGATCATGGCTTCCTGCTCATCCGCCAACAGCAGAAGCGGTAAATAATTTCTTTTATGGTTTTGGATATTTAGAATCTCCATCAGCGCACCTATGACAAATTAAAAACTAATTAATACTAATAGTAATATATATCATATTTAAAACAAAATTTTCTAGAGTTTTCTCAGGAACCCGAGCCAAAATATAAGCAAGCCCGGCGAATAAAAAACGAAAGAAACTGGGAACCGCCGGTATGGTACGGGGAAGCAAGCTAAAACAGCCTGGAGGCAGGCCGGGCATTTGGCGCGTTGGGCCAGGCTGCCGGGCAATTATTTTTTAAGCGCGGGGGTCCGCGCCAGCGGTTGGGGAACCGGAGGCGCTAAAAACCAGCGTGATGAAAAGCTGGCCCTGCGTGGAGCTGGAGCTATGATAAAGCTTGATAAAAAGAAAGCTGCTGTGGTGTTTAGAATGTATTTTCATGAAGATTTGTAATAAATATTAATATTATTACAAATAGGATAATAGGATAGCAAAAACGCTGAAAGCCTCCTTTCCGCGCGTTAGGGCTCCATATTGCCGGAGGCATACATGATCACGGATAACGCGGCCAACGGGGCGGTTTCCGTTCGGAGAATCCGTTTTCCCAAAGTGACGGGCACGCCGCCCGCCTTCCGCGCGGCCTCAGCCTCAGGCAGCGAAAAGCCTCCTTCAGGACCGATCAATACGGAAACGGTTTTAGTTTTCTGAGTGATAAGCCGGGAAACACTCTCTCCGCCGCCCTCATAGCAAAATAAAAATACCTCGGCCTGAGCTGCCTGAATCAGTGCTTGGTGAAAATCCGCGGGAGGGCAGACCTGGGGGAGAATCCCCCGTCCGCACTGCTTGGCAGCTTCCACCGCGATTTTTTGCCAGCGATCCGTCTTTTTCTGGGAGGCTTTTCCATCCGGACGGGAAACGCACCGTTCCATCCGCACCGGAACGATCTGCGAAACGCCAAGCTCCACGGCTTTCTGGACGATCCAGTCCATTTTTTCTCCCTTGGGCAGCCCTTGGTATAAAATTACGGACAGGGACGGCTCATTTTCGCACTGGTGTTTGTCTATAATAGTAAGAGCGGCTTCCTCGGGAGAAAGCCGCTGAACAACGCATTGGTAATCAAATCCCTGGGTGTCGCATAGGGTTACAGTGTCGCCCGGCTTCATCCGCAGGGACCTGCACATGTGGGCGGCGTCGGGTCCGGTCAGTATCACCTGTCCGCCCGAGACCGATTCAACAAAAAATCTAGGCATTGACCTTGCAGCGCTCCATTTCTCTTACCCGGCGCTTCCGCAAAGTCAGCAGCCGGATCCGGTTATACCGCTGGATCGCCACAAAGGGCAGGTTGCCCAGCAGAATCAAAAAGCCGAAAATCAGCCCCAGCGGGAAGGGATTGAAAATCACCACGGGCACCGCGCAGAACGCGCACAGGGAATGATCCCATTCTCCCCGGCAGGTTTCCAGAAGGAAAGCGTCTAAATAATGGATGGAAAGATCCTCGGTATCCAGATGATCCTTAGAAAAGCCCTGTTTTCCCACATGGGTGGGAACGAGATCCTTCCAAAGCTTAATTTTCAAATACTTCACATACCACTTGCCGTTCTTTTCCCATTTGAACATCTGATAGCGCTTCCGACGGAAGTCGAACCAAGAGGGGCTTCCATAAACGCAGAGCACAAAAGCAACCACATGCCAAGCCCCCACGAAAGCGATGTTGTATAAAAGGATTTCCCAAAAATTCTTCATATCCGTCTCACCTAATTCCCATTGTAAAATGACAATTTTCTTACAAAATCCTTACAGCTATTGTACCTCAACTTTCATTGAAAAACAAGCCCTGTTGTGGTATTGTTAAACTAAACCTATGCGAAAACACATGGAAAATAGTACACAGAAAGAGATGACACATTCATGCGGGCAGAAATTTTATGCGTCGGAACGGAGCTTTTACTGGGGGACATTGTAAACACCAACGCTGCTTACATCGCCAAAGAGCTGGCCGCCATCGGCGTTAACGTATATCACCAGGCCGTAGTGGGGGACAACGCCCAAAGGCTTAGAGAGCAGCTGGAGCGGTCCTTCTCCCAGTGCGATTTGGTGGTGCTCACCGGAGGGCTGGGCCCTACCTACGACGATCTGACCAAGGAAACGGTGGCCGAGCTGTTCGGCCGGGAAATGGAGTTTAACCAGGAAGCCTACGACGGTATTCTCCGGCGTTTTCTCCACTCGGACCGGCAAATGACAGAAAATAACCGGAAGCAGGCTTACCTGCCGGTGGGGGCGGTTCCCCTGCAAAACCAAAACGGCACCGCGCCGGGGCTGATTTTGGAGGATGAAAGGGAGCACAGAACCGCGGTGCTTCTGCCCGGTCCGCCCAGAGAGATGGAGCCGATGTTTTCCAATCAGGTGGTGCCATATCTGAAAGAGAAAACCCATTCGACTCTGGTTTCCCACAGCATCCACATTTTCGGCCTGGGAGAATCCTATGTGGAATCCTGTCTTCACGATTTTATGGAGGAAAGCCGGAACCCCACCCTGGCGCCCTACGCCAAGGAGGGCGAGGTGCTGCTGCGGGTGACCGCCTCGGCCGGAAGCCGGGAAGAGGCCGACCGAATGATGGAGCCGGTGATCGAAAGGGTCAAGGAGCTCTTCGGCGACAACGTTTACGGCGTGGATATCGGGAGCCTCCAGGCGGCGCTGGTAGCGGAGCTTCAGAAAAAAGGGCTGAAGGCGGCCACGGCGGAAAGCTGTACCGGCGGACTGGTGTCCAAGCGGATTACCGAGGTGGCGGGCGCTTCCCAGGTGTTCGACTGCGGGATCTGCTCTTACGCCAACCAAATTAAGGAGCGGGTGCTGGGGGTCTCCCATGAAACCCTGGAAGCCCTGGGAGCGGTGTCCAGGGAAACCGCGGCTCAGATGGCGGCGGGCGTGAGAAAGCTGGCTCAGGCGGATATCGGCGTTTCCACCACCGGCATCGCCGGGCCGGACGGTGGAACGGACGAAAAGCCGGTAGGCCTGGTGTACGTGGGGGTGGACAGCGAAAATTATTCCACCGTCCTGGAGTGCAGGCTCTCCCGGGGCTACCGGGATGAGCGGGAGCTGATCCGCTATCTGGCGTCCAGCCATGCCTTGCGGCTGGCCCTTACCCCGGCGAGAAAGGCCTGAGAGCTGCCGGCCGCAAAAGGCGAAACAGTTTTTTTGACAGGCTTTTGGGAAAGCGCCAAAAGCCCGCACCTGCCGGATTGGCCAAGGCGGAAGCGGGGCTTTCCTTAAAAGGCCGTAAACGGCGGGCCGGGAAAAGCCCTCACGGCCCTGATAAAACGAAAGTAAAGGAGTGAATACGTTTGGCGCGAGATGCCGGCGTTTTAATGCATATTACCTCCCTGCCTTCTCCCTGCGGAATCGGCACTCTGGGAAGGGAAGCCTACCGGTTCGCGGATTTTTTGAAGGCGGCGGGGCAGAGATACTGGCAGATTCTCCCGGTGGGGCCTACCAGCTACGGAGATTCTCCCTATCAATCCTTTTCCACCTACGCGGGAAATCCCTACTTGATTGATTTAGACCTGCTTCAGGAGGAGGGCCTGCTGGAAAAGGAGGAATACGAAGCCCTGGACTGGGGCGGAGACCCTCTGCGGGTGGACTATGAGGCGCTTTACCGCAGCCGCTTTCAGGTGCTGCGGCTGGCCTATGAGCGGGGCGCATCCCGGGACCGGGAGGAATTTGAGCGGTTCCGGCGGGATAACGAGAGCTGGCTGGGAAATTACGCCCTGTTTATGGCGGTCAAGGAGCATTTCGGCATGATCTCCTGGCTGGAGTGGCCTGACGAGGGGATCAGGCTCCGGCGGAAAAGAAGCCTGGTCCAGTATGAAAAGAGGCTGAAAGCCCAGGTGGAGTTCTGGGAGTATGTCCAGTTCCTGTTTTTCAGGCAGTGGCGGCAGCTGAAGGCCTATGTGAATTCCCTGGGGATTCTGATTTTTGGGGATATGCCGATTTATGTGGCCATGGACAGCGCCGATACCTGGTCCAACCCGGAGATCTTCTGGCTGGACAGGAGCCGCAGGCCGGTATGTGTGGCGGGCTGTCCGCCGGATTACTTTTCGGAAACCGGGCAGCTTTGGGGGAACCCCCTGTATGATTGGGAATTTTTGAAAAAGACCAAATACAACTGGTGGATGAACCGGATCGATTTGACCCGCCGGCTGTTCGACGTGACCCGGATCGACCACTTCCGCGCCTTCGACACGTATTACGCCATCCCTTACGGGGAGGAGACCGCTGTCAACGGCCAGTGGATGGAGGGGCCGGGCATCGACTTTTTCAAAACGCTGCGCCGGTCGCTGGGAAACGTGCCGATCATCGCCGAGGATCTGGGGCTTTTGTTCCCGTCGGTGCAGAAGCTTTTGAAAAAAACCGGGTATCCTGGTATGAAGGTGCTCCAATTCGCCTTTGACTCCAACGAGGAAAACGATTATCTTCCTCATCATTTCGACAACCATTGCGTGGTGTATACCGGCACCCACGACAACAACACGGTAAACGGCTGGCTGGAGCAGGCCAGCCGCAAGGACCGGAAATTTGCCGTGGATTACTGCCGCCTGACCAAACGGGAGGGATATCACTGGGGCATGATCCGCACCGGCCTGAGCAGCGTCAGCGACCTGGCCATCGCCCAGATGCAGGATGTACTGGGGCTTGGCGCCGAGAGCCGCATGAATCTGCCCTCTACCCTGGGCGGAAACTGGCAGTGGCGGATGGCGCCGGACGCCCTGACGCCGGAGCTTGCCGGAAAGCTGCGTTACTACACGGCGCTGTACGGCCGCCTGCCGAAAAAAACAGCGGGAGAATAAGGAAGGACGCTTGGCGCCGCCTGCTGTTGGACGGGTGTTCCCCGGCGGACAGGAGGCGCCGTGGAATACAGCCAGGGGTTTCATTTGACTTTTCTTGAGGCTTTTCCAACCCGAAAAGGGTGCGGGAAAGCCTTTTTTGCTTTTCAGAGGCACCCGGCTCATGCCGGGCGGCATAGCGCCCAGCGCGGCAGGGCTTAAGCCGGGCCTGCTTCCGCTTTTGAGCCTTGCGAAAAAGAGCTGTCATGAATTTGTTTTTTGGACAATATAAAAATAAATGAAAAAGTAGATAAAAAAGCTATTGACAAATGGGAAAATAAAATGTATCATTGTACTATGATATTAATACAATGATACAAAGGAGATGTTACCATGTCATGGCAGCTGACAGCGGACAGACCCATTTACTTGCAGCTGATTGAAGAAATTGAGCTGCGGATTGTGTCTGGGATGTACACCGTGGGCGAAAAGCTTCCCGGGGTGCGGGATCTGGCAGCGCAAGCGTCGGTCAACCCAAACACGATGCAGAAGGCTTTAACGGAGCTGGAGCGGCAGGGGCTGGTATATTCCCAGCGGACCGCCGGCAGGTTTATAACGGAGGACAGCAAGATGATTCAAAATTTAAAAAACCAGTTGGCTACGGATCAGATTTTGGATTTTTTTAAAAAGATGAACCAGCTGGGCTTTACGAAGGAAGAAACGATAAAGCTGATGCAGCAGCTTGGGAGCAAGGAGGATGCCAAATGAACCCGATCTTAATTTGCAATAATTTGGTAAAGCGGTATTCTTACCAGCAGGCCCTCGGCGGGGTGAACTTAACGCTGGAAAGAGGCCGGATCATCGGTTTGCTGGGGCCGAACGGCTCGGGAAAAACCACGCTGATTAAGCTGGCCAGCGGTCTGCTGGTGCCTACCGGCGGCGAGATTCTAGTAGGCGGCATGGCGCCGGGAGTGGAAACGAAAAAAATAGTCTCCTATTTGCCGGAGCGCACCTATTTAAACACCTGGATGCGGGTTTCCGATCTGCTGAACTTTTTCGAGGATTTTTACAAGGATTTTGACAAGGTTAAGGCCTATGAGATGCTTCAGCGGCTGAATATCAACCCGGCGGACCGGCTGAAGAATATGTCCAAGGGCACCAAGGAAAAGGTGCAGCTGATTCTGGTGATGAGCCGGCAGGCCCAGCTTTACCTGCTGGATGAGCCTATCGGCGGCGTAGACCCGGCGGCGAGAGATTATATTTTGGATACCATCATCAGCAATTATACGGAAAACGCCACGGTGGTGATCTCCACTCATCTGATCGCCGACATTGAGAAGGTGCTGGATGAGGTGGTATTTATCAGCGCGGGACAGATCGCGCTTCAGTCCAGTGTGGACGATATTCGAGAGGGTCAGGGTAAATCTGTGGACACCCTGTTCAGGGAGGTATTCAGATGCTAGGAAAATTGATGAAATACGAGTTTAAGGCTACCAGCCGGATGCTTCTGCCCATCAACGGGGCGATGCTGCTGTTCGCGCTGATCAACCGGCTGTTTATGGAGCTGAACTTCTTCCAAACCGGCAATATGGCGATTTCTGCCCTTGCCACCGTCATGGCGGTCATGTACGTCATGGTGATCATCGCCGCCTTTGTCATTACGCTGATCGTCATTATTCAGCGGTTTTATAAGAATCTGCTGACTGACGAGGGCTATCTGATGTTTACCCTTCCGGTCAAGGCTCACAGCCATATCACCTCCAAGGGGATCGTCGCCTTTGTGTGGTACCTGGCCAGCTTTGTGGTCTGCGCCCTGTCTATCTTCATTCTGGTCGTGGATCAAAATGTGATAGACGGCCTCTCCCAGTTCTTTACTGTGGAGCTGCCCCGGTATTTCCAGCTCGCGGGAGGCGACGGAATCGCCATTCTCTTCGAGGTGCTCGCGCTGTTCCTGCTGTCCTTTGTGTCAGGCATCCTGATGATCTACTGCTCGATCGCCTTGGGCTCTCTGTTCCATAACCACAAAATCCTGGGAGCCTTCGGCATGTATCTGGCGATCAACTTTGTCATGCAGATCATCGGTACGGTCGGAATCCTGGTGGTGTTTGCCTCTTCCAATGACGCTGCGCTGTGGAGCACGATGGATTCCATCCGTCTGGTATCTACTGTGGTGCTGCCGCTGTGCATCGCCTACTACGCGGTTTTCTCCGTGGTTTTCTACTGGGTTACCAACTTTATCTTCAAGAAAAAGCTGAACCTGGAATAAAAATGCTTACACCTAAATTCCCATATCAAAAGGAAGAACGCCTCTCATTCTTGAGAGGCGTTCTTTCCATAAAGCGGGGAAAATGGCGGTACAGGATTGAGAACCGGGATTAGAGAACGCGGGAAAGGGAAAGAAGGGGAAAGAGCAGCTGCAAAGGCAAAAAGGGAGAAAAGAAAAACGGGGTTAAAAAAGAAAAAAGTTGAAGAATAAAGAAACTTTATACATTTATAACGAGGCTTTAAGAAAAGCGGAATATCTTTATAGTGCTTAGAAAAAAGAAAGATATTTAGGCAGATTGCTTATATTTTCCAAATAGAGTTGTACCTTTTGTTAGTTTTTACATAGGTTGTTGAATTTCATCCCATGATTTGCTATAATTTCAATCAGGTATTATTATCAATTTTATAGGAGGTTATTGAAATGGATCTGTCCATCCTTGCTCCTGTCGGCGCGGTAGTGGCTCTGCTGTTCGCGTTTTTCCTTTCCCGCAGGGTTATGAAGGCTGACGAGGGCACCGACCTGATGAAGAAAATCGCCGGCGCTGTCCGGAAAGGCGCCAACGCTTATCTGAAGCGCCAGTATACCGGCGTGGCTATTTTCTTCGCGGTTATGTTCGTTATCCTGCTGATCCTGGCCATTGCCGGGTTCCTGACCCCCTTTGTGCCGGTTGCGTTCCTGACCGGAGGCTTCTTCTCCGCCTTGTCCGGCTTTATCGGCATGAAGATCGCGACCTACGCCAACGGCCGCACCGCCAACAGTGCCAGCAAAAGCCTGAACGCGGGCCTGAGAATCGCTTTCTCCGCCGGCGGCGTAATGGGCTTTGTGGTGGTAGGCCTGGGCCTGCTGGATATCTCTATCTGGTATTTCTTCCTGAAGTTCTGGTACAGCACTGTCGACGTGATGCAGAACGAGGCCGCCCAGGTGCAGGCGATTACTTCCGCCATGCTTACCTTTGGTATGGGCGCTTCCTCTATGGCTCTGTTTGCCCGTGTGGGCGGCGGCATCTTTACTAAGGCCGCCGACGTAGGCGCCGACCTGGTTGGTAAGGTCGAGGCCGGCATCCCCGAGGACGACCCCCGCAACCCCGCCGTTATCGCCGATAACGTAGGCGACAACGTAGGCGACGTTGCCGGCATGGGCGCCGACCTGTACGAATCCTATGTGGGCTCCATTATTTCCACCGCCGCTCTGGCCGTGGCCGCCGGCTTAGGCTTTAAGGGCGTGGTGATCCCCATGTCCATGGCCGCTATTGGCATTCTGGCTTCCATCATCGGCACCTTCTTTGTACGCACCAAGGAAAACGCCTCTCAGAAAAACCTTCTGGGATCTCTGCGGCTTGGAACCTGGATTTCCGCCGCTTTGATCGCTGTGGCCGCTTTCCCGCTGATTTACTTCGGTCTGGGCGCGGAAAAGATCGGCTTCTATTTCGCCATTCTTTCCGGCCTGCTGGCTGGTATTCTCATCGGTGTGGTCACCGAATATTACACCTCCGATTCCTATAAGCCTACCAAGAAGCTGGCGGGCACCTCCAGCACCGGTCCCGCTACCGTCATCATCGGCGGCCTGTCCCTGGGAATGCTTTCCACCGTGCTTCCTGTGGTCATCGTCGGCGCTTCCGTTCTGGCCAGCTATTTCCTGTCCGGCGGCAGCGACTCCTACAATAACGGCCTCTACGGCGTCGGCCTGTCCGCCGTCGGTATGCTGGCTACCCTGGGCATTACCCTGGCCACCGACGCTTACGGCCCGGTCGCCGATAACGCCGGCGGTATCGCGGAGATGGCCCACATGGGCGAGGAGGTCCGCAAGCGCACCGACGCTTTGGATTCCCTGGGCAACACCACTGCCGCTACCGGCAAGGGCTTTGCCATCGGCTCCGCCGCTCTCACCGCCCTGGCCTTGATCGCTTCCTATATCGCGGAAATCCAGGTGCTGAAGCCTGATTTCAACTTTAACCTGACCATTACCAATCCCCCCGTACTCATCGGCCTGTTCATCGGCGGCGTGCTGCCGTTCCTGTTCGCCGCCCTCACCATGGACGCGGTCGGCCGCTGTGCCCAGAAGATCGTGGTGGAGGTCCGCCGCCAGTTCCGTGAGATCAAGGGACTGATGACCGGGGAAGCGGATCCTGATTACGCTTCCTGCGTGGATATCTGCACCCGTTCCGCCCAGAGGGAAATGATCGCTCCCGCTATCGTGGCGGTAGCCGCCCCCATCATCGTGGGCCTGATCCTGGGCGTAAACGGCGTTGCCGGTATGCTGGCCGGCGCCACAGTCTCCGGATTTATTCTCGCCGTTATGATGGCAAACTCCGGCGGCGCCTGGGATAACGCTAAGAAGTACATTGAAAGCGGCGAGTATGGCGGAAAAGGCTCCGATAACCATAAGGCCGCCGTTGTGGGCGATACCGTGGGCGATCCCTTCAAGGATACCTCCGGCCCGTCTATCAACATCCTGATCAAGCTGCTGAGCATGGTTTCCATCGTGTTCGCCAGCGTGGTGCTTTCCTTCAGCCTGATTAAATAAAGAAGCTGAAAGAGCGTCTCTTGTTTCTTACCCGCGCGGCTGTTCCGTGTTCCACGGTTTTGGATGCCTGCGGGAGACGGGCGCGGCAGGCTGGAGCACCTCCTGCAGGTTACATTTAAGCATAAGAAAGGCCCGGGAAAGGTATCTTTCCCGGGCCTTTTTCGTCAGGCGGACGGCGCCGCTCTAGGGCGCTCGCAGCCTTGCTGAAGTGATATCTGAAAAAAGGAAAATCAAAGACGCGCCTGTCTTTACGGCAGGCGCGTCTTTAGCAAGAGTAACAGTGCGGTTAAAGTTCTATGGAGGGGTTGGCCCCTGTATGGATACCATCCCGACAGCCTGCCGGCTGAGAAGCCTTCCGCCTCGCGGCCGAGGGGCTGTCAATCTGACGGGTACTGCTGCGAATGGCGGCGGCACTCCGGCGGGCCAGCTTACTTTGGCTTCCGCTTTCTCCGGTACATGTCCCACAGAAGCTTGCCGAGGAACAGCAGGGAAAGCAGGTAGCCCACCCCGGCGGGCCAGGGAATTCCGCCCCACTTTGGCTCCAGCTCAATGGAGCACAGCAGGCTGGAGCCAACCGTCAGCCCTGCGGTGATTATGCACAGCGCCAGCTTGTTCACCATACGATCTATTTTTTGCAGCGGCTCCTCAGAGCCGACGATTTCCAGATTCAGCTTAGTTTGGCCCTTAGCGGCCATCCGCAGCACGTCGGAAAACTGAGCCGGCACGGTGACGCCCTTGTTTAGAAACCCCTGCAGGGCTTTCCACAGGGAAACACCGGCTTGTCTCACGTCGAATTGGTCCTTTATGCCGCCGGCTAGGTGGTTCACGATAATTTGAATGACGCTGACCTGGGGACAGCAGGCGGTTATGACCCCTTCGATGGTCATAACGCCCCGGCCCAGCATGCTCAGGCCGGCGGGCAGAGAAATACCGTTGGTTTTCGCCAGATCCATCAGCTCCTCCAGCAGCTGCCCCATGTTCAGGCTGCCGAGGTCCAGATCCCCGTAGCGGGTAACGAAATCATCTAAATCGGTATACAGCCTGGTATGGTTGACCTTGCCCTTGACCACGCCCAGGGTTAAAATTACGTTTTTCAGCTCGTAAACATCCCGGTTCGCCAGCGCCGCGATGGCCTGGCGGAACAGGCTCTTATCCCGGGCGGTGAGCCGCCCCATCATGCCGAAGTCCAGCCAGACGATCTTACCATCCCGAATCCAGATGTTTCCCGGATGGGGATCGGCATGAAAAAAGGCGTCGTCGAAAATCTGCTTGCAGTAATTGTCCGCCAGCTTTTCCCCGATCTCCGTCATGTCGTAGCCCATTGCCTCCAGAGTCTGGATTTGGTCAATAGGGATGCCTTCGATGTATTCCATGACCAGGATTTTCCCGGTGGAAAGCTTCTTTTCCAGCTTGGGCGCGGCGATATATGCGATTTCATGGTTCAGGTTTTCAAATTCCAGCAGGTTTCCAGCTTCCTTTAGGAAATTCATCTCCTCCTGGGCGACTGCCCACATTTCTGTCAGAACCATGTCGAGATCCACAGGCTGATCGCCGCCGCTCAAAAGCTTTAAAAGGCCCGCGGCCTTCCGCAAAAGCAGAATGTCGTTGGCCATGACCTGCTGGATGCCCGGGCGCTGAACCTTGAGCACCACCTGTCTGCCGTCGGGCAGAGAGGCCTTGTGCACCTGGGCGATAGACGCGGAACCAAGAGGCTCTTTCTCTATATGAGCAAAAACCTCTTGGATTGGAAGCTTATATTCTTCCTCGATTACCCCTTTGATCTCTGAAAAGGGCAGAGGCTTCACATCCGCCCGCAGCTTGGAAAGCTCCTGGCAGTATTCCTTGGGAAGCATATCCGGATGCATGGACATGATCTGGCCAAGCTTAATAAAGGTAGGCCCCATATCCTCCAGGACCGCCCGCAGCTTTTCCGGGGTCAGGCCTCGAACCAGATCGTGCCTGCGGAGAATGCCCAGCAGCTCCCGGAAACGGCTGCCCATGGCGGTATTGTCTGAACCCCCTGCCTCTTTGACAGAGACAGGGGGCGTTTTCCGGTTCTCATGATTTTGGTTTGACGTCTGGGTCATCCTTTTTCTCCATTTCGGCAAGCTTGCTCCGCAGAAGCTCCAACTCCTCCGGGCTCATCTGCTCCAATTGCTCCAAAAGGCTTTTCCGGACCAGGGGAGCGTCGGAATCCACAGCGATTTCCACATGCCTTTTCACCGTGTCCTCCGCTTGGCTCACCGTTTTCTTCACATCCCGTTTTAGTTCCTCGTTGATGATCCTGCCTTGTTCCACGGTAAGCTCGCCCTTCCGGACGAAAGCGTCCACGATTTCCTTGGACTTCTCCGCCGTCGTGGCCATGGCGCCGATACCGGCTAAAAAGAAGCGTCTCAGTTCCTCGCTGCAGCTCATAGGGTTTCCTCCCCTCAGTTCTGATCCTCCGCGTCCTCGTCGTCAAAGGTGATGCCGCTGCACGCGGCGCAGTCGCCGTCCTCGCAGCCGTCGCAGTCGCTGAAATCGTATTCATCCATCACGGGTGTGGAGCTGAAAACGATTTTGCGGTGATTCGTGATCTTGACCAGAAAATAGGCCAGGCCGGCTAAAGCGCCGATCACCAGCAATGCGATTCCGAATTTACCCTTTTTATTTCCATCCATTTTGAAAGAACCTCCTTTAATAATACGTTCCGTCTAGGGTTATTATAACACGCGGAAAGGGAAAAAGTCACTAGTCTAGTGTGAATTTACTATTAACAATCGGGCCGGTCCAAAAGATACCGGTAAATCGCGTGGGCTACGCCGTCTTCGTCGTTGCTTTTGGTCACGGCGTCTGCGGCCTGAAGCACCTCCGGAATCGAATTGGCCATCGCAACCCCGAATCCGGCGTATTTTATCATAGGAATATCATTGTAGCTGTCCCCGAAGGCGGCCAGGCTGTCCCGGGTTAATCCAAGATGCTTGAGCAGGACTTCCAGGGTGGCGGCCTTGTCTATGCCCTTTGCCACAAATTCCAGATAAAAATCCTCCGACCGGAAAACATCCACCCGGCTGCCAATGGCCTCCCGGGCCTGCTTCTCCAGCGCCAGGATCTGCTCCGGCGCGCCGCAGGCCATCAGCTTCACCACTGGAAAGGTGACGTAAGCCGCCAGGTCGGGAACCTCCTTATATTCCATCCGGCACACCGACGCCTCCCGGTCGAACCACAGCCGGTCCACATGCTCTAACAGCACGTATTGATCCTGATAGCTGATTGCTTCCATGCCGGCGTCCCGAATCATACGGATAATGACGGGCACCAGGTCCTGAGGGATATCTTTTTCATATATTGCCGCACCGGTTTTGCAGTTTACAATTTTTCCGCCGTTATAGGACAGCAAATAGCCGCCTTTTTGGGCCAGCCGCAGCTCCTGGGCGGGCCACAGGCCCCGGGTGGGCCGGCCGGAGGCCAGAGCCACTACGCCGCCGGCGTCGATATAGGACCATACAGCTTGTTTCGCGGCTTCTGTGATGCCGCCGTGAGAGGTCACCAGGGTTCCATCCAGGTCTAACGCCAATAACCGATATTGCATAACCACACACCTTTTTTGATTACTCCGGGGAAATTCCCGTCTGCCTCATTATATCATATGGACCGGTTCCTGGCTATGCCTAAGCTGAGAAAGCCGGAAGCCGGAGAAAAAAAGATACCGGCCGATTTCTCAAGGCTTTCAGCCGCTTAGGCGGCCGTTTACACGCAACAATCCGCCCGCTCCCTTAGAACAGGGAACGGGCGGATTCACTTGTGAGGCTTGGCGGAAAAGGGGGCGCGCCCAGAGAACCCCAATTTTGCTCAGCGCACCTATGCGGGCGGGCCCGATGAACGGAAACAAAGCCGGTGATAGGAATTTTTTTGAGGGCTATGCCTCAAAGACGGAACGAAAATGAGCGAGGAATCCATCGGGATTGATGGTGTCGGCAACCTGATGCCTGCCGTCCGGAGCCTCGTCGTAAAACACAAAGCCGGCCAGACGGGGACTGGTGGTTTCTACAGTGACATTCACATTGCGGTAGGTAAGAATCTCATCCGGCATGAAGATGGAAGCGGTGGGAACAGGGTCGTGGAAGGAAACGTTGTTGGATTCCCGGAACCACAGCTCCGCCATCGCCTTCACTGGTTCCAGCACCGGATGGCGGTAGGTATCCCGGAACACCTGGGGGTCGAGACGGACCTGCCGGGTGATATCCATGCCTACGCTGCGGTGCAGGGCGACGGGAGCGTCATAAACGATTTTGGTGGCGTAGGGATCCACAATGGAATTCATGTCCGTATAGCCCTGGAGTACGGTTTGGGTCCGGGGGTTGGGGATAAAAGCCAGAAGGTCGGCGTGGGGCCGCTTTTCCTCCTCAAAGGTGCCGAACCGCCCGCACATCAGGCACAGCCGCTTTAACAGATGGGGAATTTCCGGGTCGGTCAGAAACAGCAAGGCGATATTGGTCATAGGGCCTACGGCGATAAGAGTGACCTCTCCGGGATTTTCCCGGATGGTTCTGCGCATAAACTCAATGGCTTCGCCCTGGGGGAACACCGTGTCGTGGTCGAAATCGGACAATATCTGATCCTGCGGTACGTAAGGCTCGATTTGAGGCGTGGCGATGCAGTCAGAACACCCGGGATAAATGGGAAGATTTCTGCCCGCCCTTTTGCATACGGCGCTCACCAGCTTAGCCCGGGCGGTCACATCACCGGATACGGTGGTAACGCCCAGCAGGTCGCATTCAGGCTGGCACAGCAGATAAGCTAACGCGAGGGCGTCGTCAATGTCGGTGCCGATGTCGGTGTCAAAAAGTACTTTTTCCATGAAAATCTCCTTCTTTGTGATGTATTTTACAAAAAGTATATTTAATAAAGCTTATTACAAAAATCAGGCTGGCTCCCCGGCAGATAATCGCGCGCTTTCGTATCAGATATCCCTTTCACACACAAAAGAGTGCTTACCTGGGAGTACCCTTAGAGTAATAGCCTGCTGAGACATGGGGAAGCAATCCTTTTTTTGCCATACAATCCGGCCGTTGTGGACGATACGGCAAAAGCCTGATGTCTCTAAGGTTACGTCTCCCGTGGAGTTAAAGGGGATTTCAATATTCAAGGACAGCTGTCCTCCGCTTTGGGCCCAGCAGGCAGCGACGGGGCCTCTTACTGTTTCCAGCGTCCCAGACGCGGAAGACAGGTTTTGGGGCACGCGGGGACGAATCAGGATGTTTTCAAATCCCGGCGCTGAGGGGTCAGGCTGGATCCCCAATAGGTATTTGTAAAACCAAGCGTCAATGGAGGCGTTCATAGGATGGCTTTGGGAACAGCATTCCGTTACTAAGCCGGTGCTGGCCCTCTCCCATCGTTCCCAGATAGTAGTCCCGCCGTTTTCCAGCATATAGCCCCAGCTTGGGTATGAGGTTTGGGAGGCTAATGCGAAGGCCACATCTATATGGCCGTATAGGGTAAGCACATCCATGACATATTTTGTGCATTGGTTCCCTGTTGTGAGGTGCATCCCTTGCCGGTCTTTGATATCAGTTACTAAATTTGCGAGAACCTGATCCGATTTACCCGAAGGAACCATGCCGAGGAGCAGAGCGCAGACATTGGAGGCCTGGCTTCCGGCCGCATACTGATTTTCATCAGCGTGAAAAAATTTTTGGTTAAAGCGGCTTAAAATTCTGCGCCTCATTGCATGGTAGGAGCTGACGTCTTCCCCTTTTCCCAAAACCCGGGCGATGCTTTCCAACAGCACACAATTTAAATAGTAAGCCCAGGTAGAGATAAAATCTGGAGGCGTAACAGCGGAATACGAGCCGCTGGCGCCGCTTTCCGGGTCGGAGGCGGTGACAGGCCCGGCCCAATCTCCGAAATAGCTGAACCTTACGATATCCTGATCCGAGACCCGCTCCAGATAGGCTTCCCAACGCTTCATACCGTCATAGCATTTGGCGAGGATTTTTTTATCGCCGGTATGAAGATAAACCAGCCACGGGACCACCAGCAGGCTAGAGCTGACGGGATCGGCGGGCCGCCGTCCAAGCCGGAAGAAGGGCGCCACATCCGGCAGTGCCCCCGTTACGGGACCCTGTCCATCCAGAATATCGTCGGTCCATTTCTCGTAAAAGGCGCTCATATCAAAATTATAAACTGCCTCCTCCGCCCGAACCGTCATGTCATTCAGCCAGCCTAGACGTTCATCGCGCTGCGGGCAATCGGTGGGAATGCTGTGAAGGTTGGAAAGCTCAGTCCACAGCACCGCCTGATGGATTCTGTTTAAGATCTCACTGCCACAGGAGAACTGGCCCCGGGGAGCTACATCAGAGCAGACCAGGCAGGCCTTTAGAGCGTCCGGGCCGGGAATTCCTGGATAGCCTCGCAGCCTCACATAGCGAAAACCGTGATAGGTAAACCGAGGCTCAAACTGCTCCACACCCCGGCCCTTCAAAATATATTCGTCCTGGGCCTGGGCGTTCCGTGTGGTTGTAACGTCGATAGAACCATCTGGATAGACATTTTCCGCGAATTTCAGTTCTATTTTTTGGCCGCGTTGCCCTTGTACTTTCAGCCTTGCCCATCCGGCCAAATTCTGACCAAAATCAAACACATATTCATCCGGTCCAGTCTGATAGATCTCTACCGGATCCAGCGTCCTTCGCACGCGGATGGGCTCCATTACCTGGGGACGCAGCCTGCCCTCCGGCGGCTCCGCCCATAGGGGTTCCTCCCAGCCGTCCTTTTTCTCCGGAAGATAGCCAGGCTGGTCCCAGCCTGGTTTTTCCATGCGGGCGTCATAGGCTTCCCCGTGATACACGCTTTCCCGGCGGACCGGTCCCTTGCTGGTGGTAAGCCAGCCTTGGTGCGGGCCGCTGAAAACCGTAATCCTCTCCCCATTTGTCCGAACCATCACCAGCTGCAGCAGGAACTGCCCGCCCATGGAAGCGGTGTCATAGCACAGATTTCCGTTGGAATACCAGCCGCTTCCCATCATAACGCCCACCGCGTTTTCACCGGCGCGCAGAAGCTCAAAAATGTCATAGGCGGAATACAGCACGGTTTTTCGAAAATCTGTCCAGCCTGGCTCTAAGACCCGGCCGCTGACCCTTCTGCCGTTCAGCGTCACCTCAGCGTATCCCACAGCCGCCAGATAAAGCTTGGCAGAAACCAGGTCCCCGGGCGCGGAGAATTCCTTTCGGAATAAAGGCGCTGTATCTCCGGCCATATAGTTGGCGCCGGCCAGCCAAGAGCCTTCCCAGCGTGTGATGCCTATGCTGAAAAAAGCGGGCTGGCTTTGGGCAAGGGCTCCCTGGTCGTCCTCCACCGTTACGGTCCATTGATAATCTCCGCCCTCCAAAAGCTCAGGCCCTTGGTACGGGATCCCGTAACTGGCCCTGGATAAAACAACGCCGGAATCCCATACAGGGCTGTTTTTCCCACTGTTGTGAAATACCTGGATACGGTAGGATTTTTGCAGACGCCCCGGAAGCGTGTGACGGGCCTTCCAGCCAAAGGAAACAGCTTCCGGCTCAATGGCCAAAGGATTCGCTGCGTGGCCGCAGGTGAGCCCATAAACCTGGAAACAATCGTGCATAATCTCATGCTCCTTATTGTTTTAGAATAAGAGCCGCACTGAAGTACAGTCAGTGCGGCTCTCTGCTTGCCGAAAACTTGAAAACGGGGAATTGGCTTAAGAGTCCAGAGAGGACTGCATTTCCGCCGCGGCGTCGTTCACCGCGGTATCCACATCCTTGGCGCCGGAAAGCACGTTGGTCACAGCGGACTTCCAGATGGTCTCCAGCTCAGCGTAGCAGGTAGGATTCTGCATACCCACAGCGCTGTCGGCAACCGTGTAGAAAATTTCCTGGCCATCCCAGTCGAACAGGTAATTGTCGGGAGTGTTCACATCGGTTCTGGCGGGGATGTTGCCGTTGACTTCAGAGCAGTACCGCTTGGAGAAGTCATAGCTGGCGGTCCAGCAGGCCAGGGCGGCGGCAGCGTCATAGTTGTCGGTTTTAGAGGATACCCCCAGGAAGCCCCAGGCGGATACCTTTTTATCCGAATACTTGGCGGGCATATAGGCGGTGGCCACATTGGTCATATCGTTGTTGTAGCAGGTGGCGGAGCCCCAGCGCCCTACAGAGGTCATGGCGATTCTGCCGGAGGCCAGCTCTACCGGGCCGTCCAGATTGAAGGGGTCTCCCGGGCACCAGCCCTTTTCATAGGAATCCAGCCAGAACTGCATTAATTCCTTGGATTCGTCGCTGTCAAAGGTGACTTCCGTGTAATCATCGTTTACATAGCCGGTGCCGAAGGAATAATACCAGCCGTTGGCGGTGAAATAGGTGGTGGGGATACAGTAAGCGAATTTGTCGGTCTTATCCGCGATGGTTTCACAGTAGGAAACAAAGTCATCCCAGTTCCAATTGGGGTCGGGAACCTCTAAGCCGGCTTCCGCCAAAATGTCCTTGTTGAGCCACATGACGCAGGTTTCATAGCAGTTTAATAAGCCGTACAGTCCGTCGTCATACTGGGCAGCGTTTCTCAAGGCCTCCGCTACGTTTTCCTCATAGTCCTCTACGATCTCCGGATGCGCGTCCAGATAGGGGTCCAGCGGCTGAAGCATGTCGTTTTGGATGAAGGCTTCCTGGTTTTCTACCGCCACATAAATGACATCCGGGGCGGTGCCGGAGGCGAACAGGGTCTGTACCTTGGTGGTATAGTCCGCCCAGTCGCTGTTGGCGATGTAGGTAAGCTCCACATTGATCCCGGTCTCATCGGTGAAGTCCTGGAAAATGTCCTTCATGACGTCGTTTCCGTCCGCATCCTTCACGTAGGTGTCGCCGTGGTAGCAGACCGTAACGGTATCGCCGCCGGCGCTGGCGCCTCCCTGAGAGCTTTCCGCGGTGCTGGAACCGTCCCCGCTGGGAGCGGCGGTGGAACTTTCCCCGCCGGAGGAGCCGCAGGCCGCCGCGGACAGCAGCATCGCTGCCGCAAGCAGAACGCTTCCGATTTTTTTCATGGTTTTCATAATCATACTCCTTTCGTGATCTCCATTATAATGATTGCCTTGGGGCGGTGGCCGGCCGCCTGAGGCAAACGTGCGCTTGATTAAGATTTCAGACCCGAGGTGATGACGCCCTGCAGCAGAAATTTCTGACAGGTGATGTAAACAATCGCCGGAGGAATGACGCTGAGCACCACTGCGGCCAGCATGACGGTCTGGTCGATGGTCCAGCTGTCCTTCAGAAACTGCATCCCCAGGGTTAAGGGATAGTTGCCCTCGGAATTCAGGAAGACCAAAGGCACCAGGTAGTTGTTCCAGTTCACCACAAAGCACAGCACCGCCGCTACAATCATGGTGGAGCGGGACATGGGCAGGATAATAGACCAGAAAATTCTCAGGCGGCTGGCGCCGTCTATGTAGGCAGCCTCATCATAGCTTTTAGGAATGGTCATCATAAACTGCCTGAGCAGCAATAGGCCGATGGGATAGTAGATTCCCAGCAGGATCACCGCAGCCTGGGTGTCCATCAGGTTCAAGTCCCGTATCGTGAAAAACAGGGGTACCAATGTGGAGGAGACCGGGATCATCATGCCGGAAAGCAAAATGGGGAACGCGATTTTTTTGAAGGCAAAGTTGATTCTGGCGAAAGCGTAAGCCGCCATCGAGGTTACCACCAGCATAGCCAGGGTGGCGGAGGCGGAAATAAAGAAGCTGTTCCAGGTAAATTTGAGAAAAGGGATCATATCAAAAACCTTCTGATAGTTTTCGATGTTCCACTGCTCGGGCCAGAAAGCCGGAGGCAGGTTGAAGGAATCGATTTCCCGCCTCATACTGGTGCCCAGCATCCACAAAAAGGGCAGAACCCAGATCAGGCAGATCAGCAGGCAGCCCAAAACGATAAGGCCCTGGGAAACCGCCCGTTTGGCGGCGGCTTTTTTTCTTTTCATGCTGGCTGTTCCTTTATTCATAGTCATACACCACCCATTTCTTTTGGCTCCACAGCTGCAGAAGCGTGAGAAGGAACACGATAATAAACAGTATGGCAGCCACCGCCGAGGCATAGCCCATGTCGTAGGCCTGGAACGCCTTGCGGTAGATATACAGCGCCGCGTTGGTAGTGTAATAGCCCGGCCCGCCGTTAGTGACGAAGAAGGGCTCGTCAAAGGCCTGCATGGTGCCGGTAAGGGAAACCATCAGGATAAAGAAGATCGTGGGAGTAATCAAGGGAAGAGTCACCTTCCAGAACATTTGAAGGCTGTTGGCGCCGTCGATTTTAGCGGCCTCATAGTAGGTGTCCGGAATGTTTTGCAGCCCCACGAAATAGTACAGAAAGTGCTGGCCGATGAACTTCCAGGCGCTGAAGATGACAATCGCCCACATAGCGGTTTCCGTGCTGATCAGCCAGCGCACGTTTTGGTCCGGCCCTAAAATTCCGACCTGCTGCAGCAGCCAGTTGATCACGCCCCGGTTTTCGTTGAACATATAGTTCCAGGCGATGGCCACCGAAGCGGTGGTTGCCAGTACGGGAAAATAAATGAGAGTGCGGGTAGCGTACTGGACCGCTTTCAGGCGGCAGGAGTGGACCAGAAACGCGATGAGCAGGGAAAGCCCAACGTGCAGCGGGATCAGATACAGGGGAATCCGAAAGGTGGCGCCCCACATGTCTGCCGCGTTAGGGTCCGAGGTAAACAGCTTTTCATAGTTGGAAAGCCCAACCCAGGCGGGATCCTTCATCAGGTTGTAATCGGTAAACCCCAGATAAAAGACGGTTCGGAATACCGGGATGCCGATAAACACCAGGAATACCACCAGAAGCGGCAGCACAAACAGCCAGCCGGAGAGATGGTCTCGCATCCGGTTTTTTGAGGGCCGCCTGCCATGGGCTTTCGTCATTTTGCTTGCTGCGGACGACGAATTCATGTACATACCTCCCAAAGAATATATTGTCAAATTGTTAAATGAAACGCACTATATTGCACAAGGCGCCGCTGGGGAAAACTGGAGAAAAAAGGGAAAAATCCGTGGCATAACCCATGGAGGTTTGATCAAAGCATCCTCTTTTCCACGAAATAAAACCGCGGCCTTGAAAATTATGTGTTTATTATAATTGACATCAGATACTGTGCAAAGTGAGCGGTCTGCACGTTTTTAGCACTATACTGCTTGAAGGCCTGCTGCTTATTGCATATTAAGCCGCGAAATAATAAATTAGTTTCAGCGAGCCGGCGCGGAAGGCAAGGCTGGCGAATGAAGCTTCACGGAGGACGCGGCCTATGGGAACTATATTGGATTTTGAGAGGATCGGGATTCTGCTCAACAGCTTTTCCGTGATCAGCGGCTTCTGCGCAGATATGCTGGACCGGAATTACTTTGGGCAGTGCATCCATTTTGGAGGCCTCTATCCTTTCTGCGAGCTGGTTCACAGCACGGCGGAGGGCTACCGAAGGTGCCTTGCCAGCGACCGGGGCGGCTGTACCAGCGCCCGGCTGTGCGGCCAGGACTATTATGTTTACCGCTGCCATATCGGCCTGACAGAGATGTGCTTTCCGGTAGTATACAACGGCGAGCCTTGCGGCTATATCATTTTCGGCTCTATGCTTACCGACGAGGACCCGGAGGATATCCGCCGGGTGGTTTTGGAGCGCTGCGCGGATTTTATGCCTCAAAGGGATAAAGAAAAATGGCGGGCCGCTCTGGAAGCGATCCCAACGGTGAGCGCCGACCGGCGGGAAGCCGGCGCGCGGGTGATGCTTTCCTGCATCGAAACCATCACCGCCAAATACATCCGGATCCAGGACGACCCGATCTGGGAGCGGATTGACGGCTATATCGGCGAGCATATTCACGACAGGATCACCGTGGAGAATATCAGCGCCGAGATCTTTATCAGTCCGTCTACTATCTACCACCGGACTAAGCAAAACACAGGGATGTCCCTGAGCAACTATGTAGCCCGCCGAAAAATGATCAAGGCCAGCGAGTACCTTTATCTTACCGACTATAAAATCAATTACATTTCCACCTTGCTCGGGATCGACGATTATAATTACTTTTCCCGCCTGTTCCGCAGAATTTTCGGCATGTCCCCCACCCAGTACCGCAGCGCAAACATCCACCGGCTGGGCCTGGACCCCAGCCGGTACCGGCCGAGTCCGTCTATTTCCGTTTCCGAGCATCCCAAAAAATTGTAGCAGGAGGTATTTTGAATGAAAAAACTTCGCGCGACCATCGACCCCCTTCAGGAAAAAGGCAAAATCAACAGGGAACTGTACGGCCAGTTTATCGAGCAGGCCGGCAGGATCGTCTACGGCGGCCTGTTTGTGGGAAAGGATTCCCCCATCCCCAACGAAGACGGCGTGCGCCTGGATGTTATCCAGGCTTACCGGGACATCCAGGTGCCGCTGCTCCACTGGCCCGGCGGCGGGGTGGCTGATTCCTACCATTGGATGGACGGCGTCGGCCCTCAGGAGGAAAGAAAGCCCCTGATCAACCGCTGGACCCACCAGGTGGAGGACAACAGCTTCGGCACCCATGAGTTTTTCAATTTATGCGAAGCTCTGGGCTGCGAACCGTATCTGGTATTCAACGTAGGCAGCGCCACCGTGCGGGAGACAGCCTCCTGGCTGGAATACATCACCTTTGACGGCGATACTGAAATGACCAGGCTGCGGAAGAAAAACGGCAGGGAAAAGCCCTGGAGGCTGAAATACATCTGTATGGGAAATGAATGGTGGTTCTATGAGACCGCCCAAGGCTACGCGGAGGATTACCGGAGGTACAGCCAGTTTGCCCGGGAGTATGGGGACAACAGGCTGGTACGGCTGCTGAGGGGGCCCCAGCATTTTTCCTATGAGCATACGGACCAGCTGGCGGGGCTGGTGGAGCCGGGAAGCTTTGACGCGATGACCCTTTATCAGATCATTCCCTCTGTTCCGGAAGGCGGCGGCCAAAGTATGCAGGGCGGGCCGATTGTCAGCGGCGGCAGCGTGGAGTTTACAAAGGAGGAGTATTACGCCGCCTTGCAAAACGCTTTGAAAATCGACGGCAGCATCACCCGGCATCTGGGGATACTGAACCGCCGGACCGGTAATCAAGGCGTGAAGCTGGCAATTGACGAATGGGGCACCTGGTACCGCCAGGAAAAGCCGGAGGAGCTGTGGTCTATGCACATGACCATGCGGGACGCCCTGATTGCCGCCGCCGTGCTGAATATTTATAACCAGCGGTCTAAGGATTTGCTGCTGTGCAGTCTGTGCATGTCCATTAACGCCCTATGCAGTATTTTGGAGACCAAGGGAGATCAGCTGGTGAAAACCCCGGTTTATTACGTGTTCCGGATGTACCAAGGGCATCAGGACGCGGTCTTGGTTCACAGCTTTATGGAGGAGGATACGGTTTCCTTTCAGGGACAGGAGCTTCCTTGCGTATCCTGCTCTGTATCTAAAAAAGGCGAAACTCTGCTGGCGACTCTGGTGAACTGTTCCCTGGAAAGGGACTACGCTCTGGAAATCGAGCTTCCCCATTGGTCCTGCCGCCAGTGCGAAGGGGAAATCCTCACGGGTGAAATCCACAGCCGCAACACCTTCGACGCGCCCTGCGCCGTGCTTCCCCAGGCGTTTACGGATTTTCAGATAGAGGACGGACGCCTGCGCCTGACTCTGCCCAGGGCCAGCGTGGTTTCGCTGACGCTCGCGCCTTAGAGCCGAAGCCTTGGCCTGAGATTCTTTTTTACCCTTGAGGGGCAGCTGAACCACAAGCCGCGGAACCGAACAGCCGCAGCCAATTCGCTCAGGGGGAGAAAGAGAAGATGCCCTTTTTCGTGCCGCCTCTTGTCCGGAAGCTTAGCGTAACCCGATTGCCCTAAGCCTATGCCCGGTTTTTGCGGCTGAAACCGCTGGCCCTATCAAAACACAAAGGCCGGAGAGAGAACCTCAATTGGTTTTCTCTCCGGCCTTTAAAAGAGTCGGCTTGTTAAAAATTTCAGGCAGTCTAATGGGAATACCTATCCTCCAGGAGCTGCTCCTAAGGAGCCGGGCGCCCGGTTATTGCTTTTGAAAACGGCTGGACAGCGCCTCAACGCATTTGGAATTGGAAAACTCCGGGGTCCCAAATTGATCCAGGGGCAGCTGAATCAGAAACTCCAAAATTTGATCCGGGTTTCGCTTGGTTCCCAAATACCGCGCAAGCTTTTCGATGTTTTTCACGATGCAGCGTTCCTCCTGAAAAATATTTGACTTAGAAGCTATTTTTAATTATAGTACATTTGTTCTGTTTTTCAAGAGGTTTTGGAAAAATTTACAAAATAGCTTTTAAAAAATCGGGCCGGAACAGGCTGGCCAGGGGAAAGAATGGGAAAGGGCCGGCAAAAAATGAAAAACAGCGGCAGCGGTTTTCTATGCCTTATCATTTTGAAATTGAATATTTTGGAAAGGCCGGCTTATCATAAGTCGATAGAGGAAAGGAAAACATTTAAGAGGAAGAGAAAAAAGGATAAAGGAAAAGCCCGCTGCGGATCATAAAAAAGAAAGAAGAATCAAATAGAGCCTGCGGCCGTCCTGGGCAGGCGGATAGGGCCGGGCTGTATCGTACTAGCTAAAGCGGAAGAAACCGGCGGCAGGGATCAAAAACCCAGACGTAAAGCGTGAAAAAGGACCGCCCTCCATGGAGCCCCCAAAAACCGTTTTGCCCGCGCCGCTGTTTTTTGACGCTGTAAAAGCCCCAGGAAGCCGTAAGGCTTCCTGGGGCTTTTACGTTTTGCCTCTGTGTGTTTAATTCAACAACATTAGTTTAAAACGTCGCTGCTTATCCCACAGACGAGGTTTTTTGGAAAACCCTCGGACGGTAGTTGGGATAAATATGATAAATTTTCCCTGATACGGAAACCATAGAAATCGGGAGAGTAGGGGCTAAGCGGTGAAGAGCTTCGGCAAAGGTATCCGGCCCGCCGCTTTCGCTGCTGAAAAGCTGGGTTACCACCTGTTTGGCGCCCGTCTTTCGCGCGAATTTTGCGGTAGCGCCCGCGAAATCATCGTCGAATAGGATGGTAAGCTCCGCGCCGGCTTCCTTGCATTGCTGATAAAACAGCTCGATTTCATGGCCACGCGCACAATACCCATTGGCGCTGGGCTGTATGTTGACGACTTGCAGGGGAAGATTCATTTCTAAGGACAATCGCTTCCCGTAGGCAATCAGCTCTTTGCTGAAATCGGGATGATTCACGCAAACGAGTATGGACTCTGTGGCTTTTTTGTTCACAAGAGAACCTCCTTTCTGTCTTTGTCGCTTACTATTATAGAGAGCAAAAGTGACGTTCCTAGAAACAAATTATAGCTGTTTTGTGAATAATCTATAAATTATCATAGGACAAACACAATTCGAATGGAGAATTATTACAAGAAACGCCACGGTATTGCTAGGTTATGCGGGACGGAGTTAAAAAAGAAGCAAAAATTAAATCTCAGCCAACAAACGGCTTGGGCGGGCCTCGGCTGTGAATCGGAAGCCCCTGGGAAAAATAAAGGGAAAGGCTCCCTTTTCGACAGAAAAAGCCGTCCGGCGGATGCTTTCGGGAAATACCGATAAGTTTTCTCCGATTCATGAAAAGGCGGCGGTACGCCGGGCTTTCCGAGAGTAACCGTGCCGGCTTTGGGGTAAAATAGGAAAACAGCGGCAGGCCGGCCCGGGTTTAACAATTAGTTTACAATTCTCATATTGACATTTCGGGCAATCAATGGTAAATTAATAATTAGATTAGCACTCTATCATTAAGAGTGCTAAAATGAAAATGACGGGGGTGAGGATATGGAGCTGGGAGCCAGAAAATTAAAGATTCTCCAAGCGGTGATTGAGGCCTATATTCAGACCGGAGAGCCGGTGGGCTCTAAGGCGCTGTGCGAGCTGCTGGACGTCTCCGTATCGTCAGCCACCATACGGAATGAAATGGCCAGCCTTTCCGAGCTGGGACTGCTGGAGCAGCCTCATACCTCGGCGGGCAGGATTCCCACCCAGTTTGGCTACCGGCTCTATATCAACGAGCTGATGAAGCCGAAGCCCTTGTCCGACGAGGAAATGCGGTATATCGACGGGTATCTGTCGGAATACGCCGACGATCCGGATTTGCTGCTGGAAAAGGCCGCCGAAATGCTGGCGGAAATGACCAAATACGCCGCCATCTCCACCACGCCCACCAACCGGGACGCCACCATCCAGCGGATCCAGCTGGTGCAGACCGGCCCCCACACCGCCATGCTGGTGCTGACCACTTCTACGGGGGCGGTAAAAAGCAAGCTGTTCCGGACGAATTACCTTTTGAATTCAGATATCCTGCGGATGTTCTCCAACGTGCTCAACGAAAAGATGGGCAGCGTGCATCTGCTGAACGTCACGCCGGACTTTATCAAATCCACCGCCTTTTCCATCGGGGAGCTTTCCCTGATGATGGCGCCGGTGTTTGTGGCCCTGGGCCAGGCGTGCCGGGAGGTTCTAAAGACCAACGTGCTGCTGGAGGGCCGCACCAACCTGCTGTATCTGCCGGAGTACGAGGTGGACAGCGTGAAGCGGCTGCTTCATTTTTTGGAACAGCGCGGCGAGCTGGCGAAGCTGATCGGGGCCCAAAAGGAAAAGCTGGGGGTGCTGATCGGCGGGGAAAGCAACCAGCCGGAGATGATCGACACCAGCGTGGTGCTGGTCCGGTACTCCATGGGCCGGCAGACCCGGGGAACCCTGGGCGTAATCGGTCCCACCCGGATGGATTATCCCAAGATTGTTTCCAATCTGCAGTATCTGGCCCAGTCTGTGGGCGGTATGCTCAACGAGATTATGGACGTAGGCGTTTAGCCGCGCTTTAAGATACAGAATTCAACCGAAAGGAGACATAGATCTTGAGTAAGAAGGAAAAAAGAGAGAAGGACCAGGAAAAAAATATTCCCCAGCAGGAGACGGCCTGTGAGGAAGAAACGGAGAAGCAGCCGGAAGCTGAAACTAAGGCCGGGGATCAGGAGGCAGCGGCAGAGGAAGCCCAAAGCAGCCCGCTGGAGGAGCTTCAAAAGGAGCTGGGCAGGCAGAAGGACCTGCTACTGAGAACCGCGGCGGAATATGAAAACTTCCGGAAGCGGACGGAAAAGGAAAAGCGGGCGATTTACGCCGACGCCACGGCGGAGGCGGTGAAAGCGATTCTCCCCATCGCCGACAGCCTGGAATACGCGGTAAAGGCCGAGGATGGCGCCACGGCGGAATATCAAAAGGGGCTGGAGCTGATTCAGAGCCAATTTAACGCGGCGCTGGAAAAGCTGGGGGTTTCCCCGGTAGGCGAGGCCGGCGAGGAGTTCAACCCGGAGCTTCACAACGCGGTAGCCCACGTAGAGGACGAATCCATCGCGGAAAACACCATTGTGGAGGTGTTCCAGAAGGGCTATATGCTGAAGGAAAAGGTCATCCGCCATGCTATGGTCAAGGTAGCGAATTAGCAAGGCAGTTCCAGGGTTTTCCCTGATTTTATAAATTGCACATAACCAAAAAATAAACGCGCGAAGCGCAGCGACAATAGGAGGAATTTTATTATGGCAAAAACAATCGGTATCGATTTAGGTACAACCAATTCTTGCGTAGCGGTGATTGAGGGCGGCGAGCCGGTAGTCATCCCCAACGCTGAGGGTGGCAGAACCACCCCGTCCGTGGTGGCGTTCTCCAAAACCGGCGAGCGTCTGGTAGGCCAGGTGGCAAAGCGCCAGGCCATCACCAACCCGGAGAAAACCGTTTCCTCTATCAAAAGAGAAATGGGCTCCAATTACAAAGTGAATATCGATGGAAAGGATTACACTCCCCAGGAGATTTCCGCGATGATCCTGACCAAGCTGAAAACAGACGCGGAGGCCTATTTAGGCGAGAAGGTGTCCCAGGCGGTCATCACCGTTCCGGCTTACTTCACCGACGCCCAGCGCCAGGCCACCAAGGACGCCGGCAAGATCGCGGGCTTGGATGTCAAGAGAATCATCAACGAGCCTACCGCCGCGGCTTTGTCCTACGGCATCGATAAGGAAACCGACCAAAAGGTTATGGTATACGACCTGGGCGGCGGCACCTTCGACGTTTCCATCATCGAGATGGGAGACGGCGTTCAGGAGGTTCTGGCCACCGCGGGCAACAACCGCTTAGGCGGCGACGACTTCGACCCAAGAGTTATGGATTGGATCGTGGGTTCTTTTAAAGCGGAGACCGGCGTGGACCTGAAGGGCGACAAAATGGCTATGCAGAGGGTAAAGGAAGCCGCGGAAAAGGCCAAGATTGACCTGTCCGGCATCACCTCCACCAACATCAACCTGCCCTTTATCACCGCCGACGCCACCGGCCCCAAGCATTTGGATCTGAACCTTTCCAGAGCCAAGTTTAATGAGCTGACCGCCGACCTGGTGGAAAAGACCATGGGCCCGGTCCGTCAGGCTCTGTCCGACTCCGGCCTGAGCATCGATAAGATCGACAAGGTCCTGATGGTGGGCGGTTCCTCCAGAATCCCCGCTGTTCAGGAGGCTGTGAAGAAGTTTACCGGCAAAGAGCCGTTCAAGGGCATCAACCCCGACGAGTGCGTGGCCATCGGCGCCGCTATCCAGGCCGGCGTGCTGGGCGGCGAGGTGGAAGGCTTGCTGCTGCTGGATGTTACGCCCCTTTCTTTGGGCGTGGAAACCATGGGCGGCGTGATGACCAAGATCATCGAGAGAAATACCACCATTCCCACCAAGAAGAGCCAGATCTTCTCCACCGCCGTGGACGGCCAGACCCAGGTAGAGGTCAACGTGCTCCAGGGTGAGCGTGAGTTTGCCCGGGATAACAAGCAGCTTGGCCTGTTCAAGCTGGATGGCATTGCGCCCGCTCCCAGAGGAATTCCTCAGATCGAGGTTACCTTCGATATCGACGCCAACGGCATCGTGAACGTGTACGCCAAGGATCTGGGTACCGGCAAGGAGCAGAAGATCACCATTACCTCCAGCTCCAACATGAGCAAGGAGGATATCGACAAGGCCGTGAAGGAGGCCGAGCGGTATGCCGATGAGGATAAGAAGCGGAGAGAGGAAGTCGAGCAGAAGAACGAGGCTGAGAACCTGTGCTATGCCACAGAAAAGCTGATTTCCGATAACGCCGACAAGATCTCCGAGGATGATAAGTCCGCCCTGAATCAGAAGGTAGCCGCCTTGAAGGAGGCTATCGCGGCCAACGATATGGACCGGATCAAGAACGGCAAGGACGAACTGCAGAAGACCATGTACGAGGTGTCCGGCAAGATGTACCAGCAGGCTGCGCCCCAGGGCGATCCCAACGCCGCGCAGCAGCCTGGCGGAGATCCGAACCAGGGCGGCGCCAACGGCAACGTCTACGACGCTGACTACAAGGAAGTGGACGACGACCATAAGGAATAAGGTTGCCGTCCCGCCCGAGGGGCAAAGAAGCTGTTGCAAACAGGCAGCTTGGGCGATATAATAAAAAATAGGCTTTGTAGCTTAGCAGACTCTATTAAATGAGCGGTTGAATCGGCGCGGCCATTCTTTGGCCGCGCCCTGTGCGTGTCCGCAGGCGGTTTCCTGCGGGCGGCGCACAGGGTACGGGCAAGCCGGCGGAATTTCAAGTTCCGGCATCCGGCGGTCCGCGCGCGACCCATACCAAGGAACCGGGCCTCAGCGCTCCGGCTCTGAACAGAGGTGAGAAGTTTGGCAGAAAAAAGGGATTATTACGAGGTGATCGGTGTTCCTAAGACCGCCTCGGAAGATGAAATAAAGAAAGCGTACCGCAAGCTTGCGAAAAAATACCATCCGGATCTGAATCCTAACAACAAAGAGGCGGAAGCAAAATTCAAAGAGGTTAACGAGGCCTATGAGGTCCTGTCCGACCCTGAGAAGAAGGCGAAATACGACCAGTTCGGCCACGCCGGGGTGGATCCCAATTTCGGCGGCGGCGCCGGAGGCTACGGCGGTTATGGAAGCCCCTTTGGCGAGGATATTGATTTGGGGGATATTTTCGGCAGCTTTTTCGGCGGAGGATTCGGCGGCTCAAGACGGCGGGCCAACCCCAACGCCCCGCGGCGGGGCACCGATACCGAGGCGGTGCTGAATATCTCCTTTGAGGAGGCCGCCAAGGGCTGCAAGAAGTCCATTACTTATCAGAATATTATCAACTGCACCGAGTGCGGCGGCACCGGGGCGGAAAAGGGAACTTCACCCAAAACCTGTCCCACCTGCAACGGCACCGGCCAGGTAAGGATCAATCAGAGGACTCCTTTCGGCGTGATGCAGACCAGCCGTTCCTGTGACCACTGCCACGGCACGGGCAAGATCATCGAAAAGCCTTGCCACGTGTGCGGCGGCCAGGGCCGGGTGCGGAAAAGCAAGACCCTGGAGGTCACTGTGCCCGCGGGAATCAACGATGACCAGGTGCTGAACGTCAGCGGCCAGGGCAACGCCGGACAGAACGGCGGCCCGTCGGGCGACTTGCACGTTTACGTGTCGGTGCGTCCCCACGCGGTGTTCGAGCGCCGGGGCGACGACGTTTGGTGTGAGATGCCGGTGACCTTTACCCAGGCGGCTTTAGGCGCCGATGTAACGGTGCCCACCCTGGATGGCAAGGTGACCTACGCTTTGCGGGAGGGCACCCAGCCCGGCGACGTGTTCAAGCTGAAGGGCAAGGGAATCGCCCATTTGGGAGGCCGGGGCCGGGGCGACCAGTTCGTCCAGGTGACTATCGAGGTGCCCAAGAACCTGAGCCAGAAGCAAAAGGATATTCTGAAGGAATTTGACAGCAGCGCCACAGACCGGAACTACCAGAAGCGGAAGGGCTTCCGGGATAAGCTGAAGGATATGTTTCAATAAAAAATAATCTTGAAAAAATAAACTGGAGCATAGGTCCCCCGCTGGGAGTGAGAAGGCGCAGGAGAACCGGAAGGACTCACGCCTTCCGGTTATTTTTATAGCGCCCCGCGGTTTCCCGAAAGCGAAAGGAAGCCTCAGCGCTCAAAAAAATAATTCCGTGTCGGTTTTAGTGGAAAGAGCAAAGGCCCGATACCCCGGAAAGCTATTTTTTATAGCGCCCCACGGTTTCCCGAAAGCGAAAGGAAGCCTCAGCGCTCAAAAAATAAATATCTGCCGGCATTGAGAGAATCACCTGCCATTAGTAATAGAAATATAAAGCCGGGTTTTGACAGGCTGTTGAGATACCGCCGTCATTCCTGCGAATAACCACTTAAAATAAAAGGAGGCAATGCAAGATGAAAATGGTCAAAGACAAAAAGGTTCTGGTCGGCGCGGATTTCGCCGGGGTTCCGCTGAAGAACGCGGTAGTCGCCCACCTGGAAAAGAACGGATGGGAGGTCACCGACATCGGCGTGAAATCCGTGGATGAGGAAAATCCCGAGATGTTCCACCGCATCGGCCTAAAGGTCGGAGCAAAAATCGCGGAGGGAGAATTCGAAAAGGCCCTGATTTTCTGCGGCACCGGTATGGGGATCCATATCGCCGCCAGCAAGTGCCCGCATGTTCACTGCGCGGTGTGTGAAAACGTGCCCTCCGCTTTGAGATGCGTTACCGGCAACAACTGTAACGTAATGGCGATGGGGGCGTTTTATGTAGCTCCCGCCACTGGCATCGCCATGGCGGACGCGTTCCTAAACCATAGCCTTGGTGAGGGCTATGAGTATTGGGAGAATTTCTATGAGTTCCATAAGCTGGCCTATGACGAGCTGGAAGCCTTTGATTACGAGGAATTTAAGAAAAACGGCTTCGAGGTAAAGCGCCTGGGTGACGTGCCGCTTCCGCCGGACCCGAAAATGTAAGCCTGTAAAAAAATGTCCGCTGGCCGGAAAGGAAAGCTTGAAAGCGGAATAAGCTTAAGATAAGCTGAAAAACGGATATTAAAAAAGCGTTTGCGGATGAAAAATCCGCAAACGCTTTTTTGCAAAGAATCGGCTGGGGATTCAGTAGAGCACGGCTTTTGTGAAATTATTTCACAAAAATCCTCGCTTTAAAATCTAAAACCGGATAGCACTGTTTAGATTTGAGGCTGAAAGCTTTGTTTTCAGATCGAGGCAGAGAGCCGCTAGGGATTTCTCAGCAGTTCTACCACCAGCCGGCGCTTTTGAGGAGGAAGGGCACACCATACGTCCAGCATATCCCGTTCTTCTCTGGTCAGGGAAACCGGGTCTCCATCTTCGGCAAAAAATTGAGACAGGGTGATCCCAAGCCCCCGGCATATCTTATCCAGGGTCTGTATCGTAGGTGTTTGATGGCTGCGGTACCAGCCGCCTATGGTGGATTGGGAAAGTCCGCAGTTTTTTGCCAGCGTGTATTCGGACCAGTTCCTCTCTGTACGGAGCCTGACAATTTCGTCGAGAATATTTTTCATAGGTTCACCTCCCGCTTATTCTGAACACTATAATAGCAGGTGGGAAGCCTTATTTTAAGGGGATATTATCCCCATATTTGTTAAAATTTAGAGGTCTGAGAATGAAATGGAAGGATTTATTCCTCCCGATGGAAAAGGCTGGTTCTTTAATTTTTTGCATAAGATTTGGTTTTAAATAAGGGGCTTTCGTCCAGACCCGTCTTTTTCTGCCAGGCAAATTTATTTGCCTGGTTTTTATATTTGTTGTATAATAAACCTGTCTTTAGAAATTCCGGGCCGTCGAGCCCGGAAAATAGACTGATCAATTCGTATCGGCTGGAGGGACTCTCTTGGAGGAAATCTATTTGGACAACAGCGCCACCACCCGGGTGTGCGAAAAAAGCGCGGAAAAGGTGCTGGAGCTGATGACCCAGTGCTATGGCAATCCGTCCTCGCTGCATAAAAAGGGGCTGGAGGCCCAAAGAGAGGTCGCCCATGCCAGGCAGGCGGTAGCCGTTTCCTTGAGCGCCCAGCCTAGGGAAATTATCTTTACCTCCGGCGGCACCGAGGCGAATAACCTGGCGGTGCTGGGCGGCGCGGCCGCGGGCCGCCGGCGGGGAAAGCGAATCGTGACCACGGCCATCGAGCATCCGTCGGTTCTTGAGCCGATGAGACAGCTGGAAAAGGAAGGCTTTGAGGTGGTGTTCCTAACTCCAGATGCGGACGGACGTGTTCCGGAAGAAGCGGTTTTGAAAGCGGTGACCGGCGATACGATTTTGATAAGCGTGATGGCGGTTAATAACGAGCTTGGCTCGATTCAGCCTATCGAGGTCTTGAAAAAGGCGGTGAAACGGGCCGGCGCGCCGGCGCTGGTTCATGTGGATGGGGTTCAGGCTTACGGCAAGCTTCCGCTTAGGCCGGAGAAGCTGGGGATCGACCTGCTGACGGTCAGCGGGCATAAAATTCACGGCCCGAAAGGCGTCGGGGCTTTATATGTAAGTAAAAATGCCAGGATTCTACCCAGAACCTTCGGCGGCGGCCAGGAACGGGAGCTGCGCCCAGGCACTGAGGCCGCCCCCTTGATCGCCGGGCTTGGCGCGGCGGTGGAGGAGCTTCCGGATTGGCGGCAGGCCTATAGCCGTATGGAAAAGCTGCGGGATTACACGCTCCAAAAGCTGTCCGGGCTGGAAGGCGTGGAGGTCAATTCCCCGGTGGAGGGGCTCCCCTATCTGCTGAATTTTTCCGCTTTGGGGATCCGCAGCGAAACCATGCTGCATTTTCTGGCTCAGCGGGGAATCTATGTATCCTCCGGATCCGCCTGTGCGAAAGGAAAGCAAAGCCATGTGCTGAAAGCGGCCGGCCTGCCGGACAGCCGAATTTCCTCGGCAATCCGGGTAAGCTTTTCCCGGGAAAACACCGAGCGGGACGCGGACGCCCTGGCGGAAGGCGTGCGGGAGGGCCTGGCCTGCCTGGCCAGAGCCAGGAGATAGCCGCCGGATCCTGGCCTGCGGCCTGCCGGACAGCCGAATTTCCTCGGCGATCCGGGTAAGCCTTTCCCGGGAAAGCATCGAGCGGGACGCGGGCGCCCCGGCGGAGGGGGCCGATTCGGTTTGGCTGGCCCGGCCGGTATCAAGCGGCAAGCCGCTGTGTTGCCGGGCTTGAATTTGGGTCCGGCGCCAACCGAAGGCTTTTGCGGCCGGAAAAAGGAAAGCATGAAAGAGGCGGTAAACGGGTTTTGAGTCTGCCGGCCTTCGGCGGAGCTGAGCCGGTGTTTTGGTGTTTTGCCTGCGCGGTAAAAAACGGAAGAACTGTTGAATATAAGGAGCCTGAGTATGAAGCAGGAGTTAATTTTAATCAAGGTTGGAGAGATCGCCCTGAAGGGGCTGAACCGGCGCACCTTTGAGGATGTGCTGATGAAGAACATTAAGAGGCATTTAGCGCCCCTGGGAAAATTTGAGGTGAGGAGCGCCCAGTCCACTATCTATGTGCGGCCCCTGGAGGAGGGCGTGGATTTAGACGACGCCTGCGAAAGGGTCGGCAAGGTGTTCGGTATTGCGGCCTATTCCCGGGCCTGCATGGCGAAAAAGGACATGGACGATATCAACCGGACCGCGGCGGAGTATTTGAAAGAGGCGCTGGAGGAGGCGTCCACCTTTAAGGTAGAGGCCAAGCGCTCCGATAAGGCTTTCCCACTGAAATCCCCCGCCATCTGCGCGGAGACCGGCGGGTATCTGCTGGAACGGTTTCCGAACCTGTCGGTGGACGTCCACGAGCCGGATATTACCGTCACCGTGGAGATCCGGGATTTTGGAGCCTATGTCCGCGGAGAAGCCGAGCGCGGAGCCGGAGGAATCCCGGTGGGAACCGGCGGCAAGGCGGCGGTTTTGATTTCCGGCGGCATCGACAGCCCGGTGGCGGCCTGGATGATGGCTAAGCGGGGCGTTGAGCTGACGGCGGTGCACTTTGCCAGCCCGCCCTATACCAGCGAGCGGGCGGAGGAAAAGGTTAAGGAGCTGCTGGCCAGGGTTTCGGAATACAGCGGCCGGATGCGGCTGTTCACCGTGCCCTTTACCAAAATACAGGAGACGATCCAGGCCCGGTGCCCGGAGGAGCTGTTCACTATCATCATGCGCCGCATGATGATGAAAATCGCTTCCCATATCGGGATGCGGGAGGGCTGTGCCGCCCTGATTACCGGGGAAAGCCTGGGGCAGGTGGCGAGCCAGACGATTCACGCCATTGCCTGCACCGACGCGGCGGCCGGCCTGCCGGTATTCCGGCCCTTGATCGGTATGGACAAGGAGGAGATCGTTCGGATTTCCCGGAAAATCGAGGCCTTTGACATTTCCATTCAGCCCTATGAGGACTGCTGCACCGTGTTCACGCCGAAGCATCCCCGCACCAGGCCGGTGCTGAAATTTGTGGAGCTGGCGGAATCCGGCGTGGAGTGGGAGGAAGTACTCCGGGAGGCGGCGGATCCGGCCGTGATGACGAAGATCGGATATGCGAAGGAATAACCTGATAACTTGACAAGCGAGGTGGATGGCGTTGAAGCACGCGATGGCAAAGCCGAAAAAAAGCTGGAAAGAAAGGCTGAGAATTTTTCTGCTGGTGCTCTGCTCTGTGGTGTTTGTGGTTTCGGCGGGTATGCTGGTGTATTACCTGCTTTGGGAGCCTTATCAGCATAACCAGAAGAGTGTTGAAATCCAGCAGATTTATCCTACCCGAGGGGTAGAGGATACTACATCCTCGGAGGAAGTAAACAGCGAGGGAACCCTGTCAAAATTTGATGAGCTGCGGGCGCTGAACCCGGATATTAAGGGATGGATCACCGTGCCGAATACCCCCATTGACTATCCGGTGCTGCAGTCGGCGGAGGGAGAAGACCCGGAATTTTACCTTTACCGGGATTACCTGAAGAATGACGACCGCTACGGCAGTATTTTCCTGGACGCCTCCTGCGTCAACGGGGTAAACTCGAAGAATGTGATCCTGCACGGGCACAATATGAACGACGGAAGCCAGTTTGCGGCAATTCTCAAGTATGGGGATCTGGAGTTTTATAAGCAGAATCCGGTGATCATTTTTGACGATATTTACCGCAGCGGCACCTGGAAGGTTTTCGCGGTGATCAAGGTGAATACTCTGGCGAGCCAGGGCACGCCGTTCCCCTACCTGCAGGGAGAGTTCGCGTCTGAGGAAAGCTTCCTGGAATATGTGGAGCAGGTCAGAAGCCGCTCCCTGATTGATTGTCCTGTGGAGGTGGAGGGCAGCGACCAGATTTTGACCCTTTCCACCTGTTCCTATGAGCAGGAGAATTACCGTACCGTGGTGTATGCCCGCCGGGTGCGGGAAGGGGAGAGCAGCACTGTGGACATCGCGCAGGCGGAAGTCAACCCGGATCCCGTTATGCCGGGGGATAATTGACCGGAGAGGAAACAGAAACGATCTATGAAATGTGAGCTGATATTTTATTTGGCGGGCCGTACGGGCCAGCTGGAGGAGCTGCTGGAGGAGCTGCTGGGCGGCCTGGGCGTAATCATCGCCGAAGTAACGGCGGCCACCAGCCCGGAGGAGCTGGCGGCCGCTCTGGAAAAGGGGGTATCCCGGCGGAATCTGCTGCTGGTAGTCGGCGGACTGTCCAGGCCGGATGAGCGGAACGCCGCCCGGCAGGCCGCCAAGCTTTTGTCGCAGCCTCTGTCCAGCGTGAACCCGCCGGTGTTCCGAAACGGCGTTTCCCTGACAGCGGATCACGGCCGCCCCGAGGGCTTCTTTTTGGAAAGCGGGCGGCAGTCCTTGCTGCTGCTTCCGGACGACCCAGGGGCTGTGGAAGCGCTTTTTGACCGGCAGGTGACAGAGCTGCTTCAAAAAAAGTACGGCCTTTCCCTGGCGGTCGGCCGGCTTGAACAGAGAAAGGACCCGCAGCGGCGGGCCAGGGAGCTTCAGGAGGAAATCAAGCGGAGTGAGGAGGCGGCGGGAGCCGCAGCCCGGCCGGCCTCAGAGACAGCCTTTGGCGCGGCGCCGGGAAAGCCTTCGGCAAAAAAGGGAAAAAACAGCAAAAAGGCCTTGCCGGCCTTTTTGCTTCTGCTGGTTTTGGCGCTGGCGCTTTTGGCGGGCCTTCTGCTGACCCACAGGCTTCCGGAGGCGGAAGCCTGGCTGCGGGGAAGCTTTCCAGGCCTGAACTGGTGACGGAGGGATAGCGCTGACAGCGGGAGCCCGTTTTTTAGTACAAAAATTAAATACCTTCTCAAAAGCGGCGTAAAAGCAAGGGTTTAAGCTATTTTGAGAGAGAAAACACCTGAGTTTTTTCAGAAATAAAAAAGACGATTCCAACAGGATTTTTGCGGTCGTATGGCGCGCGGATAAATTTTATAAAATATATGGGCGATTACGCTCAAAGCCGGGGCTGTGCTTTTGGCCTTCGCTCAAGAGGCCCGGAACCGGCGGCATACTCCGGCTTAGCCCGGGACTTGCCGCCAGGGAAAAAGCCGGCGGGAAAAGGGGAAATCCCTTTCCTGCCGGCTTTTTCTCTGGAGATTCATATCAGGCCGTCCGCCCTTTTGCTGAGGGGCAGTCGGCGCCGCGGTGATTATGCCCAACGCCCGCGCTGATTTTAATAGAAGAGGGCTGCTTTCCAGCCCTGCCCTTCCCATGGGAACCGTACGTCCGGGAAGCGCTTTTAAGAGTTATTCATGACGATGCTTTCGATCACATTGGCGGCGTGCTCACAGGCGTCGCAGCAGCGCTCCATGTGGCGGAAGGTCTCTGTCCAGGCGAGAACCTCGATAGGGTCCTTACAGGTAGTGAACAGGGAGCGGAGCGCCTTTGTGTAAAGCTTATCCCCCTCGTTTTCCAGGCTGTTAATCTCAATAATGGCCTGGGGGATGATTTTCGATTTCTTATAGTTGTCAAAATCCGCCAGGGCGGTCTTCAATTGCTCGCAGCAGCCGATGATTACCTTAGCGAAATCAAAGGCCTCTTCCCGGATGGACTGAATGTTAAACATATACATGCGTAAAATAATGTCCTCGATGTGGTCGGTAATCTCGTCCAGCTCTTGAGCCAAATGGGCGATATCATCCCGCTCAATGGGGGTGATAAACTCCTGAGCCAGCTTTTCCATCATCTCATGCTTAGAAATATCGGCGCTGTTTTCCAGCTTATGCATCTCCTCCATCACCTTGGGAAGATTCTCTGGCTGGAAGCCCTGCAGAACGTCATACAGCATGAGCGCTTCCTGCCGGGAGAACTCGATCGCCTTGGAAAAGGAGGCGAAATAAAAATCTGTTTTTTGTTTACGGCGCATAAAAGATTTCCCTCTCGTTTTATAATTTACGGTGATTGGAAAAGGACACCGCATGAAACCAGCGTTTGATCAGCCGTACAGGATTGGGGGAACCCGGGCGGAGGTTCCGCCCGCCTGTCATGCCAAGATCCCGCAGCGGCTTTGCGTACAGCTTAGAAGATAAACAGGAACAGCCGGGCCATCAGATAACCGATCAGCCCGCAGGCCGGGAAGGTCAAAACCCAGGTGAGCACCATATCCTTTACAACGCCCCAGTTGACGAAGGAGCGGCCCTTAGAGGCCCCGACGCCCATGATGGCGGTGGTTTTGGTATGGGTGGTGCTGACCGGCAGGCCGCTGACTGAAGAGATCAGCAGACAGCCGGCGCCGGCTAAGTCCGCGGCAAAGCCCTGGTATTTTTCCAGGCTGACCATATCCATGCCCACCGATTTGATGATGCGGTAGCCGCCGATAGAGGTGCCTAGGGCCATTACCGCGGAACAGAGGATCATCAGCCAGATAGGAATGACAAAGCTGGTGACATTGCTTTCTCCCTTGGAGAGGAACAGGCCCAGCATGAAAACCCCGATGAATTTTTGCCCATCCTGGGCGCCGTGCATAAAGGCCATGGCGCCGGCGCTGGCAATCTGGGCTCCTTGAAAGAAGCCGGTAGTCTTTTTCCGGTTCATTCTCCTGCAGATCAGGCCGGTCAGCTTCACCGCGAGCCAGCCCATGGCAAAGCCCAGAAAGGTGGAAAGCACCAGGCCGTAAATCACCTTGATCCACTCCATGCCGTTAATGCCGGAAAGGCTGTTGTGGATAGCGATAGCGCCGCCGGAGATACCGGCGATCAGAGCATGGCTTTCGCTGGTGGGGATACCGAACCACCAGGCCAGGGTGGCCCAGACCACAATGGCGAACATGGCGGCGCAGAGGGCGACCAGGGCATCTTGGGCGTTGCCGCCGAAATCCACCATGTTGTAGATGGTTTCCGCCACGGACTTGTTGATGGCCGTCATCACCAAAACTCCAAGGAAGTTGAAAACCGCCGCCATAATGATCGCGGGACGAACCCCCATGCTTCTGGTGGAGACGCAGGTGGCAATGGCGTTGGGAGCGTCGGTCCAGCCGTTAACCAGGATTACTCCCAGAGTCAGGAGCACTGTAATAAACAGGGCTGGATTCTGCGTCAGCTCAGCGATAAAATCGGGCAGCGCAATGGTCATAAACATCCCTCATTTGCTCAGCCGGGCTTGTCTAAATGGGTCAGCCGGCCGGAAAAATTTTAATATTGATTTAATGGTAGCATAACAAAAATAGATTTTCAATCGGTATTCTACAAAAAAACAAAAAATACCCCCGGCCCTTCAAGCCGGGGGTATCAATCAGAGGCGGTCTTAGATGGTAATGATGCCCAGGCCGCTGAGAACGGAGCTTACCAAAATTGCCACGATAAAAATAGGAGCAATATATTTGATAACCACCACGAACAGCTTTTCCCTGCTGAACTTGGAGGAGGATTTCACCTCGTCCACAACCAGCTGGGTCTTGACCACATAGCCGATGAAAATGCAGGTAAGCAACGCCACAATCGGCATAATCACCGAGTTGCTGATGAAGTCGAAGAAGGTGAGGAAATCCATGCCCAGAATCTGAATATGGCTCCATACGCCGTTGCCCAGGGAGGATGGTAGCGCCAGCAGCATCATGCCGATAAATACGATAATGCAGGCGACCGCACGCTTGACATGGAATTTGTCGATGACGATGGATACCACGGTTTCCATCAGGGAGATGGCGGATGTCAGCGCGGCGAACAGCACCAGCAGGAAGAACAGCGCTCCGACGATCTGGCCGAACTGGCCGCCGCCCATGCTGTCAAATACCTTGGGCAGAGTTTGGAACATAAGCCCGGGGCCGGACTGCATGGCGGACTGGTCGCCGCCGGAGAAAACGAACACTGCGGGAACGATCATCAGGCCGGCCAGAAGGGCGACGCCGGTATCGAAGATCTCAATTTGGGAAACCGATTTTTCAATACTGGTTTCCTTTTTCATATAAGAGCCATAGGTGATCATAATTCCCATGGCCAGAGACATGGAGTAGAACATCTGCCCCATAGCGCCCAGCACCGTGTTGATGGAGAACCGGGAGAAATCGGGGATCAGATAGAATTTAACACCCTCCAGCGCGCCGGGCAGGGTGCAGGAATATACGCACACAGCGACGCACAGCACGATCAGAATAGGCATCATAAACTTGTTAGCGGTTTCGATGCCGCGCTTTACGCCGCAGAGGACGATAACAAAGGTAATGACGCCGAAAATAGCCAGCCAGAGCACCGGCTCAAAGGTTTGTCCGATAAAGCCGCCGAAATAATCGTCGCTGGAAGCCTCCATGTGATGGCCGGACAGGAAGGTGACGAAATATTTGGTCACCCAGCCGCCGATTACGCTGTAATAGGGTAGAATGATGATCGGGACCAAGGCGGTCAAAATTCCCAGGAACCCAAATTTTTTGTTCAGCTTTTTATAAGCGCCGATAGCGCTCAGCCTGGTATTGCGGCCCAGGGCGATTTCCGCTACCATCAGGCTGAAGCCGAAGGTTACCACCAGCACGACATACACCAGCAGGAAAATACCGCCGCCGTACTTTGCGGCAAGATATGGAAAGCGCCAAATGTTTCCCAGTCCCACGGCGGAACCGGCGGCAGCCAGAACAAATCCCAGCCTGCCTGAGAAGCTGCTTCTTTCTTTCATAACTTACACCTCAAACAAAAATTTTAGCCGGCACATTCCGCGCAGCGCCGGCTGAAAAAGTACATTTATCTTATCATATCTTAACAGATTAGTCAAAATTTTTTTTGCTTTTTCTTTATTTAGGTAAAACACCTTGCCCCCGGCGGCAGAGGCGCCGGCTGGCTCCGGGTCAGCACCGGCTTTTCCATAGCGGCGTTTTAGCGATTTGCAGGCAAAAGGAGAGAATATGAAAGGGCCTCTGAAAAATTCAGAGGCCCTGAGCAGCACAGGCTTCCGCACCGGCTGGTGAATACCCGCGGAAGTGAAACTGTGAAGGTACAATTCAGACGCACGGGCTTTCGGCCGGTTCGTGAGGAACCGCTTTTAAAATTCCGGCTTGTCCGGATCGGCGCACCATCCGCCGCCCTGGAGGGAGTCGATATAGGCCATATCCTCCGGGGTAATTTCGAAATCGAAAATCTGGGTGTTGGAAAGAATACGTTCGGGATTCACCGACTTGGGAAGAGGGATGACACCATGCTGGAATATCCACCGCAGCGCCAGCTGGCCGGGATCTTTCCCGTATTTTTTCGCCATTTCGCTGATTTCCGGCATACGGAACAGCTCGCCGCTGCCGAAGGGGCTCCAGGCTTGAACCGCGATATGATGGGCCTTGCAGTAATTGACGGTTTCCATTTGGGTCCAGCCCGGGTGGAACTCGATCTGGTTCACCATGGGCATGACCGTGGCTCCCTCCATGATTTCTTCCAGATGGTGGGGCTTAAAGTTGCTGACGCCGATGGCCTTGATTTTTCCCTCGTGATACAGCTCCTCAAAGGCTTTCCAGGTTTCGCGGTTGTTTTCAATATAGTTTTCCTGCTCGTTTTTGGGAATGGGCCAATGAATCAGATAAAGGTCCAGATAGTCCAGGCCGAGCCTCTCCAAAGATTCCTGGAAGGATTTTTTCGCTTTTTCATAGCTGTGGTCGTAATTCCACAGCTTGCTGACCACAGTGATCTCCTCCCGGGGGACTCCGCTTTCCCGGATCCCTTTCCCCACGCTCTCCTCGTTCTTATAAAACATGGCGGTGTCGATCAGACGGTAGCCGGCTTGCAGGGCGCACTTCACGCTGCGGACCGTGACCTCTCCGTCAGTGTCGCAGGTGCCGTAGCCGACGCAGGGAATGGCCACGCCGTTGTGCAAAAGATAGGTGTCTTGCACGCTTTTCATAGGGATTCTCCTTTCTTTATGTTAAGCTTTTTCAGCCGCGCAAATTTTAAGCGGTCCCAAAAATTGATAAAATGCTTCCCGTGGCTTCTGTTTGTGTTTTTCGCTTTTCCTTAATCTAACGCTTCTGAATGAGCGGGACAACGCGCTTTTTAGATTTGATATAAAGCTGTACAATAAATATTTCAGGTGTTCATGCCGCTCACAGCGCAAAGGACAGGAAGCTGCGGGCGTATTTCAATGACCGGCTTTAAAGGGGAAACGCCGGAAGAAAGGCCGGCCCTGGAGGAAGGCTCGCCTCAAGCCAAGTCCAATAGGACAAAATCGTGCAATGATTTGTCAATTTTAGTATAGCAAAGGAAAGAACCGGTAACAACAGGGCTTTTTGCAGATTTTTCCCGGATAAATTATAGAAAAGCAAGGAGGCCTTCGGAAAAGCCGGCTTTGCCGCCCTCTTGCGGAATCCAAAATTTTCGTCTAAAATAGAAAAGAAAAGACACATGGATATGCGCGTGCCCTTCAGCGGCGGTACCGTGGGCAGGCGTTTTTTAAGGAGGCTGTTTGTTATGAAAGTATCCCCATCGGTACTGGCCTGCGATTTTGCCCATATGGCGGATGAAATTCAGAAGGTCACCCAAGGGGGCGCCGATTACATCCATCTGGATGTGATGGATGGCAATTTTGTCCCCAATATCAGCTTTGGCCCGGCAGTGATCAAGGCGATCCGGCCTTATACCGACGTGCCTTTTGACGTCCATCTGATGGTGGAGAGGCCCAGCCGGTACTTCCAGGATTATTTGGATGCCGGCGCGGATAATATTACCTTCCACCTGGAGGCGGAGCCCTATATCGCCCCGGCTCTGGATCAGATCAGGAAGGCGGGATGCAGCGCCAGCTTGTCCATCAAGCCAGGAACGGAGGCCGAAGCGGTTTTTCCTTATTTAGATAAGCTGTATATGGTGCTGGTGATGACGGTGGAGCCTGGCTTTGGAGGACAAAAGCTGATTCCCGAGTGCCTGGAAAAGGTAAAGAAGATAAAAGCCGAGGCAAAGCGCCGCGGCTTGAAGGTCTTGGTAGAGGTGGACGGAGGCATTAACAGCGAAACCGCTCATGAGGCCGCCGCCGCCGGTGTGGACGTATGCGTGGCGGGCACCGGCGTGTTCAGGGCGCCGGATGTGGCGGCCGCGATCAAGGAACTGCAAAACGCTTGATCCGCAGCCCTGGAAGGAGCCGGCGCCCTGCCGTCGGACGCAGGCAAGCCAGTATCCGGCTTGCCCGGCAGCCGCGCCGATAAGGCGGCCCGGGAGAGCTCCGGTGGTCTCGGCTTCGGCCTGGGAGCGCTGGAAAAGCTTTTGTCAGGCGCTGTGAGAAAACGGGCCCGTGAGGATCCTGGGTTTTTTGGCTGTTCGCTGCGGTTCGCTTTGGTTTAGACGGCACGCAGCCCGCTTTATCGGCAGAGCACCGGCGGCCTGGAGCCTGGCCGTCCGCTCCAATCAGGCGGCCCTGAAAGCCGTTCTCCGGCGCTTAGCACCGGGCAAGCTGAAGACCTACGGTGGTGACGGCGTCTTCGCCGGCCAGCAGCTTTCCGTGCTCCAAAACCTGGGCCGCGGCCTGCTGGCCCTTGCCCACATAGGAGCCGTATTCCGTCAGCAGAATCTCCACCGGGCAGGGGAGCCTTTTGCCGCCGTACATAATCAGATAGTAGGCGCGGTTTAAAAGGTAAAGCCTGCTGCTGCACGCCGCCTTTTGCGGATGGTAAAATTGGCGGTAAACCCGGTCTACCGCTGCCAGCAGGTTCTCTGCCTGGTCGAATCGAAATAAAAACGGGGTCAGTGAAGGCTGGTTTTCCTTAATCCGGTAGACCTTGCGTTTGGCCTTTTCCTCGGGAAGCATGGTTACCAGAAGCACACAGCCCTCCTCGTCGGGCACAGCCTCGATCAGCAGGCGGCTGTCTCCCGGGCAAAACCCCTTCTGGCGGCAGGCCATCCGGAGAAATTCCTTGATGACCGAGCGGGAGTGCCCGTTCTGCCAGTCCAGAGAGTCGAAGGTGAGCTGGTAATCCTCCATGTCTTCCGGTGATAATATAATCAACAGTCTGGATTCATCGACTAGTTCAAGTATCAATGTCAACCCTTCTTCCTAGAACTCTATACTTTCATCATATAGAAGAAACCCGCTTTGGAAAAGCAGTAATTTTTGACAATGCAAAGAAGGTCTTTTTATGGTCATCGATTTTCATACACATATTTTCCCCGACGCTCTCGCCGCCCGCGCGATTGGCGGGCTGGAACAGTCGGGAAATGTAAAATCCGTCCTGTCCGGCCGGCGGGAGGATCTGCTGGCCTCGATGAAACGGGCCGGGGTGGATTATTCCCTCAATCTGCCCATCGCTTCCCGCCCCAAGCAGGTGGAGTCCATTAATAGCTTCGCGATCTCCGTCAACGGGAGGGACGGCCTGTTTTCCCTGGGAGGGATCCATCCTCTTTACGAGAATTACCGGGAGGAGCTGAAACGGATTCGGGCTGCCGGCCTGATCGGCGTAAAGCTTCATCCGGATTTTCAGGGCCTGTTTATTGACGACGAGCCCATGGTGGAGCTGATGGAGGCTTGCCGGGATCTGGGGCTTTTGGTTCTGGTTCACGGCGGCATGGACGTGTCCTTCCCTCACTGCCATCATTGCACGCCCGAGCGGATCGCCAGGATTCTTCCCCGCTTGGAGGGGCTGACCTTGGTGCTGGCTCATTTGGGAGGCTACAATTATTTGGATGATGTGGAAAGGCTGCTGGTGGGTAAGGATCTTTATCTGGACACCAGTTTTACCTTGGGACGGTTCGGCCGGGAGCAAATTCTGCGGATCATCAGGAATCACAGACCGGACAGGCTGCTGTTTGGAACCGATTCTCCCTGGGACGACCAACAGTCCGCTGTATCGGCCGTCAAGGACCTTCCTATTGACGCTTCGCTGAAGGATAAGATTCTGTATGAGAACGCCGCCGGCTTGCTGAAGCTGGAATGACGGCCTTTCAGAACGCTACCCTTACTATGTAAAATATGAAGGGGACAAAAGAAGGTTTCCTATTTTCTTTCCAAACAACCTGTCTTTTTCTCCTTTTTCCCCGATTTATAGGAGTACCTGTCCCGGACAGGCTGATTTTGACAAAAAAAGGACCGGCCCCGCGCTGTGCGGAGCCGGTCCTTTTCCATAATTTAATTTCCCCTTGAGAAGAATTACCGGAGCTGGCCGGCTGCCAGCCGCCGGGCCAGCTCCGCGGCCCCCAGGAGGCCGGCTTGGTTGCCGAGCTGAGCAGCCTGGATTGAGACGGAACGGTAGGCGGGCATCACGCTTTTAGGAACCAGCGCTTTCAGCTGTTCGACGGGGTAGGACTGCTGCATGACGCCGCCGCAAAGCGCCAGGCAGTCGGGATCCCAAAGATGGATCAGAGAGGCTAAACCGTACACAATCTCCCGCAGCCAGCTGTCCACCACAGCTTTTACCCGGGGCTCCCTCAGCCGGCGGAAAATCGCCCTGCCGCTGTCCAGAGAAGGATCCAGCCTTTGAGCCTGCCGAACCAGGGCCGAGGCGGAGGCATACCGCTCAAAGCAGCCCCTTTGGCCGCAGCCGCAGGGAAGGCCCCCGGCGTGAGTGACCATGTGGCCGAACTCGCCGGCGCCGAAATGAGAGCCGGTATAAAGCCTGCCATCCAGCACCGCCGCGCCGCCGACGCTGGTGCCGAAGCCTACGCATAAAAGGCTTTTGCAGCCCTTGCCCGCGCCGAAGGCCGCTTCTCCCACTGCGGCTGCGTTCAAGTCGTTCTCCACCGCGGTGGGCAAGGAAAAGGCATCCTCCAGCAAAGCCTTCACCTGTATGCCGGTGTACCCCCGGATACAGTCCTCTGCGAAAAGAATGGAGCCGCTTTTACTGTCTACCACCCCGGCGGTGCTGATGCCGATGCCATCCGCGCCCTCCGGCAGATAAGCGGCGATCAGCTTTTTGGCCAGCGCCACAACAGCCTGCCCGCCCTCGGCGGCAGGGGTAGGCGTTTCCCGGTGCTCCTTGAGAACGCCGTTGTCCACCAGTCCGGACTTGACGGCGGTGCCGCCGATATCTAAAGCGATAATTTTCACAGCGAAACCCCTCCTGCTTACAAATTTTGCCAGTGCCGGTTATTGTATGGCTTTATTCAGCTGTTTTCCAGCTTTACCTTGATTACCGCTTTTTTTACGGTACCCAGTACGCCGTCCGCCAGTCCGGGGGCGTGGGCGTCGTGAGGAAATAAACCCAGAACCCGCCTAGGATCGGGGAAAGGTCTTATAGCGGGAAAGCTGGTGCGGAGAATCGTAGCACATGCAAAATACCTGCTGTGCGGTTTCATTCTATTCTACTCTATATTCGGGAAAAAGAAAAGCGGAAAAGGGAAAAAGCCCCGCAGCGAGGGCACTCGCCGCAGGGCTTTCCCCTGAACTTTTTGTTACTCCGCGTCATTTAGGCTTACGGAACCCATAGAGGAGGCGATCTCCACCTGGTAAAGAGGGCCGGAAGCCTGACCGGAGCCACTGTGCTGGAGGTTTCTATGAATCTCTCCTAAAGAAGAGGCGCTGTTGATTTGAATGGGAGAATTAGGAGGAAAATACAGATCCACGTTTCCCAGGCTGTTTTCCACCTCGATATCCCCGGCCACCTCCGCGAAGGTTAGGCTGGTGTCGCCCAGGCTCTGCTCCAAATCCAGCTTCCCGCGAAGCCCGGAAAGGGAGATGGTAGCGGTGGAAGCGGAGATGGAAATCTCCGTTCCCTGAAGGCCGCTTCCCTGGAGATCGCAGGCAGACAATTCCAGGTCAATTTCTCCCGAGAAATTGATATCCCTGAGAACTGCCGAGCAGGCGTCTCCCTCAAAGGAGAAGCCGCCTCTGTAGTCAGAAGGAATACTAACCCTCAGAACCGCATCCTGCTTGGCGGAGGGGATCAGGCCCCGTTTGGTGGCGCGGATTTTCAGTTCCTCCTCCTCCTGGTATACCTCCAGCTGAAGCTTTTGGTCGTTTTTCCGTTCCAAAACCACGGAAACCTGACTGCCGGGGTCCCCAGGAGCAATCTCTACCGAGCAGCCCTGGGCCTTTACGTCGATTTCCCATAGGCCGCCGGCCGGCACCTGGTAGGCGTCTTGGCCGCTTACAGTATCCTGGGAGCCGCCGGAGCCATGACCGCCGCTGCTGCTGGAGCCGCTGCCGCTGGAAGAGCTGTCCGGCGCTTTCTGGGGCGGATCCAGACGATCCGCAATCTGGTCCAAAGATTCCTCCGCCCGGCCGAACAGTTCATAAGGCCAAACCTCCTCAAGGCGGTCGTATACCTGCTGGAAGGAAGCCTTAACGCCGCCGTTGAAGGAAAGAGCGATATTGCCGATCACAGCGAACAGCAAAAAGCAGCCGGTAAAAATCAATGCGATTTTTCCTAAGATTTTCATGCCTGGGCCTCCTTTCCCCGAATCACACGGGCGAAGCACCGGGAATAGGCGATAATCGCTTTCACCATACCATAAAGGAACCCAATCAAGCCGCAGAGCGCCAGCAGGGAAAGAAAGATCAGCGCCAATCCCAGCATAGCGAAGCCGAAGTGGAAGGGGGTGAGAGAGAATAAAATCATGGAAACCAGAACCAGAGCGAAGCACAAGCACGCCAGGCCCAGGCTGACCCCCACGATTACGCCGAAAAACACAGGGATCATAATGAATATTGTCAAAAGAATCATGGCCACCAGCGGGCCGGTCCGTACAGAGCTGCCGCCCTTGGAGCCAGCCTGTTCATAAGGAGGCTGAGAATAGTTTCCCTCATTGGGAGGATAAGGAGGCTGCTGCGGCGGTTCCGCCGAATAGATGTCCTGGGTGCGCTGGGCGGCGTGTGGCTGCCGCGCCTCCTGAGCCTGCTCAAAGGAGTGCGTTTGCCAGGCGTCCTGAGATCGCTCATGGGGCCATGCCTGCTGGGACTCATAAGATTGATGATGCGTCCGCTCGTGCTGAGCGCCCTGAGAGGATCCGAAACCCGGCGCCTCCGGTTCGGCCTGGGACTGCTGATGCGCCTGCGGCGCCGCCTCTGCCTGTCCCTGCCAGGGGGCCGGGGAGCTTTGAGGGCCTGCCGCCTGCGGAGAATCCGGCGCCGGGGCTGTCTGAGAGTGGGAGAAGATTTCCTCCTGCGCCGGGACGGGCTGGGCGTTTTCCTCTACAAAGGAAGCGCCAAGCTCCTCCGGAGAACCTAAAGAGCCGGCGATTTCCGCCTCGGTTTTGCCGTTTTCCAGCCCGATGCGGAAGTGCTCCTCGTAATCGTTTAAAATATCCGCCTGATCCTGTAGAGGCAGGCAGCTGATGGAAGCCTTAAGGCGGTCTAAAAAATCCTGCTTTGCGGCGACGCTCATTTTCCTCCGCCCTCCTTTTGAAGCAATTGGATCATGGCTGTGACCCTTTCGGAAAAGGATAGCCATTCGGTTTTTAAAGAGTCTGCCAAACGTTTGCCCTGAGGGGTGATGGCATAATATTTTCTGGGGGCGCCCCCGGGAGATTCCACTAAATAGGAGGATACGTATTCCTCCTGCTTCAGCCGGCGCAGGATCGGATATACGGTGCCGTTGGAGATGGCAATGCTTTGAGAAAGCTCGTTGGCGATATCGTAGCCGTAGCGGTCACCGGATTCCAGCATCACAAGCACGCACATTTCCAGCACGCCCTTTTTAAATTGGATGTTCATCCTGCGAAGCACCTCCTTTTATGTTTAGTATTAAACATTATACAATACTATATATACATGACCCAATACGTTTTGTCAATAACAAAACAAAAGAATTCAAAAAATAGTGCTGAAGTGGTTTCTTGTTTGTGGTAAAATAAAAGAAAGCCTTAGCTTTTGGAAAAGCACAGCGGCGGGCTTCTTTTGTCCATCGATTTTTAACGGCTGCGGCTTACCGTGCCAGAGTTTGCCGCAGGGGACGAGAGGGGGAGGCGCCGTGGCGCCGGGGCTGAATATCCTTAGGTTTTCCGGCAATAAGCATTGCGGAATTTTTTATTTCGCCGCCCGATGATCCATTCCCCAAAGGCGGAAAGCGGGCGGGCTGTCCTTATTCCTTATAGAAACGGTTTCGGAGGGGTTTTATGAAAAAAATCGGAGCTTGCCTTTTGCTGATAGGGTCCTTCCTTGTGTTATCCCTTTTTACCGGCTGCCAGGCGCGGACGGTAACGGTTGATACCGTGCTCACGGTGGACTCGTCCTGGTCCGGCTCCCGGGTGATGACGGTTGCCTTTTCCGCCGCGGATTACCCGGATGAGCAGTCCCGGGCGGCGCTGGATGGGATGATGGCCCGGTGTCCCAGCGCCATGACCTACGGCAAGCAGGAAAAGGATTCCCAGATTCAATATGTTTTTACCCTTGAGTTTACGTCTCATGAGGATTATCAGAAAAAGCTGGAGGCCTTGATGGGGTCGGCGCCCTATGGGGTGTTTTCTCACACGGACAGTATTTTTTTCAAGGGTACCCGGATTTACGAGGACTTTGACAGTGCCGCTTTGTTTGCCTGGATGCTTGAGGAACCGGAGGAGAAGCCGGGGTTTTCCCTTCAGTGCGGAAAAACGTCAGTGGTCCTGGACGGCAAAGCCTTGCCCACGCCCGGCCGGATCACCGTGAACCAGGTGGAGGAGCTTCAGCCCGTGGATGAGATTTCAATCTCCACTGTCAGCTATGGCCGCGGGGTTTATGACAGGACGTTTTCCTTTTATATTCCCAAAAGCACGGTGCTGGCGCTGGGAAACGATTTGGTTACCTATATGAACGCCAGAAGTGAAGGAGCGGACTCCGTGGACTGGCAGGAGTTTCCCTCGGGGAATATTTACACCGCGGCCTTCCGTGGAGTTTCCCTGGAACGGCTGGAGGAGATCACTGACCTGCTGATGAATACGGATGCCTGCTCCCAAATCAGCTATGCGGCCCAGCAGGACGCGGAGACGTATTTTTCCAAACGGGCCGCCTTTGAGGAAACCTTGGACCTGTCCGCCTACGGCGGAGAGGATGGCGGCGAAATAAAAATCAGCTACGAGTATGAAAACAAGTCCTCGCTGGAGCTGTTTACTCCCCAGCGCTATCAGGAGGGACAGTGGGAATCCTTTGGGGCGGTGGGGGAAAATACCGTGCGTATGGAAACCACCGGGACGGGCATGAAGATCCGGATCACCGATGGATGGGATTATCCGGTAGATGAGGCCAGGATTACCCTGATCTGCCTTGGCAATGGAAATTATACCCGGCAGATTGATTTCCTATTCCCCAAGGACGGGAAGGAAGGGGCAAAATATGCCCAGGAGATGCTGAAGAAGAAGGACGCCGGCCTGGAGATCACTCAATTGGAGGATGAGGAGCATTTAGTGTGCCGGGTGTCGTTTTCCGGCACGGCGGAGGAAATTTCAGAAAAAGTGAAAATGCTGTTCGGCCCCGGGAATTCCTTCTCTTATCAGAGCCAGGGCCAGGGCGTTGATTTAAACCAGGAGGTTTCTATTATAGATAATATCCAAATGGGCCGGCTGTTCCAGGGAGAGCATCAGGGGGTGCCTGTCACCTATACCGTGCAGACCAACGGCAAGGAAAGCCTTACCTCCCTTCATTACGAGGGGGAATCCAGGAACCGGGATATTAAGATCGTCAACGGCAGCGTGATCGAGTCCTTCCAGCTGGACGGCGGAAACGGGCGGGTGGTTTATAACGGCACTGAGCCCCGGTTCTGGGGCGTGGTATTCTACTTTACCATCGCTGTATTGGTTGTGGCCGGCGTAGTCACGCTGATTGTTTTCCTGCGCCGCCGGGCAATCCGGGAAGGGAAAAGCACAAAAGGGGTTCTCAGCCAGCTTGCCGAGAAAAAGGAGCTGCCCGGGGAAACCCCGGAGGAGGCCAGGGAATCGGTAGAGGATATTCTATCAAAGCTGTAGCCGGCCGCGGCCCCAGCCGGGAGAAATAAACGATAGCCTGCAACAATAGGATAAAGGAAGAGAATTATGACAGAATTCTGTATTTTCGATTTAGACGGCACCCTTTTAGACACTTTAGAGGATTTGGCGGTAAGCGTGAATTACGCCTTGGAGAAAAACGGGCTTCCCCAGCATCCCATCGACAGCTACCGGTATTTTGTAGGGGACGGCGTGCTGACGCTGATCCGCCGGGCGTCGGGAAGCGGGGACGAAGGCCTGGTCAAAGCTCTTAAGGCGGATTTTGACCGGTATTATAATGTTCACCGTTTTGACCGAACCAGGCCTTATGATGGCGCCAGGGAGCTTTTGGAGGCGCTGGCGAAAAGGAATATCCCAGCGGCGGTGCTGTCCAATAAGCCGGATGAGTTTGTGGGGGATTTGATGAAGCGGTATTTCCCCGGGATCTTCTTTTTCGCGGCTGTTGGCAAACGGCCCGGCGTAGCCAAGAAGCCGGACCCGGCGGCGCTGAATCAATTGATCGCCCAGAAGGGCGCGGAGAAACCAGCCTGCCTTTATGTGGGAGACAGCAATGTAGACGTAGAGACTGCTCATAACGCCGGAATCCGCTGCTGCGGGGCGGAATGGGGCTTTCGGGGTTATCGGGAGCTGAAGGAGGCGGGCGCCGACTGCTTTGCCAAAGCTCCGCTGGATGTGCTGGCCGCGCTGTGATGAAACCCTTAAAAAAGCGCGGGTATCCCGGCGGCGATTCGTAAGGCTTGTCCAGACGCAGCCGGCCGCCTTGGACAAGCCCTGTGAATCAGGAACCCTTTTGACGGTTTTGCGTAAAACCGGCCTTTTACAAAAAAATCTAAAAAAATTAAAAAAAACACTTGCATTCTGCAAAACGTGATGATATAATAAACAAGTCGCCAAAAGAAGCGATAAAAAAGAATAGTTGGTGTTGATGACGCTGAGGGTCCACCCGTTCCCATCCCGAACACGGAAGTTAAGCTCAGTGGTGCCGAAGATACTTGGCTGGTGACGGCCCGGGAAAATAGGGAGATGCCAACACAAAGCAGTCACCCAATAGGGTGGCTGTTTTTTTATCCACCGTTCACTTGTTTGGAGGGCTGCCCCATGGTTAAGGTGCTGCTGTGCGGCGTGTTTATCTTATTGGCGGCTATTTTGCTGTCGATCGGGGGAACTATGCTCCAACATCTTTTTTCTGTAAGAAAAAAATGCGGCCTGAAAATTATAGGGACGGTCAGCGGCTTTCAGGTGGAACAACGGCGCAAAACGAAACGCTATTATCCGGTCTTTGAATTTGAAATAAAGGGCTGCCGTTATCAGGGAAAATCCCACTATGGAACCAGAGAACCCCGCTACCGCTTGCATCAGCCTGTGGCCTTACAGGTGGATGCCCGCTATTTTGTAAGGCTTTACGAGAGGAAAGAGCTAATACGCACCCGGATTTTCTGTGCCGTGTGCTGCTCTGTGGGAGGAATAGCCTTATTTTTATCCTTTCTCTTTGCATTTTCCCCCATTATGTAGAGCTGGCAAAGGCAGGCGGAAGCGGTTAGCTTACGGACCGCGTCCAAAATGCAGCCTGCCGGAAAAGACGGATCAGCGTGTTTTGTAAAAAGATAATAGAAAACGGATTTGTATTTTACCGCTCGCCGAAGTGATACTCAATGGGGTCTATTCCATAATAATTATAGAAAGAGGAAAAAACTGTAAAAACGCGCTGGGAGACTTACTCTCCCAGCGCGTTTTAAATTTTCTGCAGCGTTTCTGCAGCGAAAAACCCAGAGCCCTCAGAATACAGGCGCTTCACAGCCTGACAGAGCCGCCGGTACCGCCGAAAGCAGGCGCCTTTAAAGGGAAACCTCCATAGGCCTTTCAATCCCATGGAGGTAAGCGGACGCTGTTTATTCCTTAGAGAACATATCCTTGCCCACGCCGCACAGGGGGCACACCCAATCCTCAGGAAGCTGGTCAAAGGAAGTACCTGGATCGATTCCATTGTCAGGATCGCCTACCGCGGGATCATAAACATAGCCGCATACATCGCATACATACTTATCCATAATAGCAATACTCCTTACTGTGGATTGATTTCATTAATTTAATAATGATTATCAATATTATAATTTTTTTTTGATAAAAAGTCAAGGTGTTCTTGGTATTTTCAGGGAAAAAGATAGAAAACTATATAGGACCAGAGACAGTCTGTTTATCATAAAGTTTCTCACCAAAAAAGCGGCTTATCCAATGAAAACAAAGCTGTAATTTATTGTAACAAGATTGTAATATTTATTTTTTTATATTTTGCACAGAGAACCTTGGTTTTCCTCCGGTAATCCATACAATATTTTGGGGTTTTTAGGGTGCATATATTCCAAATAAGAATTAAAATAAAATTACTATTGTGCATATCAAACAAAAATGAGAATCCGAAATAATTGACATATCGTGAAACTTCTCATATAATGCCATTGTCACCTGAAAGCCGTGAATAGAAATATAATGGAACCTATTCAAAAAGTAACGGCGCATAAAGGAGAATTAACGTATGAAAGAGACCACAAAGAAAATTGTAAGCAAGCGGCTTACAAAAGTTGTGGCGCTAGTGCTCATGTGTGTAATCTGCACCAGCGGGGTTATTACCGTAACCGCCCTGAGCAGAGACGTCACCGTTTTAGACGGCGATAAAATGTACGGCCTTACCACGCTCAACGCCAATCCGGATGCGGTGCTGGACCGCCTGGGAATCGAGGTTTCCCCGGAGGATTCCATCGAGTTCGACGAGGCGGCGGCTAAGATTACCATCAAACGGGCGTTTGATGTTACCGTTGAGGTAGATGGAAAGGCTAAAACAGTAACCATGACCGAGGGTACGGTCGCAGACGCGTTGGAGGCATCCAAGGTAGATCTGAAAGAAGGGGACCAGGTAGTTCCCTTTGCGGCTACCAGCCTGGTGCCGGATATGGAAATTAAGGTTGCCAGAGGCGTGGAGGTCACCGTAGAGGCTGACGGGAAATCCGTGAAGGTGAAGGTGCCGGTAACCGCTACGGTAGAAGCGGCTGTGGCCGCCGCCGATTTTACTGTCGGCAAGGACGATGTCCTGAGCGCGGAGAAAACAGATACCGTTTCCGCGGGAATGACCATCAAGCTTGACAGGGTATCCTATCGGGAAACCGAAACCACTCAGGAAATCCCTTATGAATCCACGCAGGAGGAGACCGGCGAGCTGGATCTGGGAGATACCCAGGTGAAAACCGCTGGCGAGAATGGCGCCCGTACAATTGTAACCAGGGAAAAGCTGGTAAACGGCCAGGTGGTGGAAACAGAGGAAATCAGCAGCACCGTGGTGAAGGAGCCTGTAAACGAGGTGCTCCTGGTTGGAACCCGTGAGGTTGAAACCGCTCCGTCCTATGGCGCGGCCTCCACCTCCGGCGGCGTGCTGGTGGACCATGACGGCAACCAGATCGCCTATACCGCCGTGTATACAGGCTCCGCTACCGCCTATACGGCGCCGGCCGGCTCCTTTACGGCCACCGGACGTCCGGCCCAGTATGGGAACGTGGCGGTGAATCCCGATCTGATTCCTTATGGCTCCCGGCTTTATATCTGCTCTCCTGACGGCTCCTATGTTTACGGTTATGCCGTCGCGGCGGATACCGGCGGGGCCTTGATGAGCGGAAGCGCTTTGGTAGACGTGTATTTTGATACGCTGAGCGAGTGCTACGGCTTCGGAAGAAGAACCCTAAGCGTTTATATCCTTGCCTAACGGCGGGAGCCCATGAGCTAGTGCGAAAAGGAAGCCGGACTATAGTCCGGCTTCCTTTTTAGATAGAAAATCCATTGATGTAGGGATGGGAAAAAGCGTTAGTTTTCGCTTTAGGGGAAGGAGCGGTACGGGAAATCTGCCGGCCGCGGAGCGGAAGGCGTCTGAGAAATCTGCCGGCCCGAGGAACCGGGAAAAGGATCATTTACAAATTGAGCCTTTCTTTCCCGCGGCGGGTATGGTACAATCAGACTACTGAAAAAAAGGAGGAATTCCATGCTGCAAATAAAACCCATGACCATTAAGGACGAGGCCCAGGTGATGGAGATGGTAAGGGATTTTTACCACAGCGACGCCGTGGATCACGTAGTAGGCGATCAGGTGCTGCACAGAACCTTTTTAGACGCGGTGGGTCAGGAACCGAGCTTGTGGGGATTGGTTCTGTGGGATGGCGGCCAGGCGGTTGGTTTCAGCTATCTCACCAGCTTTTACGCCTGCGAGTGCGGGGGAAAGACCCTGATGATTGAGGAAATTTATTTAAAGGAAAGCTGCCGGGGAAAGGGCTTTGGCAGGCAGTTTTTCCGCTGGCTGTTCCAGGAGTACCCCCAGGTGAAACGCTTCCGCCTGGAGGTAACCAAGGCGAACGCCGGGGCGGCTAAGCTGTACGCTTCCTTGGGCTTTGTGCCCTTGGAGTACAATCAAATGATTTTGGATCGGGAATAGCTGAAAAATCGGTTTCCCTGGCAAAGCCGGGAGGCTTTTTTCGCAAAGGCTAAAGATTAAGAGGCCCTGGGGCGGTTCTGCCCCAGGGCCTCTTAATCTTTAGCGGGATGCGCCTACGGCATCATGGCTGGAACGTCCAATGCGCCGTCATCCGGCATGGTCCAAGGGAAAGAGCCGAGAAGTGCGCAGGCCCTTAAGCGGCCGCGGAGGACCCGCAACAAACGCCTGGGATTAACACAGCGCTTTCAATCCGTAAATTACTGTCCACTTTTGGGCCGCGGCGCGGCGGAGCCCGGAAAGTGAATCCGCACGTCTCCGGCGGCTGCCGCTCGCATGCCCTTCCAGGGCTTTATCTTATAGTGATACGCGGGCTTGTCCGTTTTCATAGGAGCGGAGCAAGAACGCCGCCTGAGAGAAGCTGAAACGAGGCAGTCCCAAAGAAAACGTCGCCGGAACGCCCGGCGGGGAGAAATGCCGTCCAGTGAGAATAAAGGCAGAATCAGAGCTGGGAAAAGACCTGGCCGATTTGCCCCTGAATGAGCAGGTCTGCCTCCTGGTCCAGGGGTAGGGCGGTTTGATTTACCACCGCTAGGCGGCTGCCCTGGAAATAACGCAGCAGGCCGGCAGCCGGATAAACTGTGAGAGACGTGCCGCCCACAATAAGAAGATCCGCTTGGCGGAGAGCGCCTGCAGCTTTTTGAAGCACCGCCTGATCCAGCGCCTCCTCATACAGCACTACATCAGGCTTGACCGCACCGCCGCATTGGTCGCAGCGGGGAACTCCGGAAGAGCGGAGAAGGTATTGGGCGTCAAAAAGCTTACCGCACCGCCGGCAGTAATTCCGGTGGACAGAGCCGTGAAGCTCCAGCACATTCCTGCTTCCCGCCTTCTGGTGCAGGCCGTCGATGTTCTGGGTAATCACAGCAAGCAGCCGTCCCTCCCGTTCCCACTGGGCCAGCTTTTTATGGGCGGGATTTGGCTCCGCGTCTAGATACAGCATTTTGTCCCGGTAAAAACGGTAAAACTCCTCTGGGTTTTTCTCATAAAAGGAACGGCTTAAAATAGTCTCCGGCGGATAACGGTAGGCTTGATGATACAGCCCGTCCACGCTTCGAAAGTCGGGGATGCCGCTTTCCTTTGACACCCCCGCGCCGCCGAAAAAGACCATGGCCCGGCTTTTCTCCGTCAGCTCCTTCAGCCTGGCGATTTCCTGATCCATGAGAAGACCTCCCTTTCTATTTTATTTTTATGCGGGCCGCCCAGAGGATTGACCCTGCCGGGCCGCTGTCCTGTGAAAGCCTGTCCGGCAGCGTTTTTAACAAGACCCTAATAGGAGCTCCGGCTCCGCTCCGGACGGCCTTTTCAGAAAAACCGGCGGACCTCCCTTAAGAGAGCCTCCGCCGGCCTTTTTTTTTTACGATAACGCAATGAGGCGCCGCCCATTCCCTCCGGCCCCCGCGTTATTGATCCACAGTCTCCCCGTCCAGCAGAGCCTGGTCGATGTCCGCAATAGGTAATTCCAGGGTATCCCGTTTGAAATCGATAGACGGCCCTTGGCCTTTAGGCTCCTCCTTCAGGCAGATACCGGCGCAGCTCACCAGAAGCAGGGCAATCTGTACAGCCAGCAAGGCGTACAGCCCGACCTGGTAGACGGCGCCTAAATAGGCCTGCTCCACCGCGGGGAACAGATATTGCGAAAGCAGCAGGGTCAGCCCGCCGGAGGCGGCAAAGAGAGTTACCGCGTACCGGATTTTGCTTTCCAGCAAAGCAACCAGAATGCCGCTGACAATGATCGGCAGATAGTAGATGGCGTCGGTTAAAATGCCGCTGGGAGAGCCTGTCAGGAAGTTCTCGGTAATCTGGGTCCACAGGCTGTCGGTGGCGCCGTAGTTTTCAAAGGCAGGCAGGAACAGAGCGGACAGGGCCAGCACGTCCAATAGAATCGTAGCGATTTGAAGTATTCTTTTTCGAACCATAATCAGCCTCCAAACAGGTTATAAGGATTCCAGGGCTTTTTGCGCCCAGGAAGCGCCTATTCGCAAAAAGCCGGCAGGAGGCACAGACTGGCCGCTGTAACGCTTGGCCACCTCCCTGGACTTCTCATAGGCCTCCATACGGGTGGTTTTGTGATAGGGCTCTCCGGTATCCTTTACAAAAAAGGTAAAGGCCAAATGCCCGGTTTCCCCATCCTTGGCGCAGAAATAACCCTTTTCAAGCTCCTTTCCGTGCTTTTTCAAAGCCACCTTGGACATCGCCAGCTTGGTGAGCTCTACCGCCCGGTCATCCAGGCCGTTTTCAAAAATTAATATTTTTTCCTTCAATTCATTCAAATCCGCCGCCAGCCGCTTGGTAACGCCGCCAAGCTCCGGGTAGCGGTTTTCCGCTTCGGCGTCGTTCAGGCTCTCCTGCTTTGCGCCGGGTACCAGGTAAATCATAAATTTATTGGCCATATCGTGATATAAACAAGGGTAACTGAGCAGCGCCTCATGGCCGCACTGGGGGCATGTCCATGTGAACAGGCTTTCATCCAGCACGGATTCCCGCAGCTCCTGGTCCAAGGTCACGTTGACGCTGGCCCACATTTTCGCATCCGCTTTTTCTCCGCAGGCGGGACAGGTGATTTCTTTCTTGATAGTTCTGGACATGACAGCTTCCTCCGCAATTGATAACTATTATAATTAATTTTATTGTAACACAGAAACAGGAGAATGAAAAGCAAATAATCGAGTTAGTTATTGACCTTGTTTAAAAAACATGACATAATGGGGATACAGCCGGAAAGGGGGCTTGGGAATGAAGGAAGCGAAACCATCAGAAGGAAAAAGGGTTCATCCCCTGACCAAAATAGGATATTTTCTGCTGACCCAGGGGAACCGTTATGCGAACAGCTTTATTCTGCTGGCGGGCTTCGCCCTGAGCGGCGCTTTTTTTGTGCTGGGGGTCAACTATGTGGCGCCGGCCTTTTCCTATGCCTCCCGGGTTAACGAGGCCCTGCGGCAGGGAATTGAGTTTGTATCCAGAGACGACGCTCTGGCAGCCTGGCAGCAGGCGTGGCTCTCTGTGTTTTTATGCCTGTTTTGCCTGGGAATTATGGTGTTTTGCGTTATGGTGGGCATAAAAATGATTAAAATTATTTTGGAGTTTCAGCGCCGGGGCAGAACTTTATAGCCTTTTTCCCAGGAAATGCTATAATTTTTGTTCCAGGTGAAGTATAATAGAAGAAACTAAAAGGGTAAATGCCATAAACGGAGGGATAAACTATGGATCTTTTCAATACGATTAGCTGCGCTGTTGCCGCCGCTTATGAGGCAGTGGCAAACCGGAACCGGCAGGCAGCGGTGAACAACCGCCTGAAGGCGGTTGTCCGCAGCGAGCTGGCTACCATCAACCGGGCTTACATCGCCCTGGGAAAGCACTTTTATAACGACCTTCGGAGCCAGGCCGCCGGAGACGAGGCGGTTCTGTGCAATGCCATCGACCAGGCGAAAGAGAGAATCCTGAAAGCCCGTGAGAAGCTTGCGGCGGAAAGCCAGCCTACCAAGGGAAGCGGAAAAGCTAAGGTGAAAAATACCCAGGCCTGGGAGCAGGACGAGGAAAATGACGACGTCCTCACGGAGAACCTGAAGGAAAGCCCCGTGTACCATCCCTTTGTGGCTCAGGCCCAGGAGGCGGAAGAGGATTCCGAGACGGAGGAGCTGAAAATGCCCAGGCCTCATACAGGCGGCGGGGAATCAAAGGAGACTTTTTGATGAAAATTCTGGTTGCGTGCTTTTCCCTTACTGGAAAAACAGAGCTGATCGCTAAAAAATTGGCTAAGTCTCTTGGGGCCGATTATGTGTCTCTGGAACCGGTGAAGTGGAAATCCAAGTTTGCCGCCTATACGGTGGGCCTCTTGCTGGCGCAGCGCCGGAGGGCGGTGGAGATTTTACCCCTGGAGGACGTGGATGTGGATTCCTACGACTGCGTGGTGGTCTCCGGCCCGGTCTGGGGAGGCGCTCCGGCGCCGGTGCTCAACGGGTTTATCCGTCAGTACCAGCTGGAGGGAAAGCAAACCTACGGCCTGCTTTCCTGCGGCCTGGAGGGAAAATCCGCGTCGAAGCTTTTGCGGGCGGAGCTGGAGGCTGCGGGCACCAGATGCCGGTCGGTCATTACCGTGAAGGCGGAGAATGAAACCTTGGAGGCCCTGGAAAAGGGAAAAATTGAGTTTTTGATGCGTGAAAACGGGAAAATTATTTTACAGGTAAGTGAAAAGCACCGCAGGAAAAAAAACCTGACGGAAAATCAGGTTCAGGAAATGCGGGAACTGATCGAGGCGTCGGAAACCGACGACAGCGTCAAGAAAAGCGCTTCCGCGCCTGAAAAGGAGAACGTCTCTCCAGAGGGGCAAACGGAAGAGAAAACGGATAATCCGAAAACCCAGGCCGCCGAAGGAGACGGCGCCCATGGGGACGAGCCCCGGACGGAGGAGCCGGCTCAGCCCGCGCCCGCCGGGAAAAAGGCGGAAAAGGGACCGTCTAAAACAGAAGAACCTCCCGTCCCGGCGGAGAAGCAGGCCGCCGAAGGAGACGGCGCCCATGGGGACGAGCCCCGGACGGAGGAGCCGGCTCAGCCCGCGCCCGCCGGAGAGAAGGCAGGCGGGAGGGCTCCGGAAGGAGAGCAGCAGGAAGCCGGCGCAATGCCGAAAAAAATCAGAAAAGGGAGAAAGCGCAATGAAAAACAACCCAGTAGTGACGATTGAGATGGAAAACGGCGGCGTGATGAAGGTGGAGCTGTACCCGGAGACCGCGCCTAATACGGTGGCCAATTTTATTTCCCTGGTGGAAAAGGGATTTTATAATGGAACGATCTTTCACCGGGTAATTCCCGGCTTTATGATCCAGGGCGGCGATCCGGAGGGCACCGGCATGGGCGGCCCCGGTTACCGGATCAAGGGGGAATTTACCGCCAACCGGTTTCAAAACGATTTGAAGCACACCAAGGGAGTTATTTCCATGGCCCGGTCCGGCCATCCGGACAGCGCCGGCTCTCAGTTTTTTATCATGGTGGATGATGCTCCCCATTTGGACGGCCAGTACGCTTCCTTCGGTAAGGTAATAGAAGGAATTGAGGTAGCGGATCAGATCGTATCCGTCGCTACCAATTACAGCGACCGTCCTCTGGAGGAGCAGAGGATGAGGTCTGTCACGGTAGAGACGTTTGGGGAGACTTATCCTCAGCCGAAGAAAGCGTAAAAAGAATCATGGGAGTCCTCGGTCTCACAGTCCTTGCGCGTGCGGCCGCGAAGGAAACGCGGCCCCTCGAGCAAGCGGAACCGGCGGAGGGAGTTCCAATATACTATCGGATCAGCAATCCGGAAAGAACAGTGCGGGCTGCCGTTGCTCCGGAAAAGGAAACGCGGCTGAAAAAGGGCGCCTTACGGCGCTCTTGGAGCTTTTGTGCCTTTCACGGATGCGGCGCGCTGCTGGAAACCGCCTGCTTTGCGGGCAGCCGGAGCTTTCAGTGAATTGTTTTCCGCCTAACTGGCTTGACCGGTGTTCCGATACGAAAAAACAGGAAAAAGGATGCGGAGAAATCCGCATCCTTTTTTGAACAAATAAAGTGCTTTTTAGCCGCGAATATACAGGAATCCCGGATCTTTTCCGGAACCTGCTAAGAAACAGCGGAATTTCCAGGCTTCTGTTTAAAAGCTGAGAAATCATTAACAGTCCTGTCCCAAGCCGTTTTTTTGCAAACTCAATCCTCGGCCCAATCCCTGGCCCTGGTGACGGCTTTTTTCCAGCCCTTCAGCAGGCTTTCCCGGCGCTCCGGGTCCATGCTGGGCGTGTAAACCTTATCGATGGCCCAAAGCTCCTTGATCTGCTGCAAGCTGTCCCACGCACCGGTGGCCAAGCCCGCCAAATAGGCGGCGCCTAAGGCGGTGGTTTCCCGGATCATGGGCCGGCGCAGGGAGCGTCCCATAATATCGGACTGGAACTGCATCAAAAAGTCGCTGCGGCTGGCGCCGCCGTCAACCCGGAGCTCCTGGATTTCCAGGCCGGTATCCGCGATCATGGCATCCAGCACATCCTTGGTCTGATAGGCGATAGACTCCTGGGCAGCCCGGATAATATGGTTCCGGTTGGCGCCCCGGGTCAGGCCCACAATGGCGCCTCTGGCGTACATATCCCAGTAGGGCGCTCCCAGGCCGGTAAAGGCAGGCACGATGTATACCCCGGCCGTATCGTCTACCTTGGAAGCGAAATAGTCCGCGTCCGGAGCCTCGTCGAATAAGCGGAGCTCATCCCGCAGCCATTGAATCACCGCCCCGCCGACAAATACGCTGCCCTCCAGCACATAGCGCAGATCTCCGGGGAGGCTGGCCGCGATGGTGGTCAGCAGCCCGTTTTGGGATACGCATGGCTCGGAACCGGTATTCATCAGCAGGAAGCAGCCGGTGCCGTATGTATTTTTCGCCATCCCCTTGTCAAAGCAGGTCTGGCCAAACAGCGCCGCCTGCTGGTCTCCGGCGATCCCGGCGATGGGAACCTCTACGCCGCTGATGTTATAGGTGCCGTAAACCTCGCTGCTGGAACAGACCTTCGGCAGCATGGATTTGGGAATCTGCAGCCTTTCCAGAATCTTATCATCCCAGCACAGCTTATGGATGTCAAACAGCATCGTGCGGGAAGCGTTGGTGTAGTCGGTGACGTGAACCCTGCCGCCTGTCATGTTCCAAATCAGCCAGGTGTCCACCGTGCCGAACAGAAGCTCCCCGCGCTGGGCCCGTTCACGGGCGCCCTCCACATGGTCCAGAATCCATTTGATTTTGGTGCCGCTGAAATAGGCGTCGATGATGAGTCCGGTGGTTTCCCGGATGTAAGGCTCCAGCCCTTCGGCCTTCAGCTTTTCACATTCCTCTGCGGTGCGGCGGCACTGCCATACAATGGCGTTGTAAATGGGACGGCCGGTATTCTTATCCCAGACAATGGTAGTCTCCCGCTGGTTGGTGATGCCGATGCCGTAAATATCCTCGGGAGAAACGCCGCCTTTCAGCAAGGCCTCTGTCAGGACGGAAATCTGGCTGGCGTAGATATCCATCGGGTCGTGCTCCACGTAGCCGGCTTTCGGATAATGCTGGGCGAATTCCTGCTGCGCCATGGAAATAATGTTTTGATTGCGGTCGAAAATGATCGCCCGGGAACTGGTGGTTCCCTGGTCCAGTGAAACCAGATACTGCTTCATTACGGTGACCTCCCTGATTGAAAATAAATTTGAATAGTTTTCAACAATCAATGATTTAATTATAGCTTTTTTTTGAGAGGACACAAGAGCTATTTTAAAATTTTATCTTGCCGATTTTTAAGCCCCGATAACAAATTTTCGATAATTTTCGCCCTTTTATTGAAATTATTTTCTTTTGTGATAAAATAAAAACACGTAGAGGGCCATTATGCTGCTTTTTATTCTACTTTTGATATAAAATTGATCGGGGAATGTTGTGATGTCATGAAAGCAATCGGTGCCGGACATAATATGGTGGATGTGAAAAAAATCAACCGAGGGTTGATCCTGTATTTGATTTATCAAAACAAGGGGCTTTCCAGAAAGGCGCTGGCAGCGAAGACAGGGCTGACGCCGGCGGCGATTACGCTGATTATCGGCGATATGCTCCGGGAGGGCTTGCTGGTGGAAACCCATACGGTTCACAATGGGAACAGCCTGGGGCGGAAGGAAGTTATTTTAGACATTAACCTGTGCGCTTATGTAGCCTTGGGGATTTATTTAGAACCATGCCGGGCGAAAATTTTATGCTGCGACCTGTCGAACCGGGAGATCTTTCAAACAGAACTGACAAGCGGGGAGAAGGAAGGCTCCTTTTCCAGCTTTTTAGACAAGCTGGCGGAGAAAATTTCGAGTCTGCTGGAGGAATATGGAATTAAAACCCGATACCGCCTCATCGGCGCGGGCGTCGCCTTGCCGGCAGACGGCTCTGAGGAAGGAAACGATGAGGCGGCTCCGGAATACGAAAAAAAGAGAGGAATGGTTCAGAAGGAGCTGTCCCGCAAATTAGGCGTGGACGTTTGGGCGGACAGCCTAACCTGCACCATGGCCGCCGCAGATGTCTTTCTTTCCGGCGAAACCATGGGACAGAATATTCTGTTTGTGAAATATGGCCCGAAGATAGACGCGGGCTATCTGTCCCTGACCTATTATCCGCAGGAATACCGGTCGAAACCGGTTTCCCTGGATCACTTTTTGATTGATCCGATGGGGAAGGACTGCGGATGCGGGAATAGGGGCTGCCTGCATACGCTGGCCGGGTTTCAGGAGCTGGCGGAAGAGCTTCGGGGAATTTATTCGGAGGAAAAAACGCCGGAGCTTGTCAGGATGACCCAGGGCCATAAAGAGCAGGTAGTGGGCAGCCGGCTCCGGGAGTTTTACCATGCCGCTGACCCCGCGGTCAGGGAGGTAATCGAGAAAGGCGCCTTTTATCTGGCCATGACGTTGAAAAACTGCCTGGTCATGCTGAATTTATCCACCGTAGTGGTGTACGGGGATTTGTTTTTTGACTCCGAGTATTGGGAGTGCTTCAGCCGTTTTCTGGATATTCTCCGTTGCAGGGGAAGGGTTCGTTTGAGCGGGTTCCACAAGGAAATTGAGACGGAGGGGCCGGCGTTTTCCATGGTAGGCCGGTTTTTCGCAAACGGCGGCCTCTTGGAAAAGGTGAGAAAGTAGGGAAGCGCGGCGTTATGGAAAAATTACTGGTAAGCGGATGTCTTTTGGGGCATCCTTGCCGTTACGACGGAAAGGCCAAAAGAAACGAGGCGGTTTGCGCCTTGCGGGAAAAATGGGAACTGATTTCCGTGTGCCCCGAAACGATGGGCGGGTTAAAGGCTCCCAGGGAACCGGCGGAACAGAGGATGGTCGATGGCTGCCGGAGGGTTATTTCCAGAGATGGAAGGGACTTGACGGCGTTTTTTGAAAAGGGCGCGCAAAGGGTGCTGGATTTGGCTCTGGAGAAGGGTTGCAGATTTGCCGTTTTAAAGGAAAACAGCCCCTCCTGCGGGTGCGGCTGCATTTACGACGGCACCTTTACCGGCCGGAAAATTCCCGGAATGGGGATAGCGGCCGGCTTGCTGACGAATCACGGGATCACCGTGGTGGGAGAAACCGGTCTGGAAAAGCTGCCGGATGAGGCCGTTCCCGGCCGTGAACAGGAATAGAAGCAGGGGGCAAGAGCATTTTTCAGAGTCCTGTGAGCAGGATAGGAGCCCGGAGGCAGCGGCGGGGCCCAGAGGCGGAGAAGAATCAGAGGCTGCGGGATTTTTCAAGGGAAAGCGGGGCAGGGAATAAACCGTTGCTGCTGGCAATTAGGTTAAGATGCCTGCGGCCTTGGCGCGATGATTTCAGGAACTGTCTCCGGCTGGCTGGGAAAGATGGAAAAGTAAATATTTAGTGAACTTACCCGGCAAAAACAGGATCGGAAGGAAAATGTGCTATAATAACGGTAACGCACATTTTCCTTTTTGTTGTTTAACGGGCTTTGCGGCAGCTTAAAATCTTTTCAAAAAGCCATGGAATAGCTATGATGATAAAACAGTATTCCACTGCCGGCATATGACAGACTGAAAATTTGGGAAAACAGGATCTACTGGTCCGCCTGATAAAAGGAGGGGCTTTGTGAGCAGCACGAAGAAGTTTTTCAAATCCTCTATGGTCTATTTTATGGGAAATGTTCTGACCAAGATCATTTCCTTTTTTCTATTGCCCTTATATACCACCCGCATCAGCACGGATGAATACGGCTATTTTAATACGTCCACCAACTACCTGGATATTCTGATCGCCATCCTCGGTATGGAGATCTGGTCCGTCATTATGCGGTTTATGTTCGACTATGAGGGCCGTCGGGGCAAGGAAAAAGCCATCACCAACGGCCTGGTGATTTTTTGTGTGTCGCTGCTGGGATACTGCGCCGTTTTCGCTGTGCTGGCCCTGGCCCTGGATTTACAGTACCTGCTCCTGATTTTTATCATGGGGCTTTGCAGCATGATTCAGGCGATCTACACCTATACCACCAGAGGCCTGGGCTACAACGCGGTTTTTGCCGTTTCCGGCATCGTAGGAAGCCTGGTGAATTCCCTGACCAATGTGGCGCTGATTTTGGGCTTTTCCATGACGGTAAAATCTCTTTACCTGGCGGCGATCGCCGGGTATGTGGTGCAGATTCTGATGCTGGAAAGAAAGGTTCATTTGCTCAGAGCCATCCATCCTAAGCTGGTGAGGCCCAGGCTGCTGAAGCGGATGCTGCGGTTCTCTCTGCCCTTGGCCGCCAACGCGGTGTGCGCCTGTTTTTTGACCAACTATAACAGCATCATGGTCACAAATCTGCTGGGGCTCAGCGAAAACGGGGTGTTCAGCGCCGCCGGGAAATTCGCCGTAGCCCTGACTCTGGTGTCCAGCTGCTTTTCCATGGCCTGGCAGGAGCTGTTTTTCTCCAAGGGAGGCGAGGAGGATAAGGGCGCTTTCTATACCCGGGCAATGTCCTACTATTACCGTTTTTTGACGCTGACTCTGGCGCTTTTGCTCCCGGTCGTCAATGTGGTGTTTTCGTTTTTCATCGGCCCGGAGTATGCCGGCGCCTTTCCGTTGGTGCCTCTGTATCTCATTTCGACCGGCGCCAGTATTTACTCCGGCTTTTTAGGGTATATCTTCAGCTCGGACAAACGGACCAACGTGGTAATGGTTTCCACGTTGGCGGCGGCGGCTGTCAACGTGGCCTGCCTGCACCTGACGATCCGCTGGATCGGCGCCCAGGCTGCCAGCCTGGCCTTGCTGCTGGGCTTCGCGGCGTGTATCGTAATCCGCCAGGCGATTTTGAAAAAGGAAACCGGAGCGAAATTTCCGTTTCCCTTTTTTCTGTTTTCCGTCGTCCTGCTGGGAGTGTCCGGATATGTATATTTCGCCTTTGGCAGGCTGGTGAATTTCTGCTATGGATTGGGCGTGTTCGCGCTGTTCTGCTTTTTGTTTCGGGATTTGCTCAAAAGCCTGCTGCAAAGCGGCAGAGCCTTCCTGACACGGCGGAAGGGGGGCAAAAAGGCTTCCGGCTCCAGGGAATAGTTTTTTGACAGGGAGCTTTATCCTAAAAGCCTGTGGCGCCGGTTCCACGGTAAAAGCTGAAAAACGCGGCGGAAGCCGGCCTAAAGGTGCCTGGCGCAGGGCCCGGTGGTATCCCGGAGGATCAGCTGGGGCCGCAGCAGCAGACGCCCCATGGGGATCTTATTCCGAAGTCCTTCCAGCATATAAAAGGCGGCTCTTCCCAAAGAGAGGCTGTCCTGGCGAACCACGGTAAAGGGTTCCTTTTTTTCTGACGCTTCCAGACGGCCGCTAAGCCCCAGCACGCTGATCTCCTCCGGAATCCGGCGGCCCATCGCCCGCAGGCAGGCAAGCACAGAGCTGGAAGCCTGACTGCCCGCGCACAGTACAGCCGTGGCGCCAAAGGACAAAAGCCGGTCCACAAAGGGGCGGACGCTTTCTTTTCCGCAGCAGTCGGCATACAGGGCGTCCTGATACGTTAGCTGAAGAACCTCCAGAGCGTCCCGATAAGCCGCAGCCCACAGCCCGGATAACGGAAAATCCGGCAAACCGTTCAATAGAGCGATCCTTTTGTGCCCGAGCTGGCAGAGATGCTCTACCGCCATAAAGACGCCGCGCCTGTGGTCGCTTCCCACACTGCCTGAACAGGGGCCGTTGGATTCCTCTTCCCAAAAGACCAATGGGAAGGCTGAATTAATTAAGTTTTTTAAATAATTGGCTTGAAAAAAAGAATCGAGCGGCTGCTTTATCAGAAATGCACCGGCGTAATTATGGCGGAGCAAAAAGGTATCCAAAGCTTCCTGAGAGGACAAAAGCCCCTGAAAGGGCGCCAAATCGGCTTGCCAGCCGTTTTGGGCGGCCGTAGTTCGGAACCCCATGGCCAGATCATAGCCGAATTGGCCAGCGGAAAGAAATTCTTCCCTTTCCGCTAAAACGCAGACCTTCCGCACGCCGGATTTTTGCACCTTTCGGCCTGCGTAACCCATCTCAACAGCGGTTTTTAAAATCAATGCCCTTGTGCTTTCGCTGACGTCGTTAGCGCCGTTAAGCCCCTTAGAAACCGTGCTTACCGCAACGCCCAGCCGCCGGGCGATATCCGTGATGGTTACCATGGCCGAACCTCCTGACTTGATAGGATTCTACAATTTAGTAGTATACCTCTGGTTTTCAAAATTGACAAGCGCTGATACCAAAGGTTTTTCGGCCCCGCTTCCGGTCCTCAAGGGCCGCTGTCTGTAAAAAATCCGGAAATACCGGGCTCCGGCGGCCGGGACGTTTCTTGACAGCACAAAAAGAAATTGGTAAAATGTTCCTGAAAATATCCCGGGTTTTACGGAAAAATCCTGACTTTTTACGCCACAATAAACATAGATTGTTTTGATGACCAGTGAAACAGAAAAGAGGAACAAAATGAGTCAATTTCAAAAAGATGTGATATCCTTTCTCAGACTGCAATACGGCAAAGCTCTGGCGGAGGCGGATGCGACGGAGATATACCACAGCGTCTCTGCGGCCGCCATGTGCCAGGCCAGAAAAAACTGGGGGCGGCTTGAAGAAGGGAAAAAGGTGTGCTATTTTTCCGCGGAGTTTCTGGTGGGCCGGCTGGTTTCCGGCAACCTGGTGAATTTAGGGCTGGCGGATCAAACAGAAGAGCTGCTGCGGGAAAACGGAGTGGATGCTTCCGTACTGGAGGAAATCGAGGATGACGCCCTGGGAAACGGCGGCTTGGGCCGTCTGGCGGCCTGCTTTTTGGATTCCGCCGCAACCCACGGCATTGCCATGAACGGCTATGGCATCCGCTACCGGTATGGTTTGTTCCGTCAATCTTTTGAGAACGGGTTCCAAAAGGAGACGGCTGACCGGTGGCTGCGCTTCGGGGATCCCTGGTCGGTGCGCCGGGAGGATGAAAGGGTCCGGGTGGATTTCAAGGGTCAAAGCGTTTGGGCGGTGCCTTATGATTATCCGGTGATCGGCTACGGCGGCAGAACGGTAAATACCATGCGGCTGTGGCAGGCGGAACCGATGGAGGAATTCCGGTTCGATCTGTTCAATGAGCAGAAATATGATAAGGCCTATGAGGAAAGAAACCGGGCGGAAGCGATTTCCGCGGTTCTGTATCCCAACGACGATACTGACGCAGGCAAGCGCCTGCGTCTAAAGCAGCAGTACTTTTTCAGCAGCGCCTCTCTGCGGGATCTGGTGAAAAAATATGAGGGAAAATATGGCGGCGATTTTTCCCATTTTTCAGAGGAGTACGCGATCCAGCTTAACGATACCCATCCGGTGGTATCGATCCCGGAGCTGCTGCGGATTTTCATGGAGGAAAAAGGAATGTCCTTTCGGCAGGCGTTCCCGATTATCCGGCAGACCTTCGCCTATACCAACCACACGGTCATGGCGGAGGCCCTGGAGAAGTGGAGTGTGAAGCTGTTCCGCTCTGTGATCCCGCAGGTGTACCGCTATGTGATGATGCTCCAGCGGTCTTTGCTGAAAGCGCTGGAGCAAAAGGGGATTACCGGCCAGGCCCAGGCGCCTTATCTGATTATGGACGGAAGTCTGGTGCATATGGCCCGGATGGCCGTATACGGCTCTCACGCGGTGAACGGTGTGGCCCAGATCCACACGGAAATTCTGAAAAAATCCGTGCTGAAGGAATGGTATCAGCTGACGCCGGAGAAATTCCAGAATAAGACCAACGGCATCACCCAGCGGAAATGGCTGCTGCAATGCAATCCGGCGCTGTCCCGGTTCATTACGGAACGAATCGGCTCCGGATGGATCGCCCATTTGGACCAGCTGAAGAAAATGGAGCGGTTCCAGAACGATCCGGAGACGCTCCGGCGCTTTGGAGAAATTAAACGCCGCAATAAGCAGGTACTGGCGGACTATATTGAAAAGGTGGAAGGGGTAACGGTCAGCCCGGACTTCCTGTTCGACGTTCAGGCCAAGCGGCTTCATGAGTATAAGAGGCAGTTATTGAACGCGTTTTCCATTTTAGATATTTATTACGGGCTAAAGGAGGGCCGGATCGCAGGCTTTACACCTACCCTGTTCCTGTTCGGCGCCAAGGCGGCGCCCGGATATTTCCGAGCCAAGGGGATCATCAAATATATCAGCGAGATTGCAAAGCTGATCGACGGCGACCCGGCGGTGCGGGGTCGGATGCAGGTTCTGTTCCTCACCAATTACGGGGTGTCCTACGCGGAAAAGCTGATGCCGGCGGCGGAGATTTCAGAGCAGATTTCCACGGCGGGAACAGAGGCCTCCGGCACCAGCAACATGAAATTTATGCTCAACGGCGCTGTGACCTTAGGAACCTATGACGGCGCCAACATCGAGATCGTGGAGCAGGCCGGCGAGGATAACAATTATATTTTCGGGGCCAGAATTGAGGAAATTGAGAAAATCAGGGAGTCCTACGACCCCGTTAAGCTTTACCAAAGCAATCCCCGGCTGCGCCGGGCAGTGGATTCCCTGGTGGACGGCACCTTTTCCGACGGCGGTACCGGTATGTTCCGGGAGCTTTACGACGCGCTGCTGAAGGGTGCGTCCTGGCACCAGCCGGATCACTATTTTCTGCTCAAGGATTTTGATTCCTATCAGGAGACCCGCCTGCGGGCCAACCGGGAGTATCAGAATCCGGAGCTTTTCTACCGCAAGTGCTATTTGAATATGGCCAACGCTGGAAAGTTCAGCAGCGACCGGACGATCCGCCAGTATTATGAGGAAATCTGGTCGAACCGGTAAAGGGCCGCAGGCGCGGGCCGCCAAGAATGGAAGCCAAGCTTATAGGAAAAGACGAGAACACCCGGCGCTTTTCAGGCGGTTCATGCCTAAAAAGCGCCGGGTGCTTTTTTGTGAGCAGGAGATTCTTTCTGAGAGAGGATTGTGGTATAATAATCGCAGGGCAGGCGAAGCCGAAGATTTCCGACGCCTGAGCAAGCATGGGAGCAAAACAGAATGGATTTGCGATTCCATGCAGGACGGAAGTCCGCTTTTGCGGCGTATCGTGGTATCATTGTTTTGTGTTCCGAAAAGGCTTCCTGCCGCCGTTCCCTTGCTTTTACGCCGGCGTCAAGAGCATAGTCCAAGCGGCCCTTAAGCCGGGCCGGACAGCTTAGCGGTCATGCCGGACAACAGCGCGCCGGGCGCGGGGACTTATGCCGCCTGAAAAAAGCCCTCGCGGCGCGGCAAGCGGAGCTTCAAAGCAAATCATAAGGTGCGAAAAAGGAACGCCAAGGAACGAAAACAAAACGGAGCTTTTTCTGCTTATGGCCGCCGGCCGGTAAGGTTGGCGAAAAAACCGGTGAGGAAAAGAGCCGCGCAGAAAACAGCGACTGTGGAAGGAGCTCTGTAATAAAAAAATTCCATTCCCAGAGCCGCCAGGGCAAGAGCGGCCTTTACCGCTTCCGCTGGAATCCGGAAATTCCGGGAGAGTTCCCGGGACCAGCATAGGGACAGACCGAAAAAGACGGCCATAACCGCGACTTCAGCCAGACTGATCCATGCCCATCTTATGTCGTAGGTGGTAGAGGCGAGATAAGAAAAATAACGCTGTATGGGCGTCAGAAGAAATAGAAGAACTACGGAGAGAATGGATGCGGTGAGATAACAGGCTTTAGAATGCTTCAATGCGCTGCCCTCCTAACACAAGTAGATTTAATAAAAATATACAATATAACAATATGATTGTCAATTGTTTTATAGAAAAAGTATATTGCCTAAAATGAAAAGTGTCCGGGGCTTCAGAAAGTGCGGGCGGCTTCTTGGAGCCTTTATGAAATTTTTGAGGAATCCAAGCTGCGAAGAACAAATGCGCAGTGAGAATTTAGATAAAAATAAGCCCCCTGAACTGCTCAGGGGACTGAAGGGAAGAGAAAAAGGAAGGAAACCTTACTTGATATCGATTTTTGTGGGGGTCGGAACCACTTCCACCTGTTTGGGAAGCTCTACCGAGAGGATTCCGTTATCATAGGAGGCGTTGATTTTAGCCTGGTCGATATCGGAAATGTCGAAGCTTCTGGTAAAGGAGCCGTACTTTCTTTCCCGGCGTACAAATTTGCCGTCCTTCTTTTCTTCAGACTCCTCTTTATGCTGCGCGGAAATGGTCAAGGTGTTGCCGTCTACATGAATGTCAATATCCTCTTTTTGGAAGCCGGGCAATTCGGCCTCTAATACGAACCTGTCGCCTTTATCCAGCACATCGGTGCGGAAGGAGGATACGTTGGTGGCAAGGTCACCCCAAAAGTTCTTTTCTAAATTATCCAGGTAATGGAATAAATTGTCTTCCCTGCGGTTAAAGGGCATTAGATCAAACATACTGATTCCTCCATTCTTAAGCTTTGATCTATCTATTTTCACAGGACCCTTTCGTTCCTGATGATTATAGTATAGCCGGGGATTATGAAAAAATTTCGCAGAAATCATGTATAAATTGTAAATAATTAGCACTCATATATAGAGAGTGCTAATATAAAAACGAGCTGAAATGACGCGCGTTGAAGAGCGGCTGAATGGTAAGCCTATTGATCTAGAAAGGGGGTGCGCCGGTTGGAGCGCACGATTTTACACTGCGACTGCAATGGATTTTACGCGTCGGTGGAATGCGTGCTCCACCCGGAGCTGCGATCAGTTCCAATGGCGGTCTGCGGTGATCCGGAAAGCCGTCGGGGAATTATCCTGGCGAAAAACGAGCTTGCTAAAGGGTATGGAATCAAAACAGCGGAGACCATCTGGCAGGCCAAGCGGAAATGTCCTCAGCTGGTACTGGCTCCGGCGCACCATGACCAGTACGCCCTGTTCTCTAAGAGGATCAACGGAATTTATCAAAGATATACCGATTTGGTGGAACCCTTCAGTATTGACGAATCCTGGCTGGATGTGACGGGAAGCCGGGAGCTGTTTGGCGGCGGCAAAAAAATCGCCGACGAGCTGAGAAAAGCCGTGCGGGAGGAGACTGGCGTTACCATCTCGGTGGGGGTCAGCTTTAATAAGGTGTTTGCCAAGCTGGGCAGCGATTATAAAAAGCCGGACGCCACCACGGTGATTTCCCGGGAAAACTTCCGGGAGCTGCTCTGGCCTCTGCCGGTGGATCGGATGATCTTCGTGGGGGACTCCTCCAAAGCGGCCCTGGAAAAGCTGAGAGTGCGGACGATTGGAGATCTGGCCCGTCTGGACCGGGAGCTTTTAGAGAAAAAGCTCGGCAAGCAAGGGGCTGCCTTATCTCTTTATGCCAACGGCCTGGATAAAAGCCCGGTGCGCTCCGTTTATGAAGAACGGGAGGTAAAATCCATCGGCAACAGCATTACCTTTAAACGGAACCTGACAGGCATTGAGGACATCCGCCTCGGCGTGCGGGCGATCGCCGACCAGGTCGCCTCCCGGCTGCGGAGGCACCGGGTAAAATGCGCCACGGTCCAGGTGGTGATCAAAGACCCGGATTTCCGTGTGATTTCCAGGCAGAGGCCCCTAAAAAGGCCGACCCATCTTTCCCGGGATCTCTATGAATGTGCGCTGGCGATTATCCTGGACAGCTGGAAAATAACAGCGCCTATTCGAATGCTGTCCATTACCGGCGCTAATCTGGTGGGTGACGGAGAGGATACCATTCAGGAGCAGCTGTCCCTGTTCGACCCGCCGGGAGAACGAGAGGCAGAGGAAAGGCAGGAAAACCTGGAAACCGCTCTGGACGAAATCCGGGCAAAATTTGGAAGGGAGGCTGTTTCGTTTGGCTCGGTGATCCACAACGACCTGGGCATCCGGGATCATAAAAAGGAGCTGTAGCGCCACCCTGGCGGAGAAAATCATACCAAGCCAGAAAATGGGTGAAAGGACGCTGTGAGAAGCTCCCCTTCACCCATCTGGAAAGGCTTATGCCGCAAGCCGTCCGGATACAAAAAGAATTTAAAATTTGTATTAGGAGGAAGCCTATGGAACCTGTTTTTGCAGATCGGAAAAGCGTTTTGGACTATGCCGAAAGGACCTTTGGCACGCTGCCGGACTACCCGTGGCTGAAGGATCCGAAAAGCGCGGTGCTCCGCCATCAGGACACCGCCAAGTGGTACGGGCTTATTATGGAAATCCCACCGAAACGGCTGGGGCTTTCCGGTCAAGGCGCCGTGGACATCCTGAATATAAAATGCGACCCGCTGGTGCTGGGAGGTCTGATAGACTATCAGCGGTATTTTCCGGCATATCATATGAATAAGGAAAAATGGGTCAGCGCCATTTTGAACGGCACAATCCCCCAGGAGGAGCTGTTCAGCCTGCTCCGGCAAAGCTTTGCGCTGACCAAAGGCAAATGAAGGGAGCGGCTCAGAGAGAAAAAGCGTTTCGCAGGCTTTCGCGAAACGCTTTTTTGTAAACGGGAGGGTAGGGCTAAAATCGAGTGGCTCTACTGTTTGCGCCGCTGTTCGAAGATGATAAAGCCGGCTTGTGGTTTTCCGGCTTTGACAATTTGCCGGGCTATTTCAGCGCCGCACCCAGGGCTTTGGCCTGGTCCAGCGCGGGATTTCCCTGAATATCGCCTACCGCCGCCACGCCCTTAGCGAAGACACAGCCAAGATCCCGCCACCGCAGATGCTTGACCAACGACTGGTAATAGTGGATGATGGGCTCAAAATTGTCATCCTCCTCGCCCTCCGCGGCCATCAGCAGAGCGCACTCCTTACAGGGAACCCGGTAATCGGGATAGCCCTCCGCTGTGGCGAAAAGCCGGTCCAGGGCGCATTTGAGCTGGCCGCTGATGGTCCAAAAGTACATAGGAGAGGCGAATATCACCACATCCGCCTCACGGTACACCGGATAAATCTCATCCATGGCGTCCTTCTGCACGCAAGGACTGTTTAGGTCTTTTCCGCCGCCATAACAGCCGAGACAGGGATGAATCTCCATGTCGCGCAGGTCAAACCGGGTTACCTGGTGGCCGGCTTCCTTGGCGCCCTGGAGAAACCGGTCAACTAAGGCGGCGGTGTTTCCGCCGCGTCTGGGGGAACCATTGAGCACTATAATTTTTTTACCCATAAAAATCATCCTTTTTTGTTTATTGTGGCTGCCGCCCGCGGCCTTAAGGCAGAAACGGCCGAAACCGCGTGTTCCAAAGGCGCAGGATCGCCTTTGCGGATTTTTGCCCCTTGCGGGCTTTTCCGGGGCGGCTGCCCTGCGGCGAAGGCCTCAGCCATAAGCCTGCCGCGGGAGCTGTTATCTATATTGTAGCGGACATAGGGGGAAAATCAAGGGGAGAAAATTCACTAAACCGTTCACAAGGCATAAAGTCAGGCTTGCGGCTCCTCTTTTTGATCCATTTTAAAGTGCCGCGGCGCTGGGAGTCTCCTGAAAGAACAATAAAAAACTCCAGGAAAGCTTCCTGGAGTTTTTTACGTTTACCGGGCTTTCCCGAAAAATTAACCCTGAATAATCGACTCCCCGGTCATTTCCTTGGGCTGGGGAACATTCAGAATTTTCAGCATGGTGGGAGCGATGTCCGCCAGACGGCCGCCCTCCCTCAGCTTGCAGTCGTAGCCTACCACACAGAAGGGCACCGGGTTGGTGGTGTGGGCGGTGAAGGGTTCGCCGTCCTCAGCTACCATCTTATCGGCGTTGCCGTGGTCGGCGGTAATCAGCAGAACACCGTCCATCTCCTTGATGGCGGCGGCTACCTTGCCGACGCAGGTGTCCACTGCCTCCACGGCGGCTACCGCGGCGCTGAACACGCCGGTATGGCCGACCATGTCGCAGTTGGCGAAGTTCAAAATAATCACGTCATATTCTCCGGAATGGATGCGCTTTAATACCTCGTCGGTGACCAGATAAGCGCTCATTTCAGGCTGAAGGTCGTAGGTGGCAACCTTGGGAGAAGGGATCAGCGCCCGGTCCTCGCCCGGATAGGGCTCCTCTACGCCGCCGTTGAAGAAGAAGGTCACATGAGCGTATTTTTCAGTTTCCGCGATCCGGAGCTGCTTCATGCCAAGCTTGGAGATATATTCGCCGAAGGTGTTGGTCAGAGATTCCGGCTTAAAGGCCACCTCGACATTGGGCATGGTCGCGTCGTACTGGGTCATGCACACATAGGTCAGGGGGAAGAAGCCTTTCTTCCGCTCAAAGCCCTTGAAAGCCGGATCCACAAAGGTGCGGGTGATTTCCCTGGCCCGGTCCGGACGGAAGTTGAAGAATACCACCGAATCCCCGGCGCCGATCTGAGCGCCGCCGGCGCACACGGCAGGCACCACAAATTCGTCGGTAACCTCCTTGGCGTAGCTGTCGGCCACCGCCTCCACAGGGCACTGTGCCTGGACGCCCTCGCCGTAAACCATGGCGGCATAGGCCTTTTCCACACGGTCCCAGCGGTTGTCGCGGTCCATGGCGTAGTAGCGGCCCATTACCGTAGCGATTTTGCCCACGCCGATTTCCTTCAGCTTATCGGCGCATTCCTGCACATAATCCTTGCCGGAGGAGGGCGGTACGTCGCGGCCGTCCAGCAGAGCGTGGATATACACTTCCTTCAAGCCGCGGCGCTTAGCCAGCTCCACGATGGCATAGAGGTGGGTGTTATGGCTGTGGACGCCGCCGTCGGACAGCAGGCCGATGAGATGGAGGGCCTTGCCGTTGTTCAGCGCGTTGTTGACGGCGTCTAAAAGAGCCGGATTTTCGAAGAAATCGCCGTCCTGAATGGACTTGGTAATCCGGGTCAGCTCCTGATAGACGACCCGGCCCGCGCCGATGTTGGTGTGGCCGACCTCAGAGTTTCCCATCTGGCCGTCCGGCAGGCCCACGTCCATGCCGGAAGCGCCGATCTGGGTCAGAGGATTTTCAGAGAAAAGCTTATCCAGATTCGGAGTATTGGCGGCTTTAATGGCGTTGCCTTCAGCGGGAGCAAAGCCGAAGCCGTCCATAATCATAAGCATTAAAGGTTTTTTCATTGGTCAGTGTCTCCTTTTCGTGGGGATTCCCCGTTTGCCCGGCGCTTTGGACAGAAACCCTCCAGCCCAAGAGGCCAAATGCTTTTGGCCGGCGTTAAGCGTTCGGGCGCGTGCGGGCCAGGCTTGGGCCAGGCGCCCAAAAGAGCGAAAATGTTTCGTGAGCGCCTTAACCCTGTTAACATGTACGGCGGAGGTCCCTTTTATACCAAAGGAACGTCCGCCGCCAATTCCGTTTCAGACTTATTTAGAAGCCGCTTTTACAATCGCGGCGAAATCGGGAGCCTTCAAAGCGGCGCCGCCGATGAGGCCGCCGTCCACGTCAGGCTGGGCTACCAGCTCGTCGGCGTTCTTGGCGTTCATGGAGCCGCCGTACTGAATGGTAATGCCGTCGGCGGCTTCCTGGTCGTACAGGCCGGCGATCACCCTGCGGATCTGGGCGCAGACCTCGTTGGCCTGCTCAGCGGTAGCGGTCTTGCCGGTGCCGATGGCCCAGACAGGCTCGTAGGCGATGATAATTCTCTTCAGCTCTTCCTTGGAAACGCCGCCCAGGGCGATCTTAGTCTGCATAGCGACCAGCTCGGCGGTGACGCCCTGCTCACGCTGCTCCAGGTATTCGCCTACGCACACGATAACGGTGAGGCCGGCATCCAAAGCGGCTCTGGTCCTCTTTTGTACGGTGACGTCGGTATCGCCGAAATAGGTTCTGCGCTCGCTGTGGCCGGTGATGACGTACTGTACGCCCATTTCCTTGAGCATCACGGCGGAAATTTCGCCGGTGAAAGCGCCGGACTCGGCCCAATGGCAGTTTTCCGCACCCACGCCGATGTTGGTGCCCTTGGTGGCCTCCAATGCGGTGCACAGATCCACATAGGGAACGCAGACCACTACGTCGCAGCCGGCGTCCTTAACCAGAGGCTTGATTTCCTCCAGCAGAGCCTTGGCCTCAGAGGGAGTCTTGTTCATTTTCCAGTTTCCGGCGATAACAGCTTTTCTCAGTTGCTTGTTCATAGTAAACAATCCTTTCTTTGCCCGCCGGCGCCGCGGCGCGGGGGCCTTTGATCCATCAGTGAAAAAAGCGGCGCGGGAGGTAACCCCGCGCCGCTTTTCAGACGTCGTAGCTCAGGCAGACGGGCGCTTAGCGCGCCGGGGAAACAGGGCGGGGTAAATAGGCCCGTTTTTCCGCGTCTGCGGTAAAAGGGAGAAAGCCTGCGCTTAGTCCTTGTCGTTCAGGCAGGCGATGCCCGGCAGCACCAGGCCCTCCAGGAATTCCAGAGAAGCGCCGCCGCCGGTGGAGATATGAGTCATCTTGTCGGCAAAGCCCAGCTTTTCCACAGCAGCCGCGGAGTCGCCGCCGCCGATAATGGAGATGGCGCCGCTTTCGGCGACCGCCTTCGCCACAGCGATGGTGCCGCTGGCGAAATTATCCCACTCGGATACGCCCATTGGTCCGTTCCAGACAACGGTTCCGGCGCCCTTGATGGCGTCGGCGAACAGGGCCTCGGTCTTAGGTCCGATATCCAGACCCATCCAGCCATCGGGAATGTTGTCAGAGTTTACCAGCTTATGATTGCAGTCAGGAGCGTATTTGTCGCCCACTCTGTTGTCCACGGGGATCAGGAACTTCACGCCCTTGTCCTTTGCCTTGGCCATCATGTCCTTGGCCAGTTCAACCTTGTCCGCCTCGCAGATGGAGGTGCCGATGGAATAGCCCAGAGCGTTCATAAAGGTGTAGGCCATGCCGCCGCCGATGATCAGGGTATCGACCTTTTCCAGCAGGTTGTTGATAACGCCGATCTTGTCGGAAACCTTGGCGCCGCCCAGGATAGCGACGAAGGGGCGCTTCGGATTAGACAGGGCGGTGCCCATGACGGAAATTTCCTTCTGGATCAGGTAGCCGCAGACAGCGGGCAGGTAATCGGCCACGCCGGCGGTAGAGGCATGGGCTCTGTGAGCGGTGCCGAAGGCGTCGTTGACATAGATCTCAGCCAGAGAGGCCATAGCCTTGGCCAGCTCGGGATCATTTTTGGTTTCGCCCTTTTCAAAGCGGACGTTTTCCAGCAGCTCGACCTCGCCGTCCTTTAAATCGGCAGCGATCGCCTTGGCGGAATCTCCCACTACGTCAGAGGCCATTTTTACGTCAAAGCCCAGCTTCTTGGAAAGATAAGCGGCTACGGGCTTTAAGGAATATTTCATATTGACTTCGCCCTTGGGACGGCCCAGGTGAGAGCACAGAATGACCTTGGCGTTATGGCTTACCAGGTAATTGATGGTCTTCATAGCCTCGTCGATACGCTTGGTATCGGTGATATTGCCGTTTTCATCCAGCGGAACGTTGAAATCGCAGCGGACCAGAACTTTTTTCCCGGCTACGTCGATATCTTCCACTGTTTTTTTCTTTGAATAATCCATGTGAAAACACCCTTTCAACATATTGATAACTAATTGACAAATCCTACCTTATTGTACTCTACCTTTGTAATTTTTTCAAGCCTTTTTCATTGAGAAAACAAGGAATCATGCCCCTTCCTGCCCTTCCTCCGAAATAAACGGAAAAGCCTCCGCTTTTTTTGTGGGTTCTGTCTTTACTTATGGGTATTTACAAAACAGAGGCTGAAGGCCGGTTTTGAAGCCCCTTGAGAAAAACAGGAGGACAGGCCCTTTAGGGGCCGGCGGCCGGATGCGGAAATCCGCCGCGCGCCAGGAGCGGAAAGGCTTTTGCCCGGCGCAAATACGGCGCACCGGCGCCGCCAAGACGGCTTCCAAGAGAGACGGCAGGCGGAAAAGAGAAAAGATTATTTGCCGGGCCAGCGGTAGGTCCGGAGCTGTCCGCTGCACTGAAGCTCGGGGTAACCCCACTGGCGCAGCACCTCGTAAACGCCGACAGCGACCGAGTTGGAAAGGTTTAAGCTCCTGGCCTCGTCAATCATGGGAATCCGCACCGTGGTGTCCGGATTGTCGAACAGCAGCTTTTCCGGCAGGCCGGCGGTTTCCTTCCCGAACAGCAGGTAGCAGTTGTCCGGATAGGCAAGATCCGTGTGCCGGTGAGGCGCTTTGGTGGAAAAATAGTAGAAATTTCCGCCTTTATTTTTCTCAAAAAATTCCTCTAAATTCTCATAATAGGTAATATCCAGCAAATGCCAGTAATCCAGGCCTGCCCGTTTGAGCTTTTTATCGTCGATGGTAAAGCCCATGGGGCCGACCAAATGAAGCCTGGCGCCGGTGGCGGCGCAGGTACGGGCTACATTTCCGGTGTTTTGGGGGATTTCCGGCTCTACCATTACAATGTTCAGCTGTGCCATAGTATCATGTCTCTCCTGTTCTCAGGTAAAATTGTGAATCGCAAGCTCACGCCTTTTCCTCCCGGGCTTGGCTTTCGTCCAGCCCTGCTTCCGCACGGCTCCGGTTTCGTTTAGCTTTGGCTTCCGCACGGCTCCGGGATCCTGGCGGGCGCGGACTGCCGGCTTACCGCAGTCCGGCTCCGGAACCAGCCCGCGGCAGGAAAGCTTCTTTTCCGGCCGGGTCACCACAGGATCTCGCCGATCAGCTGGTTGGAAACCAAAAAGCCCCGGCGGGTGAGCCGGATCCCCTGGCTGTCCACGAGCGTCAGGCCGGGGGCCTGGAACCGGAGAGCGTTTTTCCGGTATTTCTCCGGAATAGGGGTTTGAAATCTCTGCTGATAGCCGGCTTCGGTCAGCCCCTCCGACAGCCTGAGCCGGAGCATAGTGTACTCCTCCGGGCCTCCCGGCGGGATAGCCGACTCATCCGGGTCCTCCGGAAGATACTGGGGGGCTTGAAAAAAGGCGGAAAGGCTTTTCGGGGTATAAAACCGCCTGCCGCCGAAAAAGGAGTGAGCGGAGGGGCCGATGCCCAGATATTCGTCCCCGTTCCAGTATTTCAGATTATGGCGGCTTTCCTTGCCCGGAACGCTGAAATTGGAAATTTCATATTGGAAAAGCCCGGCCTCCTCCAGCGCCTGGCAGGCGGCCAGGTACAAGTCGGAGGCCTGGTCGTCGCCGGGCAGGTGAAAAGCCTCTCTTTGCTGAAAAAACCGGGTGCCCGGCTCAATTTTCAAAAGATAGGCGCTGACGTGGGTCACGCCCGCGTCACGGCAAAAAGCCACCGATTTCCTTACGAAATCGGTGGTCTGGCCCTCCAGGCCCAGCATCAGGTCCAGCGATACGCTGCGGAAGCCGGCCCGTTGAGCGGCCGCGGCCGTATCCCAGGCCTGCCGCGCCGTGTGCCTCCGGCCTAAGAATTGAAGCTCCGCGTCAAGGGCGGACTGAAGCCCGATGGAGATTCGGTTGGCGCCCGCCAGCCGCAAAGCCGGAAAATCGAAGCCGCCGGCGGAGCAAGGGTTCATTTCCACGGTGATTTCAGCTCCTGGAACGAAGGAAAACGCCTTTTGAGCGGCTGTAATCAGCCGGGACAAGCGGTCCGCGCCCAAAAGGCTGGGCGTGCCGCCGCCGAAATACAGAGTGTCCACAAAGCGGGGGCATTTTTCACCCCAGAGAAAAAGCTCTGAAATCAAACGGCCGCAGTAATCGTCCATCGTCCGGCTGCCGGCAGGCAGGGAATAAAAATCGCAGTAGGGACATTTGCCGTCGCAAAAGGGGATGTGCAGATACAGGCCGATAGGATCCCGGCGCCGGGGGATCATGCTTCCGCCTCGGTTTTCTCAGCACCAATGAAGTCGATTCCACCGTTATAGGGATGGAAAATGATCCCGGTCACGTTTTGGGCGGAGGCAAAATACCGCTTTTCATAAACCAGGGGATAAAACACCAGATTCTGGATCAGGTGGTTTTCCGCCTGCAGGCACAAAGCGGCGCCGTCCTCACCGGGTGAAGCTTTGATTTGGCTTAAAAGGTTATTGTAATCCTGGTTTTGGTAACCAGCGGGATTATAAGGGTTCTCCGAGGAAAAAAGATTTAAAAGCTCCCAGGGCCCGTCGTTGTCCGCCCGCAGGGGGCAGAGGGCCAGCTGGTAATTGCCGTTCCGCAAGGCGCTTTGCAGCTCATTCTCCGATACCGCGTTCAGATTCAGATAATAGCCTAGGGCGCTGTTCCAGTTTTCCAGCAGATTATTGACGATGGCCTTGGCGCCGGGGCTGTCCAGGCAGAGAATGGTCACCTTCGGCAGAGAGTCCAGCTGAAGCTCGTTTAAGCCTGCCTCCAGATAGGCTTTTCCCTGACCCTGCTCGTAGGCGGGCAGGGAGCATTCGCCGGCCAGAGTCCGGTAATTCTCTCCCGACAGGGTGGTCTGGGGAGGAATCACGCTCTGGGCCTGGCTGTAATTTTCCGGCAGGGAGGAGAGAACCTGCTCCCGGTTTAAGGTCTTCAAAAACGCGGAGCGTATGTTGGCGTTTTGAAAGACGCTGTCCTGCATATTGAAGCATACTCCCAAGGCGGTATCCTCAAAGGAGGTCAGGTTCATATCGGCGGCATGGGCGGCCTCCAGCTGTTCCCCGGTGATAGGCGCGGCGTCCACGGTGCCGTTTGCGATAGCATTGGCGCTGTTCATGATTTCGGCGCCGATGGTGAAGCTTATGCCGGCGGGAACGGGCTTTTGCTCCCCGGCGTACAGGCTGTTCCGGGATAGGGAAATGGATTCCCCATGGGTCCAGCTGTAGGAGGTGGAGAAGGTATAAGGGCCGTTGCCCAGGGTAGTGCCGGCTTCCAGCCCATACTGTCCTTGAGATTCGGTGAAAAATTTTTCGTTACAGGGCATGGCGGCGGAAGAAGCCATCAGCTTTGGAAAATCCTCATAGGAATAGGCTAAGTCTATTTTTAGGGTTTTGGAATCCAATGCCGTCACTCCAAGCTCGGAGGGATCCGCCTGCCCGTCCAGCACCTGCTGTCCGTTGGCAATGCAGGTAAGAGTCCTGCCCAGGTCGGAGCCGGTACCGGGGTTCAGCGCCCGGCGGAAGGCAAATACAAAGTCAGCGGCTGTCACCGGGGTTTCATCCTCGTCGGTCCAGCAGGCGTCCTCGCGAAGATAAAAGGTAAAGGCGGTGTAGTCTCCGTTATGCTCCCACCGCTCCGCGACCCCTGGCTGGGCTTCCCCGTCAGGGCCGATGCGGGTCAGGCCCTCAAACAGGCTCATGATTACGATTTGGGCCGACTGGTCGTCGGCGATCTGTGGATCCAGAGAGCTTGGCTCGCTCTCTAAATTATATTGAATGGTCTGCTCGTAGATAGGATCGGTCTTTTCCCTGCAGCCCGCCAAGGAAACGGCGAACAGCAGGCTGAGAAAGACGCACAGGCATTGTTTCAGCTTCATAGGGCGCTTCTCCCTTTCGGAATAGGATAAAATCCAAAGATTATGTAAGCGGTTACTTTGTTATCTTACCATTAAATTCCTGCCTTTTCAATGGATTTGGTATGAACTTTCTCTTACATCAGCGTAAGAAACGGGACCATGCTCCGGCAGGGAAGGATACCGTCAGGCATTTTACAGGCGCTGGAGCTTCCGCCTTCTGCATGGGCTGTCCTCCGAGGCGCGCAAACGGCGCTTCGCGCGTGGCGCGGCGTTCCGCAGAACGCGCTTTTCCGCATCGGCCCAGGCTGAAAGCAAAGTCTTTTCTCCCTCGGCCGGGGAGCCGAGCCTTTCAAAGAGAACCAAAAAGAGAGCAGGAAAGAAAAAGAACCGCTGGACCCGGCGCAGTACCGGGCCCGGCGGCTGCTTTCCGGCGGGCTATCCTTTAAAAATATACTGGACGTCGTCGATCAGATTACCCACCGCGTGGGCGGCCTTGCTGGCCTTCTTCTTGACCTGCTTTTGATTGCTCATCAGCTGGGAGCCGACATAGCCCACCATCATGCCGGCTGCCAGGCCGGTGCCGATTCCCTTCATGAGCCCGATGGTATTCTTATTCATGATTGTTTCCTCCAAAATTTGAATGCTTTTTTACAGAAGGTTTTCCCTCCTGCATTAGTGTGCCCGGAAAAATCCAGTCAAGCAAAAAAATAGTTGGCAAATTTAGATACCAATATTTAAAAAAGAATGGTATAATAATACTGCAAAAATATGAAAAATAGAAAAATGAGAAAGGGGCTGTCAGTATGAACGATATCATTTTAAATATACTGGAAAGAAGAAGCATCCGCCGGTATGAGGACAAGGCGGTTTCCAAAGAGACGATGGCGGAAATACTTAACGCGGGCGCCTGGGCGCCCAGCGCCATGAACCGCCAGACCTGGAGGCTCACCGGAATTATTGATCCGGAAAAGGTGCAGAAGCTGGCGGCCGCCGTAAAAAAAGCGCTGGGAGCGCCCCAGTCGGAGGATTATTCCTTTTACCACGCGCCCGCCTTTATTATTGCCAGCAATACCAGGGGTTACGCGAACGGCATGGCGGACTGCGCCTGCGCTATGGAAAATATGATGCTGGCGGCCCATTCCATGGGGCTGGGCACCGTGTGGATCAACCAGCTGAAGGACACCTGCGGCGACGCCGGCGTGCGAAAGCTGCTGACGGCGTTCGGGGTGCCGGAGGATCACGACGTGTACGCCTGCTGCGCCATTGGCACCGCCCTGGGCGGGGCCAAAGCGCCTGACCGGAAGGCGGGCGCCACGGCGATTGTGGAATAAGCTGCCGCGGGGGAAACGGGAAAGCGGCTTAGAAAGCGTCCGCCCCAAACGGCTTGTAAAGAAGCCTGGCGCTCCGGAGTGACGCTCTTGCGGAAAAGCGGCTCGCCAGAGCTCTCCGCCGAAAGGCCGGAGCCGCTTCCGGTCCGGGAAGGCCTTCCGGCATTTCGGCGGTTTATTGCCGGACGGCATGGAATCGGCTGATTTTTATTCTTGATACAGGGGAGTTGCTGGAATGGCCCATGAGCATTTTTACGTGAAACGGTCTGAGCGGGAGAGCTTGGTTCAGCCGGAGCTGATTTATACCGGGCTGCTGGAGGACGCCCCTAATTGGTTTAATATACAGCACAGCCATGATTTTTGTGAAATTTTATACGTGGCCGGCGGTGCGGGAGAAGCGATTTTAGAGGGGAAGAAATTCCGTTTGGCGCCGGGAGACCTGGTGGTGGTGAATCCGGGCACCCTCCATGAGGAGAGGTCAGACGCGAAAGCGCCTCTGCGCCTGATTTTTTTGGCGATCCGTGATTTCGCCGTGCCTGGCCTGCCCGCCGGGTGCCTTTCCCAGGAAAAGTACCGGGTGCTTTCCTGTGGGGAATACCGGTATAAAATGGATATTTATTTACGGGAGCTTTTGCAGGAGACCTCCAGACAGATCGAATTTTATCAGGAGATTTCCCAGGGGCTGGTGTCGGCGCTGCTGGTTTTGGTGATGCGCCTGATCCGGATCAATCCGGAGGACGAGGCGGCCCTCAGCCAGGAGTGTCAGAAAATCAAGGAATATCTGGATCAGAATTTTACGTCTCCCATCACGCTGGATTCCCTTTCGGAAACGGTTTATATCAGCAAGCATTACCTTTCCCATTTGTTTAAGGAGCAGACGGGGGTTTCTCCCATCAAGTATCTGACCTCGAAACGGATGGAAAAAGCCTGCGAGCTGCTGTCCGAAACGGAACTGCCGGTTTCCGAGGTGAGCAAGGCGGTAGGCTATGAAAATCCTCTGTATTTCAGCCAGGTATTTAAGCGCATTTATGGGATTTCTCCAGTAAAATACCGCATGGGACGTGCATAATCACGAAATTTTATAAAAATCCAAATTTGTGAAAAAAGTAGTTGCTTTTTTCATGTCAGTTCTTTATAATAAATTATGAACTTTTTGTTACAGTTTAATGGACAGCCGGTTTTATGGGAATAGCAATCAAAAAAGGCCATTATCATGCGGGTTAAGGCATGATAATAGCCTGAAATGGTATGTCTATTAAAGTGTAGAATTTAGGAGGGAATATTTTTATGGAACAAAAACAAACTAACGGTATGGCTGTTGCCTCGCTGGTACTGGGCATTGTTTCCGCAGTATGTATTTTCTTCGGTTACTTTGCTTTCATCGGCATCATCACTGGTATCGTAGGCTTGGTCTTAGGCGTTATGGCGAAGAAGAAGCAGCCCTGTGGCATGGCCACCGCCGGCATCGTTCTTTCCGCTGTGGCTCTGGGCCTGTGCGTCATCACTTTCATCGCTTGCTTTGCCTGCACCGCCTGTGCTTTGGGCAGCGCCGGTTCCTTGAGCTATCTTGCTTAATTTCCACAGCAGTTAGCAGCATCGTTGAAGAACATATGGAAAAGCGAGGAAGATTTCTTCTTCGCTTTTTCTTTGTCCCGATTCCCTCTTGACCTTTGGTCGCCCGATTTATTTTGAAAGCTAGGTGAAAACAGCTATGTTTCCGTTTATTCATGTGGGTTCGCTGAATATTGGCACCTACGGCCTCTGCATCCTGATAGGGGCGGTGGCCGGCGTCGGCGTGGCGCTGATCCGGGCAAAGCGCAGGAATTTTCCGGTGGAGGATACCTTATTCCTTTCCTTTTTCGCCCTGATCGGCGTGGGAGTAGGCGCCAAAATTTTATATCTTATTACCATTCTGCCGGATCTGATCGAGCATTTCCAGGAGATTTTTACCAGCCTGGAGGCGATCAATTTGCTGTTCACCAATGGCTTTGTGTTTTACGGCGGCCTGATCGGCGCGGTGCTGGCCATGTGGTGGTATACCCATCACTTTAAAATGGATTTCTGGCAGTCGGTAGAGCTGCTGATCCCCTCGGTTCCGCTGGTTCATGCTTTCGGCCGGATCGGATGCTTCTGCGGCGGATGCTGCTACGGGATCCCCTTTGACCCGCCCATCGGCATCGCTTTTACCAATTCACCGGTAGCGCCCAACGGGATACCGCTGTTCCCGGTGCAGCTGGTGGAGGCCGGCTTGAATTTCCTGCTGTTTTTCTTCCTGCTCTGGTTCGCCGGAAAGCCCAGGCCTCAGGGCAGGATTCTGGGCGCTTATGTCATCGCCTACGCGGTGATCCGGTTTGTGTTAGAGTTTTTAAGGTACGATTACGAGCGGGGCATTCTTTGGGTTTTCTCTACCTCCCAATGGATCAGCCTGATCCTCCTTCCCATTGGTATTTGGCTGCTGGCACGGAGAGCGAAAGCAGGGAAAAAACCGGTTTCGGTGGAGCCAGCCGGGGCAGGCGAAGCCGTGGAAAAAGAATAAGCAAAGCCGCAAGCCGTTCAGCGCTTGTTCCGCCGCAGCCTCATAGCCTGGGGCCTCAGAAAAAAGGCGGGCAGTCCCTTTTACACAGAAAAACACCTATCTTCCCTGGAGCCCACAGGGAAGATAGGTGTTTTTGCTTCCAGCTGAGAGGGAAGCAAATGGCAATAGCGGTTCCCGCAAAGTGAAAATCGATAGCGATAGAGCTGCTTCGGCGGCAGTGCGGGCGGCGCGGACAGTTATTTGTGATAGTTTTTCCCCTGCAAAAGGGTAAGACGGGGCCGCCGGCAAACACTTTCGCCTGCAGCGCTCCTGGCTCGTCAATACCCGCCCCCGGCGTATGGCCTTCGCTTGCCCCCTGACGCACCGAACCCCGGCGCTGTTAGACGCCGTTTGGAAGCATGTGCCCGGAAGGGAGCGGGCAGTCCGCCAGCCGTGACGGACTGTCTGCCATTTAGAACCGATACTCCGCAATGGTTACAGAGTGTGGCGGCAGGGTCAGAGAGCTGCCATCAAAGGGCAGCCATTGAGAGGCCACAGGGAAAATTTCGTTTTTCCCGATATCATTATAAGAATCCGCTGCTTTTCCGGTAAGAGTGTGAAGCCGGTATTCCCTGGGAGCGGCGCCAAAATCAACATCCAGTGCGCGGCCGCTGCCGGGATCCTTGTTCACCAGGGACAATATGGCGGAGTCCTTCTTCATGGTGGCCAGGGCGTCGATGATCTGGATTTCCTCCAGTGCGCCGGCCTTGCTTTTTACTGTCATTTTTGGAGCATCCTCACACCAGCAGTCCACTACGGTATCGCCCAGCAGGTTTACGTAGAGGTCGAACACGTGATAGGTGGACCGCAGAACGATTCCCTCGTCATAGGTAAAAATACAGCCTCTTGTGTTTACCGTGGGGGCGAAGTTTGCCATTTTCACTACGTCGCAGTGGCGGTTGCAGGCGTTTAAGAAACAGGCGCTGAATACTGCGTCAGCCATGGTGTAGGTAGCGTTTTGGTCGTTTTCATCCCGGGGAGTAAGATATTCCTCCTTGGTTACTCCCATAGGCTGGTGGAATACGTTGGGGTGATACCAGCTCCGCAGATTCCACTCGTCAAACGCTATTTTGATTTTTCCCTTTAGATTCATAGCGGTGAGCAGACCTTGGATGTTTTCGATGGAATCATCCACGTGATTGGTGTAGGCCATAGCTTCCTCATAGGTGGCGCACTGGTTTTTCTCCTGCAGCGGATCCCAGTATTCATGAATGGAAATCCAGTCCAGAAAATCGGAGCAGTTTTTCAGAAGGCTGATGTTCCAATCCAGGTCGGTGAGAGCCGCGGCGGTTAATTCGGTGGTGGGATCGATGTGCTTGATCATTTTAGCCGATTCCTTCACCAGCCTTCCCCACTGCTGAGCGGATTTTGCGCCGATCTCCCAGTCGCCGTAGTTTTCATTGCCGATGCTCCAGTACTTTACGCCGTAGGGCCTGGGATGGCCGTTTTCGCTGCGCCATTTGGCGTAGCGGCCCTCCCGCTCCAGGTTGCAGTATTCCACCCAGTCGCTCATTTCCTCTGAGGTGCCGGTTCCCGCGTTGGTGCAGATATAAGGCTGGCAGCCCAGCTTTTCGCATAAATCCATATATTCGTCGGTGCCAAAGGCGTTGGATTCCTCCACACGCCAGGCTTTGTCGAAATACGGTTTTCTTTCAGGACCTACGGCGTCCTTCCAATGGTAGGATGAGGCAAAGCAGCCGCCGGGCCATCGCAAAACAGGCACTTTGATTTTACGCATGGCCTCCAGCACATCCAGCCGAAGCCCCTTTTCATCGGAGAAGGGGCTTTTCGGATCGTAAAGCCCACCGTAAATTTGGCGGTGGAAATGCTCGATAAAATGTCCGTAGATCATTGGGTCTCGTTTGCCGAGAACCCGTTTTTGATTTATTTTCAAACGCATAGGATCAAATCCTTTCTTTTGGCGGAGCGCGCCTCGATTCCGGACGGACGCCGGCGAAAGCAGCGCAGGGGAATACCCGATCCGAACGAGGGCCTTTCCATTCCGTCTGCCCATCAAGCGCTCTTGAAGCCTTTTTAAGGGGGAGCTTTATTTTTTTGCGGCCTGGGGGAAACGCTCATGGCAGCTTCCCAGCTTAGTGAAAAGGTCCCGGAAAATAGCGTCCCGGTCCATACGCTGAACGCTGCGGATAAAATGGCGCCGCTCGTCAAAAGCGTAGGAGTGGTCGGAAACCACCACCGGCGCGTGAATCAGGGAGGAGGGGGTCCAGCCGCTGTTCACCAGATAGGCAACGGCTCCTACATCCCAGATTGCCTTGGACCAGGCGAAGTGATCGTTGGAATAGGCCTTTACGTTGTCCACCAGGTAATCGCAGATTTTATTTTTTCCCGCGAGGCAGGCCTCCAGCTCGGGAACCGTGGTGATGAGAAAATTGGTAACCCCGAAGGCGGGAATCTGCACCAGGGGTACGCCGCAGTCGAACAAAACCTGGCCGGCGGCCAGGTCCTGGCTTAGGTTAAACTCGCTGGGGTAGACCCAGTCTCTGGTGTTGCCGCCCAGCCAGACCACCACCAAATTTTCGATGATCTCGGGGCATTTGAGGATCGCGCTGACAATATTGGTGCAGGCGCCGATCCCGATGACATAGAGAGGGTCATCCGGGGAAGCCTGGCGGGCTTTTCGGATCAGGTCGTTTACCGCCTCGCTTTCCTGGGGAAGCTCCGGACCTTCCAAGGGCGCTCGGCAGCCACGGAAGACGAAGCCTTCCGGATCGCGGCCGGTCAAGCCGCAGATCTTTAAAATTTCCTGATAGCTTTTTTCCATTCCGTCCGCCGGAGAGGAGGAGCGGCCGTTATAAAATAAGGCGGCGTAAATCGCCTGCAGGTCGATTTTTTCCGGTGACAGCATGGCGTATAGGATAGCAAATTGGTCGTCGATCTCATTGTAGGCGTCCGTATCCAGCACAGCCTTTACCCTGCGCTGGGGAGGAAGCAGCCTTTCTGCCTGTTGTGAAGCGGATAATTTAGAAGAAAAATTTTTCATAAACTCAAAATCCTCCAGCAATTGTAAAAACAAGAACTGCCGGCTGTTATAGAAGCTTTCTGGGGGCGCCGGTAGTCCCCTCGTTATAAATTTTCACCGGAAGCACCCTGGCCTGCTTTGGCATATCGGGGTTGGTGATCCGCTCCAGCAGCAGATCTACGGCGATTTCTCCAATATTGTATTCCTGAGCGCAGAAAATACTGGTCAGCGGCGCGTGATAGGGCACGTATTTCCGGATGTGGTCGAAGCCCATCAGGGAAATATCCTTTGGAATTTTTACGTGGGCGGTACGGAAGGTGTTGATAATCCGGTAGGCGATTTCATCGTTAAACGCCAGGATGGCGGTATAGTCCAGCGGATTCAGCAGCTCCATTATGGCGTTGTTCTTGATAGCGCTATCCATATCGCCGCAGCCGATGACGCGGATATCGCTGTCAGGGATCCCGGCCTCCTTCAGTTTTTTTAAAAAGCCCGCTTCCCGGTCCACCTGGGCGCTGTTGTTCATCGGCCCGCGGATATAAGCGAACCTTTTGTGGCCCAGTTCTAAAAGGTGCCTGCCGGCCAGATACCCTCCGGAGACATCGTCGCACCGGACTAAATCAGCGTAGACGCCGGGAATCCAACGGTCCACCAATACGAAAGGCACGCCGCTTTGTTCGAGAAAAGCCACCACGGGTTTATCGTCGCTGTAAGGGAAATACAGAATCCCGTCTACTGACTGGGAAATAGCCACGTGGACCATCTGGGTGCCGATCTGCCTGCCCTGTTCCTCAAGCTGGGTACACAAAATCATCATATCGTATCCGGCCTGGCGCAGAAAAAGCTCGATTTCGCTGATCATGGAGGTAAAGTGCTGGTTTCGGATATCGTTCACAATCACGGCGATGATATGGCTGGCGCCGGAGCGCAGGGATGAGGCCAGGTTGTTGCGGATGTATCCCTTTTCTTTGGCGGTTTGCTGAATTTTTTTCCGGGTTTGCTCCGAAAGCTTGGTGTCGCCCCGAAGCGCCCGGGATACGGTGTTCACAGAGTAACCGCACTCGTTGGCAATATCTTTCAATGTTACACGGACTGGTTCCAAGATAATCCTCTCTTTTTCTATTTTGGGAAGTATAAAAATTGCTTCCTGCTGTATTTTTTTGCATTTGACATGTTTATAATAACATCCCTGTCTCAACGGCGCAAGACAAAGTTCAGGCGCTGTTTTTATGGAATTTACAACAAATTTTTATCGATTGTTCTTAAGAAAACAGGAGGAGCATTGCGGAAGGATCCGCACGGAACCAAAGCGGAGGCAAGGCGCCCTGACAGAGACGTCAGACCCTGTCTGCACAGTTTTTGCGCCGGCGCCTGCCGGCCTTCATGGCTTTCAGCAGAGGAGGGCTTCCGCGGCTTTGGACGGCTTTGGCTTGGCGGCCGCCGGGCGGAGCTTATTGAGGGATTACGATGACGTTGACAGAATGCTTCCGGATCGGGACCGGCTGGCCGCCGTCCAGGATAGAGCTTGCCGGAGTAACGCGCTCCGGCTGATCCGCTGTATTGGCGTCCCGAATGGAATCGCTGTAAAGCTCCAGCTTTTCCACAGCCTTTCCGGAAAGCCCCGGAATGTCCAGGGTGAGCAGGCAGTCTTCGGTGAGGGACTGGTTCACAACGGAGAGATAAACCGCGCCGTCTCCGGCCGTGGCCACCGCGTCTATGGCGGGGATGTCCTGATCGATGACCTTATCGGTCACAACGTGATTTTTCTTGTCGATGTTGATGCCGAAGGGCAGGCGGCGGACATCGTGGACGGTAATGCGGCTGTCGCAGTCTACATCGGCGCGGACCAGCTGGGAGCCGGTATGGTTAGCCAGCATCTGGAACACATAGTAAGGCGTTCTCTTGAGACAGCCCTCCTTGGTGACATGGAGGGCGCCGGTAATATTCACAAAGGTGGAATACATGGCCATTTTCACCGTGTCGCAGTTCCTCACCAGCCAATTGAGGATCAAAGCGGTGATGATGGCGTCGTGGAGGTTGTAGGTTTCATCCTGGTTGACGGTGCTGAAATTCCAGCCGAACATATTCCACTCATCCCAGGCCACCTTGATCTCGTTTTTGACGCCGTTCTGGCCCGTGATAATGGAGGCCAGGGTGAGCTTGTGGCGCTCGTCGATCTGATAGGGAATATACAGGGATTCCTCATATTTTTCCGATACATCCCCGAAATCCTCCCAGCCCAGGCCGTAGTAATGGGCGGAAATCAGGTCGATATAGGGAGCGAGCCGCTTCACCACCGTGTGGTTCCATTCGGCGTCCTGCTCCATGCCGCAGGCTACCAGGCGGATGCTCTTATCTACCGCTTTCATGGCCTTGGCAAATTGAACCGCGGAATCGGCATATTCCGCCGCGGTCTGGTTTTCCATCTGCCAGGGGCCGTACATCTCGTTGCCCAGCCCCCAGAATTTCACGCCGAAGGGCTCCTCGTAGCCGTGGGAACGGCGGAGATTGGCGTAATAGGTGTCCAGAGTGCCGTTGCAGTACTCCACCCAGTGCATGGCCTCCTCAGCGGTTCCGCTGCCCATATTGACGCAGATCAGCGGTTCGGCCCCAACCTTGCGGCAAAGCTTGATAAAATCCACAGTGCCGAACTGGTTGCTTTCTGAAACACCCCAGGCAAAGTCAAAACGTTTTGGGCGGTCATCCTTTGGGCCGACGCCATCCTCCCAGTGATAGTTGGAGACAAAGTTTCCGCCCGGATACCGCAGAATGGGCACCTTGACCTCCTTCAGCAGCTCCAGCACGTCTGTGCGAAAGCCATCCTCATCGGAGAGGGGATGGCCGGGATCGTACACGCCGCCGTAAATATTGCCGAAGGCGTGCTCCATAAAGTGGCCGAAAAGCAGGGGGCTGACCTCCCCCTGTACTTTTTCACGGTTGACGGTAATTTTTGCTTTCATCAAATCATCTCTCCATCCCGGTTAGTGTGATTGAGGCCGCCAGCGTTTTCAGAGCCAGTCCGCCGGCGTTCCTGTTGTGCTCGTACACGAAATTGGTTTCAATATAGCACAAAAGATAAAATTGTCAATAAGGGCGTTGGTCCGCTGGGCGGGGGTTTTCTCCCGGGGAGCGGGCGGAAAAGAAAGTGAAAAGCTGCCGCCCGCCGGGAGGGAGAAACAAAGAAAAAATCCCGGAACGGCGGCGCTTTTCTTTGGGCCTCCGGCTTCTCAATTTAGTGCTTCGTTCGGGGTCTTTTTTCGCCATGATTTGTTTGAATTTTGAACCATAAAAAATTTTTTATCGTTAAAATATCCATTATTTACAGAAAAGGTATTGACAAATTAGGAGGTTAACGTTATTCTATAGTCAGGATTATCGATAATCCTAAATGAGCCTTAAAAAGTGCCGTCCTGAGAAACGCAAAGGAAGGACCAGGAGGGCAGGACCATTTTTGAAGTTTAGAAAGGTTGGATTCCCTAATGAAGCAAGCGAAGCTACATATTGATCGGCACTTCCAGGTGGGAGAGGTTGACAAGCGCATTTTCGGCTCTTTCATCGAGCATCTGGGCCGGGCCGTATACGGCGGCATCTACCAGCCGGGCAGTCCCTTATCCGATAAGGAGGGAATGCGTAAGGACGTAATGGAGCTGGTTCGGCAGCTGCAGGTTCCGGTGGTTCGCTATCCGGGCGGAAACTTTGTATCCTGCTTCCACTGGGAGGACAGCGTGGGACCCAAGGAGCTGAGGCCTGCGAGGCCGGAATTAGCCTGGTTCGCCATTGAGACCAATGAGTTCGGCCTGAACGAATTTGCCGACTGGGCAAAGAAGGCGGAAACTGAAATCATGATGGCGGTCAATTTGGGAACCCGCGGCGTGGACGACGCCAAAAACCTGTTGGAATACTGCAATCTGCCGAAGGGAACCTATTACAGTGACCTGCGGCGCAGCCACGGCGTAGAGCAGCCCCACGACATCAAGCTTTGGTGCCTGGGCAACGAAATGGACGGTCCCTGGGAGATCGGACGGAAAACGCCTTACGAATACGGACGCCTGGCAGCGGAGACCGGCCGGGTCATGAAGATGATGTGTCCTGAAATCGAACTGGTGGCCTGCGGCTCCTCCTTGTGGACAATGCCCACCTTCGGCGTTTGGGAAAGCGACGTGCTGAAGGAGTGCTACGACGTGGTGGACTACATTTCCATGCACCAGTATTACGACAATTACGATAACGACACCGCCGAGTTCCTGGCAAACAGCACGGCGATGGATCGGTTCATCAGCCAGGTGGTTTCCCTCTGTGACGCCGAGCAGGCGAAGCAGCGCAGCAGCAAGAAAATCAACCTGTCCTTTGACGAATGGAACGTATGGTACCATTCCAAGGAGGCGGATAAAAAGATCGAGCGCTGGACCAAGGCGCCCCGCCAGCTGGAGGATATTTACAACTTTGAGGACGCCCTGCTGGTAGGCGAGATGCTGATCACCATGCTCCGCCACGCGGACCGTGTAAAGATCGCCTGCCTGGCTCAGCTGGTAAACGTGATCGCTCCTATTATGACCAGCGACAAGGGCGCTTGGCGGCAGACCATTTACTATCCTTATTACTATACCAGCATTTATGGACGGGGCCGCGTTCTGCAGACCCTGGTGGATTCTCCCCTTTATACCACGAAAAACAACGGCGATGTTCCCTATCTAGACGCTGTGATGGTGGAGTGCGACGACGGCTCCTTGTCCCTGTTTGCCGTCAATAAGAGCCTAGAGGATGACATTACCCTGGCCTGCGACCTGAGACAGTACGAGGGCTTCCGGGTCGAAAGGCATATTGTGCTGGATCATGACGATATGAAGGCGGAAAACACAGAGGAGCATCCCGATACCGTGGCTCCGAAGAGCAACGGCGCATCCAGTATGGAAAACGGCCACCTTTCAGCGGTGCTGAAGAAGCATTCCTGGAATATGATCCGTATGACCATACTTTAGCGGACAATAGATTCTAGGCTGTTATTGTGCTAAAAAGGCATAAATAACAGCCTTTTTTGTTTTATTTTGCTTAAAACTCTCTCGTCCACTAATCTATAAGACCCCAAACATCTAAAAGGAGGAGCAAAAATGAAAAGACTTGTTTCCGGCATCCTGGCGGCCCTGTTAGCGGTAACTGCTTTCAGCGCCTGCAACACCAATTCCCCCGCCAGCAGCGGCGACGCCACCAGCGGCGCTTCCAGCACAGAGGCTTCCAGCGGCGACGCTCAGAAAGAGCCCGTTACCATTCAGTTCTGGACTTCCTTCACCGGTCCTGACGGCGAATATGCCCGTGACATTACCAACCGCTTCAACGAGATGGATAACGGCATCACCGTAGAGTTTGACGCTATGGGCGCTGACATTCTGACCGAGAAGCTGGCCACCGCCCTTTCTACCGGCAACGCCCCCGCCCTCACCTTCCAGTTTAATTTGCAGGTAGGCACCCATGGCAAGAACGACACCATGAGAGACCTGTCTGACTTCTGGGAGAAGACCGGCGTGGATAAGGACGACTTTATGGAGGAATCCATCACCGCCCTGCAGTACGATGGAAAGCAGATCATGCTTCCTTTCCACTGGTATTCCACTTACCTGTACTGGAACAAGGACCTGTTTGAGGCCGCCGGCTTAGATCCGGAGACCCCGCCCACCACCTGGGATGAGGTATACACCATGGCCGAGCAGATCACCGATCCTTCGAAGAACGTATACGGAATCGGCTTCCCCACCAGCGGCGCTGTGCCGTGGTTCTATTCCATCATGCGTTCCAACGGCGGAGACTTCTTTGATACTGAAAACATGAAATCCGTGCTGGACAGCCCGGAGAACCTGGAAACCCTGAAGTGGATCCAGGATATCGCCCAGAAGGGCTTTACTCCCGCCAACAATACCGGCGCCGACCTGGATAACATCATGATGGCCGACCAACTGGGTATGTATGTAAACGGCCCCTGGCTCTCCACCGGTCTGAGAGACAATGAGATTAACTTCGGCGTAACCGGTATGCCTGCCGGCAAGAAGGACACCATCGGCGTTGCCGAAGAATACGGCTTTGCCGTGCCGAAGTCCACTCCCGACGATCAGGTGGAAGCCGCTTATGAGTACATCGCTTACTGGTATACTCCTGAAATTGCCTCTGAGTGGTGCCTGAAGAACGGCTATCCTCCGTTCATCAAGTCTCTTGTTGAAAACGAGGACATCAAGAATGACGAATATGTCAGCATCTTCTCCCAGATGGAGGACTACGGCGAGGTTTCCTGCGTAGGCCTGACCACTGGCCAGCAGATTCAAAGCGACGTGCTGTTCCCCATGGTAGAAAACATCATGGCCGGAAACGACGCCCAGGCCGAACTGACCAAGGCTTCTGAGGAAATCGATGGAATTTTAGCGACTGAGAAATAATCAGAATAAGTGGCGAGGTTTGCTCTAGTTGGAGGCTAACGCCTTATCTTGGGGCAAACCTCAAATTTTACCAAAGGGGGATGCCAGCTTTGCTGAAAAAATTAGACAGATATTGGAACCGTCCCGGCCGGGCCGCCTATATCTTTATACTGCCATCGTTAGTGCTCCTTTTTATTTTTGCTTTTATTCCGCTCTGCGCTTCTATTGTAATCGGCTTTATGCACATGGACATCTACTTCAGCGACGTTCATTTCGATGGATTTAATAACTTTGTCCGCGCGTTTCAGGACGAACGCTTTTGGAACGCACTGAAAAACACTCTGCTTTTCGCGATTATAGAAATGGTGCTCCAGATCGTGGTAGGACTGCTGGTGGCTAACGCCCTGGTGAGCTCGACGTTTTTCAATAAATTTTCCCGCACCATTCTCTTCATTCCTGTTGTAATCTCGACCGCCGCCACTGGCGTTATGTTCGGTCTTCTTTTAGATGAAACCATCGGCTATATTCCCTATCTCTGCGGTATGCTGGGCTTCCCGGACGCCACCTTTTTCAGAAACGCTTCCACCGCGATGGGCACGATCATCGCCATGACGGTTTGGAAAAACTTCGGCTATACCATGTCGATTCTCGTGGTGGGCATCCAGGGTGTGTCCCAGAGCTACTACGAGGCCGCCCGGATCGACGGCGCCTCCAAGGTGCAGCAGTTCTTCTATATCACTCTGCCGGGGATTCTGCCCAACCTGGGCTTCTGCATCATCACCAACCTGATCGGTGCCCTGCAGGTATTTGACCAGGTGTTCGTCACCACCCAAGGCGGTCCCCAGTATACAACCGAAACCTTAGTGTTCTACATCTATAAGACGGGCTTCCGCGACCCCTTCGACCTGGGCTACGCCAGCGCCATGTCGGTCCTGCTGCTGATCGCTATTTTAATCCTAGCCGTGCCGGTCTATAAGAAGATGTTTATGTCTAAGGATTAGGAAGGTGCACAGATTATGAAAAAGACAAAAGAAGATATTGTATTAGGCACTATCAAATATATCTGCATCGCGGCTTTGCTGATCGTGGTGCTGTTTCCCATTATCTGGCTGGTCGCCGGCTCCTTTAAGCTGGAAAAGGAGATTTTATCCTTCCCGCCTACCGTATTCGGCGAGCATTTCAGCATGAAATCCTTCCAGCGCATTTTTGATGCGATTCCCTTTCTGCAGTATATCGCCAATACGGTGATTTTTGCCTTGGGCGCGACCGGTCTGGCTCTGGTGTTCGACTCTGCGGCGGGATACGCCTTCGCCCAGCTGGACTTTAAGGGAAAGAATTTTCTGTTCGTCGTCGTTTTGCTGACCATGATGGTGCCGTTCCAGGTCATGATGATTCCGCTCTTTTTGGAATCCAACTATTTGGGACTATTAAATACCTATATGGGCCTGATTCTGCCCAAGGCCACCACCGCGTTCGGTGTGTTTATGATGCGCTCCTATTTCGCTCAGCAGCCTCATGAGCTGGGCGAGGCCGCCCGAATCGACGGCTTAAGCGAAATCGGTATTTTCTTCCGGATCTTCCTGCCTTTGGTGGTGCCGGGACTGATGACCCTGGGTATTTTCCATCTGATGAACAACTGGAACGATCTTCTGTATCCCCTGATGATGACCACGGAAACCAAGATGAGAACCCTCTCCGCCGGACTGGCGCTGTTCGTGGGCGAGAGAAGCACCACCTATTACGGCCCTCAGCTGGCCGGTGCATTGATCTCCATTCTGCCGCTGATGGTTCTGTACGCTTTCTTCCAGAAGTATTTCATCGCCAGCGTGGCCACCAGCGGAATGAAGGATTAATCGGGATGAATCAAAATTTGAAAAATTCTGCCCAGGCTCTGCTGGCCATGCAGCGCATGTCCTGGGAGCAAGGAGTGGCGGCACAGGCGTTTTTTGAGTACGGGCGGCCTGACATCGGGATGCTTATGGTCCGGGAGGCCTTGCGCCGCTCCGACGGGAAGGGCCTGCTGGGGATTACTAATCCGGCGATGGATTCCGTTGACTGCGGGGCCAACGGACTGCCCCTTTATTACGCTTATCAATATACTGGGGACCGCGCTTATTGGGCGGCCCTGCAGAGACTGGCTGATTGGCTGGAGTTTTCCGCCCCCCGGGGCGCCTCCGGCCAATTGTATCATAACCCGGGCAGCCGGAAAATGATGATCGACGGAATTTATCACATTCTTCCGCCTTTAGCGGCGGCAGGAAGGGCCGGGTTCGCGGCTCAGCAGGCGGAGCTGTTTCACCGGAGGCATTATGATTCCAAAACCGGGCTTTACCGCCAATTTTGGGATGAGGACGGGAACAGCTTTTGCCGCCGGGAGCTTTGGGGCGGCGGCCAGGGATGGATGGCCGGGGCCTTAGCCCTGGCGTGCAGGCTTCTTCCGCCGAAGGACGGTGAAACCAAAAAAACGCTGGGTGAGCGGCTGAACCGCCTGCTGAAGGCCATGAAGAACTATTTGCGGGAAGACGGCCGGTTTCACGACGTTTTGGACGACCCGTCCACGTTCCCCGAGGTGACAGCATCCCTGATGATGTGCTATACTGTTTATCAGGGAATCAGCGCCCTTGTGGTGCCTGCCGAGGAGAAAAGGGATGCCGACCGGGTGCTGGAGCTTTTAGAGCGGTATGTGGATGAACAGGGCTTTGTCAACAGCGCCTGCGCCTCACCCGGTTTTGACCGGCCCGGAAATTCCGCGGAGGCGCAGGCTTTTTATCTTTTGGCGCATTCGGCTAAGAGAGCGTTAGAACCCCAAAAAGCTTAATGATGAGGTGAAAAAGAAATGATGCTGAACAATAATCCCTATTCTGAGGTCAAGGGCTTTAACTACTGGCCGTCCTATGCTATGGTTTTAAACGATGTGATGGACAGATTTGATTTGGAAACCGTCAAAAGGGAGTTAAAGGGCGCCCAGAACCTGGGAGCCAGCTGCGTACGGGTGTGGGTCAGCAATGTGAGCTGGCAGAGAAGCGCCCCAAGGTTTCTCTCTGATTTCAGAGCCTTGCTTTCCGCCGCGGAAAGCTATGGTATTTTGGTCATGCCTGTGCTTTTTAACCGCTGGGTGGATACGGATTATCCCGTAGGAGAACTGGACCTGACCACCGTAATGATGCCATTGTCCGGGGCCAACCGGGAGTATCTGCGCTCCTTCCTGGGAGAATTCCGGAATGATTCCCGGATTCTGATGTGGGATCTCTGCAACGAGCCTTTTTATTACGCGCTTCTGCCGCTGGAGGAGAACGCAATCCAGGAGATCAAGAGACTGGAAATCCGCTACTGGCAGGAATGCCTTGCTGAGATCCGCCGGATTTCTCCCAGCCAGCCGGTCACTATGGGCTTTGCAGGCCCGGCAGACCAGGCGCTGGAGGAGCTTTACCGCAGCCTGGATGTGATTTCCTTCCACCCCTACGCCGAGTATTGGGACGAGGGCTTTTTACAGTTCACAGATGCTTACATAGACGTTGCGAACCGGCTGGAGAAGCCTCTGCTCTGTACGGAAACCTGTCAGGGCAGCCTAAACGACCAGGTGCGCGGGGAGATCGTCAGGCAAACCCTGGATGCGCTGGAAAGCCGAAGCATCGGATGGCTGGCCTGGCATTTGTGCGAGGGAAAGGTCGTCACCGGAGACCGGTCCCGTCCGGACGGAAACTGCCGGCCCGGAGAGGCAGGATATATGCCCTTCCTGCTGGCCGACGGCTCGATCCGGCCGCATCACGAGGCGGTGCTGCGTTACACCAAGCCGGAACGCAGAAGCTGACCGAAGCCACAGGCAATCGCGTAAACCGAAAGGAAATAAGGAGGATGTCATAGTGCAATACAGAAGAATGGGCCGCAGCGGGCTAAAGCTCAGCGAGGTGGCCGTTGGAAGCTGGATGACGGATCTGAAGGGTCGGGAGGCCTGCGATACCGCGAAGGAGGTTCTGCGCCGGGCTTACGACAGCGGCGTAAACTTTTTTGACTGTGCCGACGCTTACAGCGGCGGTCAGGCGGAGGTTTTCCTGGGAAATATTCTGAAAGAATTTCGGAGAAGCTCCTACGTGGTTTCCAGCAAGGTGTTTTTCCCAGTGGGAGACGGTCCCAACGACCGGGGGCTTTCCCGGAAGCACATTGTGGAACAGCTGAACCGGTCTCTGAAAAATCTGCAGGTGGATTATTTGGATCTCTATTTCTGCCACCGGTTTGATCCGGAAACCTGTATGGAGGAAACTCTGGAAACTCTGAGCGATATGGTGGCCCAGGGGAAAATTCTGTACTACGGGGTCAGCGAATGGAGCCCGGTTCAGATTACCAAGGCGCTCGGCCTGATTCAGAAGCACGGCTACCGGCCCTTGTCTGTGATTCAGCCTCAGTACAATATGGTGGACCGGTATATTGAGGATGAAATTATGGGGATCTGTGAGGAAAACGGCGTGGGTATCGTTCCCTTCTCGCCCCTGTCCCAGGGCCTGCTCACAGGCAAATACAGAAAGGGCCAGCCTATCCCGGAAGGCTCCCGGGCAACCCATCAGGCGGATAAGCAGATCAACCAGCTTCTCACAGAAGAAAATCTGGATAAGGTGGAGAAGCTGCTGCGGGTGGCCAAGGAGCTGGGAGTTTCCCTCTCGGTTCTGGCTCTGGCCTGGATCCTGCGGAAGCCGGCCGTCACCAGCGTGATCACCGGGGCCTCCAAGGCCTCCCAGCTGGCTGGCAACCTAGCTGCCAGCGGGTTCCGGATTCCTCAGGAGGCTCTGAAGGAAATTGAGAAGATTCTGGATTACCATCCCTTTGTGAGAAGGATCGGATAACCCTACGGAAGGAAAGGGCCGCGATAAAAGAAAATCCGCTTAGCAGGCGGTCAAAAGAAGCGGAAAAACAGTGAAGCGCAAAATGCGAAGAATAGAAAAGCGGAAGCTTTGGCGAAGGTGAAAAGGAGGAGCTTATGAAAAAGATTACGCTTGGAGGAATGCAGGCCTCCGATATTGTACTTGGATGTATGCGGATCAGCGATATGGCTGTGTCCCGGGTGCAGGAGCTTTTGGAAACAGCTGTCGAAGAGGGGATCAACTATTTCGATCACGCAGATCTTTACGGCCACGGGGCTTCAGAGGAGGTTTTCGCAAAGGCCATGGGCCAAAAGCCCTCGCTGCGGGAGCGGATTTATCTCCAGTCCAAATGCGGCATCCGGGATGAGGGGGGCCTTTTCCGGTATGATTTTTCCAAGAGCCATATTCTGAAAAGCGTTGATGGTATTCTGAAACGGCTGAACACCGATTATCTGGACGCGCTGCTTCTGCACCGGCCCGATCCGCTGGTGGAGCCGGAAGAGGTGGCCGAGGCCTTTGAGCTTCTCCACAGCAGCGGAAAGGTCAGAAGCTTCGGCGTCAGCAACCAGTCCCCTATGCTGATCGAGCTGCTGCAAAAATATGTCAATCAGCCCTTGGTGATCAACCAGCTTCAGTTCGGCGTTGCCCACACCCCTATGCTGGATCAGGAGCTTTTCTTCAACATGACCGCTGATCAAAGCGTGGACCGGAGCAGCGAAATCCTGGAGTACTGCCGCTTGAAGGATATCGCCATACAGGCCTGGTCGCCGTTCCAGTATGGATTTTTTGAGGGCGTGTATCTGGATAACGCCAAATTTGGCCCGCTGAACGATACCTTAGACGCCATTGGAAGGAAATACGGCGTATCCAAAGCCGCTGTGGGCGTTGCCTGGATTCTGCGCCATCCGGCGAAAACCCAGGTAATCGTCGGCACCACCAACCCGGAGCGCCTGAAGGCGATGTGCAAGGGCTCGGAGGTTGTCTTGACCCGGGAGGAATGGTATGAGATTTACCGGGCGGCCGGACATAAAATCCCCTGACCATAAACCGCCGTTTCGAGGCTTAAGCAGATCAGAAGCGAATAAATACAGTGGACGCCTTGCGGTGCTTTTTTACGGAAGCTGACGATTTTACTTTTGCGGCCGCCCCGGAGCGCTTGTTTTGCGGCGAAACCGTTCAGCGCAGCCGCCTTGCCGCAGGGCTGAGAGGGCTTCAGCGATTGTCAAATCAGCTTGAGCGTTATGCGCGGCCGGCAACACGCGGAAACCGCCTGTTGCCAGGAGAAACCGCCGCCGTGGACCGGTGGAGTGCGAGCCTTTAGGGAACCCTGTGAACACAGGCGCGCCGCGCGGTGAATCAGACGGATTGCACCGCAGGAGGTATGGGCGTGAAACGTCCGGCCCGGGCGCTGTACGCCTGAAAGAGCTTTCGTCACAACGGCGGGCGGTGAAAGGCGTTCTCAGTCCATTCTCAGCTGTTTTGCTGATCAAGCTTATCTGAGCTGTGCTTCAGGATCAACAAAATTCGAAATTAAGGAAGGAATCGGCATGAAAGGATTTCAAAGCAGGCTTCCCGCAGCCCGCTGGGAGGAAGGACTGCTGTGCGGCAACGGCACCATCGGCGCTATGGTGATGGGCTGGCCGAAGGAGGAGACCATTTACTTTACCCATGAGAAATTATACGCGCCCTTCGCTCCGAAGCGGGAGCCTGTGCATACGGCAGGGCATCTGGAAGCTATCCGGCGCATGATGCTGGATGGCAGATACGAGGAAGCGGCGGAATTTGTGGTAAATCTTTCCTATCAGGAGGGGTATGGGCCCCGGATCGAGCAGTGGACCGACGGGTTTACCGTGGCCTGCGACATGAAGCTGCGGTTTCCCCAGAAGGAGGAGCCGGAGGACTATAAAAAATCCCTGAATTTTGAAAACGGCCAGGCGGAGGTTTCCTTCACCCTGGGAAGCAGCCGGGTCACCCGGGATTTCTTCGTATCCCGAGCCGCCGGGATCGCCGTAATGCGGATCACCTCTTCAGAGCCCGTCAGCTTTGAGGTCTCTCTGGAAAAGCATCAGGAAATTCAGGAAGCCTGCGAGCCGTATTGGAAGGAGGTCGGCTACGACCGCCGGATCCTGGATCCGCTGGTAGCCGTTCAGGATCATACGCTGCTGTATGAGGGCGTGTATCAGGATACCGATTTCGGATACCGCTGCGCTGTAAAAGTCGCGGAAACAGACGGCGCGGTTTGCGGGGAGCCGGACAGAATCACCGTAAGAAACGCCCGGGACACCTTGCTGTTCTATAATCTTCTTCCGGTTCCGGACCGCCGGAAGGCTGTCCCCCGGGCGGAGGACAGCTTTGAGGGCCTGCCCTTGTCCTATGAGGAATTGCTCCAGGCCCACGCGCGGCTTCATAACGCCGTTTACAGCCGTATGGAATTGAAACTCAGCGACCCGCAGGCGCCTAAGAGCGAGCTGGCGGAGGAGCTCTGGGAAAAAGGGCGGCAAAAGCTGCCGCCCAACCGGTATTTTGAAATGCTGTGCGACGCGGGCCGGTACCAGGTGATCTGCGCCAGCGGAGAGACGCCGCCAACGCTTCAGGGGATTTGGACCGGAACCAACCATGTGCCCTGGTCCGCCGATTATACCCGCAACGGCAACGAGCAGACGGTGATTCTTTCCAATCTGCCCGGCAATATGTTTGAGTGCATGGACAGCTTTATCCGCTATGAGGAGAGCCTGATCCCGGAGGAGCGGGAAAACGCCAGGGTGATGTACGGCTATCCCGGTATTTTAAGCGCCTCCCGCACCAGCAGCCACGGCCTGAACAACCACTTCAGCGTAGAATGGCCTATGACGTTTTGGACCATCGGCGCCGCATGGAACGCCCATTTCTTTTATGATTACTATCTTTATACCATGGACCGGGAGTTCTTTTTAAACCATGCGCTTCCGTATATGAAGGAGTGCATCGTGTTTTTTGAGAAATTCCTTATCGAGGACGAAAACGGCAAGTGGATGTTCGTCCCGTCCTATTCTCCGGAAAACAAGCCGGCGAATTCCCCCGGAATTTCCCAGGCGTGCATTAACGCCACCATGGACGTCGCTTTGGTCAGCGAGCTGCTGCGGAATCTGATTCAGGGCTGTGAAACGGAAGGCGTGGAAAAAGAAAGCCTTCCCAAGTGGAGAGCCATGCTGGGGAAAATGCCTGCCTATCAAATTAACGAGGACGGCGCTTTAAAGGAATGGTGTACTCCCCGGCACGAGGATTTTTACGATCACCGCCATTCCTCCCACCTGTATCCCCTGTATTACGGGGTGGCGGAGGAATTTAAAAACCAGCCGGAGCTGATGGAGGCCGCTAAAAAGGCCTATGAAATGCGGATGAAATATAAAAAGCAGGAAATCGGCGTGATGGCGTTCGGCACGATCCAAATGGCTATGACCGCCGTCCACCTGGGAGATACGGACACGGCGTGGAGGCTTTTATGCTCCATTGCGGAAAATAATTACTACAATACCTTTTCCCCCTCTCACAACGCCGGACCATTTATCTTCAACTGCGATATCAGCGGCGGCGTGCCGGGGCTGATATTTGAAATGCTGATCCAGTCCTATCCGGTTACCGATGAAAATGGAAAGATCCAGTCCTTTGAGATCCGGCTCCTGCCGAATCTTCCGGAGCCCTGGCAGTCGGGCAGCCTGCGCGGCGTGAGAGCAAGAGGCGGCTTTGAGCTGAACTTTTCCTGGGAAAACGGAAAGGTCACCCAGTGCGAGGTCATTTCACATTCCAATTACAGCTACACCATGGGATAGGGCAAGGCGGATTTGTCCGGATGGTGGGAAAACGGCTTTCTGGAGCTTGAAGGCGGAAGCGCCTGAAGCCGGGCCGCTGTGCGCCTGGGAAAGCTCATTTCGGGCCGTGGAACAGCCGGCGCTGAAAGGCTGGCTTTAAGATATTTTGATTGGATCGTCAGGAGGAGCGATTATGAATTATACGGTTATGGCTTATACCCGCCGGGAAAACAGAGAGCTGGAGAGCGCCATGCACCTGGCGGCGGTGCTGGAAAACGGCTCCTTGCAGCCCTTGCAGAACGGGACCGGCATCCTGTTTGCCAAAGCGGAATTTAACGAAGGCCCTCTGTGCGGCACCACGAAAATCCTGCGGAAGCCATGGGTGTTCCGCCTGAAGGATGGAGCCTTCGGCGTGGTATGCCTGCGCCGCAACGTAGGCGGCGGTCTGGAGCCTGGAAAAGAAAACTGCGTGCTGATATTCACCTCGCCGGATCTTCTTTCCTTCCGGGAGGAGGGACTGATCCCGGCAGCGCCGGAGGGTACGGCTGTTGCGGACGTCCGGTGCCAATGGGATGGGAAGGCTGGGCTCTACCGGCTGACCTGGTCGGATGGAACCGGATATTATACCTCGTCGTCGCCGGATCTGACTTCCTTCACCGGTATGGAAAAGACCGGTTCCCCGGAGCCCCGGGCCTTGGTGAAGCTCAGCGATGGGGTGGATGGATGTTTGATTTCTCTTACCCAAGAGGAGTATGAAAAGGTTCTGCGCCGCTATTCTCCGGTAGTCCAGACCGGATGCCTGCCGGTTTATTGCAAGGCGGCTCCCGGGGAAAGAGTATCCCTTCCGGAGCAGGTGACCCTCACCTATTCCGACGGCTCGTTGAAGCCGATGCCGGTAAAATGGGAGCCCTTCTCCAGAACCCTGCCCGGCGTGTACTCGGTGGCGGGCGCCGTACAGCGGGAGACTTGGCCCTTTCCATTTTTGGAGGAGCGGGCGGACCCGACGGTGATCCGGTACCGGGGGCGCTACTATTATATGGCCACGGATGACGGAAACGGCCAGACCACCCTGAAAATCCGGGGCAGCGATACCATCAGCGGGCTGGCGGAGGCGGAGGAGCGCGTGATTTTCACCGCGAACCCGGAGGGATATATGTCAGGCTGCCTGTGGGCGCCGGAGCCCCACGTGGTAAACGGAAGACTGTGCGTGTTTTTTGCCGCCGGCAATCCCCACTGGTATACGGTGCAGTGCCATGTGATGGTGATGGCGGGGGATGACCCCCTGGATGCGGCAAGCTGGCAGACGCCTCAGCGGTGCCGCACCATAGAAGGCGGGGTCCTGTGCCCCGATGGAATCACCCTGGACATGACCTGCTTCACTGTGGGCCAGGTTCCCTACGTGGTCTGGGCCCAGCGGGTGATGCGCCTGGAGGAGCAGGAATTCGGCAACTCCGACTTATACATTGCCTCGGTGGATCCGGAAAAGCCCTGGCAGCTCACCAGCGCCCCGGTCTGCATCTGCCGGCCATCCTATGGCTGGGACCGGGTGGATACCACGGTCGATGAAGGCCCCTTTGCCGTGCGGAGAGGAGACGACCTGTTCCTTACGTTTGCGGGATCCAGCGTCAGCGTTCTGTATTGTGTAGGCCTGCTTCACGCTAAGACGGGAAGCAACCTGCTCGATCCGGAAAGCTGGGAGGAGCTGGGATACCCCATTCTGACCAGCGAGAGCGTGCCCGGTCAGCTGGGACCCGGACACAACTCCTTTGCGAAGGATGAATTTGGAAACGATATTGTGGCGTATCACGCCAAGCTGCCGGCAGCGGACGGCCACGACCCGGGAATGACCAACCGGCATACCGGCCTGAGGCCTGTCCACTGGGACGCCGAAGGCCTTCCGAGACTGGATATGACCCCGGAAAGGGAGCTGTCCCCCGGCTTCCAAATCCAGGCCGTTGTGGAGATCGCGGAGGCCCCAAAGGAATAACCCAAGAAACTTTGCACTAAGGCGTCCTAGGCTTACGTAGGGCGCCTTTGCTTTGCTGTGAGGAAATTTAACGAATGAAGAGAAGCGCCTGTCAGAAGCCAGGCGGTAACGGCTCTTTCAGAACCTGTGTGAACTGCGTTTCGGCTTATCTCTTTGAGCAAAATACCTTCCGCAGAAATTTCTGAGGTCCCGCTGAGGCCCCGGTCAGAAAATCTGTGCCTTTGTTCCTCCTTTTTGAGAGCTATAGAACCCTTGCCGTCAGCCAAGGCTTTTTATCCGCCCCTCCGGTTTAGCCGGGGCCTTTCTTAGCTGTAAGCGGCAAAAAAAGAACCCATCCGGCAGATACCGGATGGGTTCTTTTTGAACTAGCTTATCCTAGGAAGCTTACGGAACGATTATTTATACAGCGGGCCGTAGGTCTTGCAGGCATTGTAATCGGCGGCCATGGGGCAGTCTACGCCGAAGGAGGCCCAGGCGTGAGGACGGAAGATCTCCTTCTCGTCCAGGTTGTGCATAGAGACCGGGATTCTCAGCATGGAGGCCAGGGTAATCAGGTCCTTGCCGATGTGGCCGTACACAAACGCGCCGTGGTTGGCGCCCCAGTTGGCCATGACGGAGTAAACGTCGGTGAAGGGGCCCTTGCCGGTGAGCTTGGGAGCAAACCAGGTGGTGGGCCAAGTGGGGTCGGTTCTCATATCCAGCGTCTTGTGAACCTCGTCCGGCAGGGTTACGGTATAGCCCTCGGCGAACTGGAGCACCGGGCCTAAGCCCTCTACCAGATTCAGGCGGACCATGGTCACAGGCATTTCGGCCTGGGTCTTAAAGTGAGAGGAGAATCCGCCGCCGCGGAAATATCCCAGGTCGGCATGGCACCAGTCGGTGGCCTTCAGGCAGCCGTCAATGTCGGCGTCGGTCATGTCATACCATTTCTTCATTACATGGTTGCCGTTTTCATCTGTGCTCGCGCCGGTTGCGTCCAAAGCCGCGGCGCCGGAATTGATCAGATGGATAAAGCCGCCGGCGGCCTTGCCCTCAGGCTTCCAGCCAGTCACGCGCTCCACAGCCTCGGGGCTCCAGTAGGTGCGTACGTCGGCGAAAACGCTTGCCTGGTTGGTGAGCAGGTTGCCAAACATCATGGAAACGGCATTGAGGCCGTCGTTCTCAGTGGCAAAGGGAATCGGCTGCTTTTTGCCGCGCCAGTCAAAGGTGGTGTTCATAAAGGCCTCGGTAAAGTCGCCGTTAGGCTGCCAGTCGGACCACATGCGCTGGCCCTGGAAGCCTCCCAAAATGCCGTTGCGGCCCATGGATTCTTCTTCCCAGCCCATTTCGGCCAGCTTGGGGTTGCCCAGCATCAGGTCGCGGCAGATCAGGGTCATCTTGACTACGAAGGCCCATTCCTCTTCCTTCTGGGCGTCGGTGTGCTTTTTCTCCGGCGGGTTCTTATCGAAGCCCTCCGGGCAGTGCGCCTTGGTCCAGGCCAAAGCTCTCTCAAATTCCTCGTGATCGTAAATCTCCAGCTTCATGCGGCGGAGCACCTCGGTCATATCTACCCACTCGGCGCGGATGCCCAGGTAGTCCTGGAAGAACTGAGGATTGCAGAAAGAGCCCATGATGCCCATGGAAACGGAGCCGATGCCCACATAGGCTTTGTTCTTCATCACGCCGACAGCGCAGGCGCAGCGGGCGAACCGGAGAATTTTTTCCTTAACGTCGCAGGGAATGGTGGAATCCGTGACATCCTGGACGTCGTGACCGTAGATAGAGAAGGCAGGCAGGCCTCTTTGGTTGTGAGCGGCCATAACGGCGGCCAAATATACCGCGCCGGGACGCTCGGTGCCGTTAAAGCCCCAAACCGCCTTAATGGTGGAAGGATCCAGGTCCATCGTCTCGCTGCCGTAGCACCAGCAGGGAGTAACGCTCAGGGTGGCGCACACATTCTGCGTGGCGAACTGCTGGGCGCAGCGGGCCGCCTCCTCGCCGCCGCCGATGGTGCAGTCGGAAATGACGCATTTCATCGGAGTGCCGTCTGGATAACGGATCTCGGATTCAATCAGCTCCTTGGCCATCTTAGCCATCTGCATGGTTTTTTCTTCCAGGCTTTCCCGCACGCCGAACCGGCGGCCGTCAATGATGGGGCGGATGCCAATGGTAGGATAGTTTGTCATAAAATTTGACCTCCTTGTGATAAAATAAAATCACTCTGCCTCAACCGGCGGAAATTTCGAGCTTTCAATACGAAAAGGCTAAAAACAAGAAATCCCGCCGCTGAAATCTGTACAAGTTCATTATAGAAAAAAGCAGCCTCAAATTCAATAGGTTATCCTGTTTTGCATATCAGAATTTTTGCTTTCTTCTCCCGCCGAACGAGGCAATTTCCCGGCGGGCCCGGCAGAATCCTTTCCAGGCCGGGGCAAGGCGCCGCGGGGCGTCGCTCCTGCGCGCGGCTTTCTCTTTCCGGTATCCCAGCCTCAGCCTGGAGTTGGCGGTTTTAGATACCGCGCTGGCCACAGAACAGGGCCGTCCCGCCAGCGCTCCTTTTGAGAGGCGGGCTTTTCAATATTCCGCTGAAGAAAGCCGGCTGTATCAGGAGCCGTTTTTATAAACCCATAAAATATCCCGTTGACTTTAGCGGAAGGAGCGTTAATAATGAAAGATGCCTGATCATAAGTTATAACGCTTTTGCGGCGGCCTGTGGAAGCGCAGACATAGGAGGAGAGAGCTTGAGAGGGGATTTCAATGACTTGACCAAGGGAGGCGTGACCAAACAGCTGGTTCGCTACGCCATTCCTATGGTGGTGACCAGCTTGCTGCAAGCCTGCTACAGCATGGCGGATTTGCTGATCGCAGGCCATTTTATCGGCAGTTCGGGGATATCTGCCATTAATAACTCCAGCCAAATCGTGTTGATTTTGACCAATATCGCCATCGGACTGACGACAGGCGGTACGATTTTAATCGGCCAGTGCTTTGGGGCAGGCAGCCGGGAAAGGCAGAAAAAGGCAACCGGAACCCTGGTGACCTTGTCTATGGGGCTGGGAGCTCTCTGCGCCGTGATTTTTTTCCTGGCGGCGGAACCAATGCTGAGGGCGCTCGGCGCCCCAAGCCTGGAGGAAGCTAAAATTTATCTCCAGACCTGCTCCGTAGGGCTGGTGTTTGTATTTGGCTATAACGCTCTAAGCTCGGTGCTGCGGGCGGTAGGAAATTCCAAGCAGCCTTTTTATTTTATCGCGGCCGCCGCAATGATTAATGTGGCGCTGGATCTGTTCCTGATGGGATACTGCCGAATGGGAACTCTGGGGGCGGCCGTCGCTACCACTGCGGCCCAGGGAGTATCCTTCCTGTCAGCGCTGTTCTATTTGTTAGGGAGGAAAGAGCTTTTCCAGCTAAAGCTGGAATTTTTAAAAATCCGGGTCAATGAACTGCTGGTAATTTTAAGGCTGGGAATTCCCGGAGCTGTCCAAATGACGATCGCGGGGGTTTCCTGGCTTGTGGTGACCTTTCTCATCAACCAATACGGCGTAGATGTCAGCGCCGGCAACGGGGTCAGCATTAAGATCAAGGATTTCTGCCAGCTGTTCACCTCCGCTATGGCCACTTCCGCATCCGCCATGATCGCCCAAACCTTGGGAGCGGGCCTTTACGACCGGGCAAAAAATGTTACTGATACGGCTATGAAAATCACGGTGGCGATGTCCCTGGCCATAATTGTTCTGGTAGAACTGCTGGCGCCCCAGCTGGCGGGCCTGTTTACCAGCGACGAGAATGTAAGGCTGGCGGCGGTGCAGAACCTGAGAATCGAGATTGTAGGCCAAGTATTTTACGCGGTTTTTATGGTATATCACGCCTTAGCCATCGGCGCGGGACACACAGCCTTCGCTATGGCCAGCTCTTTTGTAAACTGTATCGTCTTCCGGGTGGTACTGGCGGCGGCCTTCAACCATTTCTGGGGGCTGACTGGAATTTACCTCGCCTGTATGATCGCTCCCGCTTCCTCGGTTCCGCTGGGCTATTTTTATACCCGGTCCAATGTGTGGCGGCGTTCGCTGGTGTAAGAAACGCCGCCCAAAAAGAAAGGCGCGGCCTAGGGAAGAACCCGGGCCGCGCTTTTTTGCCGTGTATCAGCGGATTTGGCTGATTAGAAATTAAAGTTGTCCGGATCGGCCCCAAACCGACGGTCCTGATTTAAAGCGGTAACCGCTTCCATGTCCTTCTGAGAGATCTCAAAGTCGAACACATCGCCGTTGGCAAAAATCCGGTCTTTATGAACGGATTTTGGAATCACGATAGTATCCCGCTGCAAATGCCAGCGGATGATCAGCTGGGCGGCGGACTTCCCGTAACGGCCGGCGATTTCGTTGACCACAGGGTCGCTCAGTACGGAGCCGGTGCCCTTACTGCCTCCCAGGGGGCTCCAGGCCTCTACGGCAATGCCCTTTTGGTCACAGTAATCAAAAAGCTGCTTCTGGGTGAGATAGGGATGGCATTCGATCTGGTTTACCGCCGGAACCACCTCCGCATCCCGCAGGAGATCGTCGAGATGATGTATCTGAAAATTGCTCACGCCGATAGCGCGGATTTTTCCCTCTTTGTAAAATTCCTCCATGATCTTCCAGGATTCCTTGTAGACTCCGGCTACCGGCCAGTGAATCAGCAGCAGGTCCAGATAGTCGGTTTGAAGGTACTCCAGGCTTTTCTCAATGTTTTCCCTCTGGGTGTGATCCCGCATATCCTGGTTCCACAGTTTGGTGGTGATGAACAGCTCCTTCCGGTCGATGCCGCTCTCCTTGATGGCCTCACCCACGGCGTCCTCGTTGTGGTAAGCCTTGGCGGTGTCGATGTGGCGGTAGCCCGCTTCCAGGGCCCACAAAGCGGCCTGCTTGGTGTCGCCGCCAGATTGGAACACGCCAAAGCCCAGCCTTGGCATTTCCACGCCGTTGTTCAGGGTTTTACTGGTTAAAAAGTTCATAAGATTTTCCCTCCATACTCATTGTTGTTTGGAAAGCCGCCGGCACAACCCGGCGGGGCGTTCTCCGTAAAAGGGCTTATGTTGAAAGCGTCGCGGCAGGCATCCGGTCTGCACAAAGCCGCTTTTCCTTGATTCATATGGCTTTTTAAAGGCTGGCCTGACTGGTAACGAAAATCCGAAAAAGTGCGGACTTCCGGCGCAGGACTCTTTTTGGCCATTGCCGCCGCAGAGGTTCTGACACGCTTTTGAACCTGGCAAGCGCCGGTGGGGAGGCTTACAGCGCCAGCTGGTAAACCGCCAGGGCATCCTGCTCCGAAAGCTTTTTCAGCCCGCCTAAGGGCTTAGGAGAACCGTCGGGCCAGTGGGTGGCCTTATAGGCCATTTGCGCCAGGTGCCGGCTGTCAATGCCCAAGCCGGCCAGAGTTGACGGCTGGCCCATCTCTGTAAAGAAGGCCTGAAGCCGCCGGATACCCTCCAGGGCAACGGCCTCCAGATCCCGGAGGCCGCCGCCGACGCCCATAACGTTGACAGCGAACTGGACGAAAATCGGAAGATGCTCCTTGTAAATGTGGCGCATCCACGCCGGGGTTACCACGGCTAAGCCCGCTCCGTGGGCCACGTCATAAATAGCGCTGAGCTCATGCTCCATATTGTGGCAGCCCCAGTCCTCCTCGCGGCCCAGGCCCAGCAGCCCGTTGTGAGCTACTGTGCCCGCCAGGGCGATCTCCGCCCAAGCGTCGTAGTTAGTGTGATCCCGTTTCAGGATTCTGGCATTGCTCATGATCGTGCGCAGCACGCTCTCGCACAGTCCGTCGGTAACGTCGGTGTGAGTGGTGTTGGTGAAATACCGTTCCATAATATGGCTCATCATGTCGCAGACGCCGTTGGCCACCTGGTTTTCCGGCAAAGTGAAATAAAGCTCCGGATTCATAATGCTGAACACCGGACGAAGAATCACGTCTCCGTAGGGCAGCTTCAGCTGCGCCTCCTCATTGGTGACAACGGTTCCGTCGCTGGCTTCGCTGCCGGTGGCGGGCAGAGTCAAAATGGTGGCAACCGGCAGGGCAGTCTCGATAGGCTTGCCGGTTGCGAAGAAATCCCACACGTCGCCGTCATAGGGCACGCCCATGGCGATGGCCTTAGCGGAATCAATGACGCTTCCTCCGCCTACGGCCAGAATAAAGCCGATGCCTTCCCGGCGGCAGAGCTCAATACCCTGATGGATCAGGGACAGCCTGGGATTCGGCTGAACGCCTCCCAGCTCCACAAAGGAAACGCCCGATTCCCGCAGGGAGGCGGCTACCCGGTCGTAGAGGCCGCTTTTTTTGATGCTTCCCCCGCCGTAGTGGAGAAGAACCTTTTCGGCGTAGGGCTTGACCAAGGAGCCAACCTGGGTCTCGGTTCCCTTGCCGAAGACGATGCGCGTTTTGTTGGAGTAATCAAAGTTTAGCATGTGAACAATCCTCCTGCTCTTTTAAAATTTCGGATTTATCCCGCGGACTCACGCCTTTGGACGCTTCAGCGTGCTGCACGCCGTGGGAAAACAGCGCTGCCAATGACGGAAGAAGCCGCTCGGACGGAGCTTTCCCGGACAATCATAGAAAAAGGCGGCGCGGCCTTCCGTCAATCGGATTCGCGAATTGCCGAACCGCGGCGCTGCCAATGCGGTTATCGGTTTCCAGTCTCTGGATACCCTTTCAGTTTACGCCGGAAGGAAAACCTTTGTCAATGGGATATTACTATGATATTTTTGTCCGGCTGGTGAAACCAGGCCGATTTTACTTCCTCGGGGAAGCCGCTGCGCCGCGGATCGCGCCGGGTTAACAGCTTCTTAAGAAGAAAAGTAGAAATTCGCTAAAAAAAATGGGGTAAAAAATAGAATTTTGTCAAAGAAATCTGTTTTTGGTTGAAACGAAGAAGAATTTCTGCTATTCTATAAGAGATATTTTCATGGGAGGTCACGTCATTGGGCGCACAGGGGAATTTTGTGATTCGGAAGGCGGAAAAGAAGGACGCCTGTCTGGTACTGGAGTTTATCCGGAAAATAGCGGAATACGAAAGGATGTCCCGGCAGGTAGTGGCCACCCGGGAGCTGCTGGAGGAATTTGTCTTTGACCGGAAAGCGGCGGAGGTCCTGATTGGAGAGGCGGAGGGCAGACCGGTTGGCTTTGCCCTTTATTTTGAGAACTTTTCCACCTTCTTAGGCCGGACGGGGCTTCACCTGGAGGACTTGTTCGTGGACCCGGACCAGAGGGGAAAAGGGTATGGCAAGCAGCTGTTTCAGGCAGTGGCGAGGATCGCGGCGGAGAGAGGCTGCCAGAGGCTGGAGTGGGCCTGCCTGAACTGGAATCAGCCTTCTATAGATTTTTATCATTATATGGGCGCGGTGCCCCTTGAGGAATGGACCACCTTCCGGCTGGCGGGAGGCGCCATCGAGGCGGCTTTGGAAAAATAGAAAATTGAGGAGAGAATTAAGTATGGACGCAACCTTTTGGGCGCTAATGCCGCCTGTTGTGGCAATTGTGCTGGCACTGATTACCAAGGAGGTATACGTATCCCTGCTGATCGGCATTTTGGCGGGAGGCTTGTTTTACGCGAATTTTAACGTGCTGGATGCTCTGGAGACCACCTTTACCATTATGGGAGAACGGGTGGGAAGCAACACAAATATTATCGTTTTCCTGGTGCTTTTGGGAATGCTGGTAGCTTTGATGAGCAAATCCGGGGCTTCGAGAGCCTACGGCAGCTGGGCTTCCCGGTCAATAAAAACCAAGCGGGGCGCTTTGTTCGCCACCGCCGGGTTAGGCGCTCTGATTTTCGTGGACGACTATTTCAATTGTCTTACGGTGGGCACCGTCATGCGGCCTGTAACGGAGCGGTATAAGATCTCAAAGGCCAAGCTGGCCTATATTATCGACGCGACCGCCGCCCCGGTGTGCATCATTGCGCCTATTTCAAGCTGGGCCGCGGCGGTAGGCTCCAGTTTGCCGGAAAGCAGCAGCCTGGATGGCTTTAGCCTGTTTTTGCAGACCATTCCCTTTAATCTTTACGCTCTGCTGACTATCGTCATGGTAATCTTTATGATCGCTATGCAGTTTGATTTCGGCAAAATGAAGAAGGCGGAGGCCCATCCCGAGCTGGGCACTGCCATGTCCGATGAAATCGACGACAGCCAGGCGGGCCGGGACCGGAAAGGCCGGGTCTTCGACCTGGTGATTCCCATTATCACCCTGATCGTGCTGTGCATCGCCGCTATGCTCTACACCGGCGGCATCCTGGAAGGCAAGTCCATCGCGGGAGCGTTCGCCGACTGCGATTCCTCCCTTTCCCTGGTCTTAGGCTCCTTTTTCACCATCGTATTGGTATTTCTGCTGTATATCCCCAGAAGGGTCATCTCCTTCAGCGAGTTTGCCGCCAGCCTGGTGGAAGGCTTTAAAGCCATGGTTCCGGCGATCCTGATCCTGACGCTGGCCTGGACCCTTTCCGGCGTCTGCGGAGAGGATTACCTTAACGCCGGCGGCTTTGTCAGCCAGGTGGTCAACGGAAACCAGATGGCCCATACCCTGATGCCCGGCATCTTCTTCCTGATCGCCCTGGGCCTGGCCTTTGCCACCGGCACCTCTTGGGGCACCTTCGGAATTTTGATCCCCATCACTATCGCCATCTTCGGCGATATGGGCGGACAGGTCATGGTGCTCACCGTGGCCGCCGTGCTGGCGGGCGCTGTCTGCGGAGATCATATTTCTCCCATTTCCGACACCACCATTCTGGCCTCCACCGGCGCCAACTGCAACCATATCGAGCACGTATCCACCCAGATGCCCTATGCCTTGCTGGTGGCCGCCTGCTGTTTGATTGGCTATCTCGTGGCGGGCTTCACCTCCAACGGATGGCTGGGCCTGGGCGTCGGCTTTGTGCTGCTGATGGCGGCTTTGATCGTTTTGCTGGCGCGGTTTAAGAAGCAGAAAGGCGCGGAAGCCTCTCAGGCTGCTGGGAAATAGTCCCGGAGAAAATAGAAATGCCGGATTTTATCCCCCTCTTTGACAAAGGAGGGGGATTTTTTTGTGGAAACGCCAATTTTTGAAAACAAACTTTATTCAGCTTTCCGGGTGGAATTTCCATTGGGTTGTGATACAATGAAGTTGCGGCAAAATATTATAAAAAGGAGAGGTAGACAATGAAACTAGGCTTTGTCAGCGCGATTCTGGCAGATTTCACCTTTGAGGAAATGATCGACTGCGCCAGTGAAATGGGGTATCAGTGCGTGGAGGTGGCCTGCTGGCCCCAGGGAAAGGCGGAGCGCCGGTATGCCGGGGTAAGCCACATCAACGTGGATGAGCTTTCGGATGAAAAGGCCGCCTATCTTCAGGCGTACTGCCGGGAGAAAAATGTGGAGATCTCATCTCTGGCCTACTACCCCAATACTCTGGACCCGGATCTGGACAAACGGGCCGCCGCGGCGGAGCATCTGAAGAAGCTGATAGCGGCTTCTAAGAAGCTGGGCGTGAACATGGTTACCACCTTTATCGGCAGGGATCAGACGAAGACGGTCGAGGAGAACCTAGAGCTTTTTGAGCAGGTATGGAAGCCGCTGATTGCCCTGGCGGAGGAGAACCAGGTGAAAATCGGCATTGAAAACTGCCCCATGCTGTTCGACGCCGGACAGTGGCCCGGCGGACAAAATCTTGCAACCACCCCGAAAATCTGGCGGGAGATGTTTTCCCGGATTCCCAGCGAGTATTTCGGCTTGAATTACGACCCCAGCCATTTTGTGTGGCAGCGCATCGATTACCTGAAGCCTCTGTATGAGTTTAAGGATAAAATTTTCCATGTCCACTATAAGGATATCAAGCTGTATCCCGACCGGCTGGACGACGTGGGGATCATGGGGTATCCCCTGGAGTACATGGCTCCCAAGCTTCCCGGACTGGGGGATGTGGACTGGGGCGCGTACGTTTCCGCCTTGCGGGATATCGGTTATGACGGGTATACCTGCGTGGAGGTAGAGGACCGGGCCTTTGAAGGCTCTCTGGAGGATGTGAAAAAATCTCTTCTGCTGAGCAAGCGGTATATGGAGCAGTTTGTCATCTAAGACGTGATCCCGAATCCGCCGTGTCAGGCCGCCGGAGAAGCTTGATTCTCCGAACGGCTGGACGGGATAGGCTTGATAGGCGCCGGCTTCTCAGCAGACAGCGCCCGAGGCCGCCTGGAATCTTCTGATCCCAGGCGGCCTTTTGCGGCGGCTTCAGCGGGAAGGCTGTAACCGCAGAAAAGCCTTCGATAAAAATTAATAAATAGTTGACTTTTCCCTTAGGGTTTGGAGGTATAATATACAAGGATAGAGTGGGAATTCAAAAGAAGGAGTTTTTCAATGTTAGCGGAAGAAAAAAAAGAATCCGGCGGAAGGCTTGAGGAAAGCCGCCGCGATCCTCAGGACGAGAGAAAGTATCTGATCCGGAGAAGAGTAGTCAGCATCGTATCGTTTTTGATTTTGATCGGCTTTTTCGCCGTGGTAGCGGTTTACGTGGGCAAGCCTATGATTAACCTGGCAAAAGACCCGGAGACCTTCCGCCTGTGGGTGGACAGCCACGGCTTCGGCGGAAAGCTTGCCATGGTGGGGATGATGGTCCTCCAGGTTGTGGTGGCGGTGATCCCCGGCGAGGCCCTGGAAATCGGCGCGGGCTACGCCTTCGGCGCCTGGGGGGGGCTTTTGTTGTGCCTGATCGGCGCGGCGATCGGTTCGGCAATCATTTTCTTTTTTGTCAAGCTTTTGGGCGTCAAGATGGTGGAAGCCTTTATTTCCCGGGAAAAGATCAATTCTCTGAAATTCATCAAGAGCAGCAGGCGGCTGAACCTGCTGATGTTTATTCTGTTCTTCATTCCCGGTACCCCAAAGGATCTGTTCACCTATTTCGCCGGCCTCACCCCTATGAAGCTGCATACGTTCCTGATGATCTCTACCATCGCGAGAATTCCCTCGGTGATTACCTCCACCATCGGCGGCCACGCCCTTGGCACCCAGCAGTATGTGTTCGCGGCGGTGGTGTTCGCCATTACCATTATCGTCAGCCTGATCGGAATCCTGATTTATCGGCGGATTTCCAAGCAGGAAAAGGAAAAAGAGGAGAGTCAGAATGATACCATTTCTCAGGGATAACAGCGTGGTGTTTCTCGGGCTTTTATCCTGGTTTATTGCCCAATTGATCAAGTTTATCATCGAGGTTTCCACCCACCGCAGGATCAATTGGAGGCGCTTTTTTGAATCCGGGGGAATGCCCAGCTCTCATTCGGCGTTCGTGTGCTCCATCGCCATGGGCATCGGCTTCCGGGAGGGCTTCGCGTCCAGCTTTTTTGCTCTGGCGTTTATGATCGCCATGGTGGTGATGTACGACGCCATGGGCGTGCGCCGGGCTGCGGGAGAGCAGGCGGAGGCCATCAATGAGCTGCGGGAAAAAATCTCTGAGGACCAGGTGGAGGAGGATCCTTTTCCAGAATGGGGCAAGCCCTTGCGGGAGGCCCTGGGCCATAAGCCTACCGAGGTCATCAGCGGCGCGATCCTGGGAATCGCGGTATCGTTTTTAGCGTTTTAAAGGATGGTGATTTTCAGTCAGGCGGGAAGCAGCCGTGCTGACCGTGCCTTGGCCGCTGTTGCTTTGGTGCGGTCCTCTTGCGCCGCGAACCGGAAAAGCTGAATCATTTTCTGCTCCGCCGGCTTCTGGAAAGGTCCGCCGAAAATTCGGTGATTGACTTTGACCAGGGAGTCGGCTATACTAAAAGCAAACAGAAAAACGTTTTATTAAGGAGGCGCTTTCATGGAAAATTATCTACTGGGACTGGATAACGGCGGCACGATGGTGAAGGCCGTTATTTTTGACGGCAACGGAAAAGAGGTGGCTGGCGCGGCCGCTAAGCTTCGCATGATTACGCCGGAGGCCTCTATGACAGAGCGGGACATGGAGGAGCTTTGGGAGGCCAACTGCCAGGTGATCCGGGAGGCGCTCGCCAAGGCCGGCGGCGGCGCGGCGGAAAAAATCCGCGGCATTGCCTGCTCTGGCCACGGAAAGGGCCTTTACCTGTGGGGAAAGGACAATAAGCCGGCCTATAACGGCATTGTTTCCACTGACGGCCGGGCCTGGAAATATCCGGAGCAGTGGCAGAAGGACGGCACGGCGGAAAAGGCCTTTGAAAAGACCTATCAAAGGATTCTGGCTTCCCAGCCGGTGTCGATTTTAAACTGGTTTAAGGAACATAAGCCTGAGGTTTTGGAAAATACGCAGTGGATTTTTGAGTGTAAGGACTACATTCGGTTCCGCCTGACCGGAGAAGCGTTCGCGGAGAAGACCGACTATTCCGGCTCCGGTCTGATGAACCTGAGGGACCGGTGCTTTGACGAGGAGCTTTTGGCCCTTTTCGGCCTGAAGGATCTGATGAGATGCCTGCCTCCCCTGAAAAACGCTACGGATGTGTGCGGCGCCGTGTGCAAGGAGACCGCGGAGCGTACCGGACTCAGGGAAGGCACCCCGGTTTCCGGCGGCATGTTCGATATCGACGCCTGCGCCGTGGCCATGGATGTTACCGATGAGAAAAACCTGTGCGTTATCGCGGGCACCTGGAGCATTAACGAGTTTTTGTCTAAAACCCCGGTGCTGGATGGCACGATTATGATGAATTCCATCTTCGCTTTGCCGGAGTACTATTTGGTGGAGGAGTGCAGCGCCACCTCCGCCGGCAACCACGAGTGGTTCACCGAGATGTTCCTCCAGCAGGAAAAAGAGGAGGCTAAGCGGCTGGGGATGAACGTGTATCAGTACACCGACCGGCTGGCCGCCGAGGTGGGGCCGGCGGATCAGAACATTATATTCCTGCCGTTCCTTTACGGCTCTAATTACGATCCCAGAGCCAAGGCTTGCTTTGTGGGCCTGGACAGCCACCATACCCGCGCCCAGATCATCCGGGCGGTGCTGGAGGGCGTGGTGTTCTGCCACATGGTTCACATTGAAAAGCTGCTGCTGCACATGAAGCCCAGCGCGATCCGGCTGGCCGGCGGCGCCGCCAATTCTCCCCTGTGGGTGCAGATGTTTGCCGATGTGACCGGCCTGCCGGTGGAGATTGTCAAGGTAAAGGAGCTGGGAGCCTTGGGATGCGCCATGACCGCTGCGGTGGCCGCCGGCCTGTACAGCGACTGCAAGGACGCCGCCAAGCATATGGTTACCATCGGGGACCGGGTAGAGCCTAATATGGAAAACCACAAAATCTATCAGAAAAAATATGAGCTTTACCGCAAGGTGTCTGATGCGCTGTCTCCCCTTTGGGGCGATTTCTCTCAGGAATAACCGGACGGCGGCCCTCGCGCTCTTTGATTTTAGAACGAAAGCTTCGATGCGTGAGTGCCGCCGCCTTTAAGAAGCAGCTAAGCTCAAATCAAAACCACCAGGCCTGGAAGGGGATCATACCGGCCAGCCTCTTTAGAGGCCGGCCGGTATGATCCCCTTCCAGGCCTTACCCGAGCCGCCGGCTTTGAGGGAGGCTGCGGCAGCTTTTTCTTGTTTTGCGGCTTTTACGTGCTCGAACACGGGAAAATGCCGGAAATCTGCCGGGCGCAAGGCTGCCTAAATGCCGTGCTCGAACACTTTCTATATTTTTTTTAAAAAATTCATTGCTTTGTCACGCGAGAAGTGGTATAGTAGCCTTAAAGAACCAACCCCAAAAATAAAGTGATAAGATAGGAGGAAAAAATATGTTTCAAAACATCCCCCAGGTAAAATTGGGAATCATCGCGGTAAGCCGCGACTGCTTTGTCATCTCTCTTTCCGAGCGCCGCAGAAAGGCGATTGTGGAGAGCTACGCCAAAAAGGGCGGCGAGCTTTATGAAGTGATGACCACAGTGGAAAATGAAAACGATATGCTCAAGGCGGTGGACGAGGCGAAAAACGCCGGCTGCAACGCTTTGGTGGTATTCCTGGGCAACTTCGGCCCGGAAACTCCTGAGACTCAGGTAGCCCAGTACTTTGACGGCCCTGTGATGTATGTAGGCGCGGCGGAGGAATCCGGCGACGACCTGATCAACGGCAGGGGCGACGCCTACTGCGGCATGCTTAACTGCTCCTACAACCTGAATTTGAGAAAAATCCGCGCGTTTATCCCGGAGAACCCGGTGGGCACCGCCGACGAGCTGGCAGACCTGATCGCGGAATTTGTGCCGGTTGCCACCGCTCTGCTGGGCGTCAGCAAACTGAAGATCTTTACCTTCGGCCCCCGTCCCCATGACTTTTTTGCCTGCAACGCTCCCATTAAAGCCTTGTATGATTTAGGCGTGGAAATCCAGGAGGACTCCGAGCTGGATCTGCTGGTAGCCTATCAGGCCCACGAGGGCGACAAGAGAATCCCCGCCGTGGTGGAGGATATGAAAAACGAATTGGGCGCCGGCTGCCAGTATCCTGACCTGCTGCCGAAGATGGCCCAGTTTGAATTGACTCTGCTGGATTGGGCCGAGGAAAACAAAGGCTCCCGCGAGTATGTGGCTTTCGCCAATAAGTGCTGGCCGGCGTTCCCCAAGGCCTTCGGCTTTGTTCCTTGCTATGTTAACGGCCGCCTGATGGCCAAGGGCATCCCAGTGGCCTGCGAGGTGGATATTTACGGCGCTCTGAGCGAGTACATCGGCCTGTGCGTTTCCGGCGACCAGGTCACCCTGCTGGATATCAACAACACCGTTCCTCAGGATCTGTATGATCAGGAGATCAAAGGGAACTACGACTATCGTCTCCATGAGACCTTCATGGGCTTCCACTGCGGCAATACGCCTATGTGCAAGCTGAATTCCGGCGCGCTGAAGTATCAGCTGATTCAGAATCGGAACCTGGAAAAAGGCGGAGAGCCTGATTTCACCAGAGGTACTTTGGAGGGCGACATCGCTCCCGGCAAGATCACCTTCTATCGTCTCCAGTCCACTGCCGACACCAAGCTGACCAGCTATATCGCCCAGGGTGAAATTCTGCCGGTAGCTACCCGCTCCTTCGGCGGCATCGGTATTTTCGCCATTTCCGAAATGGACCGCTTCTACCGCCATGTGCTGCTCTCCAAGCACTATCCGCACCACGGCGCCGTAGCCTTCGGCCATGTGGGCAAGGCTATGTACAGCGTGTTCCAGTACCTGGGTGTGGAGGATATCGCTTTCAACCAGCCAAAGGGAATGCTGTATAAGGATGAAAATCCCTTTGCGTAGGCGCTTGACCTAATAAAATTATGACAAAAGCCGGCGCGCCTTTTAGGCGCGCCGGCTTTTCTATATTTTTCCTGAAAGGAAGCGAGCAAAAATCATTTATTTGGAGGCGTCCCTTGCGATGTTCCGGGCCACCGCCACGCCGGTAACGGAGGCCTGCATCAGGCCCCGGGTGATTCCCGCGCCGTCGCCGATGGCGAACAGGTTCTTAACCTTTGTCTCAAACCGGTCGTCTACCTGGATTTTACTGGAATAAAATTTTACCTCCACGCCGTAAAGCAGAGTGTTTTTAGAGTAGAGGCCCGGCGCCAGCTTGTCAAAGGCCTTCAGGCTTTCCACAATGCTGGTAAGATGCCGATGGGGCAGGACAAAGGAAAGATCCCCGGGAACAGCGTTTTTCAGGGTGGGGACAGTGGTGGATTTGGAGAGCCTCTCCTTGTCGGTGCGCCGGCCCATCAGCAGATCGCCGAGGCGCTGCACCATAATGCCGCCGCCGGTGAGCATGTTGCCCAGCTGGGCGATATACCGGCCGTATTCGATGGGCTGGTTAAAAGGCTCGGTGAATTTGGTCGAAACCAGCATGGCGAAATTGGTGTTTTCCGAGTGCTTGTCCTCGTCGGCGTAGCTGTGGCCGTTGACCACGGCGATTCCCTTGCCGCCTACGCCGCCTTCATAATGCTCCTCGCTGACGATGCCTCCAGGATTCATGCAGAAGGTGCGGACCTTATTCTCAAAGGTATCTGAGTAATATACCAGCTTCGCCTCATACAGGTTTTTGGTCAGGTGGTCCATCACGGCATTGGGCACTTCCACCCGTACGCCGATATCCACGGCGTTGTTGATGGTTTGCAGGCTGTTTGCCCGGGCGATGGAGGTGAGCCATTCCGCGCCGCCCCGGCCAGGAGCCGCCACTATATAGCGCGCCTTTTCCAGCCTGCGCTCCCCGTCCCTGCCGATCAGCCACACGCCGACGGCCCGGCCGTTTTCGATCTCAATGGTGTCCGCCTTGGTGTATTCCCGGAATTCAAAGCCTTCCCGGCTGCTTAAATACCGGTACATCTCACGAAGCACCTCGAAGGAATACTCGGTGCCCATGTGCCGGACCGGACAGGGGATCAGCTTAATATTGTGCTTGTGGGCCTCGTAGCTGACCTGCTCGGCGAACTTGTCGCTTTTGCCGAATACCTTGTCCGGCGCGCCGAATTTTAAATAGATATCATCGGCGTAGCGGATCAGATCCCGAACCTCCTGCACCGGCAGATAATCGGTAACATTGCCGCCTACCTCCTCAGAAAGAGAAAGCTTGCCGTCAGAAAACGCGCCGGCGCCGGCCCAGCCGTTCATGATGTGGCAGGTCCTGCAGTGGGCGCAGTGGCTGGAGGTTCTGGCAGGACAGGACCGGTTGTCGATGGTGGAGCCGGAATCCACCACCAGCACCCTCATCTGGGGCATGAGCTTGTCCAGCTCCAGCGCGGTGAAGATGCCGGCTGGTCCGGCGCCGATTACGATGACATCATAAGCTTGCATGTGTTGTGTTCTCCTTTTTAAGCTTTGAATTTTTATTGATTGCCGGCCCGGCAGCCTCCACAGGCGAAGGCGGCGCTCTTTCGCTGAAAAACAGAGGAAAGCCGGCTGCCTGGTTACGGATGCGGCACGGCGCTGGGGGTGACGGGCACGCAGAGCTGCAGCTGAGCGCGGAAGCAGGCCCCGGCAAAATAAAAGGGAAGGGGGCCGGGGCTTGTGGAAAAGGTATGGCGGAATGGCAATGCTGATTTTTAAACGCTTCGTGGGTAAGGCTCAAAACGGGAATGGCCGGCTGAAGGGCGCTTCCAACGTCGGTTGATTTACCGGTCAGCCGCCGGAACAGAGAGGACGCCGGAACAAGCGGGCCATAGGCTGGCCTCAGCCCATAGGATTCTACCGCCTGGCGGCCGGGTCAGGGATTAGGGGTCATGCGCAAAAGCCTTTTGGCGTTGCCGCTGAAAATTTTCTCATATTCATCATCGGTTAGATCCAGGGAAAGCAAGGTTTCCACCTCTGTTTTGTGATCCCACATGGGAAAATCGTCGCCAAACAGGAGGCGGTCCGCGCCGTAGGCGCGGATGATCTCCTTGCTGCGGACCTTGCCTAAAAAGGCGAAAGAACTGGAGGTGTCCAGCCAGCAGCTCCGGTCCAGCAGGTATTCCATGGCCAGATCCCACAGGGACCAGCCGCCGAAATGAGCGCCGATGACCTCCAGCTTGGGAAAATCGTCTAAAATATGGGCCAGGCGGCGCGGATGGGAAAAATCGTACCGGTAATCGCCGCAGTGGATCAGAATCGGCAGACGGCCCTCAATGGCCTCGTAAATAGGGTACATAGAGGGGTCATCCATATGAAACCGCTGGACGTCGGGATGGATCTTGATACCGTGAAGCCCCAGCTTAACGCAGCGTTCGATTTCATCCACTGGGTTTTCCAGCCCCGGGTGGATGGTGCCGAAGCCGATGAGCCTGTCAGGATGCTCCTGGCAAGCGGCATGGATAAAATCGTTGATGCTTTGCACCTGCCTGGACACCGTGGCCACAGACTGGACTACGAACATCCCCACGCCGGCTTCACCGCCGCTTTTCAGCAAGGTATCCACGCTGCCGATTTTGTTCATGGGAATCGAATAAAATTCTCCGACGCTGTGAGAGGCCTTTTCCGCAATTTTATCCGGATAAATATGGGCGTGAAAATCAATAATATCCATCATGGCACTGTACTTCTTTCTGTTCAAAGATATGAAAATTTTCATAGATTTCAATTTTTGACCATTAAAACCCAATTTATTATATTATCAGAAGACGTGTTCTTTTGTCAAGGAAAAGATTACTGCAAGGGGAAATCAATATGGCTGCCTGCTCTGATTTAAGATTGACGGATTCCCTGGTTTTTACTACAATGGAAGCAAAGGGAATGAAGGGAGAATATTAAAATGGCTGAAGTAAAAGGAATGAAGGGGCTCAGGTTCCAAACCTCGAAGGCCGGAAGCATCCAGGAGCTTTGCTGTCCGCCTTACGATATCATCAGCGAGGAGCAGAGGAAGGCTTATTTGGAAAGAAACGAGCACAATGTGATCCGGCTGGAGCTGCCCAAGGGGGATGACCCTTACGGTACCGCCGGAAGGCTTTTAGAGGAGTGGATTCAGCAGGGAATCCTGAAGCGGGAAGAGAAGGAAAGCCTGTATATTTACGAGGAGGAGTTTACCGCCCGGGGAGAGCGGAAAAGGGTTAAGGGCTTTATCAGCAGGGTAAAGCTGGAGGAGTTTGAAAAGGGCGTGGTGCTGCCCCATGAGGAAACCTTGTCCAAGGCCAAGGAGGACCGGTTTAACCTGATGAAAGCCACCTTCTGCAATTTCAGTCAGATTTATTCTTTATATATGGACCCGGAGCACGTAACCCTGGCAAGGATCGATCAGCTTTCCCAGGGCGAGCCTCAGGCGGAGTTCACCGACGGGGAGGGAGTGACCCACCGCCTTTGGGTAGTGTCGGATCCGGAGACGGTCGCCGCCGTATGCGGTGATTTTAAGGATCGGAAGCTGTATATTGCCGACGGCCATCACCGGTATGAGACCGCCCTGAATTTTAGAAACTACTGCCGGGAACAGGGACTCGCCAAGGAAGGGGATCCGGCGGACTACATTATGATGATGCTGGTGGATATGGAGCACGACGGATTAGTGGTGTTCCCCACCCACCGTTTGCTCCGGAATTTGAAGAATTTTGATCCCAGAGCCGCCATGAAAGCCTGCGAGCCTTATTTCCGGGTGGAGGAAAAAGCCTGCGTTGCCCAGATGGAAAAGGCCCTGGACGAAAAGTACGCCAAGGGGGAAAAGGCGTTTGGATTTTACTGCGGCGGGGACCGCTGGACTCTGCTGACCCTGAAGGATTTGTCCGTGCTGGACGGGCTGCTTCCGGGCCTGAGCGAAGCCTCCAAGTCTCTGGATGTGACGGTGCTGCATACCCTGGTGCTGGAAAAGCTGTTCGGCATCGATAAGGAGAATATGGCCAACCAGGTAAACCTGACCTATACCCGCAGTTTTCAAGAGGCGGTGGAAAGCGTGGAAAAGGGCGAGAGCCAGTGCGCCTTTATTTTGAATCCCACCCGTGTGGCGGAGATCCGGGATGTTGCCGCCGCCGGGGAAAAGATGCCTCAGAAATCGACGTATTTTTATCCCAAGCTGATCACCGGCCTGGTGATGAACCCGCTGAAATAAGGCGGCCGCCGTGAGAGCCGCCGGCCTCTTCTCTTGGATTTTGGACGAAAAACGGAGGAGATATTCTCTGATTTTCCATGAAATAATGGTTTACAAGCCATGGGAACTGTGCTATACTTTATAGGCGCACGTACAGCGTACGCGCCGACGCCCTTACCCCGGTTTCAGGAGTAAGCCCCGACGGGGATTTCGCCTGCCTGCTACTGGGATATGGGAAACTATTCAACGAGGTGAAAAAGCATGTTAAAGGAAGAAAAGAACGCTATTATCAAGGAGTATGCCCAGCATGAAGGGGATACCGGTTCTCCCGAGGTGCAGATCGCCCTTTTGACTAAAAGGATCAACGACCTGACCGAGCACCTGAAGACCCACAAGAAGGATCACCATTCCCGCCGGGGCCTTTTGAAGATGGTTGGACAGAGAAGAAATCTTTTGAACTACCTGACCAAGGTGGATATCGAAAGATACCGTGCCATTATTGCCAAATTGGGCATCCGTAAATAATTCGCTTCATCGGGCAGGCGGCTTTTTAGCCGTCTGCCCTTTCGAAGTTTACAGCAGGTTTTTTCAGGAGGGCGGAAACGGTTTTAGCAGTGAAACGAGGCGCCGGAAGCCGGCGGTTGGTTTTATTGCTAAATCGCTTCTCCTCCTGCGGAAGATAAATTTTTTAGGAGGAAACGAAAATGTTTGAAAATTACAAGGTTTTTGAAACCGATTTCGCGGGGCGCCCCCTTAAAATCGAGACGGGAAAAATCGCCCAGCTGGCCAACGGCGCCTGCTTTGTCCGCTACGGCGACACCGTGGTGAACGTGGCGGTGACCGCTTCCGCCAAGCCCAGGGACGGCATCGACTTTTTCCCGCTGTCCGTGGACTTTGAGGAAAAGCTGTACGCCGTGGGCAAAATTCCCGGCTCCTTCCTGAAAAGGGAGGGCCGTCCCAGCGATAAGGCCATTCTGACCTCCCGGGTCATCGACCGGCCGATCCGCCCCCTGTTCCCCAAGGATATGAGAAACGATGTGTCCGTGGTGTGCACCGTCATGTCTGTGGATCCGGACTGCTCTCCGGAGATCGCCGCCATGGTGGGAACCTCCGCGGCCCTGTCCATCTCCGATATCCCGTGGAAGGGCCCGATCTCCGGCGTTTCCGTAGGGTATGTGGACGGCGAGTATGTTATCAATCCCACCGCGGAGCAGCGCGAGAAATCCCAGATGGCTGTTACCGTGGCCTCTACCGATAAGCTGATCGCCATGATCGAGGCCGGCGCCAACGAGGTTTCCGACGAGGTCATGTATAACGGTATTATGGCGGGTCATGAGGCCAACCAGAAGATCATCGAGTTCATCAAGGGCATGCAGGCGGAGATCGGCAAGGCTAAGTTCGAGTATCCCAGCAACGAGCCGGATCCGGAAATGCTGGCGGCTGTCATGGAGTTCGCCACCGAGGACGTAAAGCTTGCTCTGGATACCGACGACAAGACCGTCCGCGACGAGCGGTTAAAGCCCATTTATGAAAAGGTTCACGAGCATTTCGACCCGATCTATCCCGAGTGCGAGGCCAAGATCGACGAGTGCATGTATAAAACCCAGAAGAACGTAGTCCGCCGCTGGCTGCTGGACGAGCAGAAGCGTGTGGACGGCAGGGCCATGGACCAGATGCGGCCTCTGGCCGCCGAGGTCGGCCTGCTTCCCAGGGTTCACGGCTCCGGCATGTTTACCAGGGGCCAAACCCAGGTTATCACCGCGGCGACCTTAGGCCCGGTCAGCGACCAGCAGCTGCTGGATGGCATTGACGGCGAAGAGTTCAAGCGCTATATGCATCAATATAATTTCCCGTCCTACTCTGTGGGCGAGACCAGGCCCTCCAGAGGCCCGGGACGCCGGGAAATCGGCCACGGCGCTCTGGCGGAAAGAGCCCTGCTGCCGGTGATTCCTCCGGTGGAGGAGTTCCCCTACGCATACCGCCTGGTTTCCGAGGTGGTTTCCTCCAACGGCTCCACCTCCCAGGCTTCCATCTGCGGCTCCACCCTGGCTCTGATGGACGCCGGCGTGCCGATCAAGGCGCCGGTAGCCGGTATCTCCTGCGGCCTGATCACCGAGGGCGAGCGCTGGATGACCATGGTGGATATCCAGGGCTTAGAGGATTTCTTCGGCGATATGGACTTTAAGGTGGCCGGTACCCACGAGGGCATTACCGCCATTCAGATGGACCTGAAGATCGACGGACTGACCCCGGAAATCGTGAAGGAGGCTCTGGAAAAGACCCACAAGGCCAGAGATTATATCCTGGACGAGATCATTCTGAAGTGTATCCCGGCGCCGAGAGCGGAGCTGAGCAAATACGCGCCCAAGATGCTCTCCATCACCATTCCGGTGGATAAGATCCGCGAGGTCATCGGCTCCGGCGGAAAGGTCATTCAAAAGATCTGCGCCGAGTGCGATGTTAAGGTGGACGTGGAGGAGGACGGCAGCGTGTTCATTTCCGGCACCGATATCGACAACTGCAACCGGGCCCTGACCATTGTCAAGACCATCGTGGAGGATCCGGAGGTCGGCGCCATCTATAAAGGCCGCGTCACCCGGCTGATGGACTTCGGCGCGTTTGTGGAAATCGCTCCCGGCAAGGAGGGCCTGGTGCATATTTCCCGGCTGGATGTGAAGCGCACCGAAAAGGTCACCGACGTGGTGAACGTAGACGACGAGGTGCTGGTCAAGGTGCTGGAGATCGACGATAAGGGCAGGCTGAACCTGTCCCGGAGAGACGCCCTCATCGAGGTGGAGGGCCTGACCCCGGAAAACGAGATCTCCGACGCTCCCCGCCGTCCCAGAAGAGACGACCGGAGAGGCTCCAACGGGTTCCGGCCCAACAACAACCGGCCCCGCAATTAAGCGGGCTGAAAAAACTTGATCAGCGCGGTTCGGGGCGCCGAAAGGAAAAAACGGGGCTTTCGCTCATTTGCGGCGGGCGGAAGCTTGAGAATTTTCCGGCGGCCGGTTCCCGGGGCAGGCTGACCTGAAAACGGAAAACCGGAGGCAATCAGCCTATGGAAAGGAGAACGCTTCCCTATGTCCATTTGCGGCGGACAGGGAGAAGCTTCCCCTTTCAAAGAAAAAGTCTGGCCGAGAGGCGGGACCGCCCAATGCTTGACAATAAAAAGCGAAAGCGAAAAAGAATAACGGATCAAAATTCTGGAATTGCGGCTTTCGGAATTTTGAATAAAACATCGGCTTGAGGATTATTACAATTGAATAGAAATGGGAGCAGCTGAACGGTTGCTCTCATTTTGGCATTTAGGGGGTAGTAAAAATGACAAAGTCAAATGTCGTTTCTGGAAAGAACCAGTCTTTCTACAAGAGCTATTTTTCCATGACTCTGGTCATCGCGTTGCAGAACCTGGTGGTGTACAGCGTAAGCCTTGCGGATAATGTAATGCTGGGCGGCTACAGCGAGCTGGCTCTGTCCGGCGTGGCTCTGTGCAACCAAATCCAGTATTTTCTGCAGATGACTGTTATGGGAATCGGCGCGGCTATGGTAGTGCTGGCCTCCCAGTTTTGGGGAAAGAAGGATACCCAGTCTGTTCAGAAAATCATCGCGGTCGGCTTTTGGGTGGCTGTGGCGGTCAGTATGCTTCTGTGGTGCGCCGCCTTTTTCTTTCCGCACGGGTGCCTGGGCCTTTTGACCGACGACCAGGAGGTCATCGGGGAAGGGGTCAAGTACCTGAAAATCATTTGCTTTACTTACGTTTTTTTCGGTATGACCAATACGCTGCTGGCTGGCCTGCGGAGCGTGGAAACCGTGCGAATCGGTTTTTTAGTCTCCGGGTCCACTTTGGTCATTAACGTTTGCCTGAATTATCTTTTGATCTACGGCAATTTCGGCGCACCCCGGCTGGGAAGCCAGGGCGCGGCCATCGCTACCCTGACCTCCAGGATAGTGGAATTCGGAATCATCTGTTTTTATTTAAAGGCAGTGGACCGGAAGATTCGGTTCCAGTTCCGTTCCCTGTTCCGCCTGGACCGGGAGATTTTGAAAAAGTTCCTCCGGGTAGGCTCTCCTGTGATTGGGGGAGACGCCATGTGGGGAATCGCCCAGGGCGCCCAAACCGCTATTATCGGCAGGCTGGGCGCGTCGGCGATTGCCGCCAACAGTATCTCTACCACGGTGATACAAGTGCTTACGGTGATTATCCATGGTTCCGCCAACGCCACCGGCGTGATGACTGGAAAATGGATCGGCGCCGGTAAGATAGAGGAGCTGAAGCGGTACGCGAAACGGCTCCAATTGGTGTTTTTAGCCTTAGGCTTGGTTACCGGCGTGACGTTGTATTTGGTTAAGGACTTTATCCTGGGCTTTTACGCCATCACGCCTGAAACTAAAACCATGGCGGTGCATTTTATTATCATTTTATGTATCACTACCGTGGGCACCGGCTACCAGCTTAATGTGCTGACTGGTTTTGTCCGGGGCGGCGGCGATACCACCTTTGTTTTGATTAACGACAGCATCTTCATGTGGCTGATCGTGCTGCCGGCCTCCGCGCTGGCGGCGTTTGTATTCCACGCTTCTCCAGAGGTTGTGTTCCTGTGCTTGAAATCAGACCAGATTCTTAAGTGCTTTGTGGCTCTGGTGAAGGTAAACCGGTGGAAATGGATTCGGGTATTGACCCAGTAAGGAATGGTGATGACTTAACTTGATGGAAAAGGTGACGTTTCCCAACGGGCTTAGAGTTCTGATGGAAAAGCAGGATCACGTCCGGTCGGTAAGCTTCGGCTTTTGGATCAAAAGCGGCTCCGCCTATGAAACGGCGGCGGAAAATGGTGTTTCTCATTTCATGGAGCATATGGCGTTCAAGGGAACGGCGGAAAAGTCCGCCCGGCAGATCGCCGAGGAAATGGACGCGATCGGCGGCCAGATGAACGCGTATACTGCTAAGGAGTATACCTGCTATTACGGGAGAACCCTAACCGAGCATCTGGAAAAAGCGTTCTCTATTTTAGCGGGCATGGTCACCAGGCCAAAGCTGGATCCAGGAGACATCCAAACGGAAAAAAGCGTCATCATGGAAGAAATCAGCATGACGGAGGATATGCCGGAGGACCGGGTGGTGGAGAACCAATACGCCGGGGTTTGGCGGAAATCCTCTTACGGCAGGCCGATCCTGGGCACCCGGGAAAGCCTGCGGCGGATCGGCCGGGGAGAGCTGAAACGGGTGCTGCGGAAAAGATATTCCCCGGACCGGGTGGTGGCGGCGGTGTGCGGGAACTTCTGCAGGGAGCAGTTTTTGGAGCTTGCCCACCGCTTTTTCGGCGGCCAGCGCAAGGGCCCCGCTTTGGTGGATGACTGCCGTATGGCCTACACCCGTTCCTGTGTGCTTCAGGAGGAGGATCAGGAGCAGACCCATATCTGCCTGTGCCTGCCGGGGCTGGACAGCCTTTCTCCCCAGCTTCAGCCTCTGAACGTGCTGAACCTGGTCACCGGCGGCAGCACCTCTTCACGGCTGTTCCAGCGCCTGCGGGAAGAGCTGGGGCTGGCCTATTCGGTGGACAGCGGCACCACCGCCTACCTGAGCGGCGGGCTGTTTGAGATTCAAACGGCGGTAAGTCCGGAAACGGCGGAGCGGACCGTGGAGGAAATCCTAAAGACCTTGGAGGAACTAAAAATGGGAGTCTCCCCAACGGAGTTTTCCCGAGCCAGGGAGCAGCTGAAGGCGGGCCTGGTCATGGGAATGGAGAGCACCTCCTCCCGGGTGGGGCATATGGGCCGCAATGAGCTGCTGAAGGGCAGAGTGCTCACGGAGGATGAGCTGCTGGAAAGGATTAACAGCGTCACGATAGAGGAGGTCAACCAGGTGGCCAGCCACATTTTTGACCTCAGCCGGCTGTCGGTTTCCGTGGTGGGGCCGAAGCTGAATCCAAGCTTTTACGAAGCAATCGGAGGAGTATGATGAAAGCGAAGCGAATTGTAGTCAAGGTGGGAACCTCCACTCTGACCTATGACAGCGGAAGGCTGAATATCCGCAGAATCGACCACTTGTGCAAGGTGCTGAGCGATTTGCAGAATTCCGGCCGGGAGGTGATCCTGGTCAGCTCCGGCGCCATCGGCGTGGGAGTAGGAAAGCTGGGTCTGAAGCAGCGGCCGAAGGAGACTAGGAAAAAGCAGGCGGTGGCGGCGGTAGGCCAGTGCGAGCTGATGTTTGTCTATGACAAGCTGTTCGGGGAATACAACCGCACCGTGGCCCAGATTCTTCTGACCAGGGACGTGGTGGAGCATGACCACAGCAAACAAAACGTGGTCAACACCTTTGAGGCCCTGATGGAAATGGGGATCATCCCGGTAGTTAATGAGAACGACACCGTAGCCATCGACGAGCTGGACGGCCAGAATTTCGGGGATAACGACACCCTTTCCGCTATTGTGGCGGATATCGTGGAGGCGGACCTGCTGGTGATCCTGACGGATATCGACGGCCTGTATGAGGAGGATCCCCGGAAAAACCCGGACGCTAAGCGGATTCCGGTGGTCAGGCATATTGACGGGCATATTCGGGAAATCGCCGGGGGCAGCGGTTCCAACCGGGGCACCGGCGGTATGAGTACGAAGATCACGGCGGCGGTGGTGGCTACCGAGGCGGGCATCGACTGCTGCGTTATCAACGGGGAAAATCCGGAGCTGCTATATGATTTGCTGGAGGGCCGGGAGATCGGAACCCGGTTTGTGGCAAAGAAAAAAGGATGAGAAACCACTGAGCCAAAGGAGGAACTGACAATGACCGCAATGGAACAAATGGGAAAGCGGGCCAAGGAGGCCGCCGCCGTTCTGGCGGTAGCGGGCCGGAAGAAAAACGACGCTCTTCTGGCGATCGCTCAGGCGCTGTTAAGCCACAGCGAAGAGATTTTAAAGGAGAACCAAAAGGATCTGGAGAATGGAAAGAACGCCGGACTGACCCCATCCCTGCTAGACCGGCTGGCCCTGTCCCAGGAGCGGATCGCCGCGATGGCAGAGGGGGTGCGCCAGGTAGCGGCAATGCCGGACCCCATCGGGACGGTGCTTTCCGGCGGCGTGCGGCCCAACGGCTTAGAAATCACTAAGGTTCGGGTACCCCTGGGCGTTATCGGTATTATTTTTGAGGCTCGTCCCAATGTGACGTCAGACGCGGCGGCCCTTTGCCTGAAGGCGGGCAACGCGGTGATTTTAAGAGGCGGCAAAGAGGCGATCCATTCCAATCTGGCGATTGCTGGCGTTATGCGGGAGGCCGTGGCCCAGGCCGGGCTGCCCAGAGACAGCGTCCAGCTGGTGGAGGATACATCCCGGCAGTCATCGGTGGAGCTGATGGAGCTGACGGAGTATTTAGACGTGCTGATTCCCCGGGGAGGGGCCGGATTGATCAAAACCGTGGTGGAGAAATCCAGGGTGCCGGTAATTGAAACCGGCGTGGGCAACTGCCACGTTTATATCGACAGCGACGCAGATCTGGAAATGGCGGCGTCTGTCGTATACAACGCCAAGACCTCCCGCCCGTCGGTGTGCAATGCTATCGAGACGATTTTGGTCCATGAGGCGGTTGCCGAAAGATTCCTGCCTCTGGTGAAGAAAAAGCTGGATGAAAAAAAAGTGGAGCTTCACGGCGACGACAAGACCCGCGAGATCCTGGGCGGCTGTGTGATTCCCGCCGCTGAGGAGGACTGGGTAAAGGAGTATCAGGATTATAAGCTGGCGGTGAGGGTGGTGCCCTCCATGGAGGAGGCGCTGCGCCATATCGCGCGGTACTCCAGCGGCCACAGCGAATGTATCATCACGGAAAACTACCGAAAGGCCAGAGAATTTACCAGCCGTGTGGACGCGGCGGCGGTTTATGTGAACGCTTCCACCCGGTTTACCGACGGCGGTGAGTTCGGCCTTGGCGCCGAGATCGGCATTTCCACTCAAAAGCTCCACGCCAGAGGGCCTATGGGCTTGAACGAGCTGACCTCCATGAAGTTTATTGTGCTGGGCAGCGGGCAGATTCGGTAAAACGCGGCGCCCTGGCTTGCGGCCGGCCGTTCAAACATAAAAGTAATTTAAGGGGGCGGCCTGTTCAAAGGCTGCCCCTTTCTTCACTGTAACGTTCCCCGGGTTTAACCGGATGAGGCCGCCCACCGGAAGAAAAAGCTCTGGGGAAGGGCATGGCCGCTAGAAACGGTTGGTTCAACGCTCTGCCGCCGGACCGTTTTATGCCCCCGCATTTTTTAAGAATTGCGGAAATATCAAGCTCCGAGAAGGAGTAACAAAAAGGCTCAGAGGCCGCATTGCGGCTCTGAACCTTTTTAAATCAGAAGATACATCAGCGCGAAAATCAGCTCCATGTCGGCTTCATTTTCCATCAGCAGAAGAAGCAGAATCAAAATCAGAGTTTGATCGCTGTCCCTCATCAGGGATTTGAAAATGCCTTCCGCCGGCGGTTTAGGCGGCCCAAGCGGCACCGGCGGCATAGACGGCTGTTCCCGGCGCTCATGGGAACGCTCCCCGTGCTGGTGGGAAGGCTCGGGCTCCGGTGGCTCACGCCTTTGCGCGGGCTCCGGCCTTAGATGCTGGGCCCGGGCCTGCATTTCCCGTACCCGGCGCACGGCTTCCTGCTGCATGCGCTGAATATCCTCGCTGTTTTGATTTGCCGGTATGATAATCGCCCCCCAGGCTGAGCCTGGAGGCGCTGCGCGCTCTGGGCTCAAGTTTTTCTTTTGCCTTAGTGCCCGCGCATATGGCGGGAATATTTTCGTTACATCTACCCAGGCTGAGCCTGGAGGCACTGTGCGCTCTGGGCTCAAGTTTTTCTTTTGCCTTAACGCCCGCGCATATGGCGGGGATATTTTCGTTGCATCTACCCAGGCTGAGCCTGGAGGCACTGTGCGCTCTGGGCTCAAGTTTTTCTTTTGCCTTAACGCCCGCGCATATGGCGGGGATATTTTCGTTGCATCTACCCAGGCTGAGCCTGGAGGCGCTGTGCGCTCTGGGCTCAAGTTTTTTTTGCCTTAACACCCGCGCCTGCGGCGGGCTTTTTACAGCTGCCTCTCAGACTGGGCCTAAGGCGGCGCCGGCTTAGACTCCAGATATGAGGCCGGGACGGTAAGAACCGGCTTCATGAAAATCAGAAACAGAAGAAATGCATCCGTCTGCAGGCTGAGTAAAAACTAAGCGCAGGGCGGGCGGCGGAGCATCCTCGGGATCTGTTACAGCAGCCCGCCTAAAATGCCGCTTCCCTTCAGCAATGGGAGCAGCTTAAACATACGCATCATGTTGGCGGATTCATCCAGTCTTTTTTGCCGTTGAGGCTTTAAAAAAGGCCTTAACGCATAGAGCAGCCGGGTGTTGTCATCCTCCTGCTGAACACTGGATAACAGCGGGGCGATTTTCAGGATAGACTGGAGCATTTCCGGGCTCACGCTCTGATTTCCCCCGCCAGCCCCTAAGCCGCTTAAGCCAGCTAATGCTCCCAGCCCGCCGGCGCCCTGTCCGTTTCCGCCTAGGCTGCCCAGCAAGGCTTCCAAAGGGTTGGCGCTCTGAGGCGATGCGGGAGCAGTCTGAACGGTGGGGCTGGAGTCCTGACTGTCCGGCGCGATTCCCAGCATATTAGAGAGGTTTTTGATTTTCTCCATGCTGGCCGGGTCGTTTAGTATTTCGGAAATCTTACCCGCTAAGTCATCCATGGCTGCCTCCTCGTTATTTTCCGCCCTGTTTGCCCATCAGCTGGCGCATAAGGGCCTGCGCCTGGGGAGTGGACAAAAGCCTGTCGGTAGCCTCTTTGTCTGCCAGAAGCCTATGGAGCTTTTCCTGATCCTGGGGGCTTAGCTTTCCCAGCATCTCGTTTACCTTTTTTTGGCCTTCGCTTTCGGTCATAAGAAATTCCTCCTTTTTCCATGAAGGAACGAATCGCTTCGCCCTTCTATACTATGTAAAACTACGGAAAAATATGATATAATATCGCCGTAGCCATCTGCCAAGGAAACGCGCGGCCTTTAGGAGCTTCGGCCAGCTGGAAAGGCAAACAGGTTTCCTGGTTATTATTCTATGCGGCGGCCTGCCGTTTCGTTCCAAACACTTGCAGGCCGAGGAGCCCTCCCAAATTTAATACGGCTTAGGGAAAGCCTGGCGCGTACCTTTAAGGGTACGGAAAAGAGGCGTTAAAAAGGAAAAGAAAGCGGGAGCTATTTAGAGGGCTTTTCGTTTCCAAGCCCTCTGGCCTATGGTTCAAAAAATGCCGCGCATCTGGAAAGAGGGTTTGCTTGTTTCGAGGCAGAGCTTTATAAAAATCTGGCGGTTTCTGTGAAGAAGCGGCCGATAACACAGCCGGCGGCGCCGGTCAAGGATTGTACTATTCAGAAGGGGCGAAATTGATATGCGTATTTTAGTGGTCTCTGATACTCACCGGGATTTCAGCGCTCTGCATCACGCGGTCCAAACGCAGCCCAAAGCGGAAATTGTCCTCCATTTGGGGGATGGGGAAGAGGAGCTGATGCAGATAAAGCCGATGTTCCCGGAAAAGATGATCGTGGGAGTGCGGGGAAACTGCGATTTTGACTCTCTGCTTCCCTGGGAGGAGGAGCTGTCGGTAGAGGGGAAAAAGATTTTTTTTACTCACGGGTATACTTATCAGGTGAAAATGACATTATACAACCTGGAGTGCGCTGCACGGGACAGAAAAGCAGACATCGCCCTTTACGGACATACGCACCAGGCGGAAATTGAATACCGGGACGGCTTGTATCTGATGAACCCAGGCAGTCTGCACGGCAGCTATGGCACTTACGGCATCATCGATATCACTCCAGCGGGTCTGGTGCCTAATATTGTGAAAAACTACCGGGATTAAGACTGCGGGCCGCCAAAATGCAGGCGGATCATTTCAGAGCCGGAACAGCCTCGGCTGCCGTAAGGAAAAATAAATCAATTAATAAGATGCGGAATCTGCACAAAACCCCCAAAGGCCCGGGACAAAAGAGCCATTTCTCTTTTGTCCCGGGCCTTTGGGGGTTTGGGAATAGAAGCGGGGTCCCGATGGGCCGGGAATCCTAGTCATCAGCTGTTTTTCATCTGCCCTACCGCCCAATCGTATAAGGAAGCGATCACCGGCAGAAGGGAGCTTCCCTCCGGCGTCAAAGCGTATTCTACCCGAGGCGGAATCTCCTGAAACTGGGTGCGCTGGATCAGGCCTTGAGCGGTCAGATCCTTCAAGCTTTGACTGAACATCATATCCGTGATTCCGGGGATCTTTTCCTTTAAATCCCCGTAGCGAAGGCCGCCGCTTTCCGAGGATTGGCCTAATCCCCACAGAATGCGGAGCTTCCATTTTCCGCCCACCCGGGAAAGGGCGTATTCCAGCGGGTCCTGGGGCAGGCTGTCCAAATCCACATTCCGCTTTACCGCCGGAATTACCGGCTGGGGCGCGGATGCCCGTTTTTCCTTTTTCTCTTTCTTCTCTTTTTTATCTTTTTTCAAGATCCCAGCCCCTTTCCGGCAGCGCTTTTCTTTAAGAGTAGCATAAACCTTAGGTTTCGTAAAGAATATTCTGGTAAAATTCTGGAAAGCTATCGGTAAGTTTTAGATTTTTAGGAGGGAAACCTATGCAGGAAACGGTAAACGACGTGATGAGCAAAAAAGTGGTCGCGGTTCTGCCGGGGGATACCCTGGAAGAGGCGGCCAGACTGATGAAGGAGCATGATGTGGGTGTGCTGCCGGTGGTATCCGGCGGGGAACTGAAGGGGCTGGTTACAGACCGGGATATTGTGCTCCAGTGCGTTGCGGCGGGAAAAGAGCCCTCTCAGGTAAAGGCTTATCAGATTATGACCAAGGATGTGGTCAGCGTTTCTCCCGGACAGACCGTCAGCGAGGCGGCCCGGCTCATGGGAAAGGAGCAGATCCGGCGGCTGCCGGTGCTTAAGGACGGAGTGATCGACGGTATGATCAGCATGGCGGATATCGCCCGCCGCCACGCCGGCCCGGAGGTTGCCGCGGCAATTTCAGAGATCAGCGAACCGTTTTCAGGAATCGCCGGAGCGGTGAGGACCAGGTGATTCAAGGAGGACGGCTTAGAAGCGCGGACGCCGGCAGAAGGATCGCCGGCGTCCGCCTGAAAGGCCAGGAACCGGCAAAGGCCGGATTGCAAAAACGGGGATATTATGGTAAACTGAGCTTGTAATAGAAAGGAGTTGATTACCGGTGAAAAAAATCGGTGTTCTTTTATTGTGCGCCTTGCTGGCGGCTTCCGTTATGACGGCCTGCCAAAACGGAGGAAAAGACGGGAATTCGTCTCAGACTTCCTCCGCTGCCTCCAGCGCCCAGACCTCCAGCGCCCCGGCCTCCTCAGCGGAGGAAACTTCCAGCCAAGCCGCCTCCTCCCAGGAAACCAGCCCTTCCTCTGAACCGGACAAGGTGTATGAAAGCGGAGCGGATTATACCCTGGAAATTACCGAAATGGAGCCTGCCGGGATTGACGGAGTCAGCGTATCGATGACGGTTCCGGTGATGGGCGGCGCGGCGGCGCAAAAATACGGCGTCAGCGGGGAGATCACCCGGCAGGTCAATGGAACGGTTCAGGAGGTTATCGCGGATTCCGGTTATCACTCCGGCACGCTGACTCTGGAAAGCGAAGCCCCGTACTACTCCGAAAAGCTGCTCAGCATCGTGATGACTGTGGACTACACCGCCGAAGGGATGGCCTATCCGGTCCACACGGTGAAAACGGTGAACTTTCTTTTGGGAGAAAGCGGGTTTTCCGACTTTGCCAGCGCCATTGAGGATAACGACGCCTTCCGTGAGGCGCTGACAGCGAACAACGGTTCCAATGTGGATGACGAAACCTTGTTGTCCGGTATCAGCGAGGCCAGCGTTTACTTTACGGAAACCGGCGTGGGAATCGCCGTGCCGGTACCCCATGCCGTTGGAGACGTGGTCCGGATCGTGATCCCCTACAGCCAGACCGAGGGCTTCCGCACCGACGATCCGGCGTGGAACAGCTTCCAATAACCAATGATATTCAGCGGGGCCGCCGGAGCGGTTTCGGCGGTTCTGAACGGTTGTCTCCGCCGGCGGGCGGAGGCAGGGCCCCGCTCTGAAGCGGAAAAGCAAATGGCGTTGGTTTTTCCTGGCACAGCCCGGTTTTCCATCAAATCCACAGGGTATGGCGATGGAAAATGAGGGTGAGCAAATTGCACAAATTTCAAAGAGAAAATTCTTGCAAATATACAGAAAAAAAGCTTGCAACTTCCGGTGAAAAATGGTATTATAATTGAGCGTGACTGCGATAGATATGCGATGAAGCGGGAGGTTGCGGCGGTTTCCGCCGGTTTTTCCGTGGAGTATGTCCGATTTTAAACCGGGCGACAGAAATATTTTGAGAAAGTGAAAGTGCGGCTTGCCTTGCTTTCATGGTACTCAGACGCTTTTTGACCGAACCCGGATTAGACTCGTAAGAGTCCAGTCCGGTTTTTCAATGCAGGTCGAGGAAACACCCGGATGGGTTGTCGAAAATAGAAGCGTCGCCCGCCAACTATTTTAAGGAGGCGTTGTTCATGGCAGTCAAAGAAAAAATCAGGATCAGACTCAAGGGGTACGATCACAAGCTGGTGGATGCATCCGCCGAGAAGATCGTTGAGACAGCGAAGCGCACGGGCGCCAGAGTTTCCGGGCCGGTGCCGCTGCCGACAGAGAAGCAGATCATCACCATTCTGCGTGCCGTCCACAAATATAAGGACAGCCGCGAGCAGTTTGAGATGCGCACCCACAAGAGATTGATTGATATCCTGAGACCGTCCAATAAGACGGTGGAGGCTCTGATGAGCCTGGAGCTCCCTGCTGGCGTTGAGATCGAGATCAAGGCCTAACGGCTGTGAGAAAGGTTCCAACCAACCAGGCGGAAGCGGTCAAGTTGGCAAACGCCAACCAATAACCTGCTAGGAGGAAAGGTAACATGCAAAAAGGAATCATCGGCAAGAAAATCGGCATGACGCAGATTTTCGATGAGAACGGGAAAGTCGTTCCCGTAACAGTCGTGGAAGCCGGCCCCTGTGTGGTTTCCCAGAAAAAGACTGTTGAAAACGACGGCTACGCGGCTGTGCAGATCGGCTTCGGCGATCTGAAGGCCCATAAGGTAAAGAAGCCTATGGCCGGACACTTCGCGAAAGCCAACGTAGCCCCCAAGAGAACTCTCAGAGAGTTCCGGTTCGACGACATCGACGCTTACAACGTAGGCGACCTGGTAAAGGCGGACGTATTCGCCGCCGGAGACAAGGTAGACGTCACCGGCACCAGCAAGGGTAAAGGCTACGCCGGCGTGATCAAGCGCTGGAACTTCCAGAGACTGAAGGAATCTCACGGTTCCGGACCGGTTGCCCGCCACGGCGGTTCTATCGGCTCCTGCTCCGATCCTTCCAGAGTGTACCCCGGCAAGAAGATGGCCGGCCATCTGGGAAGCGAGAGAGTCACCGTTCAGAATCTGCAGGTTGTCAAGGTGGACGCCGAGAACAACCTTATCGCTATCAAGGGCGCGATTCCGGGTCCTAACGGCGGTACCGTAGTGATCCATGACACCGTTAAGGCCTAAGGGAAGGAGGAATTGGAATGCCTAATGTAGCAGTATTTGACGTAACCGGCAAGGAGGTCGGCAAGATCGACCTTTCCGACGCCGTTTTTGGGATTGAGCCCAACGCTGTCGTGATGCATGAAGTGGTTGTGAATTACCTGGCCAACCAGCGCCAGGGCACCCAGTCCGCGCTCACCAGAAGCGAGGTTTCCGGCGGCGGCAAAAAGCCCTGGAGACAAAAAGGCACCGGCCATGCGAGACAGGGTTCCACCCGTGCTCCCCAGTGGACTCATGGCGGTATCGTATTTGCTCCCAAGCCGAGAAGCTACCGTTATACCGTAAACAAGAAGGTCAGAAGATTGGCTCTGAAGTCTGCTCTGTCCTCTAAGGTGCAGGAAGAAAGCCTGGTGGTTTTGGATTCCATGACCATGGACGCTTACAAGACCAAGACCGTGGCCGCCATGCTCAACGCTCTGGGCGCTGAGAAAAAGGCCCTGATCGTGCTTCCCTCCGTGGACCAGAAGCTGATTAAATCCGCCAACAATATCCCCGGCGTGAAAACCGCCCAGGTAAACACCATCAATGTGTACGATATCCTGAACGCTGACAAGCTCATCGTTCTCAAGGACGCCGTCGCAAAGATTGAGGAGGTGTACGCGTAATGGCAGCACAGGATATCATCATTCGTCCGGTCATTACCGAAAAAAGCATGTCCGGCATGGCTTCCAAGAAATATACCTTTGAGGTCTGCAAGGACGCCAACAAGATTGAAATTGCCAAGGCAGTGGAAGAGCTCTTCGGCGTGAAGGTTTCCAAGGTGAACACCCTGCACGTGAGAGGCCATATGCGCCGCCAGGGCAGATACGAGGGCTATACTCCTTCCTGGAAGAAGGCCGTCGTCACCCTGAAAGAGGACAGCAAGCCCATCGAGTTCTTCGAAGGCATGATGTAAGGGGAAATCCCCCGCAGGCGCTTTCTCCCTTGACGCCGCCGCTTCGGCCGGCGGAAAAAGGTCAAAAGGGGACCCAAGGGTTCCCCGGATCGGAAAAGCGCATCTGAAGTTTGACGGAATCCCGTCAAAGGCAACGTATGGGGATCAGGCAAATCCCCGCAAAGCCATCATGAGGAGTGTGAAACCGTAATGCCTATCATCAATTATAAGCCGACTACGCCCTCCCGGCGCAATATGTCGGTTACGGATTACTCCGGCCTTTCCAAGGTAGCCCCGGAAAAAAGCCTGCTGGCTCCCTTGAACAAGAAGTCCGGACGTAACAGCTACGGCAGAATCACCGTCCGCCACAGAGGCGGCGGAAACCGTAGAAAATACCGCATCATCGATTTCAAGCGTCAGAAGTTTGACGTACCGGGAACGGTCAAGACCCTGGAATACGATCCTAACCGTTCCGCTTTCATCGCCCTGATCGAGTATCAGGACGGCGAGAAAAGATATATCATCGCCCCCAACGGCCTGAAGGTCGGCGACACGGTAGTCGCCAGCCCCTCTGCGGATATCAAGCCCGGCAACGCTCTGCCGCTGGCCAATATCCCCACCGGTACCTTCATTCACAACGTTGAGCTGTATCCCGGCAAGGGCGCCCAGTTGGCCCGGGCCGCCGGCAACATGGCTCAGCTGATGGCCAAGGAAAACAACATGGCTCTTCTGAGACTGCCTTCCGGCGAGCTGAGAAACGTTCCCGTAAACTGCATGGCCACCATCGGCCAGGTAGGCAACGTGGACCACGAGAACGTGAAAATCGGCAAGGCCGGCAGAAAGCGCAACATGGGCTGGAGACCTACCGTCCGCGGTTCTGTTATGAACCCCAACGACCACCCCCACGGCGGTGGTGAAGGTAAATCCCCTGTTGGACGTCCGGGACCGGTTACCCCCTGGGGCAAGCCCGCTCTTGGATATAAGACCAGAGCGCACCATAACCGCTCCGATAAGTTTATCGTGAGACGCAGAAATGGTAAATAAGGCGTACGGAAAGGAGCTTAAATAATGGGCAGAAGCGTTAAGAAGGGTCCTTTTGTACAGCCTGTGCTGCTCAAAAGGGTTCAGGAAATGAATAAGACAGGCGAAAAGAAAATCGTGAAGACCTGGAGCAGAAGCTCTACCATCTTCCCGGATTTCGTCGGTCACACCTTTGCGGTCCACGACGGCCGCAAGCACGTCCCGGTGTATGTTACTGAAGATATGGTCGGCCACAAGCTGGGCGAGTTCGCCCCCACCAGGACCTTCAGAGGCCACGCCGGCGCGAAAACAACGAAATAACGGCCGAAAGGAGTGTATCGCATGGAAGCAAGGGCTTATTTGAAATACGCCCGTATTTCTCCCAGAAAAGTATCGGTTGTGCTGGATCTGATCCGCAACAAGCCGGTTGATTATGCAATGGCTGTCCTGAAGCATACCCCGAAGGCCGCCTGTGAGGACCTCGAGAAGTTGCTCAAGTCGGCAATCGCCAATGCTGAGAACAACCACAATATGGACGTTTCCCGGTTATACGTGGCCGAGTGCCATGTGTCCCAGGGCCCGATCCTCAAGCGCATTCGTCCCAGAGCGCAGGGTCGCGCATTCCGCATCGACAAGAAGACCTCGCACGTCACCCTCGTGCTCAAGGAACAAGAATAACGCAGTAGAGGAGGTAAACTGATAGTATGGGCCAGAAAGTAAATCCCCACGGTCTCCGTGTGGGCGTAATCAAAGATTGGGACTCCCGCTGGTTTGCCAAGGATAAGGATTTCGGCGATACCCTCGTCGAGGACTATAACCTGCGCAAGCACCTGAAGAAAAAGCTCTACGGAGCCGGAGTGCCGAAGATCGAAATTGAACGCGACGCTTCCAAAGTCCGTATCCATATCCACTGCGCGAAGCCTGGTATGGTCATCGGCAAGGGCGGCGCTGAAATCGAAAAGCTGCGTTTGGAGTGCGAAAAAATTCTGAACAAGCCGGTCGCCATCAATATCGTGGAGGTCAAATCTCCCGATTTGAACGCCCAGCTGGTTGCTGAAAATATCGCCCAGCAGCTGGAAAAGAGAATTTCCTTCCGCCGCGCCATGAAGCAGGCCATCGGCCGCGCTATGAGATTCGGCGCCAAGGGAATCAAGACACAAGTCGGCGGACGTTTGGGCGGCGCTGAAATCGCCAGAACCGAACAGTACCACGAGGGTACTATTCCGCTGCAGACCATCAGAGCGGACATCGATTACGGCTTTGCCGAGGCTGCCACCACCTACGGCCGCATCGGCGTAAAGGTTTGGCTGTACCGGGGCGAAGTGCTCCAGAACGCCGGCCGTCCCCGTGCCCGCAGGGAAGGAGGCAATAAGTAATGCTGTTGCCCAAGCGTGTAAAATACCGCAGAGTCCACAGAGGCCGTTTGACCGGTAAGGCGATGCGGGGTAACAAAGTAACTTACGGCCAGTTTGGCCTGCAGGCCCTGGAGCCGGCGTGGATCACCTCGAACCAGATCGAGGCCGCCCGTGTGGCCATGACCCGTTATACCAAGCGTTTCGGACAGGTTTGGATCAAGATTTTTCCCGACAAGCCCATCACCGAAAAGCCCGCTGAAACCCGAATGGGTTCCGGTAAAGGCTCTCCCGAGTACTGGGTGGCCGTGGTTAAGCCCGGCAGAGTGATGTTCGAGATCGGCGGAATCGCTGAGGAAACCGCCCGGGAGGCTATGAGACTGGCTGCCAACAAGCTGCCGATTAAATGCAAGTTCGTGAAAAAGGAAGAAACGGAGGTTGAGCAGTAATGAAGGCCTCAGAGATTAGAGAATTAAGCGCCGCAGAACTGGAAAGCAAGCTCAAAGACCTGAAAGCTGAACTTTTCAACCTGCGTTTCCAGCTTGCCATTAATCAGCTCGACAACCCGATGCGCATCAGTGCTGTTAAGAAGGACATCGCAAGAGTGAAAACCGTTCTTCGCCAGATGGAACTGAACGACAGCGCTAAGGCGTAAGGGAAGGGAGGATTAAGCCGTGAGCGAAAGAAATATGAGAAAAACCAATGTTGGCAAGGTGGTCAGCAACAAAATGGATAAGACCATCGTTGTCGCCATTGAGGACAGCGTAAAGCATCCCCTTTACAAAAAGATCATCAAGCGTACGGTGAAGCTGAAGGCGCATGACGAAAACAACGAGTGCAACATCGGCGACCGCGTGCGCGTGATGGAGACCCGTCCCCTTTCCAAGGATAAGAGATGGCGTCTCGTAGAGATCATTGAAAAAGCGAAATAATCCGCTCAGGAGTGTTTTGCTGGCTGAAGGGGTAAGGCCCCCAGCCAATAAACTTGAATAGGAGGAACGCACTGTGATACAGCAGCAGACTTACCTCAAAGTTGCCGATAACACCGGCGCGAAGGAGCTTATGTGCATTCGCGTTCTGGGCGGCACTCGCAGAAGGTATGCAAATATCGGCGACGTGGTGGTAGCTTCCGTGAAAAAAGCAGCACCCGGCGGCGTGGTAAAAAAAGGCGACGTGGTCAAGGCGGTCATCGTCCGCTCCGCAAAAGGCGTTCGCCGTGATGACGGCACCTACATCCGCTTCGATGAGAACGCGGCCGTCATTATCCGTGACGACAAGAACCCTCGCGGCACCCGTATTTTCGGGCCGGTGGCGAGAGAACTGCGCGATAAGGATTACCTCAAAATTTTGAGCCTTGCGCCCGAAGTGCTTTAATGGAGGTGCTCACTGATGATTAATAAGGTTCATGTAAAAACGGGTGACACCGTAGTCGTGTTAAGCGGCAAGGAGCGCGGCAAAAAAGGCAAGGTAATGGCTGTCAGCCCCAAAGAGGGCAAGGTCATCGTGGAAAAGATCAACATGGTATCCAAGCACATGAAGCCCCGCAGAATGGGTGAAACCGGCGGCATTGTAAAGGCCGAGGGCGCCATGTACGCTTCCAAGGTCCAGATCGTTTGCCCCCGCTGCGGCAAGCCCACCCGTGTCGCCCATAAGATCTATGAGGACGGCACTAAGGAACGCATTTGCAAAAAATGCGGCGAGTCGCTGTAAGGAGGATAAAAGATGGCTAGACTTAAGGATTACTACAAGCAGGACGTAGCTCCCGCTTTGATGAAAAAGTTTTCTTATAAGAGCGTCATGCAGATCCCGAAGCTGGATAAGATCGTAATCAACGTCGGCGCCGGTGAGGCCAAGGACAACGCCAAGGTGATCGACGCCATCACTACCGATCTTGCCGCTATCACCGGCCAGAAGCCGGTGGTCTGCAAGGCCAGAAAGTCCGTTGCGAACTTTAAGCTCCGTGAGGGAATGAATATCGGCGTGAAGGTTACCCTGAGAGGCGATCGGATGTACGAGTTCCTTGACAGACTGTTCAACGTGGCTCTGCCCCGTGTAAGAGACTTCAGAGGCATCAACCCCAACTCTTTCGATGGCCGTGGCAACTACAACATGGGCATTAAGGAGCAGCTGATCTTCCCTGAGATCGATTACGATAAAATCGATAAGGTTCGCGGAATGGACATTTGTTTCGTAACCACCGCAAACAACGACGAAGAGGCCCGCGAGCTGCTTTCCTTGATGGGCGCTCCGTTTGCGAAATAAGGAGGGATTGTTGTGGCCAAAACATCTATGAAAATCAAGCAGCAAAGACCGGCGAAGTATTCTTCCCGCGAATACAACAGATGCAAAATCTGTGGCAGGCCGCATGCCTACCTTCGCAAATTCGGAATTTGCCGTATCTGCTTCAGGGAGCTTGCCTATAAGGGCGAGATTCCGGGCGTGAAAAAAGCCAGCTGGTAAGCAAGAGCAAAGGAGGTAAACGGCAGTGCAAATTACTGATTCTATCGCAGATTTGCTGACGAGAATCCGCAACGCGAGTTCCGCCAAGCATGAAACTGTTGATATCCCGGCTTCCAACATGAAGAAAGCGATTATGCAGATTCTGGTGGACGAGGGCTATGTAAAGAGCTTTACCGTCATCGAGGATGGCAAGCAGGGCATGATCCGGGCAACCTTGAAATACGGCGAGGGAAAGACCCCGGTCATCACCGGCCTTCGCAGGGTTTCCAAGCCCGGCCTGAGAATTTACAGCAGCGTAGAGGATATGCCTAAGGTATTAAAGGGCCTGGGCATCGCGATCGTTTCCACTTCCAAGGGCGTTATGACCGACCGTCAGGCCCGTAAGGAGAATGTAGGCGGCGAAATCCTTGCATTTATTTGGTAAGGAGGTGTTGATATGTCTCGAATTGGAAGAAAACCTATAAATATTCCCGCCGGCGTTGACGTAAAGGTGAGCGACGGTGTTGTAACGGTCAAAGGCCCCAAGGCTACTTTGACCCAAAAGGTTCATCCCAACATGACCGTTAAGGTCGAGGGCAGCGAGGTTCTGGTCACCCGTCCTAATGACGAGAAGGAGAACCGCAGCCTGCACGGCTTGACCCGCACCCTGATCCACAATATGATCGTGGGCGTTACCGAGGGCTACAAGAAGGAGCTGGAGGTTAACGGCGTAGGCTACCGTGTGCAGAAGCAAGGCAAAAACCTTGTGATGAACCTGGGGTACTCTCATCAGGTAACCATGTCTGAAACAGACGATATTACCATTGAGGTACCGGGCCCGAACAAGATCATCATTCATGGCGCCGACAAGCAGAAGGTCGGACAGTTCGCCGCGGAGGTCCGCGAGAAGCGTCCGCCGGAGCCTTATAAGGGCAAGGGCATCAAGTATGTTGACGAGGTCATCCGCCGCAAGGAAGGTAAGGCCGGTAAGGGCGGCAAGAAGTAATTAAAGGAGTGAATCAACGATGGTGAATAAGGCTGATACCAATAAAGCTAGATTACACCGCCATAAAAGAGTGCGCGGTAAGATCAGCGGCACCGCGGCGCGTCCGCGCCTGAACGTTTTCCGCTCCACCAATCACATCTACGCCCAGTTGATCGACGACGTTAAGGGTGTAACCCTGGCGGCGGCCTCAACGCTGGACAAGGAATTTGATGGAAACGGCGGAAACAAGGAAGCCGCGAAGAAGGTTGGCGAGCTCATTGCCAAACGTGCCGCTGAAAAGGGCATTTCCGAGGTCGTATTCGACCGCGGCGGCTATATTTTCCACGGCCGCGTCAAAGAGCTGGCCGAAGGCGCCCGTGAGGGTGGCCTCAAGTTCTAAGAGAAGGAGGAATACTTTTGGCTAGATTTGACGCAAAAGCGACTGAGAGCGAATACAAAGAGCGCGTAGTCGCGATCAACCGTGTATCTAAGACTGTAAAGGGCGGCCGTATCTTTAAGTTTGCCGCTTTGGTTGTGGTTGGCGACGAAAAGGGCACCGTGGGCTTCGGCATCGGCAAGGCCGGCGAGGTTCCGGACGCTATCCGCAAGGGAATCGAGGACGCCAAGAAGAACCTGGTGAAGATTTCTCTGAGAGGAACCACCATTCCTCATGAGGTCATCGGCATCTACGACGCCGGCAAGGTTCTCATGAAGCCCGCCGCTCCCGGTACCGGCGTGATCGCCGGCGGCCCGGTGCGTGCTGTGGTCGAGGCGGCTGGTATCAAGGATATCAGAACCAAGGCTCTGCGTTCCAACAATCCCTGCAACGTGGTGCGGGCCACTTTGGAAGGCCTGAAGAGCCTGCGTACCGCAGAGGAAGTCGCGGTGATCCGCGGCAAGTCCGTAAAAGAAATCTTATAAGTAAGGGGGTAGCAATATGGCACAGCTAAAGGTAAAGCTGGTCAAGAGTCTGATCGGCAGCAAAAAGGACCAGATTGCAACCGCCCAGGCTTTGGGTCTGCGTAAGATCGGCGACGAGACCGTTCAGCCGGATAACCCGCAGACAAAGGGCAAGGTGGCAAAGATCATCCACCTCATCGAGGTAACAGAAGCGTAAGCAAGGAGGTGCGAATCCAATGAAACTGCATGAACTTTCACCGGCGGAAGGCTCCACCAAAGAGAGCAAGCGCATCGGTAGAGGGCATGGCTCAGGCCAGGGCAAAACTGCCGGCAAGGGCCACAAGGGCCAAAAGGCCAGAGCGGGCAGAGGGATGCGTCCCGGCTTCGAGGGCGGCCAGATGCCTCTGCAGAGGCGTATTCCGAAGAGAGGCTTCAACAACATCTTCGCCAAGGAGATCGTTGCCATCAACGTTGGCTCTCTGAATGTATTTGAAGACGGCGCAGTGGTTGATAATGAAGCCATTATCAAGGCTGGCATCGCGAAAAAGGCCTGCGACGGCATTAAAATTCTCGGCAACGGCCAACTGACCAAGAACCTGACGGTTAAGGTCAGCGCTTATTCTGAAGCTGCAAAGCAGAAGATCGAGGCGGCCGGCGGGAAGGCTGAGGTGATCTGAGTTGTTCAAAACAATGCAGAACGCCTGGAAAATCCCGGACTTAAGAAAAAAGATCCTGTTCACCCTGTTGGTGATCATTGTTTTCCGAATCGGCGCCAATATGCCGGCCCCCTTCCTGAACATGGAAGCGCTGGCCGGCCTGATGGGCTTTGTGACCGACAGCTCCAGCGCCAACGCGTTTGCGTATTTGAACACCTTATCCGGCGGCGCTTTCGCCCAGGCGACCCTGTTCGCCATGTCGGTAACTCCCTACATCAACAGCTCCATTATTATGCAGCTGCTGACCGTGGCGATTCCTCCGTTAGAGAGAATGGCCAAGGAAGGGGAAGAGGGCCGGAAAAAGATCGGCGCCATTACCCGCTATGTCGCGGTTGTCCTTGGTCTGGTACAGGGCTTGGCCTACTATCTGTACCTGCGGGGCAGCAGCTATGAGGGAACGCCGATCGTCACCTATACTGAGGGCGCCGCGGGCGTATTTACCGCAATCGTCATCGTGCTGGTGTTCACCGCCGGTACCGCTATGATGATGTGGCTGGGCGAGCAGATCAACCAGAAGGGCATTGGCAATGGTATTTCCATTCTGCTGTTCGCAGGTATCGTGGCGAGACTGCCCGATACAGTCAACATTCTGGTGAAGGCTCTAGGCGCGGCTTGGGAATCTCCCGATTCTTTCGGCCAGTATTATTTCTTCGTACCGCTGTTCGTCATCATCTTCCTGGCCATTATCTGGGTCATCGTATTCATGAACGACGCGGAGAGAAGGATCCCGGTGCAGTACGCGAAACGGGTTGTCGGCAGAAAGATGTACGGCGGCCAGTCCACCCATCTTCCCATTAAGGTCAATATGTCCGGCGTTATGCCGATCATCTTCGCAAGCTCTATTTTAACCATTCCATCCACCATCCAGCTGTTTGTAACTCCGACAGGCTTCTGGAAAACCGTGTTGGACGCTCTTTCCACCACCGGCTGGGTGTACGCGTTAATTTACTTCCTGCTGATTTTGATGTTCGCTTATTTCTATGTGGCGATTCAGTATAATCCCATTGAAATGGCCAATAATCTTCGTCAGAACAACGGCACGATTCCCGGAATTCGTCCCGGAAAGCCTACTTCTGATTATATTCAGAAAATTCTGTCAAAGATTACATTGATCGGCGCTTTGTTCCTGGCGGTCATCGCCTTGCTGCCCATTGCGTTCAGCGCTTTCACCGGAATGCACAACCTGATGATGGGCGGAACCTCCGTCATCATTTTGGTAGGCGTAGCGCTGGATACCATGAAGCAGATGGAATCTCAGATGATGATGCGTCATTACAAAGGATTCCTGGATTAATGCGGTTTAGGAAGGAGTCGTTATTATGAAAATCATTCTGCTGGGAGCCCCCGGCGCTGGGAAAGGCACCCAGGCGGAGGCAATCTGCAAGCATCTTTCCATTCCACAAATTTCCACGGGTAATATTATCCGTGCCGCGCTGAAGAACGGCACTGAGATGGGCAAAAAGGCCCAAGCTTATATGGACGCGGGAAAGCTGGTTCCCGATGAGGTCGTCATCGGCATCATCGAGGAGCGTTTACAGGAGGACGACTGCAAAAACGGTTACGTCCTGGACGGCTTCCCCCGCACCATTCCCCAGGCCGAGGCTCTGGACAAAATGGTGAAGATCGACAAGGTCATTGACCTGGAAGTCTCCGACGAGGCGATCATCGCCAGAATGTCCGGACGCCGTGTCTGCGAAAAATGCGGCGCCACCTACCATCTGCTTTACAAAAAGCCGAAGGCCGAGGGCGTGTGCGACATTTGCGGCGGCACCCTCATTCAGCGCAAGGATGACCATCCGGACACCGTGAAGGCGCGTCTGGAAGTTTATCATAAAGAGACAGAGCCCCTGATCGCCCATTACAAAAAGCAAGGCGTCGTGAAAAGAGTAGATGGCCAGGAGGAAGTCGCCGACACCACCCGCTTAACGCTGGCAGCGTTAGAGGCTTAATCCATGGTTGTACTCAAAACGAGCCGCGAACTCAAGGCGATGAGAGAAGCCGGACGGATCTCCGCCAACGCGTTAAAGCTGGCGGGCGAGGCGGTGGAACCGGGCATTACCACCTGGGAAATCGACGAGATCGTCCGCAAGTATATCGAGGGACAGGGGGCGGTCCCCTCGTTTCTCGGCTACGGCGGTTTTCCGGCCAGCGCGTGTATTTCTGTCAACAATGTGGTCATCCACGGCATACCGAGCAAGAAGTGCGTTGTGAAAAAAGGCGATATTGTCAGCATCGACATCGGCGCCCACTTTAACGGCTTCCACGGAGACAACGCCTGGACGTTCCCCTGCGGGGACATCAGCGAGGAAGCCAGGGCCCTTTTGGATGCCACCAGGGAAAGCCTTTTTGAGGGAATCAAAATGGCGAAGGCGGGCAACCGCATCGGCGATATCGGCAGCGCGGTTCAAAGGTATGTAGAAGCGCGCAACTACTCTGTGGTACGAGATTTTGTCGGCCATGGCGTAGGTGCGAAGCTGCATGAAGATCCAAGCGTACCAAATTTCGGTACACCCGGTAGGGGTGTACGCCTGTTACCCGGAATGACCATTGCCATAGAGCCTATGGTGAATGCCGGCACTTATGAAGTCGAAATCCTTTCGGACGAATGGACAACGGTAACAGCGGACGGCAAGCTGTCCGCTCACTTTGAGCACAGCGTGGCAATCACCCCCGATGGTCCTCAGATTCTGACTCTTCCCGACGATTGATGAAAAGGGAGGCGCCAATGGAACTGAAACGAGGATTGCTTGTCAGGTCCAAAGCGGGACATGACAAACACGGTTTTTTTGTGGTGCTGTCGGCGGATCAGGAGTTTGCCGTGATCTGCGACGGAAAGCACAGGCCGCTCCAGCGACCGAAAAAGAAAAACTGCAGGCATCTGGCTGTAACCAATACGGTTCTGCCGGAGGAGGCAATGAAAACCAATCGTGAGATTCGCCGAGGGATCCGGTGCTATTTGGAAAAGGATCCCCAGTCTTAACCATGAGGAGGTTATGGTTTTGTCGAAACAGGATGTTATCGAAATCGAAGGTACTGTGAAGGAAGCACTGCCAAACGCAATGTTTCAGGTCGAACTTCCCAACGGCCATATGATCCTGGCCCATATTTCCGGGAAATTACGGATGAACTTCATCCGGATTCTGCCCGGGGATAAAGTCACTTTGGAGATGTCTCCCTATGACTTGACCAGAGGCCGCATCACATGGCGTTCTAAATAAGGAGGCGTAACGAAATGAAAGTCAGACCTTCTGTCAAGAAAATCTGCGAAAAGTGCAAGGTCATCAAGCGCAAGGGAAAAGTTATGGTGATCTGCGACAATCCGAAGCATAAGCAGCGCCAGGGCTAAAATTCATCGAGAAGCCCGTGATACCGCAAAAGCGGCCGAAGACCCGGCTCCATGCCGAGCGGCGTAAAGGTTGTTGGCCAGACAGATTTGGCTGACAGACGGTATTTTCGGAGATCGGCAATGAAAAGCCAACAGGCGCGACCAAATTTATCAGGAGGTGCAAGGCATGGCACGTATAGCAGGTGTAGACTTGCCAAGAGATAAAAGAATCGAAATCGGCCTTTCCTATATCTACGGGATCGGACGCAAGACCGCCACTGAGATTTTGAAGGCGACCGGCGTAAACCCCGACACCCGGGTAAGAGATTTAACCGAGGACGATGTTTCCAAGCTGAGAGAGTATATCGACCATAACTGCCGCGTGGAGGGCGACCTTCGCCGGGATGTGGCGTTCGATATTAAGAGACTTATTGAAATCGGCTGCTATCGCGGCGTCCGTCACCGTAAGGGCCTGCCCGTAAGAGGCCAGCGCTCCAAGACCAACGCCAGAACCCGCAAGGGACCCAAGAAGACGATAGCTAACAAGAAGAAATAAGGAGGGGTTTTGATGGCAGCTCAGAAGGGCGGCAAGAAAACCGCCGTACGCAGACGCCGTGAGCGCAAAAATATTGACCGCGGTGCCGCGCATATTCAGTCCACCTTTAACAACACGATCGTGACCATCACCGACACCCAGGGCAACGCTGTTTCTTGGGCGAGCGCCGGTGAGTTGGGTTTCAGAGGCTCCAGAAAGAGTACTCCTTTCGCGGCGCAGACCGCCGCGGAAACCGCAGCTAAGGTTGCTATGGAACACGGCATGAAGTCCGTCGAGGTCTTTGTAAAGGGACCCGGCTCAGGCCGTGAGGCCGCGATCCGCGCGTTGCAGGCCGCAGGGCTCGAGGTCAGCATGATCAAAGACGTGACCCCGATTCCTCACAATGGATGCCGTCCTCCCAAGAGAAGACGTGTCTAATCGAAAGGAGAGAATAAGTTATGGCTAAAAATATGCAGCCGATTGCAAAGCGCTGCCATGCCCTGGGAATTTCTCCTACGGTCATGGGATATAGCAAGAAGACTACCAACCGCAATCCCGGCGGCCAGATGAGAAAGAAAAAGGGCGAATATGCCCTCCAGCTGGCTGAAAAGCAGAAGGTAAAGTTCGTTTACGGCATTCTGGAGCGCCAGTTCCGTTCTTACTATGAGAAGGCCACCCGTATGCCTGGTAAGGCCGGTGAAAACCTGCTGATCCTGGTGGAGCGCCGCCTGGACAACGTGGTATACCGTTTAGGCTTTGCCAGCACCCGCCGCGACGCCAGACAGCTGGTGAACCATGGCCATTTTACCGTCAACGGCAAGAGAGTCAACATTCCTTCCTATTTGGTAAAGCCCGGCGATGTGATCGAAGTGGCGGAAACCAGCCGTTCCTCCGTCAAGTTCAGCAAGCTGACCGGCGAAGATGCTCCGATGGTAACCGTGCCTCGTTGGCTGGAGCGTGAAAAGAGTTCTTTGAAGGGCGTTGTCGCTGCAATGCCTGCTCGTGAGGATATCGATCTCCCTGTCGAAGAGCACTTGATCGTCGAGTTGTACTCCAAATAATGCCCATGCGGTTGATTTCAATACGCGTTGGCATCACTTACCAATACAACTGTGTGCCTAAGGTCAAGGAGGGTCGCTAATGATCGAGATAGAAAAGCCTAGAATTGATACCGAAGTATTATCTGCCGACGGAACTTACGGCAAGTTTGTGGTGGAGCCGCTGGAGCGCGGCTTCGGCACAACGCTGGGGAACAGCTTGAGAAGGGTATTGCTCTCCTCACTGCCGGGTGTTGCCGTAACCTCCATCAAGATTGACGGAGTTCTCCATGAGTTTTCCACGATACCAGGCGTGAAAGAGGATGTGACTGAGATCGTCCTCAACATGAAGGGCTTAACGGCAAAGCTGCACTGCGACGGTGCCAAAACCGTGGAAATCAGTGCGGAGGGTCCTTGCGAGGTTACCGCGGATTCCATCAAATGCGACAGCGAGGTTGAGATTCTCAACCCCGAAATGCACATTGCAACCCTCGGTGACGGGGCCAGGCTCTATATGGAAATTACCCTGGATAAAGGCAGAGGCTATATTTCCGCTGAAAGAAATAAAGCCAATATGCAGAACAATGTGATCGGCATTCTGCCTATCGATTCTATTTATACACCTGTGTTGAAGGTCAATTTCGGTGTGGAAAACACCCGTGTGGGTCAGATCACCGACTATGACAAGCTGACGCTGGAGGTTTGGACCAACGGGGTCATCAACGCGCAGGAGGCGGTTTCCCTAGCCGCTAAGGTCCTGACCGAGCACCTGAACCTGTTTGTAGACCTTTCTGATAAGGGCTATAACACGGAGATCATGGTGGAAAAGGACGACAAGGGCAAGGAAAAGGTTCTGGAAATGACGATTGAAGAGCTGGATCTTTCCGTCCGCTCCTTCAACTGCCTGAAGCGCGCCGGCATTAACACAGTGGAGGACCTGATCAATAAGTCTGAGGACGATATGATGAAGGTTCGCAACCTGGGACGCAAGTCCCTGGAGGAGGTTGTGTATAAGCTCAACTCCCTCGGATTCAGTCTTCGCAAGGACGACGAATAAGCCGTCCGGATAAACCAAGGTAAAGGAGTGAATTTTCGATGCCCGGAACAAGAAAGCTCGGAAGAGACACTGCTCATAGAACCGCTATGCTGAGGGCGATGGTAACCTTTCTGCTGGAAAACGGTAAAATCGAAACCACAGTCACTCGCGCCAAGGAAGTACGTTCCTTGACCGAGAAAATGATCACCATCGCAAAGGTAAACGATCTGCATCATAAGAGAATGGCTATGGCCTTCATCACCAAGGAGGGCGTAACCAAGAAGCTGTTTGATGAGATCGCCCCGAAATACGCGGAGAAAAACGGCGGTTACACCAGAATCACTAAGCTGGGACCCCGCCGCGGCGACGCCGCAGAAATGGCGATCATCGAGCTGCTGTAATTTGCGGCCGCTGCTGTGATAAAGCTTTGATAGAAGCTTCGATAAAAAGAAGGCCTGGGATTTTTCCCAAGGCCTTCTTTGCATATTGCTTTTGTATTTGCTTTCAATCACTTCAGGCTGCCGCTCCAGCTTGCGCTCGGCTGTTTTTGTTTTTAAGTCCCGATTTAAATTATTTAGGCTGCTTTTGGCCATTTTTGATTGTTTATCAGGAACTGGGGCTGCTTTAACATAGAGGCTTCGGGGCTGTTCCAGGCCTCTTTTTGCTTTAACAGCTTTCCTATATGTGGGAAAGCGGAATGAAAAAACCGTCAAAAATGGAAAAGCAGTCCGTGCCGTCGTGTCGGCATTGCCTATGACATGATTCAGGCGGCTAACCGGCAGCCATTGGCGGCAGCACCGCTTTCCGATTGCTTTTCCCGGTTTCCCATTCTTAATGATGCGGAAGGGGATTGAGCGGATTACCGTTTGAATCATTGCGGAGGGAGGTGGAAAATTTACTTCCTTTACGTTATAGATTTTGCTGAACCATCCCTAGAAATTCGTCCCAGCGCCCCTCTTGGCGGATGATCAGGGGACAATCTTTTCCGTTAAAATCATAATGCTGTTTAACGTCATCAATAGTGAGATCATATTCTTTCAGGAGAAACGCTGTCAGCTTGGCGGCGTTTTCCATGGTTTGATCGAAATTTCCGTCAGCATTGACGCAAAGCTCGATGCCGATACTTGAATGGTTTCCCTCCCGGTCGCCGGAATGCCAGGCCTCCTCGTTGTCGGGCAGATGCTGGTAGATTTGGTGATCGTCCACCGTGTAGTGCCAGGATACCTCGTCGGAGGTGGTGCTCAGATAGTCGCTGTGGGCCTCCGCGTCGGCTCCCTCGCTGGTGTTGGCGGTTTCGTGAATAGTAATGCTTTCGACCGTCCGCAAAACCCCAGGCCGTCCGGGAGAGTCCTCTGGAATGTAAGCGGTAAACAAAGGGATACCGTCGATGCTGTCAACCGCCTGCCGCAGATTGGCTGGATCCCGCACGCCGGATGCGCCGGAAGCCCTGCCGGACAGAGTGACCGCCAAAATGACAGACAGGGTGATAATAACTGCAAGAAGCCCGCCTGTGACAATCAGCCATTTCCTGTTGTCCGGCTTGCACAAAAACATCCTTACCGGGCTTTTTGACCTTTGATACCGCTGATACCGCATAACAACACCCCAAAAGCTTGATGCTTTAAAAATACCATAAAATTATGTCGAAAAAATGAAAAAGTTGAAAGGAAAACCTGACAACTGTCTTAAAATAATATTGCGGAAAAAGAATTTAATAATTTTGTAATATTTACACAAGAATTAAAAATTTTTTCTCTTAAAAACTTGACAAATCACAAGAATTGGGGTATTATAATAACAAGAAGTGATCCAGACGGACAATCGAGGTCCGCGCGATATATTTGAATCAGCCCCTGCCCGAAAGGGCATACCAGCTTATATATGGTAAGGTCTGTACTTCAGGGAGACGAGATTTTTCTCGTCTCCTTTTTATTTGTGGTAAATCAAATGCACATTGCCCCCGAATTTGCTGAACCTGTTTTGGCTGAAAAAGAACTCCCAGGGCCGTTTTTCCGGCCCTGGGAGTTTAGGTTTGCAGGAAATAAATTTTAAAACTGCAAAAGGGAAAGAATTTCCTTTTTGTATTCCAAAAATTGGCTGGTCAAAGCAAAGTCTCCTCTAGGACGGCTTTCCTTGTGGAGATTCAGCTCCGCCGTGATATGTCCGGGCTTTCCGGAAAGAAGGTAAATCCGGTCAGACAAAAGGATTGCCTCGTCGATATCATGGGTAATAAACAGGGTGGATAGCTCGATCTGCTCCATGACCTCCAGATACCAGCGGTGAATAGAGGCTTTGGTGAGAGCGTCCAGAGCGCTGAAGGGCTCGTCTAACAGAGCGGCTCCCTCGCTGCAAAGATAGGTTCTCAGAAGGGCGGCCCTCTGGCGCATCCCGCCGGAAAGCTGAGCGGGATACTGCTTTTCTGTGCCTGACAGCCCAAATTCAGCGAAATGCTCTAACGCTTTGCGGCGGGCCTCCTTTTTAGGAGCTCCTTTGATGATCAAAGGGAGGGCGATGTTGTCCAAGACCGTGCGGTAGGGCATCAGCAGGTCCTTTTGCAGCATATAGCTGATGTGCCCGGCTTTGCCGGTGATCTCCCGGCCGTCCAGGAATACCTGCCCCCGGTCCGGCAAAGTCAGGCCGGACAGCACGTTGAACAGGGTGGTTTTTCCGCCGCCGCTGACCCCAAGGAGACAGACGATTTCCCGGGGCTCCAGCCGGAGGCTCACGTCCTGAAGAATGGTATTATCACCGAAGCTTTTGGTAATGGAGACTGCTTCCAGCTTACTCATACGCTATCTCCTACTCTGGAAGATAATCGTTGGAAAAGCCGAAGCCCGCGGGAATTTCTTCCTCAATCAGCTGGTTTTCCCACAGCCACTGGTAAAAGGCGTCCCAGCGGGAGGGATCGATATATCCCCACCGGTCTACCTCCGCCTTGTACTGATCCGCCAGCCACTGCTGGCTGGACAGAACGATCTCTGAATCCAGAGTGGGATCCGCCTCGCAAAGAATTTCAGCGGCTTCCTCTGGGTTTTCAATGGCATATTCGTAGCCCTTGGCAACCGCAGCTAAAAAGGCCTTGGCGGTTTCCGGGTTCTGCTCCAGATAATCGTTGTTGGCTACCAGCACCGGGGTGTAATAGTCGAACACAGGATTGATATCCTTGAAATAGAAATAGTTGGTATCCAGTCCCTTGACCTGGGTAGCAATGCCGTCCCAGGCGTAGTAAATCCAAACCGCGTCGATGTTGGTCTGCAAAGCGGAAATCACGTCGGTTACGGTCACACTGGCAAGGTTAACCTTGCTCCAGTCACCGCCGTCGTTTTCCACCACGTTTTGCATGGTGGCCTGTTCCACCGGCAGATCCCAGGTGGCGTAGGTTTTGCCCTCCAGATCCTTAGGAGATTGGATCCCCTTCTCCTTTAGGGAAATAATTCCCGAGGTGTTGTGCTGAATCAAAGCCGCCACAGCGGTGACAGGAAGATCGGATACATAGGCGGGCGCCAGATAATCCTGAAAATCCACGCCGAATTGAGCTTTGCCGGTGGCAACCAGGGCGGTAGCGCCGTCCTCGGGAGGCTGCTGGATATCGATTTGGATACCGGCTTCTTTAAAATATCCCAGCTTGTCCGCCACGTAAATACCGGTATGGTTGGTGTTAGGAGTCCAGTCCAGTACAAAGGTGATGGTCTGAAGCTGCTGGCCGTCCGTGGATGAAGTCTTTTCTGACGCGCCGGCGGCGGATTCCCCTGCGGTTGAAGAACTGTCCGCCCCGGCGGAGCTTTCCCCGCCGGGGGAGGCGGAACAGGCAGCGGCCGAAAGGAGCAAGGCGCCGGATAAAAGCAATGCGAGAACTTTTTTCATGATTGGTTTCCTCCATATTTTTCATAAGGCATACACAGCCGTTGAATCATCGAGACCAGCCACATGAGCAGCAGGCTGATCAGGGAAATTAAAACAATAACGGCAAACATTTTGTCAAAGGCGTAGGACTTCCGCACCCGCGTCATGTAGACGCCCAGACCGCTGTTTCCGCCCAGCCATTCGGCGATCACCGCGCCGACAATAGAGTAGGACACAGAGACCCGGAGGCTGGAAAAGAACCGTCCCAGGGATGAGGGAAGCTTTACCATACGGAAGATCTGTCCCTTTGAGGCGCCCATAGACCTGAGCAGATTGACGGTATCCTGATCCGCAGACCGGAATCCGTCGAGCAGGCCGACCGCCATGGGAAAGAAGCAGACGATGACTACCAGGGCAATTTTGGGAGCCATGTCATAGCCCATCCAAAGCACCAGCAGCGGCGCGATGGCCACGGTGGGGATCGTCTGAGTGATCACTAAAATAGGATACAGGGATTTATATAGGAATCGGTACCGGTCCATAAGGACCGCTGTCACGAAAGCCAGGGCAATTCCAAGACCAAGGCCCAGAAAGCCCTCCGCCAAAGTGGTGCCGGAGTTAGCCATCAGAATGGGGAAGTCCTCCACAAAGGCAGCTCCCACATCCACCGGAGAGGGAAACATGAATTTCGGCACCAGACCAAGGTCAGACACGGCCTGCCACAAGATGAGAAGCAGACAGAGCAAAATAGCCGCAGACAGTTTATTGGTGATGCTTCGTAACTTTCTGGTCAATGGTAAGCACCTCGCCATTTGGCTTATAGCTGATTTTTACATAGGACATCAGCGCGGGACAGCCCGCCTTGACGGCGATATGCTGACATTCCTTCACAATATCCATTAACTCGTCGTAATCTCCCTCAATAGTGGTTTCAAAGGGGCCCACATAGCAGGAATTGCCCGTGCTTTTGATGTAGGCGATGACCTCATCGACAATATGGACAACCTCTTCATCGGAGGCTACGGTGGGAAGAACTTGGATTGCTACGCTCGCGTTCATAAGAACTCCATCTCCTTACTAAAATAAGATCAATGTTAAAAATAAAAAATGCCATCCGCGGGATGCGGACGGCATAATAACAGCAAAGGGAATTTCCTTTTTGCTTTTGATTCCTTACGCCGGCATTACCCGGATCAAGTTAAGGGTTTCAGGCTTCAGCCTGCTCTCAGCCGATTTTCTCAGCACCCCGGTATTCTATTTTCAAAACCAACATAATGATAATGCAAAAGTGATTGATTGTCAACAGACTGCCGACAAAAAATATAGTGTTCCCCGCTGACGGGCAAGCGCTAAAAAAGCCTCAGGCAGGAAGGGGGAGAAGTGAAAAAAGAACACAGCACAGAAAAGTATAACGCAGGCAGATCGATAAAAGCAAGCCAAGGGGACCGCGGCCCATTGTCCCGTCTCAGATACAGACTGTTCCTATAGCAGGGCGTTTATGCCGTGAAAAACTAATACAGCGCTGAATAGGCTTATAGCGCAGGGGACAATATACAATGAGACTTTACTGAGAAGACTTTCCAGCCGCTGAATTGCCTTTGTTCCCTGAAGTCTGCGGTATCCCCAGTAGAGCAGGAGCAGCGGCAGAATATAAATAAAATTATACAACAGGATAAAAGCGAAGACTAACGGAAATATCAACTGATAACCCGCTAGCAGAGCCAAGAATCCAAAATACGGCAGGGCGCTGGTCAACTCCACGAAGCAAAAGGCGGCGCCCATCAAAAACAGCGGCAGAGGCGCAAGCTGTGCGGGAGGCTTTGGAGCGGCTCTTTCCTCTTTGCCGCCGCTGTTTTGGCTTCGGCTGGTTTTGACGATCAGTCTGATCCCAAGACCGAGAAACAACAAGCCGGCCGCTGTTTCCGCACCATAAACATATAGTGGATAAGCTGCTGTTATGGCGGAATAGGCCTGTGATGCCCAGTTGGCTGCGCCGTAATAAATAGCTAAGCCCATAGCTAGATTGGCAAACCCAATACCGGCGATGAAAAACAAAATATGGCGCTTGTTCCTGACCATAGTCTGCAGTAAGATTTGTTCCGCAATGGCAGATGGATTGAGGCTGTCGAAAAAGCTGGCAGTGATCGCAGCGCCTAATAGAAGCAACATAAAGCTTCCCTCCTAATAAAGTAAAAAAATAAGCGCTAAAATTACACCACTAAGACCTACGGTGTAATTTTAACGCTTTGCCTGTCCGGTGACAGCTGGATTACAATTATTTTATTGAATTATAATATAGGAAAAGAGGTTTGTCAAGAGTTGCCGCGATGTAGGCCAATTGCGGTTAGTTTCTATGATGGAATAGAAATTTTTCCGAGGGGACTCTTGCATTTTATTCTCGAATGTGGTATTATATTACGGCAGTCAAAAATGCGCTTGTAGCTCAGCTGGATAGAGTGACTGGCTACGAACCAGTAGGTCGGGGGTTCGAGTCCCTCCAAGCGCGCCACACCTGCGGTGAGCAATTCGCGCACCGCAGGTTTTTATTTTTGACTTTTGTGCTCGCGCTTAAGGCGGGTATCTTTTTCGTCAATGTATCCACCAGACTGAGCCGGAACGCATACCGCGTTCCGGGCTCGAATTTTTTTGTCTTTCGATCACGTTTAACGCAAATATATCTATTTTGCAACAGCCAGACAAGCAGGGGTGACGAAATAGATGTCACCCCGATTTTTTTCAGTATTCATGCGGGTTTCCGGGCTTTTTAGGGCCGATTTTTCAAAATCGCCCCACCGTGGATGTCCAACCCCCAAAAGAGCAAAAAAGGCAAAAAACCGCTTCCTTATTTTTATTAGGGAAGCGGTTTTTTCATTTTTTAGACACCGGCAGAGAAATGATTTTCGATTGTCCGTCCGGGCTGTCCTGGAATTTGACAGGAGAAGGAGGCGCTGGGGGTCGACCTGCAGCCGGGACGGAAGAAACGATTAAGGAGCCATCTTTTTCTTCAATGGAAACAGACATTTTCCCTTTTTTCCAATTTAAGTGATGGAGAAGTTCAGCGGGGAGAACAATTCTTCCTAACCCGTCAATCGCGCGAAAATACCGCGCGGCCATTACCTCCTGAAGATTAGATTTTCAATTCCCGCCTGGATTGTTCCAGCGGTTCCTAGATAGATTGTAAACTCGGATTCACCGAGCCAGTTTAACAGCCTAAAGGTACATGGGAGAAGTGCGCCCTTTTTTAGAAGCGCCCCGGCAAAGCAGCCGGGGCGCTTTTCCCATTTTTCCCCTCCCTCACACTCTCTCCCCTACACACTCTTCCCCAGGATTTACCGACTGGGAAAGAACAAAGCCCTTACAGCAGGAAGTTTTTTCTAGTTTCCCACCGGAAAAATAAATTTTCAACAGAGCAAGCGAAAGGATGAGGAAAATATGAACATTGGGGTCGATCATGGGTACTACGCAGTCAAAACCCGGCATTTTTCCTTCCCAGCCGGTAAGCTTCAAGTTTGAAGGAATCTCCTATCAGGTGACCATTCAGGACGTCAGACTTTTTCCACAGGGCTGCTCCGCCATTGCCGTTCACCCAGAATTAATACGGGGAGAACCCTCTGTGCTCCTTATGGACGTCGGAGGCTGGACCGTGGACCTCATGCGGCTGGACAATGGAATCCCCAACGCCTCCGCCTGCCGAAGCCTGGAGCTGGGAATGATCCGATGCATCGATGAAGCGAAGGAACAGGTCCGCCGGGAGACAGGCTTGTCCGTTACCGATGCCCAGGTGGAACGTGTACTGGCAGGACAAAGCTACAGCATGGACGAGAATGCCCGGAGTGTCATTCAAAAACAGGGGCGGATTTACACAGAAGCCCTGCTGTCCGCAGCCATGGAAGCAGGCTTCGATTTAAAAGCAGTTCCGGCAGTGATGCTGGGCGGCGGAGCCTCCGTGATCCAGCGGGGAATCCGGCCCCAGGACGGCCTGCGGCGGTTTTTTACCCTTTTACACGATAAAGTGTTCGAGCGGATTTTGGGCCAGCTTTCGGGCGGTGTGAGCAAGAAATGAGCAGGCCCCGTTTTTCCTTCCGTCCCAACCTGCAGAACGAAGAACACAGAAAAGCATGGGACATCCTGCAGTCAGTACCGGAAGGACAGCGCAATACCTTTATCGCGCGGGCAATTCTGGAAAACGTTCGGCAGGACACTCTGGAAAATACCCTGCGCCGTGTTTTGCGGGAAGAACTTCAAGCCTCTCCTGTCCAGAGGGAATCTGGGCAGGAAGATACCATCCCCCAGGAAATGCTTCGTTTTTTGGATTCCCTCTCATGATTCCGAATTGTTTGGGTGTGGCTAAATAATCGCCATATACTGTGGCTATTATAGCAGCCATAATGAAGTTAGTAAAGGGGGCGCGGACTGTGATTCGATATGATCCATTGTGGAAAACCATGGCAAAGAAAAAGGCAACCACTTATACCTTAAGAGTGACCTTCGGCATGAGCCATGCAACAGTGCTAAGATTCCAGTCTAATCTCCCGGTTACCACACATACGCTGGATAAGCTGTGCAAATCCTTAGACTGCAGGCTAGAGGATATTGCCGAGTATGTACCGATCCCAAATAGCTAAAAAGCGCCTGGCAGCTGCCAAGCCCCGCCTTGCAAGGCGGGGCTTTTTTGTATAAAGAAAACCACGCGATAGTCGCGTGGTTCAAAAGAGCTTAAGCAATGAAGGAGATAAAAAAACTCCTAATGTGTTAAAGTAAAAGCGTGACCTGCCAGTTACGCCAAAAGAACACATTAGGAGGACATTAAAATGCCAGAACAAAATAACGTCACGAACAGTTTAGCACATACAAAGTGGAATTGTAAATACCATGTAGTATTATCTATAGCAACTAAACAAATCAGGTCAGTGGATTTATCAGAAGAGAAAAAGTAAACTCTACATGACTTTTTCGGTCCGGATCGGTGAAGCGTGTAATTCAGGTCAGCGCCGTATTTGCTGCCAAAGGACAGAAGACAGGTAGTCCATGTTCGGATAAAAAGATATAGGGTGAATTTTAAGAAATTTGTATGAAGAGAAAGGTATAGAAAATATAGTGACGAAAGCATTTTTTGACTATATAGATGTGTGGATAAGCTTTTTTTAAGGTGCGGTAGAGTTTATGTCATAAGAAGCTGAAAGGACGAAAAAACACAAAATTTATATTAATACTCCAAAAAATTTAAAAAATTAAAAAATATTTTTAATTTTGAAAAGAGAATTGAAAAAAATATTGACATTATTTTTCAAAAACGTATAATAAATATGAAAGTTCTAGTCAAAGGAACTGGATTATAACAAGGGGGATTACAAATGAAAAAGAGCAAAAAATTGATGGCGTTGTTACTAGCTGCCGGTATGGCGCTCAGCGTGGCAGGCTGTAGCTCCAGCGACACTGGAAGCTCGTCTTCTGCCGCAGGCTCAGCCGGTGAGGACGCGTCGTCTGCGCTTACCAGCGAAGAGGTTGTCTTTTGGGGACCTTGGGATGGTGAAGTCGGCGGACAGATCGAAGCAATCATCGATGAATACAATACTGAAAAAGGAACGAACGTCAGCTATGTATGCCAGGCAGACTTGGTGAATGCGTACCAGGCGGCCGCACTTGCGGGAGACGTACCGGACATTATGCTCTGGGATGCCAATGAAGTACGCCGCTATGCGAAGATGGGACAGCTCAAATCCATTGACGAAGAGCTCAAGGCCGATGGCATTGATACCGCGGATTTTAACGACGAATCCATCAAGGAATTGACTTACGAAGATCATCTGTATGGCTTGCCCATGAATATCGATATTTGGGGCCTTTACGTCAATATGGATATTTTGAATGAGGCTGGCATTGATAAAGCGCCCGCCACATGGGACGAGCTGAAAGAAGCAGCCGTAGCCTCTATGGATGTAGAGGGCGTAAAAGTAGGCCTAAATATGAAGATGGCTCCCACGCTGTTCAACAGCTTTTTGGTTGCCAATAACGGCCAGCCTCTGAGCGACGACGGCATGACGGTAAACTTAGACGATCGTGCTCTGGAGGTTCTTGAATTCTTCCAGGAGCTGATCGACGCCGGTGTATATACCACACAGTATACTGCATCAAATGGCAGCGATGGCTTCCTGACAGGAGAAGAGGCTATGACCTTCTGGCCTACCTCAATGCTGCGCACCTATAAAGCCTACGGCGATGAGATGAACTTTACATTTGTACCGATTCCGGCGGGTCGTGCAGAAGGCGCGCAGGCAGGCGGTGTACAGACAAGCTTTAGCCTGATGGTTCCCAGCAAGGCAAAACATCCGGAAGTTGCGGTAGACTTTATGGAATACACCTTGCATGACGATGAATACAGCTTGAAGTGGTGCGATATCCTGGGTGGGTTCTCTCCGCTTAAAAGTGTGCAAAATGATGAGAAATTTGCCAATGATCCCTATTTGAAAAGTGTACTGGCTGACCTTGACAACCACCAGGTGCGCTCTGATGTACCGGGATTTGTAAATTTAGAGGGTACCTGCTATGGACCGGAAATTGAAAAGATGTTTGAAGGCGGACAGACCCCGGAGCAGGCCTTAGAAGTCATGGAAACTGAGGGTAACAAGCTGCTGGAACAGTACCGTAACGCATAACGAGGCAAAAGATGGAACATACCAAGAAGATTTCAAGAAAAACCAAAAGAGAACATAAGACGCTGACAGGATGGCTGTTTATTGCACCGGCATTTATTTGCTTTTTGCTTTTTCTTCTTATTCCTGCCATTATGGCCGTGGTAATGAGCTTTACATCCTATAATGGTTTTACAGCGATGAAATTTATTGGTATAGACAACTATACCCGTTTGTTTCAGGATACTTATTTTTTGCAGTCGCTGTGGAATATCTGTCTGTATGTTTTAATGTACGTCCCAAGCGTCGTGATTCTTTCCTTCCTTCTGGCTGTATTGCTGAATCAGAAGGTTCGGGGTATTCGCGCTTTCCGCGTGCTGTTTTATCTGCCGTGCCTTACGTCTACAGTGGCGTCTTCCATGGTGTGGAAATGGCTGATGAATCCGCAGGGAGGGTTGCTCAACATGCTGCTTTCAGCTGTTGGGCTTCCCACCTCCGCTTGGCTCAATGAAAGTAAAACAGCCATGGTATCTATTGTCATTATCTGCGTGTGGTCTACTCTGGCGTCAAACATTATGATCTATTTGGCCGCGCTTCAGAATATTCCCGGATCTGTGTATGAATCCGCAAGCATTGACGGCGTCGGCCGTTGGCGCAGGATTTGGAAAATTACACTGCCGTTGGTGGCACCAACCACATTCTTTGTGCTCACGATGGCGTTGATTGGCGCGTTTCAGGTGTTCGACCAGATTTATGTGCTTACTTCTGGAGGCCCGGCTCATGCAACAACAGTGCCTATGTATTCCATTTATACAAACGCATTTCAAGAGTCACAGCTAGGGTATGCTTGTTCGCAGGCGATGATTTTGTTTTTGATGATCCTGGTGGTTACTCTCGTTCAGCAGAAATTCAACAAAGAGAGCTTGATTTGAGGAGGTCTGAAAAATGAGATGCTATCAAAACAAGCGAAAATTAGACGGGGCGAGAGTACGCCTAAAAACAGGAAGGGCATTGTCCAAAACAGGAATTTTCGCGCTTTTAATCCTTTTTTCCTTGATTTTTGTCATTCCGTTTTATTGGTCGCTGTTGACGTCGGTGCGCCCAAATGATGAAATTTTTTCAAGCGGGCTGCAGTTTTGGCCCGAGCATATCACATGGGAGCATTATGAAAAGGCGTTCAGCATTATTCCTTTTTTCCAGTATTCTTTAAATACTCTTCTGATTACAGCTTGCATTATCGTCAGCAATCTGCTGTTTTGTTCGATGGCGGGATATGCTTTTGCAAAGATACAATTCCGTGGTGGTAAGCTGGTATACAGATTAATGCTGTTCAGTGTGATGATTCCGAGCACAGTTCTTCTCATTCCGCAGTTTTTGGTGTTAGCCCGTTTTCCTTTGGTAGGAGGCAATAACCTGTTTGGGCAGGGAGGATATGGTTTTTCCGGTAATTTTCTTGGCGTAGTGTTGCCAACGGCGATCAGCGTGTTTAACATTTTATTTATGCGATCGTTTTTTATTTCTTTGCCCAATGAATTGGGAGAGGCCGGCCGTATTGACGGCTCTGGAGAAGCTAGAATATTTTTTCAGCTTTATCTGCCGCTTGCAAAACCGGCTATGGCGACGTTATCCGTATTTTGTTTTCAAGCCGGCTGGAACTCCTTTTTATGGCCCAACGTCATCCTGCGCAGCGGAAACTTTAAAGTGTTGACACAGGGGCTAGCTTCCTTCACGGTGAATAACAGCGTGGACTATGGACCAATGATGGCTGCCACTGTTTGCGCCACAATTCCCGTATTGATCGTATTCCTATTTGCTCAGAAATATTTCATACAAGGAATTGCGTTTTCAGGCACAAAATCTTAACTTACTGAAGGATTATTGGAAAGGAAAAGTTTATGAAGCCATTCACATTGTATCTGCTCCATTCCTCTCATACAGATGTAGGATATACGGATACGCAGGAGAAAATGAAATTCCATCATGTTGCCTTTATCCGGGAAGTGCTGGAATTAATAGAACACGAACCGCGTTTCAAATGGAACTGCGAAAGCTATTGGTGTGTGGAACAGTTTTTAAAAGAAGCCACACCGGAAGAGACGCAGGCGTTTGTCCGTGCGGTGAAAAAGGGAAATATCGGGCTTTCTGCCAGCTATTTGAATCTGACTGACCTTGTGCCGGAATATGTGCATCAGGGTATTATGGATGCTTGTACTGCGCAGAGAGCAGCCCTGGGAATTCCCGCCAGAAGCGCAATGACGGCTGATGTTAACGGATACAGCTGGGGATTTGCTGATATTCTGGCACAGCAGGGAGTAACACGGCTGATGTCCAGTATACATACGCATCACGGATATCATCCGTTATTCCGCAAGCAGACGCCGTTTTATTGGGAATCTCCCAAAGGCCATCGTATTCTGTGCTGGAACGGCGATCATTATAACCTTGGTAATGAGCTGGGTATTGCGCAGGCCGCGTGGTTTGAATATACGCTTCAGGATGGCATGTCTTTTGAACCTTTGCCCGACTTTGAAAAGGCGGTTCGCCGTATTGACGCTTATGCTGAAACGCTGCAAGCGCAGGGATATTCCTTGGATTTTGCTCCTGTTTGCTTAAGCGGAAACATGACGGACAATTCACCGCCATCGCTCCGTATTCTGGATTTCATAGATCGGTATCAGTCTTTGGGAAAAGCAGTTACTTTGAAAATGGCTACCTTAGATGAGTTTTTTGATGCGCTTGAAAAAAGCGGCGCGTCTATTCCAGCTTATCGAGGAGACTGGACTGATTGGTGGGCAGACGGCGTGGGTTCTACTCCTGCAGACGTTATGCAGTACCGGGCTTCTGCACGCAGCTATCATATCGTGCAGAAGCTTGACCCGGAAGGTAGCATCACCCCTGCATCCGCGCGTCAGGCTGCTTTATACAACCTGATGTTCTACGGAGAACATACGTGGGGATACTCTTCCTCTATCACTGAGCCGTTTCATCCGCAGGTGAATAATCTGGATCAGTGGAAACGTCTGTATGCGCTTAAGGCATGCGAATCAGCTACTATTGCCAGAGAGGCCTTGCAGCGGGCTATGGGTGAAACAGCTATATCGCTGCATCGGGAACTGACCTTCTGTGCGGTTAATCCGCATGATGAACCTGTGCAGGAGATATTCCGACAGGACTTAGAGCATTTTTACGGACACGAACACTTTACTGTAGTGGACGAAGCTACTGGAAAAGAAGTACCGTTCCAGCTCAGCCGTTATTCCCGCGGCCCGGAAATATGTATTGAATTGACGCTCGCCCCCAAAGAAAAGAAAAAATTCCGGTTGCAGGAGCAGCCTCGTCCAGCACTGCCCTCAGCCGGATTAAAAGCTCCCACAGGCATTGAAGGTGTGGATGATCTTAATTGGCATGTTGAACAGCAGCTTGCAGAGGGCGGATGCGCAACCTGCGACTGGCTGGAAAACCAATTTTATAAAATCACCTTTACCCCGGAACAGGGAATTACTTCCGTGTTTGATAAGCTGCATGGACGGGAATTGATTGCTGAGGGGCGCCCATATGGAGCCTTTACCCCTATCTATGAGGTAACAGAGCGAGATATAGGTGAGGATTACCTTTTTGTACGGCGCAATATGGGGCGTAACCGAAAGGCCGCCCGCACTCATCGCTGCCCCGGTGTGCTTTATGACGTGCGCGTACTGGAAAACGGTGCGTTATATACCCGTGTGGAGCTTAAATACCGGATTGACGGTGCAAAGGAATGTTCCGTGATTTTAACCGCATTTAAGTTTTGCCCAAGACTTGATGTGGATTTCCGTATCCATAAACAAAGCGTTTGGGAGCCTGAAAATCTGTACCTGTCTTTGCCGTTTGAAGGAGAGGTTTGGTTAGATAAAACCGCGGCTCAGATGCGCCCAAGAGTAGATCAGCTGCCAGGTACCTGCATTGATTTTTATGCGGTTCAGAACGGTTTGGTTTTCCGCAAAGAGGAGTCCAGCCTGATAGTTACCACTCCTGATGTGCCTCTGGTATGGATGGGCACACTGCGGCCTCATCCCATCCGTCTGATGGGAGAGGGCGCGCCTAATGCTGATGAAACCTATTCATGGGTCATGAATAATTTTTGGGAAACAAACTTCAAAGCCAGCTTGGGCGGATTTTATCAGTTCCATTACAGTCTGGAACTATCTGATACGCAGGATGTACAGGCAGCGTTTCGAAAGGCTGAGGCGCTTTGTGAGGGCGTGCTGAGTTTTTATCGCTTTGAAGAAAAGAAAGAAGGATAAGCGATGATTTCATTGGGAATTGATCTCGGGGGCACGCAGATTAAATATGGCTTGGTAGAGGACGGAAAAATTTTAGATTGTGGAATTTGTGACACAAGATTGGAAGAGGGATACCAGGCAGTTGTACACAGGATGGCTGACTGTGCCAAAAGCTTTTTGCGGGGTGCGGAGGCTGAGTTTGTAGGGATCGCTTCCCCTGGGCTTGTTGATACCTATCAGGGGGTAGTGCGGTATTCTAACAATTTTGGCTGGCATAATGTGCCGCTTGCCAAGGATCTTTCTGACTGTTTGGAACTTCCAGCACGTATCGCCAACGACGCCCAGTGCGCAGCACTGGGCGAAGCACTATACGGTGCCGGAAAAGGGATTCCGCGGATGGCGATGCTTACGATTGGAACAGGCGTCGGCGGCGGATTTGTACGAGATGGACAATTGGAAACAGATGGCTATGGTTCTATGGCCTATATATTTGGTCATTGTGTTATTGCGCATGATGGAAAGCTTTGCAACTGCGGACAAAGGGGTTGTCTAGAAACATATGCCTCGGCTACTGCGATTGCACGACGGGGTGAGCAGGTATTTGAAGGTTCAAAAAACGTACGGCAAATTTTTGAATTGGCACGTGCGGGGGATAAGGTAGCGCAAGGAGTTCTCCGTGAATTTTTGGAGTATCTGACGGTAGGCGTAGTTAACGTTGCAAATATTCTGCGGCCTCAGGTCATTGTGATTGGCGGAGGGGTTTCGGCCTCCGGCGATTTAATTTTATCCGCAGTTAACCAAGGATTGGAAAATGGCGTATATGGATACGAATACGCGCCAGTTAGAGCGGTGTGCGCCCGGCTTGGAAACCAGGCGGGTATTGTAGGCTCAGCAAATCTGACAGATCGACAAAAATGAGAGGAGTACCATTTTCATGCCTCAGCAAATTAAATTTGACAAATATCCGGAAAAAACGGTGCAGGGATATAAAGCAGTACAGGGCTGGGAGGACGTTCGGGAGTGCCTGGATAAAGCCGCAAAAGAAAACGGTGTTTTGACAGCGGAATTTTACCCGGGTGTTTATCGCGGAGAGCTGGTAAATGAGCTTGCCAAGCTGGGATTTGCCATGTTCGATGCAGAGAGCTGTACCATTTCAGACGAAGAATATCAAGAATTAGTTGCGCCGTTTGTAACGGATGACAGAGTATTTGGGGTGATGAATACCCTGCGTCTGGAGGATATCTATCGGGAGGAAAAAATAGAAGCTTTGCGCCGGCAGATTCAGTCCTGCAACGGCCCTGCAATTGTTTATGGGACAGGCGCCGCTTTGGTAGCGCCTCAGGGCAAAATTGTCTATTTCGATATGCCGCGCTGGGAAATTCAATGCCGTTTTCAAAAAGGGCTTACCAACTGGAAAACAGACAATGCGGCGGAGGAAAAGCTGCGAAAGTTTAAGCGGGGCTTTTTTGTGGAATGGCGCATGGCTGACCGCAAAAAGAAAGAGCTTTTTGAAAAGATGGATTATGTTTTGGATACCGTTATCCCTGGCAGTCCTAAAATGGTAAGCGGAGACGGCTTCCGCGCCGGCTTAGATATGCTTTCCCATGAGCCGTTTCGTCTGGTGCCTTATTATGCACCGGAGGTTTGGGGCGGACAGTGGATGAAACGCGTTTGTGGCCTGGATCCAAAAGAAAAAAATTATGCGTGGGCGTTTGATGGCGTACCGGAGGAAAACAGTGTGTTTTTGCGGTTCGGTGATGTCCGTATGGAGTTTCCGTCGATCAATGTGGTCTTTTATCGTCCGCGCCTGTTATTGGGAGAACGTGTGCATGCACGTTTCGGAGATGAATTCCCAATCCGTTTTGATTTCTTGGATACCATGGGCGGGCAAAATTTGTCGTTGCAGGTGCACCCCCTGACGGAATATATACAGAATACATTTGGCATGCACTACACGCAGGATGAAAGCTACTATATTCTTGACTGTGACGAAGATGCGGTTGTGTATCTTGGACTGAAGGAAGGCGTGGATAAGGAAGAAATGCTCGCTGCACTTCACGAGGCACAGGATAAAGGCACTACTTTTGATGCAGAGCGGTATGTAAACTGCTGGCCGGCTAAAAAACACGACCATTTTTTGATACCGGCAGGGACAATTCACTGTTCTGGCAAAAATTCTATGGTTCTGGAAGTAAGCGCGACGCCCTATATATTTACCTTCAAGCTTTGGGACTGGGGACGTTTAGGCTTAGACGGACGTCCGCGTCCTGTGCATTTAAAGCATGGTGAGAAGGTAATTCAATGGGATCGTACGACTGGCTGGGTTCAGGAGAATTTGCTGAATCAGTTTTCTGTCCTAGAGCAGGAGGACGGATATTGTGTGGAGCATACTGGACTGCACGAGCGGGAGTTTATAGAAACAAAGCGCGACACACTGCAGAAGGAGCATCTTTTTGCAGGCGTAGGCAGTGTGCAAATGTGTAATCTTATAGACGGTGAAGGCGCTGTAATTTCATCTCCTAAGAGCGCTTTTTCTCCGTTTACAGTACACTATGCAGAGACCTTTATTTTACCGGCGGCAATTACTGAATTCACAGTTAAACCGCTGGGGGATGAATGTAAAATTTTGCGCGCATATGTGCGCTGACAGGGAGTTTTTAGATGAAACAGGCGTATGCTCGGCGGCTTTATGACGCTGTAATGAAAAATTTTTTAGTTTCAGAATCTACTATGGCCTTTTTGGAGTTTTTCCCCCGCCGGCCGGAGGACAGGGATACCTGCTATCTTTTTTCTTATTTCGGTGTGGCAGGCATGATGTACCGTGCAATCAAAGCGGGTCAAGAGGATGTGCGTGAGCCCTATCGCAAATTAATAGAAAATTTTGTTTATTATCAGGATGGACAAATGCCGCAGGGACAAAGCAAATACCATTCTGAACGCGGCAGCAGCCCCAAGAGTGGCCACGGCCCCTGCTTTTTTGACGATAATATCTGGGTTGCCCGTAATTTATTATGCGCGTATGAGGTATTTGGTGCTTCTTCTTATATAGAAGAAGCAAAAAAAATTGTGGCCTATACTTATACAGCATGGGACTGGGATTTGGGCGGCTTAGTGTGGTGCGAACAGGGACTGACGGATCAGGCCACCGAGCAGGAGCTGGAACGGGGCCTTTCTGCTAATGCATGCTGTATTCTTGTCAACGCGTGGCTGTACCAGTTGACAGGAGAAAAAAGTTATCTTGAATGGGCGGATCGCTTTTATCAATTCTGCAAGCAGATGCAGGATCCGGTGACCAAAATTTATTACAATGGTGTTCATACACTGCTTCAAAACAGTCATCGCCAAGCGGGTGATGTGAACAAGGATTTGTATAGCTACAACTCCGGCAGCATGATATTGGCCGACCTGCTTCTGTTTGATATTACAAAGGATTCTTCTTATGAGCAAGACGCATGGCAGGCCGCCCATGCTACGCATGAAGCCTTTTTGCAAAAGAATTCAAACGGTACAAGGGAATATAAGGATTTTATCTGGTTTACGGCAATTTGGGCTGAAGGCTTTGCGGAATTGGAAAAAAGAGATGCCTCCAGAACCACAGAATATCGTGAGGTATTTGAGGAAATGCTGACGCATGGTATTCAAAACTGCGAACGCTTCGACGGATTGATACCGCACGACTGCGCACGGGACTGGCGTCCGGATGAGGACGTTTATGATCGTCTTCTGTTAACGCACTGCGCCAATGCCGAAATGGCGTTTTTACTCTCCTGAATTTTTTGATAAAATGCTCGTCCGGAATTTTCAGACGGGCATTTTTATATGCGGAAAAAACAAGGTATTCTCCCGGCTTGCTCCAGGGGAAGGCCTTTGCTGGGAAAGGCAAAAGGAAAAGCCCCGTTATTGAAACAACCGCTAATTAAAGGCTGAAAAAGGCAATAAAGGCGTTTGAGGTATAGAATTCAGTATTTTTTCAATTGCCGTTGGCCAAGCACCGACTTTTGATATGGCGGCGATCATTGTCAGCATGGAAATAGCAGAGGATACCGCTGCCGGTCAATGAAGTATGAGGTGGGGTGCATCTGAAAACTGGAGGCTGTTTAGAGGTTTACGAAAGGTAGGCAAAAATTTCATGAATCTGGCAGAAAATCTTTTACAGGGAGGAAAAGTTTGCATCAGATTCAGCATCGCTGGTTGACAATATCTGTAAAACTAATATATCATAAAAAGCAGAAGCTGCTGTACAGGAAAACATCCCGTTAGGGGAAGTTTTTGAGGAAGGGAAGTAATCTAAGTGAATGAAACTGTATTTGATCGAATTGAATTGATAGAACGTTACGCAACCAAGCAGGAAAAGGTAATCATTGAATTTCTGCGTACACATCCGATAAAAGACCTTCTGCTTTTTTCCATCACAGAGTTTTCGGAAAAAGTGGGAGTAGGCGATGCTACCATGCTGCGATTTTGCCGGAAGTTAGGTTTGAGAGGCTATTCAGAGTTTCGTTTTCTGCTTTCGCAGAGCACTGAGGATCAGGATGGGACTGCTGGTAACGATGCAGATGAAATACTGAGCGGCATGATAACCGCACTGCATTCCACACACGAACTGCTGAATCAGGAAACAATACAAAAAGCGGCGGAAATGATTTTAAAAGCTCGGCGGCTCTATGCGCTGGGAAGTGGAAATTCCGGGCTGGCTGCACAGGAATTTTGTAACAAGGTGCTGCGGTATGGCCTTTGCTGCGAATATTGGGCTGACACACATTTTCAGACGATAGCGGCCTCGCTGTTGGAAGAACAGGATGTGATGATTCTGTTCTCGGTCAGCGGTGGTACAAAAGATATGCTTGACATAGCTAAGCAGGCATCTCAGCAAGGGGTAAAGCTTGTAATCGTGACAAACCATTTAAAATCACCATTGGCAAAATATGCCGACGCTTTGCTGTATGTTGTGGCAAAAAGTGCCCCGCTGAACAGCGGCTCCCTGATTTCAAAAATTTCGCAGCTGTATGTTATTGATGTGCTCAGCCGGGAAATTAGGAGAGAAATGGGGAGCAAGGCGGAGAATAGCCTGAAGAAAACGGCTTTGGCTGTGATGGATAAAGAAGTTTAACTATGAAAAAATAATTTCTTAATACTTGGATAGTTCCAAGGAGAGCAGGCGGAAAATGCATCGGAAGACGGAAGGACAGCGTTTCTCAGAAGAAGTAAGATTAGAAATGAATTGGATATTTCAAAAATCTCAAAATCACTGAAGCAATCGATTAACATCTGGTTCTGTGACTGGCTAAGCTTCTGAAAGAGCGAATAGATTCCGAACTTAGAATGAAAAAAGGGCTTTCGGATATATCGCAGCCTTGAGACTTGCTGCTTTTAACAAAGAAAATGTAATGCAGTATTTTTGAAGCATAATAAAATAGCTTTGGAAATCCTGCTGAAATTTTAGTACTGCAGAGAGGCGCTTCCCGCGAAGCGCCTCTTTTTGTAGCGTAAAACCACTGGCTAGGCCAGTAGTTCAAAAAAGCTTAAGGCGATGATATAGACAGAAAAACTCCCTTTGCTTAAAATGAGAATGTGGTCTGGCAACTGCATTCGAAAGCAAAGGGAGGACATTCAGAATGAGCCTGAATGATATAAATGTTTATCTCATACGAAGTGGAATTGCAAATACCATATAGTATTGTCTATAGTAATCTAAAAGAAATCAGTTGCGTGGATTTATCAAAAGGAAAGATCCTGTTTCATATGACTTTTCCGTATCGTGAAGTGTGTGATTTAGAACAGTATAGCATTTGCTCCAAAATACAGAAGACGAGTATTTTATAACGAGAAAAGAACAGCAATAAGGGAAATAATACGAACACTATGTCAATGGAAGGGAGTAGAAATCATAGAAGGGGAAGTGTGTCCAGACCATATTCACCTTCTTCTTAGTATAGCACCAAAGATGAGTATATCAGGATTCATAGGATATCTCAAAGGAAAAAGCAGTTTAATGATATTTCAGAGGTTCGGAGATATGAAATTTGCATATCGGAATCGAGAATTTTGGTGCAAAGGATATTATGTGGATACGGTAGGAAAAAACACAAAGGCAATAAAAGAATACATCGAGAATCAGTTAAAGGCAGATCGTGAAAGTGACCAGATAAGTCTTTACGATCCCAGAGACCCGTTTACGGGTAGCAAGTAATCCTATGCGTGGCTGGCAGGCCAATAAAAAACGCACTTTGTGTGTTGCCTGTAATTTTAGGGCTTTGCCCGAAACGGAAATACCCCCCGCTTTGCGGGGGGATATTTATTGCGTTTTAAGCGGTTTTTCGGCATTGTTGGTTGTGACGTTTGTGAAGGCTTTTTTCCCTGAAGATTTATTAGCGTTGGTGATAGCTTTTGAGGACGGTTTGGAGTATGCTTGTGCTGCCCAAAAGGGGAAACCCAATGAAAAAGGAGCGAGAAAAGAATGGAACAAAAAGGCATCACCTGCAGAATCCCGCTGGAACTGCATAACCGAATCAGCGGGGAAATCCGGGAAATGGGAAGCACCATGTGCCAATTCATCGAGATGATTATCCAAGAGCATTATGAGACCTGCTAACAAATGTCAAGAACTAAATTGAGAGGAATCGCAATTTTTTAGGGACCGCAAAAAGGGTATAAAAAACCAAGCCACCGCCATTGAAAAATTCTGGCGCTGGCCTGAAACGAACAGATTAGGGTAGAGATCAGGCTTCAAGGCTGTCGAGGTATTGCTTCACAGTGGCGTAGTAGATGCGCAGGAACTTGTTGGCGGAGGCCATCATGTAAACACGGTAGGGCTTGCCCTCGATACGTTTTCTGTCCATAAACTGGTACACCGGCTCATCGGCAGGAGAACACCGGAGAACGGCGCTCATCACCAGAAACAGTGTCCTGCGCAGAACGGCAGAGCCACGCTTAGAGATACTGCGGCTGCGGATTTCCATCTGGCCGGACTGGTACGGCGGGGCGTCAATGCCCGCAAAAGCCACCAGCGCCTTTTTAGAGTGGAAGCGGCGCACGTCGCCAATCTCCGCCATAAGCTGGGGGCCGAGTGCGGGGCCAACTCCGAACATCCCCATCACAATGGGGTGCTCCGGCAGCGATGCCGCCAGGGACTGCATTTCATTCCTGAGCGCGGCCAGCGCAGCGGAAGTGGCCTGGAGCTGGGATACCGCCTGTTCCACCAGAATCTTTGTAGTATCGTTCTTTGGCATGACGCTGAAGTGCCCGCAGGCAGAGGTGTAAATGTCCAGCGCCTTGTCCTGACTGAAGTTATAGCCATGCCTCTTACACCATTTCTGGTATTTGGCTGTAAATGCCTTTTCGGACAGCTCGCAAACACACTCACAATGCCAAAAGGCAGAAATGAAATCCACCCACTTCTCGCTACCGTCCGCTCTGGTGGGACTGGTAAACAAGCGGTTTGCGTCCAAGAAAGCGGTGTCAAGCAAGGAGATTAAGTTGTTTTTGAGCATGGTCTGTACTTTGGTGCATTGCTGGTATTGCCGGCAAGTGGTTTTCAGCATAAGCCGTACCTCGTCTTCTGATGTATCTGGGCAGCGTCAGCCAGTGGTCAAGGCCGTAGTTGGCTAGTTTGACTGCGTCCTTCTTGTCGGTCTTTACCCTCCGCAGACTGTTGTTCCCGTAGCCATGTACCAGCATGGCATTTACAACGGAGACGTAAAAACCGGAATCGTAAAGGAAGCTGGCAACCGGCAAATGGTAGTTCCCTGTAGCCTCCGTCACTACGCGGGTCTCGCCCTCCAAGCCCCCTAGCCGTCTGGACAACTCGCACAACTCAGCATCAGTGTGTCCCACCTCAAAGGGCGGGATCACCATCTCTCCCAAAGGCCGCATGACGGCAATCATGCTCTTGCCTTTGGAAACATCAATGCCTACACAGTTCACGTTCATTCCTCCAACACAAAATTTGCAACCGGAACCCATCTTTTTCTCGCTGCCGATTCAATCTATTGGATGACGCGAACTCAAGGCTCAACCTGCTTAAACCGAACGCTGCAACAAGAGGATGGCTGACAGTCTCATCAACGGGCATGCAAGTCCAAGAAAGGGGGCGTCAGCCAGTTGCTCCTCTTATTGTAGCTTAGGCACGAGATGGAAAGAAGCCCAGCCGGATGCTGGGCTTCCAACCAAATTATATTGTAATAGAAAGGGGAAAAGAAAATGATGGAAAAAGGAAGGACCTTAGCGTTTCAGGTAAGCGAGGAGCTGTTTCAAAAGGTAAAGGAGTACCTGGCATGGTATAAATTTGAAGAATGATAGAGGTAAAAATTTTGAAGAGAGGCCGAAATTTGGAACTCAAAAATGAAACAATCCAGATTCCGGCCTCTTTTTCTATGTTAAAAGCCAGCGCTTAAGCCATTTTTCGAGGCTTATCTCATTTTATAGAAATGGGATATCGAAAAGCAAAAAGCAGAAAAACGTGTTGTAAAAATAATCAAATGCATCTACTTTGAACCGGGGATTCTCATTTTGTTGGGAGTTCCTTTTGATTTTTATTTAATAAATTTATTTCAAACGATATTAGACCAGCGGACAACAATTTTGAATGTCCCCGCCCAATTCGAACAAGTCGATACGACTTGTGGATTGGGCGGGGGTGTTTTTGCCTTGAAGGCCCTGATATGACAGTATTTGTGGAATGTAGCAAATGAGACACAAAAATCCAAACCGCATCAAATCAAAGCAGAAAACGTAAAAAACAGGCGATTCGAACCAGAATGTCTCATTTCGTATCGACAATGAAATTTTCCTCCATTTGACATTGTGTCAGATTTTTCAATGTACAATGAGGCCTTTTAGTATCCAAAAAATTGATATATCAAGCAACACTGGCTTGAAACGCTCTATCGGAAGGAAGGGCCTTTCGGTAGAGTTCTTCTTTTTTCAGTGATGCGAAAAATGACTCTGCTACTGCATTGTCATGCGTTTGCCGGGGTGCGAAAAGGATTGCTTCGCATGGTGCTCATGTAAGAGCTGCTGGAAACGATGAGAGGTATATTGCGCCCCACGGTCGCTATGAAAGATGAGGCCGGATGGGGGGATTGCGCTCCTTATGCGCCATTTTGAATGTGGTCGTGATGAGTTGTGTGTTGTTCTTTTTTGAAATCTTATATTTAATTACTCTGCGAGAGAAGAGGTCGGTAATCATGCAAATATAGAAATAGTGGTCTCCGAGCTTGAAACAGGTGACATCACTAATCCATCTTTGGTTCGGCCGCTCGGCACTGGATTGCTGCCGAAGAATGTTTTTCTTGCGCTCTGGCTCACACATTTTCAGATATTCCTGCTTCGCTGTCGTTCGAACACTGCTGAGTTCATCTCGCGCATGAGACGTGCAATATACGCAGCACTGACGTAGTATCTGCGTTGAGTAAGGATCGTCCGGATTTTCTCTGCGCCGAGCACCCGATGATATTCGTCAAATACATCACGGATGAGCCGACAGTATTCTTTACGGCGCTTTTCAAACCAAGCATTTTCACGCTTGCTGCGAAGCATATGGTTGTAAAATGTACTGCGGTCAACATCCAACACTTCGCATATTATATGCACCTCGTATTTTCCGTAAAACGATTCCAGAGCGTATAGGCGTTCCTTGAGTGGAGTGGATACCAGATAATCAGCAGATTTCAGAATTGTGATGATATTCTGCAATTTTTCGACTTTGCGCTGGAGCAATGCGTAGTCACGGAAGGAGAATGTCGATGGGCTTCCATCACTATCAGTTGGAAAAGATTTGAGCCATCGATATAAGGTGCTGCAAGGGATATTAAGCTCATCAAAAAGTGCGGTAATGCTTTCACCCTGCTGATATCATGCAATAAGGGATCGTTTTCATCATTTGAATATTTTCCTTGAGACAATAGCCGCTTTATTATTTAACAATTTAAAAAAATCAGATATAATTCGGTGAATCAAAAAATAATGCTAATAATACACAAGCTAATATATAGTTGTTATATTAATGTCTGTTATAATAAAGAAAAAGAAGCGAATTATACACAAATATTCTGTACTCTTTAAAATATTTATAATAAATATCAATAAAAATTCCGTGTCAAGCATGCAAGGAATTCATCTCTAAAAAGCAATAGTATAATAATCTGGATTTGAGTATGGGGTGTTTTAAAATGAAACAAAAATGCGAACCAAAAAAAATTGCCAGTGCGGCTTATTTCTTAGTAACGCTTTATTGGGGATTCACAGCGGTTCTAATGAGGGATGCATTGGTATATATGGATTCGCCCTCATATGTTTTTCTTCGATTTGGATTTGCCGGGATTGTGATGCTACCCTTTTTATGGAAACTGCGAAGGAAAATAAAAAAGCCTGCGGTTATAAAAGGCTGTGTCGTTGGCTGTGTAATCGGGATTTCTATGCAGTTCACAGTCTATTCTCTTGAATTCACTAAGGTCTCTAATTCAGTGTTTTTTGCGAATCTGTCAGTGATCATTGTTCCCTTGATTCAGGCCGTTTTACATAAAAGAAGTCCTGGGAAATACTGGTTTATAAGCGCGGCGCCTATTGTACTCGGATTGTATTTTCTAGGAGGCGGAACATCCTTCCAGTTGAATTTTGGCGATGCGCTTTGCTTGGTCTCATCCTTGCTGTTATCGGTTCAAATACTGGTTATCAGCCGATTTGTTACAGATGATGACCCAATGGTGATTAGCATTTTTCAAGTGCTGACCGCGTCGGCAATTGGTTTTGCGGGCTGGGGATTCAGCGGTTTTTCTGGTTTTACTTTAAATGCACATAGTCTGATGATTTTATTTCTTACAGGAGTATTGGGGACGGCTGCTGCCTATACTTGTCAGATTCATGCCCAAAAATATGCTGGCCCTACGGATATTTCGATGATCGGTTCTTTATACCCTCTATTTGGCGCGGTGGGAGCCGTGCTGTTTCCTGATATTAATGGAATACGGGAGCCGATCACAATATCGCTGGTATTGGGAACCGTATTAGTTGTTGCCGGTCTATTGTTTTACGCCTGGAAAGGCGAAGCTAAGAAGCAATAACTCTGGGTAATAAATGTGGTCCGCGGCCATGTTTTTATATTAAAAATTATCGAAAGAAAGGACTTGTGTGCTGTGCCTTGTCGTGAATTGTTAAACTTTAATACCAAATGGCTGTATATCCCTGAAGATTGTGGGAATTATTCACAGGTTTCTATTGATGAATCTTCCTTCGAGAAAGTGTCTGTACCTCATACAAACAAGCTGCATCCCCACAACTACTTTTGCGAACATGATTATCAGTTCGTATCCTGGTACCGCCGGCATTTTACTGCAAAAGAAGAATGGAAAGACCGCCGGGTCGCGGTGGAATTTGAAGGCGCTATGATTGTGGCCGAGATATTCCTTAACGGAGAAAAGCTCTTTGAGCATAAAGGCGGCTATACCCCCTTTACGGTAGAACTAACAGATAAATTACTTTGGGGAAAAGACAATGTTCTAGCAGTGCGATTGGATAGCTGCTGCCATCCGGATGTACCTCCGGAGGGTGAGATCGTTGATTATATGCTGTTTGGCGGAATTTACAGAAATGTAAATTTGGTCGTTTCTGACCGTTTGTATCTGGAGCATGTCTTTATTTCTTCTCATGATGTAACAGAAGAAAAAGCTGTGGTAAAGGCAATAGCATCGGTCAATAACAAAATGGGCAGCGAGCAAGATTTTGTGGTAACCCACCGATTGCTGGATCAAGATGGAAAAGTGATCCGAGAAATATCCAGCCGTGAGGAACAAATCGCAGCAGGAGAGACCAAACAGGTTCTGTGCGAGTTCGAAGTGAATCATCCTCATTTGTGGAATTTAAATGATCCTTTCCTCTACACGGTAAAGACAGAAATTAGTGGGCAGGATAACGTTGAGTCTAGAATAGGAATCCGTAGCATCCGGTTTAATGAAAACAGCCTGTTCGAACTGAACGGAAAGGTTGTTAAACTGACCGGCCATAACCGTCATCAAAATTTTCCCTATTTGGGCGGCGCTATGTGCGACAGATACCAGCGTGAGGATGCAGATATCCTAAAGTATCAACTGGGCTGCAATTTTATGAGAACATCTCACTACCCCCAGGCTAAAAGCTTTTTAGACCGCTGCGACGAGATTGGGCTGCTTGTGTTTGAAGAATTACCCGGATGGCAGTTTATTGGCGATGAATCTTGGAAACAATTATGTTATCAGAATATTACCGATATGATTTACCGGGATTACAATCACCCCAGCATTATCATGTGGGGCGTGCGCATCAATGAATCTTTGGATGATGATGATTTCTATACGAAAACCAACGCCCTGGCTCATGAGCTTGATCCCACACGGCCGACTACAGGTGTGCGCTATCTGCGCGAAAGCTCGTTCCTGGAAGATGTATATGGCTTTAATGATTATCATTTGGCTCCTAAGGGAGAATTGCGCAGGCCTAACTATCATCCTTATTTTGTCAGCGAGTATCTAGGCGTTATGTTCCCGACAAAAAGCTATGATAATATCGGCCGGCAGGTTGAGTTTGCCCGCCGTCATGCCTCCTCGTTAAACGCGTTTTATCGATCAAGTGATATGGCAGGGGCGACTGGCTGGAGCGCCTTTGACTATAACACGCATATCCCTTTCGGACACGGAGACAGGGTGTGCTATCATGGCTTAACAGATATCTTTAGAATTCCCAAATTAGCGGCCTATGTGCATCAGAGCCAAGTAGACGCAAAAGAAAGCAAACCCATGGTATTCATTGCAAAATATTTAGTGCCGGCCTATTTTGAAGATCACGAGGAATTGGATCAGGGATATCGCGGGCGGACTTATGTATTCAGCAACTGTGAGGAAGTGGAGCTGTTTTTCGAGGGAGAGTCTATGGGGCGTTTAAAGCCGGATGATGAAGCGTTTCCCTATCTGCCTCATCCGCCTTTTGTTTTTGAAGTTCCATACACGTTCCAGGGGATGAGAGAAACCACCCATATGGAAGCGGTAGGATATATTGATGGAAAAGAGGCTGCCCGGTTTGAGCGGAAGATCAGCGTAAGGGCGCGCGCCGTTAAGCTGGAGGCGGATTACAGCACCATTGAGGCTAACGGCTATGACTTGACCAGAGTGGTAGTGTCTGTTGTCGACGAGCACGGACAATATCTACCGTTCTGCCAGCTGCCCGTCACCTTTACTCTGGAAGGCCCGGGCGAACTGATTGGAGAAAATCCGTTGGGTATGGAAGGCGGCCGCGCCGCGGTTTATGTGCGGAGCACAATGGAAACCGGCGTAGTTAAGCTAACCGGTAAATGCAGAGATCTTGATTCCTGCGAGATTCAAATCAACTTTGTGAAACCTAATGGCACCTTTGTTTCCTGAGTGGTTTTGGAAACATTCACAAAAATAAGTTAGTATGAAAGAGAGGAAATGAAAATGAAAAAAGTGTTCGCGAGCCTTTTAGCAGCGGCTATGGCGGCGTCAGTGTTTAGCGGCTGCCAGCCGAGCACGCCCGGAGGAGCCTCCTCAGAGGGTCCCTCTAATGCAGGAAGCGCAAGCAGTACCGAGGCCTCTGCAGAGCCTGCTGGCGATGGCCAAACTCTTACGATTTGGTGCTGGGATGCGGCGCTGAATGTAGCGGCAATTAAACTGGCTTCTGAAAACTATCAGAAGGATAATCCGGATGTTAATTTCAACATTATGGAGATTGCTTCTTCCGATGTGCGCACAAAGCTGACTACCGCTTTGGCCAGCGGCGCTATGGACTCTCTTCCGAATATTACGTTGATGGAGGATTATGCCGCTTATACCTATTTGTCCAAATATCACACTGTGTTTGCGGATCTGACCGATATTATGCCTTACGACGATTTTGCGCCGTATAAGGTGGCGGCTTGTTCTTATGACGGCAAGACTTACGGTGTTCCTTTTGATTCCGGCGTCGCGGCGTTCTTCTATCGCTCGGATGTATTTGAGGAGTGCGGGATCAAAGAAGAAGATTTGCAGGATTTGACCCTGGATCAGCTTTTGGAATACGGCAAGCAGATTAAAGAGCAGACTGGAAAAAATTTGATTTCTTTTGATATCACTTGGGTGGGCGATATTATCCAGCCTTATATGCAAGGTTCCGGACGTTATCTGATTGACGAAAACGGCGAGCCGGATATCATTGATAATCCGGCGTTGAAAGAAACCTTAGAATTCTTGAAGGCCACCATGGATAACGATATCGCGTCTGTTGTAGATGTTTGGGGCGATATGCCCGCGCGTTTGAACGACGGCTCTACTGTGGCTGCGATCAATGCCGCCTGGTATTTGTCCAGCTTAAAGGCGGCTGAAGACCAGAAGGGGCTTTGGAGAATGGCGCCTGCGCCCCGCATCACTAGTGTGGAGGGTGCTGTCCACGCATCTAATAACGGGGGAAGCAGCTGGTATGTATTTGACAACATGGATGGAACGGAAGAATCTATTAACTTCTTAAAGGCAAGCTTGGTAGATAACAGTGACGAATTTTATTCCAGCATTCTTGTGAATCAGGGAGTTATCGGAACTTATTTGCCCGCCCAGCAGATTGACGCTTATGACGAAGGCGACGAATATTTTGGCGGACAGAAGATCTACAGTGCTTTCCGCGAATGGATTCCGGAGATTCCCGCTGTTAATTACGGCGAATATACTGCCCAGACTAGAGACGTTATTTCTGCCGTTGCGCCTGAATATCTGAACGGCAGTCTGTCTATTGAGGATGCTTTAGCGCAAATAGACAGCCAGATTCGCGCTCAGATGCAGTAACTACAGTTGTTTGCTCACGGAATATGCTAAGGCGTTTCGCTTGAGCCCCGGTTCATCGAGATCAGGGCTGCGCTTCAGATTTTTAAATCCTGAAGCGCAGCCTACACAAGGGGAAAGACTATGAAAAATAAAAATGGAAAGAGTCCTTCAAAACAATATGCTGTTGCGGGCTGGGTGTTTATCATTCCGTTTATCATCATGTTCGCAATATTTATGGTTTATCCTATTTTTGATTCGTTTTATATGACCTTTTTTAAGATCGATGGATTTGAGACTTCTTTTGTAGGGTTGAACAATTATAAAAGACTGTTTACGGATTCCTTGGTATGGAAAAGTTTAGGGAATACTTTCTTATATACCATTGTACAGGTACCCGTCATGCTTCTTTTAGCTATGATTCTGTCTACATTGGTTAATTCCCATTGGCTTAAACTCAGAGGAGGTTTCCGCACGGCGTTGTTTCTGCCTTGCGTTATTTCCCTGGTCTCTTATTCGCTGATTTTTAGAATGATGTTTTCCAATGATGGAATTATCAACCAGGCGTTGATTTCTTTGGGACTTACCAGCGAGCCGATCGGATGGCTTCAGACTGCAGGGCCAGCCAGAATTCTCATTATCATCGCTTTAATCTGGCGATGGACTGGCTATAATATGATGTTTTTCTTGTCTTACTTACAGAATATTGATCAGGCAACTATGGAAGCGGCTGAAGTAGACGGCGCCAACGCGTTTCAAAAATTTATCCGGATTACATTCCCGCAAATGAAGCCTATCTTTTTGTTCTGTGCCATAATGACAACAATCGGAACATTACAGGTGTTTGACGAAACCTTTAATATAACAAAAGGAAATCCCAATTACTCTACAATTTCAATCTCGCATTATATTTACAACAAATCATTCGTCAGTACTCCTGATTTTTCCTACTCCGCTACAATTTCTTATCTGGTAGTAATAATTCTGGTAATTCTTTCTATCATAGAATTCCGGGTTATGAAGGAGGATAACACATGAACGAGAAAAAGACTGATATGAAAAAGGTTATCCGCAATAAATCGGGACGATTGCTGTGTTACCTGTTTCTGATTACCGCAGTATTTGCCAGCCTGTTTCCTTTTTATTGGATGATTGTGTGTTCTACCAATTCAAACCCGGATATTCTGCAAAAAAGACTGACTTTTGGCACTTACTTTGTAGAGAATTTCAAAAATCTTGTGAACAGCGTTACCATTGCCCAAGGTTTTTGGAATTCCCTGATTACTTCGGTTTGCGGATGCTTATTAATGCTCATCGTATGCTCTATGGCTGGGTATGGCTTTGCCAAGTATAAATCACCTGGTAAAGAGCGGGTGTATAAAATTTTAATGGTGTCCATGATGATCCCGTTTTCCTCGATCATGATTCCGCTGTTCCGAATGATGTCATCAATGAGTCTGATCAATTCCCTGGTAGCGCTGGTGATACCCAGCATAGCGTCGGTGTTTCTGACGTTTTTCTTCCGTCAGAATTTTTCGGGATTCCCTTATGAAACTCTGGAGGCGGCTCGGATCGACGGAGCCAATGAGTATAGGATATTTTTCAATATAGTTGTGCCGTCTATGAAGTCTACCTATGCCGCAGGCGCGATTTGGGCATTTATGCGCATCTGGAACGACTTTTTATGGCCTTTGCTGGTAATCCAGACGCCTCCGAAGCAGACGCTGCCTTTGATTATTTCAGGAATGAACGCCGCTTATTATATTGACTATGGGCCGATTATGGTTGCTATTCTAATCGCTACGCTGCCCTTAATCGTAATCTTTTTAACCTTACAGGAACAATTCGTTTCTGGTATTGTCGGTGCCAGCAAATAACAGGAGAGAAAAGACGGAAACAAGTTGACCGTCTTTTCTCTCTTTGCGGCAAAATTGCAGTGATCCATAGAATAGCGGCATCGGCATTCTGCTTTTTGTCTACCGGTCAGGAAGAAAATATATCTGCAAATTGCGCCCACGTTCTATTCCTTCCCAGTGCTCTCGGTAATAACGGGGAGTAACATGCATAAATTCTTTAAATAATCTGGTGAAATAATTTTGATCGTTTAGCCCTACTTCCAAAGAAATTTCAGAGATGTTTTTTGCGCTATTGCGAAGCAGATAACACGCGAAAGAAATCCGCTTTTTTTGAATGCTTTTGAATAAAGACATTTGCGTTCTTTTTTTGTAAATTGTACTCAAATAAGTCGGGGAAAGGTTTACCTGCTGCGCAATCCCTTCCAGAGTCAAATGTTCCGCTAAGTGCTGGTTCAGATAATCGTCTACTCTTTTTACCGTAGACTTGTCATCCAATAAAATATGGGTATGATTGATAATGTAATATTCGCATAACTGAAAAATAACGGAAAAATCCATAAGGCTTGGTTCAGGCAGAATACAAAGCTGCTCAAAAGCCTGCTCCATTTTTTGGTAATCCATTTTCTGTTCATTACATGTGGACTTCAGGGCTTGATAACCTACGGCTAAAGGCGCTTCCGTTAAAAATTGTCCAGCAAAAAACACGCCTAAGCTTTGATCATTTTTTACAACCGGAAAGACAAATTCGGTAATTCCCATGTGGCATTTATAGCAAAGGGGCCTGAGGGAGGACATTGCTATTTCCATTCCGCGATGATCGCAGACGCTGCATTTAGCGCTTAGCTTCCGGTTGGAATGAACCAAAGTACAAAAGGGTGTATTAAAAGAAACGCTGTCTACGATCCACTCATAGGAGGAAGTACAAAATTTAAAGGAGAGATTTGGATATAAATGCGAGATGGAATCCAAAATCTCTTGTATGGTAAGCATGGATTCATTGCTCAAAGTGATCCTCTCCTTATCGAATAGTGCCAGCGGTTACGTATAAAATAGTTAGATATCTTAGAGATCTTCGGCCTATCAATTTATCCAGTATGGATACGCTTTATAAAACACTGGACAAACCAATTATATCGAAAATAAGCTATTTGTCAAACTGCAATCCTATCGGAAGGGCATTTCCCGTTCCCGAGAATAATAAGAGATCACGCCGGTTATGAAGTCTAGGGCGTCGTGTTGACGGATTTTAAGGACTTTGTGGGCAGCGCCTAAAAAAGTTGTTTGAAAAAGGCAGGAAAGGGCTTTAAAAATGAAAAAGCAATGGGCGGCGGTTGTTTTGGCGGGCGGCGCCGGAAGGAGGCTAGGCGGTAAGGATAAAACAAAACTGGCCTATCGTGAGCAGGAATCCTTTTTGGAGCATATTTTAAAGGAATTACAGGACTTTTCTCCAATCTACTTATCCGGTCATCCGGGCCCAAGCCCTCAGAGAACATGGCTTATTGCGGATAAACTCTCCGGAATGGGACCAATGGTAGGGCTTTGGTCCGTGTTTTCGGCCTGCGGGGAGGACGCCCTGTTGTCGGTCCCTTGCGATATGCCCTATTTTTCCAGGGATTTGGCGAGTTGGCTTGCATCCGCTGCTGAAGCTTTTAAGGCGGATTGCCTGGTTTGCCGGGACAACGTTGGCAGGATACATCCTCTGTGTGGAGTCTATCGGCGCTCCTGTGTCCCCCATATGGAGGCGTGTATTCGTGAGGGTAAACTTTCTATGAGAGAATTGCTGTCGAGAACAGAAACAATCCTATTAGAGCCGCAGAAACATGGTTTCCCGGAATATTTATTTATGAATATTAACACGGCGGAGGATCTGCGGCTTTTTTATGCTCATGATCCCAGAAATCCGTAATGCTGATTGATTTTTGGGAAACATATAATGAAATAGCATACTTATGCTTTTAAGAGAAATGAAATCGCAGGTTTTTATGCGGATGATGCTGAAGCCTTATTTTTATTGGAGGCGTTGACCATGAAAATGATTGAAACACGCAGTGCGGCAGGACATATCCTGGCTCACGATCTTACGCAGATTATACCAGGCGTAGCAAAAGGCGCAAGATTCAAAAAAGGACATATTGTTACAAAAGAAGATATTCCGGTTCTGCTGTCTATGGGGAAACAGCACCTTTTTGTATGGGAACAATGCAACGGCTTTCTTCATGAGAACGAAGCAGCCCAACGCTTGGCAGCCTTGTGTCAAAATAAAGATATTGTCATGAGCCAGGTTTCAGAGGGGAAAATTGAGTTGTTCGCCTCGAGCGATGGATTATTCCAAGTTGACGTTAAGCGGCTGAATATCGTCAACAGCATAGATAACCTCATCGTTGCTACCAGGCATACCAATACAGCGGTAAGAAAAGGCGATAAATTAGCGGGGGTCCGCGTTGTTCCATTAGTTATTGAAGAAAAGACTATTAAACAAGCGGAGCGCTTTATCCCCAAGAGCACCTTGCTGTCACTTTCCCCATGGAAAAGAAAAACGTGCGGCCTGATTATTACGGGGTCAGAGGTAGCGCAAGGATTGGTCAGGGATGCGTTTGCTCCGGCGCTCGAAGAAAAGCTGTCTGGCTACGGAATGCGTATTGCGGAACGATGTTTCCCGGGTGACGATCAGCAGGCAATCGCGAAAGCGGCCGTAAGCTATTGGAAAAAAGGCTTGGATATGGTGATCTGCACAGGCGGAATGAGTGTGGATCCGGATGACAAAACCTCTGGTGCTATCCAGAAAACCGGAGCATCGGTTGTCAGCTATGGCGCGCCGGTTCTGCCGGGGGCCATGTTCCTGCTGGCGTATTTTGATGACGGCACGCCGATTGTAGGGCTGCCGGGCTGTGCTATGTATGCTAAGGCCACTGTTTTTGATTTGGTGCTGCCCCGGCTTCTGTGTGACGAATTGGTGCGGAAAAGGGATCTTGCTGCCTTAGGACATGGCGGACTTTGCCTGGGCTGTGCGACTTGTAGCTTCCCAAACTGTTCATTTGGGAAAGGTGGGTAGAATATGCTGATCAATATTACTCTGGAAAAAGCTGTTGATGCGATTATCAAAAGAATCCTTCCCCTTGGAACCGAGTGGGTTAAGGCGGAAAATGCTTTAGGGCGCACCTTGGCGCAAGATGTGATAGCGCCTATGGATCAGCCGCCGTTTGACCGGTCTCCCCTTGACGGCTACGCCCTACGCTCTCAGGACCTTTTATCGGCAGATAAAAATCACGGGGTGACTTTAAAAGTAATCGGTACGGTTTATGCGGGAGATGCTGCGAAAACGCCCGTCGAGCCGGGGAAAACAGTGCGTGTGGCAACGGGCGCAATGCTTCCGGCGGGCTGCGACTGCGTTTTGAGAAAAGAGGATAGCGATGAGGGGTTCCCCTTGGTTTCCTGCTTCCGTTCGTTAAAGGCTTGGGAAAACTACAGCTGCAAAGGCGAAGATTATAGCAAAGGAAGTTGCCTGCTGACCAAAGGGACACGGCTTAACAGTGCCTGCTTAGGGCTTTTGGCAGGCGCGGGGATTTTTGAACTCTGTGTCCAAAGGCGTCCTAAGGTAGGGGTGCTGTGCACCGGAGACGAGGTAGTAAGCGCGGGGACATATCCTCTACCGCCTGGGAAAATCTATAATTCTAATCTACAGCTGATCCTTTCACGATTGCAGGAGCTGGACATTTGGAGTATGGTAGGGAAACAGGTGGGGGACAGCAGCAAAACTATCTGTGATTCCATAGATCAGCTGGCGCAAGGATGTGATTTGCTGGTTACAACCGGAGGCGTATCGGTAGGGGATAAGGATCTGTTGCTGGAGGCCCTGTCAAAGTTAAAAGCCGAAACCATCTTCCGGCGGATCAAAATGAAACCGGGAAGCCCGGCTGCTTTTTCTATATACAGAAAGAAACCTGTTTTGTCGCTCTCTGGAAATCCATTTGCGGCGGCAGCTACCTTTGAATTGCTGGTGCGTCCGGCGATTCAGGCACTTACACAGGAAAATCACTTTGCAATGAAGTCTAAAGCGGCGTGCTTGGAGAATGATTTTTCTAAAAGCAGCCTGCAGCGCCGCTTGATTCGTGGTGTGCTGAAAAATGGCCGGGTATGGCTTCCGGAAGGACATTCTTCCGGAGTGCTGTCATCCTTTGCGGGATGTAACTGTTTCGTGGATATTCCAGCAGGCTCGGACTGTCTCAAAGCGGGAGAAAGGGTAACGGTATTGCTGCTATAGAGTAGCTGAGACTCATCTTAAGGAGGATATGATGGGACCAAAATTAAATCACTTTAACGAAAATGGAAATGCTGTTATGGTAGATGTTTCAGGAAAAGAAGCGACTGACCGCACTGCGCTGGCGAGAGGAAAAATCAGGGTTTCCCCACAGGTGCTTTCGGCAATTCTTGACCATACCATTGGAAAGGGGGATGTGTTAGGAGTCGCTAGAATTGCCGGGATTATGGCGGTGAAGCGTACCTGGGAATTCATTCCGCTGTGTCACCCGCTGATGGTGAGCAAGGTTGACCTGAATTTTATTATACCAGAGGATGAAAACTCTGTGGTGGCGGAATGTTCCGTTGGCTTTTGCGGCAGAACGGGGGTGGAAATGGAGGCGCTTACCGGAGTTGCCGCAGCGCTGCTTACAATCTATGATATGTGCAAAGGCTTCGGGAAAGAGATGGAAATATCCGACATCCATTTGGTTCATAAGGAAGGCGGCAAGTCAGGGGTGTATCATAATGAAAGATAGGCCGGCGGTAGTGGCGGTTTCAGGAGTGAAAAATTCTGGGAAAACAACGTTGATCATCGAAATGCTTCCTTATTTGACCGAGAAAGGGCTTCGTGTGGCCGTCATTAAGCACGATGGGCATTCTTTTGAGCCGGATCCCGTTTGTACGGATACAGGACGCTATTTAGCAGGCGGGGCCTGCGGCAGCGCGATTTATGACCAAGAAAAATTTCAGATTATTAAAGAACAGTCAATAGCTGTAGAAAATCTAATTGACCAGTTTTCCGACGTGGATCTCATTTTAATAGAGGGCTTGAAGTTTTCAGCCTGGCCTAAATTAGAAGTAGTGCGTTCGGATAATTCTAGTGGCCCTGTATGCGATCCCGCTACTCTTCTGGCTTTGGTGACGGATCTTCCCATAGAATATTTTGGTGTAAAAATGATCCCTCTCGGCAATGCAGAAGCGGCCGCCCGGATATTGCTGAGATATATGGAGGAGGAATTTCCTGTTGATTGATCAGTTTGGACGAAATATTAACTATTTGCGAATATCGGTGACAGACAAATGCAATCTTCGGTGCGGTTATTGTATTCCACCTGGCCAAACGGGCTTACTCCTTCCTGAGAATATACTTACCAATCGCCAATTGTTAAGGCTCGTAAGCCTGTTTGCGGAAGCCGGGATCAATAGGATTAGGCTGACAGGGGGAGAACCTCTTCTGCGCGAGGATTTACCGGAACTTATTAAAAGCATAAAAAACATCAAAGGAATTGATAACGTATCAGTCACCACCAACGGCTTGCTGTTGCACCGCCGGTTACCAGATCTGCTTCATGCGGGGCTGGATGGTATCAATCTCAGCCTTGATACCCTTGACGCGCGGCAATACGCAAAATTAACGGGCAGCGACACGTTGCTGCAGGTAATCAAAGGATTAAACGAGGCCTTAAATCTTCCGGCGACAGAAATGAAATTGAACTGTGTGATTCAGGAAGACAATATCTCACAAATTGTTCCTTTGGCTCAGTTGGCCTGGGAAAATAGGATTGCGGTAAGGTTTATTGAACTGATGCCGTTTGGGCCGGGACAAAAATTGAAATTTATTTCAAATGATATGGTGCTGACTCAGTTAGAGAAGGCGTTTGGCCCTGCGCAGCCTATTGCGGAAGAATTGGCTGGAGGTCCGGCTGAATATGTGATGTTTCATGGCTTTTGCGGCAAAGTAGGGTTTATCAGCGCGGTATCCCGGCCGTTTTGCCTCCAATGCAATCGAATCCGCATTACCGCCAATGGCCTTTTGAAGCCATGCCTGCAATACCGGTCGGGAAAGGATTTGAAGGCCTTAATGGATTCTGGGGCGGATGATGATTCGCTCCGTACTGCCATTGAGGAGACTGTCAAATTAAAACCGAAAGGCCACCATTTTGGTAAGGAAGCTGGAGCAGAGGATGAGGGACTCTATATGAATCAAATTGGAGGATAGGGGTATGGGAAAGGTCGTTGCTGTTTGCGTCAGCAAAGAAAAAGGCACCCGCAAAACAAACGTGGGCGCAGCTAAGCTTTTGAGAGACTGGGGAATTGAGAACGACGCCCATGGAGGGCGGTGGCATAGGCAGGTTTCTCTTTTGTCCTTTGAAAAGACAGAAGAATTCCGCCAAAAAGGCGCGGAGATTCCTTACGGCGCGTTTGGAGAGAATTTATTAGTATCCGGCTATGACTTCAAAAGCTATCACGTGGGCACTAAGTTCCGGTGCAACGATGTGATTTTGGAACTAACCCAGATTGGAAAGGAGTGCCACAACCACTGTGAGATTTATAAAACCATGGGAGAGTGTATTATGCCCACAGAGGGGGTTTTTGCCAGAGTAATTCACGGGGGCATTATTTCCTCGGGAGATAAATTATGTTTGTTAAAGGAGTAATGTTATGCGAGTTGGGATTATTACGCTCAGCGATTCAGCTTTTCTGGGGCAAAGAGAAGATGAAAGCGGTGCAGCTATTGAAAAAATTATGCAGGAGTCAAAATACCAGGTGGTACATAGATCAGTGCTGCCGGACAGCCGCCGGAAGATTTCTGAAGCGCTTAAGGAACTATGCGACAGCAGACAGCTGGATCTTATCGTTACTACTGGCGGGACGGGACTCTCCCCTTCGGATCAAACCCCGGAAGCGACTATGGATATCTTGGAGCGGATAGTGCCCGGTATTTCTGAGGCGCTGCGTTGGAATTCTATGAGGTTCACACCGAGAGCTATGCTCAGCAGGGGAGTTGCGGGAATCCGGAAAAATACGCTGGTTATTAATCTGCCGGGAAGCCCCCAAGCGGTTGAGGAATGCCTGCGCTTTTTACTCCCGGCACTTTCCCACGGTTTGGAGGTCTTGAAAGGAAATGTAAAGGACTGCGCAAAAGATAGATAAAAAACAGCGAGGTATACTGCATATGTCAGCGCTTTCTTGGCGCGTTGACGCGTACGGCTAAGCAAATATTTCAAGGCAGCATACTTCGAGCCTGACCGGCCTAAGGGAAACTATGGCGGCTGGCCGGGGCATATCTGGAAACGGATATACCTACCGATTTGTAAAGGAGTAATACTATGAAAAAACTATTAATTACTGTTGCCCTGTTGCTGGCGGCTTTTTGTTCTGGCGGATGCGCGGCTGGAAGCGAAGCTCCGGGGGATCATCTATCGGAGTCTCTCCGGCAGGAGCCGGAGAGGCTTGAGGTAGCTGTTTTCGCGGCTGCTTCTATGGAGGCGGCAATGACTCAAATAGCGGAGCTTTATAAGCAGGACGTCCCGAATGTAGACCTGGTATTTACCTTTGATTCTTCCGGGACGCTGAAAACACAGATTCAGGAAGGAGCAGTCTGCGACCTTTTTATTTCTGCCGCGCAAAAACAAATGAATCAATTGGATGCGGCAGACACTACCGGAGCTAATAATGAAAATTTGGATTTTGTGTTTTCGGACACTAGGGTGGATTTATTAGAGAACAAAGTAGTGCTTGCGGTCTCGGAAAAAAATTCAGGAAGGATCAAAAGCTTCCGGGACTTAGGGAATGCGGAACTATTGTGCTTGGGCAATGGAGATGTCCCGGTAGGATCCTACTCTGTAGAAATTCTGAAAAATCTGGGGATTGATCTTCAAAGGCTGGAAGCGGACGGCTCGGTTACCTATGCGTCGAACGTTTCAGAGGTTGCCACCCAAATTAAGGAGGGGATGGTGGACTGCGGAATTATTTATGCCACGGATGCCGCCACATATCAACTAAAGGTTGTAGACCAGGCCGATGAGCAGATGTGCAGCCGTGTGATTTATCCTGCCGCCATAATGAAAAGCGGAACACGGTCATCTGTGGAAGCGGCTCAGGCATTCCTCGACTATATACATATCAATGAAAACGCGGTGAAAATATTGGAAGACATAGGCTTTACTGTGCTCAAATGATATAAGCGTGTTTGTACGATTGAATGGATAAAGGAAAGGAAGATTGAGTTGGATTGGTATCCTTTGCTGAACTCTCTGCGCATCGCGGCGATATCCACAGTCCTTGTGTTCTTCCTCGGAATTTTAACAGCCTATTATGCTGTAAAACTTCCCAGAGTGGTGAAAGGAATTCTGGATGTATTATTTATGCTGCCTCTGGTTCTTCCTCCAACTGTAGTAGGATATTTTCTACTTCGAGCAGCGGGCCCGCAAAGACCGTTGGGCTGTTGGCTTTTGGAGGCGTTCGGGTTAAGGTTGACGATGGTCTGGTATTCTGCGGTCCTTGCCGCTTCAGTGGTAGCTTTTCCAATGATGTATCGAACCGCGCGGGGGGCCTTTGAAAATTTTGACCGTTCCCTGGTCTACGCCGCACAAACCCTAGGCAAAACAAATACATGGATTTTTTGGAAAATACAGATGCCATGCTGTAAGCAGGGGCTGGTAGCGGGTGCGGTTTTATCATTTGCCAGAGCGCTTGGCGAGTATGGGGCAACCTCGATGCTTGCGGGATATATTCCGGGAAAAACCGCAGCCATCTCCACCACGGTATATCAGCTTTGGCGCACCGGCAACGATGAAGAGGCCATGAAATGGGTTATGATCAATTTACTCATTTCCGCTGTCGTGCTGGTAGGTGTAAACATGTTGGAGAAGAAAGAAAAAACTTTTCAAAAAAGGGCGTCTTAAGGGGGGAAGGCTCATGTCTCTGCTGGTGGATATCCGCAAAAACTTCGGGGATTTTTCTCTAGAGGCTTTCTTCGAAGTGAAAAACAGAGAATTTATTGGGCTGCTGGGAGCGTCGGGCAGTGGAAAGAGTGTAACGCTAAAATGTATTTCGGGCGTTGAAACTCCAGATGAAGGGAAGATCATTTTAAATGGAGAGACACTGTTCGATTCTTCTCGAAAAATTAATGTTCCGCCCAGGAAAAGAAAAATTGGCTACCTGCTGCAAAATTATGGACTTTTTCCAAATATGACGGTGGCGCAGAATATTGCTTGCGGGGTGCAAAAGGGAAAAGAAAAAGGGGCTGTCACAACCGGTCTTTTGCAAGCGCTTGATCTGGAAATTTGTAAGGATTTGTACCCTTATCAAATTTCGGGAGGGCAGCAGCAAAGAACGGCTCTTGCCAGAATTTTGGCCGCCGAGCCCCGGGTGCTCCTTTTGGATGAGCCTTTCTCTGCCTTGGATAGTTATCTGAAATGGAAAGTGGAGTTGGAATTCACTAACTTTCTAAAGGAGCTTCGTGGCCCAGCGGTTTTTGTAACTCATAGCAGAGATGAGGTAAGACGCTTATGTGGAAAGGTTTGCGTGATTAACCGAGGAAAAACCCAAACTGTACAAACGGTAACCGCTTTCCTTGATTCTCCGAAAACGTTATCCGCCTGCGCGTTATCCGGGTGTAAGAACATTTCTCGGGCAGAGCGCTTAGAAAACGGAATGCTGAAAGCATTGGACTGGGGAATGGAATTGAGAACTAGTCAGCCTTCTAATAGATGTACACATATAGGGATTCGAGCCCGTTCTATACTTGTTGCAAAGGAGCCAGGGATTAACTGCTTTGAATGTAAAGTGGAACGTGTAATTGAGGAAATGTTTTCTGTCATGGTAATGCTTTGCCCTCCGGGAAAGGAAGAATCAAGATCGCATTTAAGCCTAATATTGCCTAAGGAGACTTGGCTTGCACTTGAGGAGCCTAATTGGATTTTTGTGGAGTTGCCTGCGGAAAGCCTGCTGCTGCTGACAGAAGATTAGAGCCGCCTCGATAGAGACCTCCTGGAAGCAGGCCTGCTTTAAATTGGCTTAAGGGCAAGAAATTCCAATGATTTCAAAAGGGTTTTATCTGTGCTGCATTTGTCATCGATTAATGCGGGAAAGAAAGGGAGCGTTTATGGGTAGATTGGGTGTTTTATACCATATGGATACTTGTATTGCCTGCGGGGCCTGCCAAACAGCCTGCAAGGATGGTCACGGTTTAATAGGCGGGGAATTTTTCCGCCGTGTGGAAATGATAGAAACAGACGAAGGATATTTGCCGTATTCAGGCGCCTGCTGCCATTGTGGGAATCCCATGTGTGTATCGGCCTGCCCCACAGGAGCGATGCATAAAACAGAGGAAGGCGCCGTGGTTCATGACGACGGATTATGTATTGGGTGCGGCGCGTGCGTTTGGAACTGCCCTTATGGCGCGGTCTCCTTCAGCCGTCTTAAGGGAGTTTCGCAAAAATGTGATAGCTGTATAGAACGGCGCCAAAAAGGAGAAAACCCTCTTTGCGTAGACGCTTGTCCTACCGACAGCTTGAAATACGGGGAATGGGATGATTTATTAAAAGATTTCGGACAAGAGATGCTTACCCCTGATTTTCTGCCGTCGCCAAAGATTACCGAGCCGTCTTTACTGATTTTGGGAGGGAAGAAGCATGTATAGAGATTATCTGGTCTTAGGATCCGGCATCGCAGGGCTAAAGGCGGCAGAAGCCATACGGGATTTAGACGCGAACGGTTCTGTTATGATGGTAACCCGCGATTCTGTGTCGCCATATTCGCGGCCAATGCTTACGAAAACCCCTCTGCGGACATTCTGCAAGGCTAGGATATCGCTTTTTCCTGAGATTTGGTATCAAGAGCGCCGTATAGAATTATCACTGAACACTGCGGTGGAAACGATTCATGCTGAAACCCATACTGTTATCGCCGGTGGAAAAGAAATTCGTTACGGGAAATGTATTTACGCCTTAGGCGCTGAAAATTTTATTCCTCCCGTTCCAGGAGCGCAGAAAGACAACGTGGTATCGATTCGCACGGCAGAAGATATTGAGCATATCAAGAAATACGCCGCCAATGCCCGAGAAGCTGTGGTAATCGGCGGAGGAGTGATAGGCCTGGAAGCGGCATTTGAGCTGAGCCGCTATGGATTGTCGGTTACTGTGCTGGAAGCATTGCCGTTTTTAATGCCAAGACTGCTTGATCCTGGAACGGCTCATGATCTAAAGGAAGGCATTCATCGTTTTTCTATTTATACTGATGTTAAAATTTCTGAGATTTGTGGTGAAAAGGCCGCAGAGGCAGTATGCTTAGAAGACGGAAGAATGTTCCCGTGTGGTTTGGTCATTGTTTCCTGTGGAGTAAGGGCAAATATAAAGATTGCCCAAGAGGCGGGAATTGCTTGCGAACGGTCTGTGGTGGTCAACAAATATATGGAGACGAACATTCCTGATATTTACGCCTGCGGCGATTGCGCTCAATTCGGCGGTGTTAACAGCGCCTTATGGTCGCAGGCGGTTGAAGAAGGAAAGACTGCCGGAGCAAACGCGGCGGGCGTAAAACAGGAATTTGCAGGATTTGATACCTCCCTTATTCTAAATAACCCGGAAATCTCTTTGTTTGCCTATGGTGATTTAGGGAAAAATCCCAAAGTCACCTATTGGTGCGAAGCGAAAGAGCATGAGGAAAGCAGAGGTTTCTTTGTTAATCCTGCTTTTGGAGGCATGCGCCAGCGGCTTTTTTATCGGGAACATAAATTGGTAGGTATTTCATTGCTTGGAAACCTTTCGGAAATGGAAGAACTAAAAAAACAGGTAGCCGGGGGAGATGTAAAATGAGGAAGCCTTTGAGGGACGAAATCCAATATGGATGTTTTCATCTGTTGAGAGTTTTTTTTGAAAGCTTACCGAACTGGCGGAAGATCAGCTCGGTTTTAGGGATTTCCTCAACGATCAGCCAGCGGGAATACGATGATTTGTTCAAAGGGACTAACGCGGCTGTTTCTATCCCTTTATGGGCTTCGGCCTGCTTGACAGGAGAACCGATTCTGCTCAATCAGATTACTTTAGATATCATCGCTTTTTATAAAGAATGCGGGTATTCTCCGATCAGGATGGATGGCAATCCGCCGGATTACATCGGTGAACAGTTCCGGTTCTTGGAATATTTAGCGGTATGCGGCATGAAAGAACCGGGAGTATTCAAAAATAAAATACAAGGCTTCCTTCAGCAATATACCATTGATACGGTTCACGAGCTATGCGCCGCCTTATTAAAAGCTACCTCTCATTCGGAAATCCAAAAAGTCGTCTCTTTTATGAGCGATGTCTTGATAGGGCGCTACGAGGGGTTGACTTTCCCAAAAGAGTGGCTCTACTCTTTAGAAAGCTGGCAGTGGCCTGTCGGCTCGGCGATTCCTTTGGAGGCAGAGAAAATAATCAGTCAGGCCAGCTATAATGATTGCGGAAGTAAATGCAAAATGCTTTCCAGAGTAAGAGAGGGCTGCGTTCTTTCTATTGAGCCCGACAGCGGCTGCAAAGGGTATCGTTTTACCGGATGTCCCCGTGGAAGGGCGTATCGCCATACTTTTCTCAACTCTGGTAGGCTGCGATATCCAATGGAGCGTATCGAACAACGGGGAGAAGGGAAATTCCGCCGAATTACATGGAAAGACGCCTGTGAAAAAATAGCATTTGGAATAAAGTCGTCAGGACAGGCCTACGGCCCAGGCTCACGATACGTTATGGCTGCGTCGGGCAACGGCGGACTGATACGAGGCGACCGTTTCATGAAAGAACTCCTGCGCTTAGATGGCGGATATCTTGCGTATTATAATTCCTATAGCGTTGCCTGCGCCTCCTGTGCGCTACCCTATGTGTATGGAACTGATTTGTGCGGCAATGCAGATGAGGATATGCTCAACAGCAAGCTTCTGATTTTATGGGGACATAATCCGGTGGACACCCATTGGGGGTTGACACATATAGATAATCTGATGAAGGCGAAGAAAAAGGGAGTACGGATTGTGGTAGTAGATCCGCGGCAAAGCGATACCGCCGTGATTTTTGCCGATCAATGGGTTCCCATCCGGCCTACCACAGACGGAGCCTTGGCTGACGCTATGGCCTATGTGATACAACAAAAAGGGCTTCAAGACCAAAAATTTCTGGATGACTTCTGTGTGGGATATGATGAGAGTCATATGCCTAAGGGAATTCCTTCCCGAGAAAGTTATCTGTCTTATTTGACGGGACAAAAGGATGGAGTCCCCAAAACGCCCGTATGGGCTGAAAAAATTACTGGAGTACCGGCTGGCGTCATAGAAAATCTAGCAATTGAATATGCGGTTACCAAGCCTGCATGCCTGATGCCAGGGTTAGGTCCCCAAAGAACCATGAACGGCGAACAGACCTGCCGAGCGCTGGCGGCTTTAGCGTGTATGACTGGAAATGTAGGGGTTAAGGGAGGCGGGAGCGGCGGCTTTGCTTATCGGAAAAGCCATATGGCTCCCGGATTCCCGGTTCTGAAAAATCCCTATCCGGGAGAAATACCTGTTTTTCTATGGACAAAAGCCGCCGACCGATTCCAAGATTTTACTCCCGGTCAGGATGGACTGCGGGGAGTTTCGAAGTTGGATACGGGGATCAGGGTGATCTTCAATTTAGCAAGTGGAATGCTGATAAATCAGCATTCCAATATTAACGATACCATACGAATTTTAAAGTCTCCGGAAAAGGTCGATTTAATTGTAGTGTCTGACTTGTTTATGACTCCCTCGGCCAAATTTGCAGATATCATTCTACCGGCCCCCTCGTTTTTTGAATCAGAAAACGTGGTTCCGCCCTGGACAGGGGAGGACTATCTACTTTATAACCACCAAGCGATCGCTCCGCTGTTTGACTGCAAAACCGAATATGACTGGATAAAAGAAATCTCAAAAATAATGGGGCTGGAACCGTCCTTTACCAGGGGAAGGGAAACAGAGTTAGAATGGCTTAGAGACCTTTATGAGCAGCACCGAAAGCTGGAGACAGAACTTCCAGAATTCGAAGAATTCAAGCGAGATTCCTGTTTTTTTTACTCTCACAATACTGATTATGTTGCGTTTCAGAATAATATCCAACAAGGAGTTCCTTTTGGAACCCCGTCTGGAAAAATTGAATTGTTTTCTAAGAGGTTGTTTGATCTGAAGAACCCGAAAGAAATACCAGGGACTCCAAGCTATACGCCGTGCGTCGAAGGCCCTTCTGATCCCCTAATAAAAAAGTATCCTCTTCAGCTGATAGGTTTTCACACAAAACGCCGGTGTCATTCGATGCACGATAATAATATACGCATGGATGAATTAGAATCGCCCGCTGTTTGGATTAATCCGATAGATGCCCAAAAAAGAAAGATTAGCGACGGCGAATTAGTGAATGTATATAACGATCGGGGTGCTATTAAAATTCCGGCAAAGGTTACAGGTAGAATTATGGCTGGAGTGGTGGCTGTAAGTGAGGGGGGATGGTACACTCCCGATTCCCGTGGGGTCGATATGCGGGGCTGCATTAATACGCTTACCATGAGCCATAAAGCGACGCCCTTGGCGAAAGGAAATCCCCAACATACTAATTTAGTACAAATAAAAAAAGCAGATTAAAAGAACAGAGGTCGAAATTTGGAACTCAAAAATGCGACAATCCAGATTCCGGCCTCTTTTTCTATGCTAAAACCCAACTTTTAAGCCATTTTTCGAGGTTTATCCCTTTTTATAGAAATGAGACATCAAAAAGCAAAAAACAGAAAAATAGGTTGCAAAAACAATCAAATGTATCTATTCTTAACCGGGAATTCTCATTTTGTTGAGTGTTCCTTTTGATTTTGGGTTTTAATAAATTCCTTCCAAACGGCATTAGACCAGCGGACAACAATTTCGTCACTCCCTCCCAAGAAGGGGTGGCGAAATTGTTGTCACCCCGATTTTTTTCAGTATTCATGCGGGTTTCCGGGCTTTTTAAGGTCGATTTTTCAAAATCGCCCCACCGTGGATGTCCAACCCCCAAAAGAGCAAAAACAGAAAAAAACCGCCTTCTTGTTACTGCTCAGGAAGGCGTTTTTTCATTTTTTAGACACCGGCAGAGAAATGATTTTCGATTGTCCGTCCGGGCTGTCCTGGGGTTTGACAGGGGAAGGAGGCAATAGTTTTTTGCCGGCAGCCGGGACAGAAGAAACGATTAAACAGCCATCTTTTTCTTCAATGGAAACAGACATTTTCCCAATTTAAGTGGTGGAGAAGTTCAGCAGGAAGAACAATTCTTCCTAACTCGTCGATCGTGCGAAAATACCGCACAGCCATTACCTCCTGAAGATTAGATTCCCAATTCCCGTCTGGATTGTCCTGAAGGGCCCATAAACAAGGAGGTAATTACGCAGAAATTTATCTGTTTAAAGTTATGAAAACAGGTGTCGATTTAAAAGTAGGCCCGTCGTTAATGTCGAGTGCGGAGTCTCTGTAATCCAACGGGGAATACATCCTCAAGGCGGGCCTACACCTTTTTAGATTTCGTCTTATCGGCTACAGAGTGTCTCCTTTTTAATTCGTTTTAGATATTAACGATTAGAATGTTCAGGTTATCATTGATACACTTCAAAATAATGGAATGATAATAAATGTTGACTTATCATTTATAAATATCTTTTTATGGGAATCACGCAAAATGAACACACTCCTCTAAACTTTTCCATTGGGCTGATCAAATAGGAAATTTTTGCATTGCTTATTTATAGATATGATAGTGAAAAAATCGAAATTAGTTTTGTTTTTTTGAAATATACGTTTATTGAGTTTTCAAGAGGAGTGTAACTTAGAGGGAATTATAAACACAAAACTTGCAAGCAATGAAGAGACTGGAGGCGGTCAGAAACCAGATATGAATGGGAACGCTGTTGCAAAGCATAGGAAATACAGCCACGGGTAGGAATCATATCTTGGGGTAATTTCAGCAGCCTGGGGAATAAAACAGGATAATCCGCTGATTAAACATAAAGCGCCTTCCTGTTTTTATAGGAAGGCGCTTTTTTACTTTTAGTTAATAACAAAGGGATTATTTTGAGCCTTTACCAAGGATATTTTCAAGGCTGCTTTAAAGGTTGCTGCTGAAGATTGCCCGCGGGTCTACTAATATTTCAGATTTTAAGTGGGAATGCTCTACTAGACAATGGTAGCACTGCATGATAGCTTGCCTGCCCTGTTCTTTAGGATACTGATAAATTACTGCGTTTATGGTGCCGTCTTTAACTAGGGGAATCATGGGTTCTAATAAATCCGTCGCGATTACTTTAATTTCCTGGGAACGTTTTTCCTCCCGCAGTACATTACAAATTGCCAGGGAGTTACCTGTAGCGATATAAAAGCCCTGGATGTTAGGAATTTCATATAGGGCTTTTTTTGTTAAAACAGAGGCGATTTCTGGTTCGTCATGGGTTTCAAAGGTTTTTAATAAATAATGGTGATTAAAAAGTTTATCACAAAACCCTTGCACCTTTTCTCGGTGCTCCAGAATATTGTTGTCGCCAAGGAAAATGACAAAGTTTGATTCTGGAGGTGTCATGAAGCACAAAATTTCAGAGGCGAGTTGTCCCGACATATAAGCATTTACTCTCACGCAGCCGGTTTGTCCGGGAGACTTAAAATCATTTCCTATCAGGAATACCGGTATGTGGTGGGAATGTAATTTAAGCAGGCAAGACTCACATGAGATGACTGAGGCGGGGCATAGAATGACCGCGTCAATCTGCTCACGGACCAAATCATCACAAATTCTGTAAAGCTCAAGATCAGAGTAAATATCCGAAAATTGAAAGAATTTTCCGATGACATTATAGTCTCGAAGTTCTTCCAAGGCTTCTCGAATTCCTGTAATAATGTCGTTGAAATATTGCTCCCAAGCATAAGGGTAAACAATAGCGATGTTGATTGGTTTGCGGGCTAGGCATTGTGCGGACCGATTGGCAGTATATCCCATTTCTTTGGCCGTATCAATAATTTTTTTCCGTGTTTCATCACTGATGCCAGGCTTTCCCGTAAGTGCTTTACTGACACTTCCGACCGAGGTGTTAAGTTGTTTGGCGACATCTTTTATTGTCACTTGTCTTGTAGCCATTGTTTTTATGCCTCCGTAGATTGAGATGATCTTTTATCTTAATTGTTTGATTGGTTGATACATTCAAAACGAGTTATATATAAGAATTTATGAGATGTTTTGCGGCGTGTCCTAGGAAAAATTACAGCTTTTAATTGCGGGTTAGAATTCAGCGTCCGATAAATTTATACTACAAAAACAAAATATATGATTATTATCTTATATAATACTACAGTTGTCAATAATAAAAATCATTGTTTTTTATAAAAATTTACAAGATAAAGAAAAAATGTTTTCTTTAATATATGGGCTAATTGACATATAAATATAGGATATTTTAAAATATTTTATGTTTAAAACAAGAAAAAGGTGTTGACTTTTCTGATTTATACTGTATAATAAAGAAAAACGTTTTTGTAAAACGTTTTTTATGCTCGCTGATAAAACCACAAATTGGTTAGGAATTGTGAAAGTATGAAGGAGAAGGAGATATGGAGAATAGGCATATGAGATTAAAAACGGCGGCAGTCAAGCTGGTAGGAGCAATCTTTATACTGCTTTTATTAGTGATATCACTGTATCCATTTATCTGGATGATATTAAATTCCTTTAAAGAAAACATGGAGATATTTAAACAACCTTTTTCTTTACCGGCCCATTGGGATTTTGCCGTTTTCCGCGAGGCCTGGGAGTTTGGGGAGTTTTCAAATTCCATTTGGGTATCTATTATCGTAACTGTTTCAGTAGTTGTTTTTACGCTTCTGGTTTCTTCTATGGCGGCATTCGCCACATCGCACCTAAGGTTTAAAGGACGGAATTTCTTTCTGGGGACTTTTGTCGGCCTGCAGGTAGTTTCCGGGCAAGTTCTGCTGATTTCTATTTTCAAGCTTTTACAGATGCTTCAGCTGTTTGACACCAGAACAGGTCTGATTTTAGTTTGTATTGCCTTTAGTATTCCTTTCAGCGCCTATATCATGAACAGCTTTTTCAGAAGTCTGCCTTATGAGCTTTATGAATCGGCCCAGATAGATGGATGTTCAAACATCATATATTATTCAAAGATTTTGCTGCCTCTCTCAAAACCCGTATTTGCCAGCGTCGCTATTTTTGTAGCCCTATCTACCTGGAATGAATTTTTGTTCGCTATGACCTTTTTGCGGAAAGAGAGAACGTTGACAGTCCAACTGCGAAATTTCTTTTCCTCATTCGGCTCCAGTTATGATATTGCGTTTGCAGGCTTGACTTTAGTAGTAGTCCCTCTGCTAATCCTGTATCTTTTGATGCAAAAATATTTCATACAAGGCTTGACAAGCGGTGCGGTAAAGGGCTGACGGATGAAAGATATGAGAAAAGAGGTTTGAGATTATGTATCAATCAAAAAAGAAATCAAGGCTTGGAGATGTTTCAGCCTATTTTTTTCTGCTGCCTGCGATTGTCCTTTCTGTTCTTTTTATTGTGGTTCCTTTGATTTTGACATTCCGTTATTCGTTTACTGATTGGTCAGGCTTGGGAGAATACAACAATATTGGCTTTCAAAATTTCCAAAACTTGATGTCGGACTCAGTTTTTTGGGAATCCATAAAAACAACATTTATCTGGGTGCTGCTTTATGTGATATGTTTGCCGATAACCAGCCTGATTTTAGCGCTGGTACTGGAATTTGGTATGCCTTTCAAATCGTTAAAGCCTGTGGGAAGAACCATTTTCTTTATGCCTATGATGATGTCGATGGCTGCGGTGGCCTTGCTATGGCAATTAATTTTTAACCCTAATTTGGGAATCCTTCCGAAGCTGCTGACCATGCTGGGCGTGACTACGACCTCAGTGGATTTTCTTGGAGATTATAATTTTGCCATTTTTGCGGCTTTTATACCGATTATCTGGCAATCCTCCGGCTTTGGAATGGTAATCTATTCTGCCGCCATCCAAGGAATCCCTTTGGATGTTTTAGAATCGGCTTCTATTGACGGCTGCACAAAATGGAAAGCAATTTGGCATATCGTGGTACCGATGCTGGCTCCTACCGTGGCGCTGTTAGCAACCTTAAACCTTGTGAATGGCTTTAAGGCTTTCGACCTGCTCTATATTCTAACGGCAGGAGGCCCTGGGACCTCGACTCAGGTAACGTCCATTTATATTTTCCAGCAGGCCTTTGTCAGTAACTATTATGGGTATAGTTCAGCGATGTCATTGATCCTCTTTTTCATTACGGTAATCTTTGGAGTCTTATTCTTTAAGACCTCAAATAGATTAGAAAATTATGTTTAAAAAGGAGAGAAAGATTATGAAAACAAAAAGACTGATTGGTCTGGCGCTTGCCGCGCTTTTATGCACAGCGGCTTTCAGCGGCTGTAATGACAATGCGGCGCAGTCCTCTTCAGAGGGCGCCGGCAGTTCTGCCGCAGGCACAGAGACATCTACTCCTCAGGAAAACAGCGGTAAATTCACCGCTTGGGTGTATGCCCTGTCAGCTTCTCCGACTGGCGAATATGTCGATTATCTTAAGGCATTCCCAGAGAAATACCCTGAACTTAATGCGGAAATCACGGTAATGAGCGGCGAGGATATTAAAACGCAGGCTCGTTTGGCGGTAGAGTCTGGAACTGCGCCGGACGCCATGATGGTTAGTGCGGGAGAGGATTTCTGGGAGTATGTGGATAAAGGCGCCGCAATGGATTTAACCGACATTATTAACGACAATGGATTTGATGAGTATGCGGATCAAGCTTATTTTGACACCTTTGCCCAAGACGGAAAAATCTATGGTATGCCTATCGGAGGCGTAACAGTATGGCAGACACTGTATGTGAATAACGACATCTTTAAAGCCAATAATCTAGAATATCCTACCACTATGGAAGAACTGCAGGAGGTCTCTCAGAAACTGCGCGAGGCAGGCATCGAGCCTTTGGCGGTGGGAGATAAAGACGGCTGGCCGGCATTATTGCTGTTAGGCGACCTGTATCTCCAGCAGACCGGATACGACAGCGTAGATAAGCTGAACAGTGGCGAAGTAAAATTTGCAGACGATCCTTATATGAAGAGCGCTATGGAGACCTTGGCTGATTTAGGCTCCAGTAATGTATTTATGTCTGGCTTTGCCAGCTCTGACCAAAACGAAGCGATTCAAAGCTGGGCCGCGGGTCAGGTTGCGATGCTTTATAACGGTTCCTGGTGGACCGGTACGGCCGGCGGAACAGATCTGGGCTTTGAAATTGTTCCCATCAAGCTTCCAATGATGCAAGGCCTCACCGATATCAATACCGTTCAAATGGCTTGCGATAATGCTTTAATCTTTAATCCTGAGTGCACCAATACAGACGCCATTTCTAAATTTATTGATTATTTGTGCAATGAAGAAGCTCAGGTGCTGTACTGCTCCGAGAGTAATGTGTTCAGTATTTATCCAGGCGCTAATGAGAAAGTTACCTTAGACCCAATCTTTGAAGAACCGGCGATTATGGATCAATTTGATTACCCGATTTCTGGTGTGTTCTTTGACCATGCGTTCCCATCTGCGGTGCTCGAGGTCATGAAGACTTCTGTCCAGAATGCCATTGCGGGCCAGATTTCTGTCGACGAAGCGTTGCAGCAGATTGACGCTGAGATGGCAAAAGCTCTTGCTTAATCTAGCGAACGGATAGGCCCTTTGTTATCAATGGAACCCGCCAAGATTTTTCGCGGCGGGTTCTTTTTTAGCAATAATAAAAAGCATGTAAATCAGAAGTCCCTTTGTAGCCTGCTGCGCACCGGTACGTTTCTAAGGCGGTGCTTCGTGGTTTGCCAATGTTTGCCAATAAGTGTGTTTAGTTATTTTAGTCAGGGATTAAGGAGTGGTTTTCTTGCGTATTTCTATTTTATTAGAGCCTGCTATGCCTTCCCGCTTTTTCAATGCGGAAATTAAAAAGCTGTTTCTCCCATTTCCCCAAATTGAACTGGTTTTTCAGGATGTAGCCGATATTTTAAGAAACGGCGTTAGAGGAGAGGTGTTCCTTAACAGCCATGGAGAAATTTATCCTTATGTGATCGAAGACGTTTTATATGAGTATTTCAGCAACGGCGGCGGCCTTTTTCATCTCGGCGGAAGCCCTTTTGAGACCGCCGTAATCGAACAAGACGGCGAATGGGTTCCTGTGGTCCGGACCTTTGGAGATTCCAGAGATAACGCCGGATTTGGGCCTTTAGATAAAGAATTTGATTATTTTAGGGCAAAGCTGGGGCTTACAGTTTATACTCCACCTGATTTAGACGATGCAGCTGATTCCTTGAAAATCGTTTTTCAATCTAAGCTTTGCGGCTGCGGGGAACTCCCCCTGACGGTACCGCCCAAAGGATTGGATATTGCTGCGACCGCACAGCTGCGGCTTTTTCAGCCCCAGCTGGATTTAATGGATCACAGGGCTTATATGGCAAGGCCAATTGTAAGAGAAACCATACACACCGCTAGCGTCGTTTCACCGGTGGGGAAAAAGCTTGCGAATATCATGCATTTGGTAAAAGCGTGGGGAAATCCATACCGTAAGGATCAAAGCCAATGGCTGTCCCCCTGGGCGCTGTATTGCGGCGAGATCAATCAGGAATTTCCCGCGCCGGTTTTGAAAACCATGTTGGATTGGCTTGCGTGCAGAACCAATTTAAAAGAGCCCTTGTTGGATTTTGCCAGCCTTCATCCCGGAGAGCAGACCCGGGCGGTCTGCCCGCTGACCCATCCGCTGCCGGAGGGGTGGAAAATCCGCGGATCTCTGGCTCCGGTAATAAAGGAGCAATGGCTTGCAAAAGAGCCGCCGCATTATCAGGAAACTGTATGCGAAACCCAAGGACTATCTGCGGAAATTCGGGTGCGGTACGACTCTTCGGCTGTCCTGATAAAGACGGTGTTTGAATTACTGGATGAGAATGGAAAGATCCGGGACCATACGGAAACCGGTGTGGTTTGCTGGCAGCCGGAAACGCTGCCAGCGCCTAAGGTTTCTCCAAATGGAACTTATTTTGATATTGAACGTCAAGGGGTAAAAGAAAAAAGCAGATGGATCTCAGGAACAAATTGGCAGGATCGGTATCTTTTCGGTTTTTCATTCCACAATCCAAACCCCAGCCGGATTGCCGGCGATGCCTTAGATATGGCGGAAACCGGCCTGTTGTTTGTGCGTCCCCATTTTTTTATGCCAGGATGGTTTCGTGCTGTTCCGGGGCAGGTTTACGAGGATGGATTTTCCCAGCTGTATGAGGATTTTGAAACAGGGCCGCTTTTGTCCGAAAAGCATATGCGCGCCTTAGAAGCCCATATCATGCTGTTTTGTTCCGCCGGACTGGTTTTCATGCCTTCGGTATATACAAATCTCGGCTCCAATATGGGCAGCCCCAGCCACTGGATGGGGACCTCAAGACTGTTTGTGGTGCCGGAACTGATTGAAAACCAGAAAAAATTCGCAAGGCAGATCATGGAACGTTTTGGCTCGATACAGGGAATCTCATGGGATTTGGATAACGAGCCTAACGAGGGAATTGATTTAGCTGGAAAGTGGCTTTCAGAGCACAAAAAAATTTGGGGAAAGACAGGGCAAATGGTAGGAGTCGGACTGTTTTTACAGCACAATAATATGTTGCTGGGAGAATCGGCGGACTGGCATTCCCAGCATGGAAAGCCGTTAGATATTTTCCATACCGGTAAGCCTTTTGTCCTTCAGGAAGCGCACTATCCGGTTCCTTGTAGCCGTTCAGGCGAGCAAGAGCTGGAGTACCATCTTAATAACGGAATTGCTTTAACCCTTATGTGGGGCGGAGGCGGCTTTATGCCCTGGAATTGGAATATGAGCCATATGAATTGGCGGTATCGGGGAGGATGGGTCGATTTTTGGGATCTCCATCTAGGAATTTGCGTTCATGCCGACGGAACCCCAAGAACAGGCAGACGGATTCTAAAAAATTGGACCGCGTTTTTAGACGGCGTGGAATTTGACCAGAGCGGCAATGAACAGGTCGTATTTGTATATCCTAAAATTTGTCTGCCAGGGAAAGGAAGCTTTGAATATTTAGACTTGCTTTACCAAAAAAAGATTAAATTCTGCGCGGTGAATGATGAGGATCTAGCAAGCTTTGACCTCAGCGGAACTAAGCTTTTGATTTTTCCTCTGTACGGTTTAGGTTTTCGCGAGAGTTCTTGGGAAAAAGCCAATCAGTTTGTTCAAAACGGCGGCGTGGTATGGGCTCATAACGACAACCTTTCTGTGGATGAACAAGGCAATATCGTAAAAAGCCGAAGTATTCCGGAGAAGACTCAAATGGAACGTAAAGGAAACGGTTACTTTTATTGGTGCTTGGGCTGGAATATTGACAAAGATAAAAACAGCGATTTTGATCCGGATATGGTAGTGTTGGGCTCGGTCCTAGATCAAATGGAATTATCTCATTATATTGAAAATGAAAGGCCTGTGAAAAACGGGGTGATGAGGTTTACCCATTATCTTGATGAGAACGCAGTAATGCTGACTCATGAGTGGAATTCTAAAAATGCGGTTCCTGAAAAAAACACCGTTTCACAAATTCAGCTTTTAGACCATGCTGGAAAACTGAAACGGTTTTGGACCAACGGAGATTGCTGCGCCGATTTAGGCGCTATGCGGCTGGAGGGAACGGGCGAGTTTTTTGTAATCAAAAGAAATACCGGCGAATATCTTGTTTCCGCGCAGAACCTTACCATTACCGGAGAAATTGAGGGATTGAAGATTTCTCTGGTGGAACTAAAGTCTTCTGAAAAATATGAAAAGCTCGATTATTCAGTGGACTGCCATACCGAATCCGGACAGATGAAGATCCGGCTGAAAGGTTGGGAAAAAGCGCACTGGCTATTATTAGAGAAGTAATCGGAGAAACAGCAGAACAATAAAAGGTCATGGAGGAAAAAGTATGAGTATAGAGCTGAATACAAAGAGCATGAGGCTGGAATTTGACGAAGAGACAGGCGCGGTATATCGGATTACGGCCTTGAAAACCGGATGGGATATTATGAACAGCCGGGAAAACGGGCTGTCCTGGAGGATTATGATTCCGCTGTCTGAGGAGCTGCGGAATAACAACGCCTTAGGGGAGAAGCAGAGATTGTCCTCATACCAGGCCGATGAGGACAGGATCGTTTTTCGGTGGGACCGAATTCATTCAGAACGGGGCGGGGAACACGAAATCTCAGTTGCGCTGACCATCCGCTCGGAGGGGCGCCAGGTGGTATATGAGATGGAAATCGATAACCGCAGCGCGTATATGGTGGAAAATGTATACTGCCCGTATCTTGGCGCGCTGACCCCGCCGGAGGGGGCGCCGTGGCTGAAGCTTTTCGCGCCCAAGTACGGGACGGCAGAGGAAAAAATGGTTTGGCCCCAGTTCACCAATACGTTCCATTACTGCGGAGTGGATTACCCGGCGATGATTACAGGAGACGGTGGTTCTCCCGCGGTGCCCTTTATTCTGCTGCGGACGCCTAACCAGGGACTATATATGGGAATCAAATCAAAAAGCTGCGATTATGCGGCGTGGTATGGTGAGTTAAGACCAGGCTGGGAATCTTCTATTGATTCCCGGGTAAGCTCAGGGGAGGCCTTAGCGGGAAAACCGGTACAGACCCGCTTCGCGGCTCTTCATGTGCCTTACATAAAGCCCGGAGAAAAGAGGCTTCTGCCCGCAGTGGCCCTTGAGGCCTATACCGGAGGCTGGAATCAGGGCGCGGATATTTATGCCGGCTGGAGAAAAAGCTGGATGTCCTGCGCGGCAGCTCCTCAATGGGCCAGAGAACCCCATTCCTGGCAGCAGCTTCATATCAATTCGCCGGAAGACGAATTACGGCTTAAATTTATCGATCTGCCGGAAGTTGCGGCAGAGTGTAAAAAGCATGGCGTCAAAGCGATACAGCTTGTAGGCTGGAACAACGGCGGTCAGGACCAGGGGAATCCCTCGCACAGCCCTGACCCGCGGCTGGGAACCTCCGAGGAGCTGAAAGAAGCGATTAAGGCTTGCCAGGAATTAGGAGTCAAGGTAATTCTGTTCGCTAAGTTTGTCTGGGCCGACCGAGGAACCAAGTGGTTCCGGGAGGAGCTTGTGAATATGGCGGTAAAAGACCCCTATGGGGATTACTATCTGCATCCTGGGTATAAATATCAGACCGGAACACAGCTTTTGGACCTCAATACGAAGCGCCTGATCCCCATGTGCTTTGGGGCGGAGGCTTACATGAAAATCTGTGAGAGGGAATTTTTGAAGATGGTGGAATTAGGAGCGGATGGCATTCTAATCGACGAGTGTATGCACCATGGGCCCGCTCGGCTATGCTTTGACGAGAGCCACGGACACCGGTACGGATGGCCGGTTTACGCGAACGACAGACGTTTGATCGAACGGTTCCGGACGCTAGAAGGCGTGCCGGAGGATTTCCTGATTGCCGGAGAGGCCTGTTATGACTGGGAGATGGAGGCCTATGAACTTTCATATTTCCGGTCGGAGGATAAGGAGTATCTGCCCCTATCCCGCTATTTATGGCCGCAGGCGCAGTATATGACGGCGGTAACGGGATTTAATGACAGAAACATGCTGAATCAATGCTTGATGTACCGGTTTATCATCAGCTATGAGCCATATAACTTTAAAGGGCGGTTAGAGGATTATCCGGAAACGGTGGCATATGGGCAAAAGGTGGATGAGATTAGGCGAGAGTACCGAAAGTGGTTCTGGGATGGGGAATTTCAGGGAACTAAGGGTGTCACGGTGTCGCCGGTAGATGGCGGAATTTTTGAAACCTACGGGGTATTTGCGGCGGAGGATAACAGCGTTGGAGTGGTAATATGCAACTATGAGGATACCACCCGGTGCGTCAACGTGAACGCGGAGTCCGGCAGGGTGAGGAAATACCGTCTGGTGGAAGACGAGGCCTGGAAGCCGATTGAGGGGGGAGTGGTTCTGCCGCCTCGGTCAGCGGCCATCGTTTTATAAAGGTAAGAAGGTAAAGGAATGTCTATGGAAGCTTGCGGAGAGGAAAAGAATCCTATGGGGAATTTAGAGAAAATCGCGTCTCACTAACGGACCTGCTCCTGTTGCCCGCGGCCGGATTTCACGCGGGAGAGCTGGGAAAGTCTGGATGGGGAATGGGAATTTGACTTAGGGGAAAGATTTCAGACAGCGGAAGAGGCGCTGGGGTCAGATTTTGAGGAGAAGATTCAGGTGCCCTTCTGTTACCAAAGCCAGGCCAGCGGAATTGGCAAGACCGAGGACCGGCGGGAATTCAGGCTGAGCCCGGAGCAGCAGAACGGCAGTGCGCAGCTTCATTTCGGCGCGGTGGATTACCTATTATGAAGAAATGAACAGAGGTCGGAATTTGGAACTCAAAAATGAGACAACCCAGATTCCGGCCTCTTTTTCTATGCGAAAACCCAGCGTTAAAGCCATTTTTCGAGGTTTATCCCTTTTTATAGAAATGGGACATCAAAAAGCAAAAAACAGAAAAATGGGTTGTAAAAACTATCAAATGTATCTATTCTGAACCCGGAATTCTCATTCTAATGAGGATTCTTTCTTTTTATCCCAGTACTCCTGCTCTTTCTGCACTGGAGTCTTATATTGTAATGTAGAATGAGGACGTTCATTGTTATAAAAGTTAATAAAACGATGGATACCCTGTATCATATCTATTCCAGATTTGTAATGCCTGCGATATAGTTCCTCCTTTTTAAGAATGGAAAAGAATGCTTCTGAAACAGCGTTATCGTGGGGTCGCCCGGTTCGGGAAAGAGATTGCTTAACTCCCAGTGTCTATAATAAACGCACAAACGTATAGGGAATATACTGCGTCCCCCGGTCACTGTGAAACATGAGTTCTGTTTCTGGTTTCCTTTCCGAATAAGCCTGCCTAAAAGTTTTGGTGAGCAGTTGCATACTGCTGCTCTGCGATATCCGATAAGAAATGATCTTTCGTGAGAATAGGTCGATAATAGCACAAAGGTAGTAATATCTATCGCTAAACTTAAAAGTTATGATGTCGCTGACCCAGACTTGATTCGGTCTGTATGAAATTGTTGATGTAAAAAATTTCTGTTCCTTCCTTTTCCCATTTCTTATAGTCTTGCTTTGCTGTGATACCAACACTGCTGATTCCTATTTCTTTCATAATTTCAGAAACGTATTTTTCACTGGCCTTAATTCTTTTCGTGTGAAGTATCGCTGCGATTTTTTCCGCGCCGTGAATTTGTTCGCTATCATTATAAATATTCTGTATCTGCACTTTTAGTTGTTCCAGGCGTTTAGCTGCAAGTGTGTCACTTTGTTTATTCCGAAAAATATGATTGTAAAAAGTACCACGAGGAACCTCCAGTGCTTCGCATAAGGTATGTACGCTGAATTGACCATACAGTGATTCCAAAGCTTTCAACTTTTCTTTTTAAACTCGAAAATTCCTGCGGAGTGATGACTGTACCTGTTTTGGTCACAGTCCGCTGGTAGTTCTGTATCCACCTATAAAAGGTGCTTCTCGGTATCTTATTTTTGTTACAAATTTGGAGTACTGTTTCACCGTTTTGATAGTGCTTGACAAATGCCTGCTTTTCTTCTTTTGTAAATTTCATTGAAACCTCCTTATATGGTTTTATAAGGATATGGTAGCATAGATATGACTAAGCAGGTAGTAATATATCTTCCGACTGTAAAATGATTGGACTTTATGATATAATTAAACCCCTCCAAACTCAAAACGGGATTAGAGGGCAGTGATAATCTTGTTCAGACGTGACAGAGCAACCCACTAAAGCGTCGTTTTTTGTTTGGTGGGTTTATCCAAATACAAAGAGCCGATGGCTGTGATTACTCACAAGCTCGTCGGCGCTGCGTCTGGCCCTTTGAGAACAGTTATATATAAATCCGTTGTTTCAATTAGTGCTTCCCACTTACATTTAGGGCAGTAGAGAGGGAAGTTTCTTAATTCCGTGCCTTCCCGTATCATTGTGCGAGTCTTATTACCGCAGATAGGGCATAATATCCATTCTGTTTTATTCAAAACCTTTGTCCTCCGACCTATTTGGATTTTTGCTTGTTCAAAAGTATTGCACATATAATTACTGCCGCACAGAATATAAGAATGAAATACCATAGCTGATCAGATCACTACTACACCTTTTTGAATAGGGTTCGACAAGTGCTCCAAAGTTGCCCGGCCCAATAAAATATAATCCACTGATAATTCAAATCGTACAAGTTATCACAAATTTGAAATAGACAAGAGTTCCGCAAACCATGTCTCCTTTATTTTTGCGAAATTTATTTTATCTTATCAATCTCGATTACAAAGATTTCGCAGCGAAAGCCAGCGACATAAACTTTACACTGCGAAGGCAGATTGCCTTGAGCGGCAATCCGTTTACCGCCAATAGAGGAACGATCCGGGGCGTAATTTTCCCACACACAAAAGAATTGCCGGCCGAAAGCGACGACGGGATTGTCCCAGGCATTGGTCTCGCAGGAACTCTCCGGTGGCTACTGTTAGCATAGTGCTATCCGCCATGACAAATCAGAAAACGCCGCGAAACCGTATGAACACTGGGCGGCGAGTTTTTTCATTTGACAGGACAGAAGAAATTGAATCTCCAGCGCGACTTTCGGAGAACAACGGATTAGGATAAATAAAAGACACGTCTCATACACAAGGCGGCAGATTTTATTCTGCCGCCTTGTGTATGTGCAAAGTGTTTTAAGAAATCAGACATTACTGTTGGGAAATAGACCCCTTCAAGAGCGGCAGATTCATTGTGACGCAGGTTCCATTTTCTGAAGAAATACTGACGCCGTACTCCTTTCCATAAAACAGCTGGATTCGCTGGTGAACATTTACGATACCAATGCCTTCATTTTGCTTAATCATATCAGATTGAAGCGCGTTTTGAATTGCGGAAAGGCGTTCGGCTGGAATGCCGACCCCATTGTCCCGGATAGAAATTTGCAAAAAGCTGCCTTGCGGTTTTGCGCTGATATGGATAAGGCCATCCTTTCCAAGCGGTTTAATACCATGCTGGATAGCATTTTCAACAATGGGCTGCAGGATAATTTTGATGACGTGAATATCTAAAATTGTTTCTTCAATGTCCCACTCCACACAAAAGCAGTTGTTATATCGGAGTTCCTGAAGCTCTAAATAAATGCGGGTGTTTTCTAATTCTTTGCGAAGCGGCACCAGCGTGTCGACATCGTCGAGGGAATATCTAAGAATTTGCGCCAGCTTTGTGAGCATGACAGAGGCTTTGTTTTTTCCGCCGGTCAGCCGGATGGCGGTCCAACTGATGCTGTCCAGCGTATTGTGCAAAAAATGAGGATTGATTTGGCTTTGCAGCGCAACGGCCTGTGCCTGTTTAAGAAGGGCGACGCGTTGGGACAATTCTTCCGTGATTTGCTCATTTTTCAGAGACATTTTGCGGATGGAATCTAAAATAAACGCTTCTTCATCACGGCTGATGGCTACTCGGTTCGACATCAGCCAGGCGGGAGAATCCAATTCTTTTAATATTTTTTTAAAAGGAAGGTGCAGCCGTATGGAAATAAATACGGTAAGTGCAAATACCAAGAGAAAAACTCCCATAATCAGCAGTATTGTCATATTCAGCGGAGATTGCAGACGCTGCTGCACGGCACTTCGGGAAAGCGTGGAATACAGATAGAGATCAGTGTAATTGACTGGAAATCGGTACACAATAGTGTCTCCGATTTCCCAATAGCCATTCTCGTTGGGGGATTCCCCAAGAGCCAAGCACTGGCCGGCGGTATCGCCCCAAATATTTTCTACAACCGTGCCATCCTCCGTACACAGGCACAGGCCGGCGTCATAATCCCCGTGATACTGAGAAAGCTCCCGTGAAAACTCAGTAAAGTTAATATTATACACCACAACACCAAGCCGTCCGCTGCCATGCTCCAATATTTTATAAAGGCTTAGCAAGCGGACTGGCTGCAAATAGCTGTTGGTGCCGTCGCGGAAAACATAGAAAAAACTGTTGCCCCCTTTATAATCACGGTAGTAATTCAGCCACCCGGTGTCAAAAAAGCCGCTTAATGAGGTTTCACCGTAATTCGAGACAAATTTTCCGTTGATGTCCGAATAAATGTAAATACTTTGCAGGTTGCTGTTAGCCTGCATCTGATCCCGCATAAGCTTATAAATCACATCGTTGTGGTAAAAGGTATAGCCGTCTTTTTGAGTGATAAGAAACAGGTTAATGTTATTTTCAGTAAGAAGAAAATTTGCCTGCTTTAAGCAGCTGTCGATCAGCTGATTAATTGAATTTTGCAGTAATGAACCCGTACGGGAATTATAAAGGAGAACTTCTTTTTCCACTGCAGTATGCTGAAAGTTGGTAGCTAAAATAACCACTAAAAACAAGGGGATAATCGCAAGGCTGATAAGCATGCGTAAGTTACGGAAGAAAACCCTTCCAAATGAATAGCTTCGTATGCGCCGGACGTTTGGCCTACTGGTCATTTCCCGCTCCTCCCATGTGCATTCTCTGGCGGTAACCGGAGGGCTGCATGCCAGTGTATGCTTTGAACAATTTATTGAAATGCCGAAGGCTTTTATAGCCGACCTGTTCGCAAACATCATAAATTTTCAGATTGGTGTTGGAAAGCAGCTGGGCGGCATATTCCATCTTGCAACGGCTGATAAATCGAATCAGCGTCTCGCCGGCTTGCGCTTTGAAGGTGCGGCTGAAATGCGACGGGCTTAAGTAAAAATGCTCGGCAATGTCTTCTAAGGAAAGATCCTGTCCGATGTGCTCGAAGATATACTCCTTGGTCCGTTCCACAAAATCGCTGCTTGTACCGTGCAGCACTGCGGAAAGGCTGCGGGTTGTTTTTAATAAAACGTCGCGCAGCGCGGCGGAATCCTCTGCTCGATCCAGCTCCAGAAACGCTTCATCCAGCGTCAAGGCGGCCAAGGGAGGAATCCCTTCTTCTTTTAGCTTGATGGATAAGGGGTAGAGGAAGTTTTTCGCCGCATCTTTTGCGAGAGCCGGCTCTAACTCTTCAAAATAAGAAGCAAAGCATTCGGCTGCCTGAATGGCCTGAGGTTCTTTTCCCGGTTCCAGCAAAGCGCTGTAAAACTGCTTCTGCCGGAGCCCCAGCCGTTCCAAGGCGCAGGGCAGAGATACCGGACCAGCATCGGATAGGCTGCTTAGCATTGCCGGGATGCTTGAAAAGACCTCCAGCCCTTCCAGATTGATTTGTACGCCGAAAGTAGTGCGAAGTCCGTCGCAAAGCGCCGCGATATCTTTTTCAATCACCGAGCGGGCGGAACCGCTGACCTGCACCCGAAGCAGCCCGAATGCTAAAAGACGGTCATCCTGATCAGAAATAATCCTTATTTCAATGCGGCATGAAGAAGAGGAAGCAAAGCTGTTGATGTATTGGGAAAGCTCACCTCGGCCATGCGCCCACTGATTGCGTACAAAATGATTGTTTTGTCGGATATGCAGCGTCAGGGAAAAGCAGGCGTTCTGATCAAAAGAAAGATTGGGATAAATCAGATGGAACATGCGCCGGACCAGCCGCTGGTTTTGCAGTGAGCCGCGCATCATTTCTTCGAAAAAAAGGTTGAGCAGGTCTTCGATTTTGCTGCATGTCTGGGTTAATTTTTCCTGCTTAAGATAGGCGGCCTGTTCGGTATCCAATTCTGTGCGGACGTTTTGAATACATTCAGTGAGCTCGTCCAGATCAACGGGCTTTAAGACATAATTTTTCACGCCGTAGCGGATAGCCGACATGGCCAAGTCGGCCTCCTTGTAGCCGCTAATCAGGATTACTCTTGTCCGCAGATTATGCTCTTGTATGTATTTGGCGACTTCCAATCCAGAACAACGGTTCATACGGATATCGGTGACGAGAAGGTCCGGTGGTTGACGCTCCAATAACGATATTAATTCATCACCGTCCTCAAAAGCGCCTACCAGCGAAAATCCTAGCTTATGCCATTCCACCAGGTCCCGAAGTCCTTCCCGAATACAGACCTCATCGTCTGCAATAGCTACGCTGTACATAGTCCCCCTCCTTTTGAGTAAAGTTTATTAAGCTGTGATTTCCGAAGCAAAAAAGCGCAAAAAAATGCTGGTTACACTACAAATATAGCGATAACCAGCATAAAATTGACTGTCCAAAAATGTTTACATTATTAGAGTGTATAAATGCGACAAAATATTGAAATGAGACAATGTAATTATAGCACACAGGCGTGAGAACACAACTAAAAAGCAACATAATACACAAAAAAATAGCCGGAATCGCAAAAAAAAGCACTTGAATTTTGCGGATCTCAAAAAAGAGGATATCTATATGACGCAATACACAAATTTATGCGCTTTTTTCAAAGAAAACAGGATGTTATACTGATGCCAGAACGGAAAAGGAGGAGATGACGGCGTGACAATTCAAAAAAGCAGCCAAAGAAAACCGAAAAATGGTCGTCTCAAACATCTGCGGAGTAAGCATATTGACAACATTCAGCTTTTGATTCTGGCGCTGCCAGCGATTGTTTTGCTATTTGTGTTCTGCTATATTCCCATGGGCGGCATCATTCTGGCGTTTAAAAAATTTAGAGTAGATCTTGGAATTTTTGACAGCCCTTGGGTGGGATTTGAAAACTTTGAATTTTTCTTTACTTCTTCCGATGCCTGGCGTGTGGTGCGCAATACCTTAGGCATGAACTTTTTATTTATTTTGTTCACCACGGTCTTCAGCGTGCTGTTTGCAGTAATGATGTACCGGTTAAGAGGCCGGCGTTTGGTGAAAACATACCAGACAATTACGCTGATGCCCAGCTTTCTGTCCTGGGTTGTGGTGGGCTACATGGTATACGCGCTGCTGATGCCGGGACCTTCAGGGCTTATCAACCAAATCATCATGCTGTTTGGCGGAGAACCGATTGATTGGTATTCGCAGTCGGGATATTGGCCGGTGATTCTTCTTGTTGTAAAGCTGTGGCATGGTGTAGGCTACAACAGCCTGTTTTATTATGCCAGCCTGATGGGAATTGATAAAGAGTATTTTGAAGCCGCTCAGCTTGATGGAGCGACAAAATCGCAGGAATTACGCTATATTATTTTACCCTTCTTAAAGCCCATTATCATTGTAATGACACTTTTAAATATCGGCAATATTTTCCGCGCTGATTTTGGTTTGTTCTTTAACGTGCCCCGCAATGTTGGCGCTTTATATCCTACTACCGACGTAGTGGATACCTATGTGTACCGCGCTTTGACACAACTGGGGGATGTTGGTATGTCCGCCGCGGTGGGGCTGGTTCAATCTCTTGTTGGTTTCGTATTGATTCTGGTTACCAACCTTATTGTGCGGAAGATTGATCCAGAGAGCGCTTTATTCTAACAGGGAGGGACAATATCACAATGAAAATAAAAGAAAAACCACAATGCCTTATTAATATCATTGGCGTGATATACTCAGCACTCTGCATTTTGCCCTTTCTGCTGGTTATCTCTGCATCCCTCACCAATGAACACGCGCTGAGTGAAAACGGCTTTAAGCTGATCCCCTCCGAGCTGGACTTAACCGCTTACGAGTATATATTTAAAAGCCCAGAGAGGATTTTGCGCAGCTATGGCGTTACTATTCTGGTAACTGCAGCGACAGTGGTGGGCGGCATACTCATAATGAGTATGATCGGCTACACGCTGGCGCGCTCAAACTGCAAATTTGCCCGGCCGCTTTCCTTTTATGTTTTCTTCACACTGCTGTTTTCCGGCGGTATGGTGCCGACCTATATCTTAATTACTCAAGGCTTGCAGTGGAAAAACACCTTTGCGGTTATGATTGTACCAAGCCTGGTCTATGCGTTCCATGTTATTATGATACGCACGTTTTTTCAAAAGCTGCCGCCGGCCCTGTTCGAATCAGCTAAAATTGACGGCGCAAGTGAATTTGTGATTTTTTTCCGTGTTGCGCTTCCCCTCTCCGTACCGGTTTTGACCACGGTGGCATTCTTTACAGCTATGAGCAAATGGAATGACTGGCAAACAGGGCTTCTGTACATCACGGAGGAAAATATGGAGCCGCTCCAATACATGCTTTATCGTATTGAACAAAACATACAATCGCTTATCACAGCGCTAAGTCAGGGAGGCGGAATTTCAGTGGATATTCGTGATATTCCCGGTCAAAACCTGCTGATGGCGATGGCTGTGGTAGCGGCAGGACCGATGCTGGTGGTTTTTCCTTTCTTCCAAAAGTACTTTATTTCGGGATTGACGGTCGGCGCGGTAAAGGGTTGATTTTCTTGGACAATAACATCCGGAAAGGATGTAATGTATAAAACAAAAGGAGGAAAAAATTATGTCGAAACGTTCAAAACACACATGGCGCCTGTCCCTGTTAGCAGGAATTACAGCTGCCACAATGCTGTTGGCCGGATGCGGTCAGGGTGATTCTGCAAGCACAGGATCAACCGATGCTTCCGGTGCCGCTTCTGGTTCCGAATCCGGCACCGGCGAGGTGACCTCTGTGCGGTGGATTACCGCCGGTACGCCCCAAACCGGGATGGATCAGGTCTTAGAAGAGGTCAATAAGCTGTTGGCCGAGCGCTATGGCCTGGAACTGCAGCTGGAGATTTACGATTACGGCAGCTACGATGAAAAGATGAATATGCTCATTTCTTCCGGTGAAGAATTTGACGTCTGCTTTACCACGCAAAGCTGGCTGAATAAGTACCAGCCGAATGTTTCCAGAGGCGCGTTTTTGGCCTTGGATGACTTGATTGACGAGCATGCTCCGGATCTGAAAGAGGTGCTGCCTGAATTTTTATTTGAGCAGGCCCGTGTGGATGGTTCTATCTATGCAATTCCGAACTACCAGATTTGCTATGATTCCTTTGGCTTTATGATGCGCAAGGATCTGGTGGAAAAGTACAATTTTGACTGGGAAAATGTCAAGACGGTAGAAGATATGTACCCCTTCTGGGATGCGATCCGCGACAACGAGCCGGGGCTGTATCCTGTGGGAGATTTGAGCATTCAGGCCTTTGAGGATGACTACGTGGCCATGAGAATGATTCAGGATTACTACACCGTGGCGGGAAGCGGAGCCTCCAGCTTCTATATTAAAAAGGGAGACGATTCTTATACGGTTGACTGGTATCCGGATGTCGTAAAGGAATACCGCCGGGAATTCGGCGAGCTCTATGAGAAGGGCTACATCCGCGACGACATCATTACCCTGCAGGATGACAGCGCCGACATTACTGCTGGTAAATATGCATCACGTCTGGGTATTATCAAGCCCGGCGGCGAGGCCGAGCAAAAACAGCTGGCCGGCGGCTATGATTATGTTCAGATCGCTTTGACCGAGCCGTTTGTCAATTCTCTGTCCGCCCGCGCTGCGATGAATGCGGTCTCCAGCAGCAGCAAGAATCCCGAAGCGGCCATCCGCATGATTGACGTGATGAACACCGATAAAGAAATCTTTAATATGCTTAATTTCGGTATTGAGGGAACCAACTACACCATGGAAGACGGCTTTGTAAAGGAAATTCCCGACAGCGGCTACTTCTTCAACAGCGGCTGGGCCCTGGGTAACCAGTTTAACGCTTATCTGGTAGAAGGCCAGCAGGAAGGCGTTTGGGAGGAGACCATGGAAATTAATAACAATGCTGAGGTTTCTCCGATTTCTGGATTCAGCTTCAATGAAGATCCCGTCGCTACAGCAATGGCGCAGATGAGCTCAGTCACCAGTGAGTATAAGTTTATAGGACTGTATGATGACTTCGATGCAAGATTTGAAGAATTCCGCACCAAAATGGAACAAGCCGGTGTGGAGGAATACAAAGAAGAAGTTCAAAATCAATTAAACGAGTGGCTGGAAGCCAATGGAAAAATCTAAATTTCTTGCTTTAACAAGAAACAGAAAAAAACAATTCTTTCTATAGGCATTATCCCAAGGCGCATTTTGTTTGCGAAAAAAGGAGTGAAATTATGCTGAAAAAAAGGATTCTCTCTCTTGGCATATTGACCGCTTTTCTGACGGGTATGGCGGTATTTCCCACCTCTATAGCCTCCGCGGCCCCCTTAGGGAACGGACAAACCTACTATGTGGCCACAGACGGCTCTGACACAAACGACGGCTCCCTGAACGCCCCGTTCAAAACTTTTCAAAAAGCAGCGGAAACCTTGCAGCCGGGAGATACCTGCATTATCCGCGGCGGCACCTACCATGAAACGCTGACCCCGCGGTCCGGTGAAGTGGAAAGCCCCATCACCTATAAGGCCTATGAGGGCGAAGAGGTCATCATCAGCGGCGCCAACGAGGTAACAGGCTTTGAGCACCACGAAGGAGATATCTACAAGGCTCCGGTACAGCTGACGCAGGGCGATAAAAACCAGGTTTTTGTAAATGGCGATATGGGCTTTAACGCCCGGTGGCCTAACACAGCAACCGGCAAATTTTACGAAGGCTTTGCCGAGGTGGAAAGCGGAAGCAACACCACCATCACCGATCCTAAATTAGCGGGATTCGGCGATGACTTCTTTAAGGGCGCAACGGTGTGGGTAAACGCGGGCAGCCGGTGGACCAGCCAAACATCAGAGGTTACCGACCACACCGGGGACACTATCACCTTTAACGGCCTTGGACTGACAGATGTGCAAAACACCCCGGCAAAGGGCAATCCGTATTATCTGTTTAACGTGTATGGCGCGTTAGACAGTGAAAACGAGTGGTGGTACGATGAGGAAGAACAGATGCTGTATCTGTACGGCGATCCCACCGGCAAAACCGTGCAGGTCAAGGCGCGCGATACCGCCATCAATCTTGACAATGTTTCCTATGTGAATATCGATGGCATTCAGGTGCTGGGCGCGGGAATTTCCGGCACCAACACCAGCAGCATAACGCTCAACCGCGTCGAGGCCAATTATGCGGCGCATGCTTCAACTATCGAAAATCCGTACGGAACTGATGTTGCCAGCATTAAGCTGTTCGGAAATAACAACACGATTTCCAACTGCGAAGTGGCTTACAGCTCCGCCACCGGCGTGTGGATCAGCGGCGACGATAACCTGCTGTTCAACAGCAAGATTCATGACACCGACTATATCGGCAGCTATGGCGCGTGCATTAACGTCAGCGGAAGCGGAAACGTTGTAAGCCATAATACCGCCTATAACACCGGACGTGACATCATTATTTTCCAGTCGGGCGACAACTGCAAGATCGAGTACAATGACTTTTCCCACAGCGGTATGATCTGTGCCGACTTAGGCGTATTTTACACGGTGGCCACCGACGGAGGCGGTACTGAAATTTGCTACAACTGGGTTCACGATAACGATTCTTCCGGCAGCCGTTCAGGCATTTACCTGGACAACGGCACGAGCAACTGGCTGGTGCACCACAATGTGGTGTGGGATGCGGGAACAGCGCTGCAGCTGAATGTGCCCAGCAACTACATTGCGGCGTATAACAATACCTTCATCGGCAATATCAATCAGGACTTTGCCTGGGTTTTCAAAACGGATACCTGGGGTGACCGAATCATCAACAACATTGCGACCGGAAACATCGCGTTGAAGGATGAGACCCTGGCCCGCACAAACTTTGGAAACATCGCGGATCCGGGCTTTGAAAATGCGGACGAGCACCAGTACAGCCTGCTGGCAAACTCGCAGGCCATCGACACTGCGGAAGTTATTCCTGGCATCAACGACGACTATGTGGGAATTGCACCTGATCTAGGCGCTTATGAATATGGCCAAGAGCCCTGGACCGCGGGCTGCAATTTGGAATCTCCTCCGGAAATGCCGCAGATGCCGGTAGAACTGTCTGCGCCGCGGTATTCAAATCTGGTGGAAAACGCGGGCTTTGAAACCCGCGGCCTGGAAGGCTGGACCGTGTCCGGACCGGTATCAAAAGCAACTCCCGGAGCAGGCCACGACCCTATTCAGATGGATAACGGCTATACGCGCACGGGCTATGGCAGCGCCAAGCTGACCGGCAGCGACGCGGCCGTAGTGGCTGAACCGCTGGATGAGGATTTCAGCAGCGGCGATTTAAGCGCATGGAGCAGCGATACCTTTACAGGAACCCAGTACAGCGTACAAAACGAAGCGCTGCAGATAGAAAATGTAGAAGGAGTTATCAGCGAGTGCCGCGTACTGTATACGGGGGAAAATTACCGCGACGCATCCTACGAGGTAGATGTACAGGTGGTAAATGAAGACATGGGTAACCAGGATTTGGGCCTTGTAGCGCGGTATATGTCCTCTGAATCGTACCTATACTTCTCTTATGCGCCTTGGCGCGCGGGGACGCAGGAAACCTATCAGATTACCCGGCGCGTAGGCACCAGCTATGAAACATTGGCTTCTGCGGCGGGCAATGTGCAGCTGCAGCCCGGCCAAACCTATACTATGCGTGTAGAAATGGACGGCGAAAGCCTGAAATGGTACGTGAACGGAGAACTACAACTGCAGGCTGTGGATCCCTCTCCGGCAGCGGGCAAGATCGGCCTGGGTCAATATGAGAACAAGGGCGCCGGCGTGCTGCTGTGCGACAATGTCAAAGTAACTCCAATTGAGTCGGAGGAACAAACGGCTGAAGGAAGCGAAGCTTCCAGCAACCGCGGCAAGCTTTCCAAGACCATTGAGGGATTAAATCCCAATACAACCTATACGCTTACCGCATGGGCTAAGGTGGAGCCGGGCGAGGAGCTGACAATGGGAGTTGTTGGCGGAGAGAGCGTAACAGTCTCTGAGTCGGCAGGCGGTGTGTGGTCCCGCCATCAGGTGGAATATACCACCCAGGAAGAGACAGAAATGACCATCTACTTTGAAAAGACCAGCAATGGAAGCAATGCGGTATATGTCGACGACGTAGGCGTATTGGAGCAAGAGGTTCCCATTGTCAACGACGCGGAACCGCAGAAGGTAGCCTTGAATTTGACAACTGCAAGCCTCAGCGAAAAGGACGCGCTGCAGTTAACGGCAGTCGTACTTCCTTTCAACGCAAAGGAACAGGAAGTAGAATGGTCCACCAGCGACCCGGAAATTGCTACGGTAAGCGAGTCAGGATATGTGCTGGGAATTTCAGAGGGAACTGCGACCATTACCGCAACGGTAAAGGGCTATCCCAATATCAGCGCAAGCTGCCAGATCGAGGTTGTTCCGGGTATCGATTACCCTGTGTTTGATTTGGCGGAGGATCTGGCGGATCAAGACAAGTGGGTTACCGACGGATCTCCTGTTTTTGAAAATGGACAGGTGACGCTGGAAACCATGAAGACCCTGGCCAGCACTGCGAAGTATGAAAACGGCCAACTGCTGCATCTGCGTATGAAGCTGGACTTTGATGACCCAAGTGACTGGTACGGCGTGGGCATCGCAAGCAATAACCAGTTGAATTATGCATGGGGTGACAACGGGCTGTATCATCTGGTCATTAAAGAAAGCAATTTTGAATTGCAGAAGTGGGGCAACAACGGCGGCGGACAGATTTATCAGAATGTCGTCAACAACGGCCTTGTGAAGGACGGCGAGTTCTTCGACTTAAAGATAGGCGCGGTTCCGGAAGGAGACGCTATGCGCGTTGTTGTAGAAATCAATGGGCAGCGCATTATGTCTTGGCTGGATGAAAACACTCCCTTTACGGAAAGCGGTTATCTGAACTTCTATAACCAGGCGCCTGGCGGAGGCAACATGGTGCTGGCTGCAGCTGAAACAGAAGAACCCGGCGGCGAAGATCCCGGCAGCAGTGAGGATCCCGGCAGCGGCGAAGATCCCGGCAGCAGTGAGGATCCCGGCAGCAGCGAGGAGCCCAGCGGCAGCGAGGAGCCCGGCAGCAGTGAGGAGCCCGGCGGCAGCGCAGAGGCGCCTGACGATGGTTCCGGCACTGACGGCTCAGACAGCATTCCTACCGGAGACGCCGCTCCTCTGGCTGTCCTCGGTGTAATGCTGATTCTTTCGGCTGGCACAGTAGTTGCTCTGCGAAAGAGAAGAAACTAAAGGCTTTAGCTAAAAAACGCGCACAAACTGAAAATAGAACAAAATCTTAAAATTCTAAAGATTCAGCACCATAAAAAGTATAAAGTTCTCTGGTACAAAACATGCTTTTTAAAAGAGGCGACGCCTCGGATGGTGCAAACAATTCATCAGCAAAGCAGGGGGCGCCCCATGGGCGCCCCCTGTACATAGGGAGAAAACTAGTATGAAAAATATTCTGCTGTATGGCGATTCCAATACGTGGGGATTTAACCCCGATTTTACTTCTAAAAGCGATTTGCGATTTGCCCGGGAAGAACGCTGGGGCGGCGTTTTGCAGGAATGTCTGGGACCGGAGTGCTGTGTGCTCGAGGAGGGCTTGGGCGGAAGAACCACCTCGCTGGAGGACCCGGCCGCCCCGGGACGTAGCGGGCTGGCGCTTTTAGCGCCTATTGTACAGAGCCACCAGCCCTTGGATTTGCTGGTGTTTCTTTTGGGAACCAACGATATGAAAAACACTTACCATGCTTCTGTAGCGGATATACGCCGCGGTATGGAGCTTGTACTTCAGGCGGCGTTGTGCCCTTATGCCTGGGATACCCGTAAACCGCCGAAGATGCTGCTGATTTCCCCTACCTATATTTATGACAGGGGCGTACATGACTTTATAGATGCTGCTTCAGCGGAAAAATCGCTTCACCTGGCGGCCCATTATGAACAGTTGTCGAAGGACTATGGCTGCGCCTTCCTGGATGCGGCACAGGTGGCCGCTCCCAGTGAGTGGGAGGGTTTACACTTGGATAAAAAGGGCCATGCCGCTTTAGGCAGGGCGGCGGCAGAAGCTGTACGCCGATTGATGAAATAACCGGAGGAGTAGCTATGTATCGTTTTGACAACGAACAGAAGGAAATTCATTTTGACAAGTATAACACGCCAACTCCCTGGATGAACTATTTGTCCAACGGGGTTTTTCACACGATGATCTCGCATTGCGGAGGGGGAGTGGCTTTTTATAAATCGCCGCAGATTTGGCGGATCAATCATTATCGCTTTTTTCATCTGCCAACGGACCGCAGCGGATTTTATACATACATCCGAGATGGTGGCGAGGTGTGGACGCCCACCAATGAGCCCTGTGCCACAAAGCCGGAGACCTGGACTTCTACTCATGGAATGGGCTACACCCGTTTTGCTGCGGTGCGGAAGGGGCTGCATGCTACAGCGACTTACTTTGTGGGCGAATATGAGAATTGCCTGATTTGGAACCTGCGCTTGAAAGCCGACCAGGATAAAAAGATCACGCTGTTTCCCTATGTAGAGCTGGGCATGATGGAATTTGTCAGGGAGCTCAGCTGGCAATGCTACAATAAGCATCAGCTTTCCGTCAACCACATGGATGGGATTTTGGTATATAAATATGGCGTGGAGATGCAGCCAAAGCCTGATGAAACGCCGCTGATTTATTTTGCGGCCGATACGGAAATAAAAGCCTTTGACTGTGACCGGGATGAATTTGTAGGAAGCTATCGCAGCGAAGAAAATCCGCAGGCAGTGGAAAACGGCCGATGCACCAATTCAGAGCTAGCGGGCGGAGACCCCTGTTTCGCTCTGGAAATTCCCCTTACCCTGCGCGCAGGGGAAGAAAAAGAGATCAACATTTTTTTAGGCGCAGCGATGACGCGGGATGAAATCCGCCGCAGTGTGGCCCGGTGCCGTGAAGCGGGATTCGCAGAGAGATCTTTTCAAGCGCTAAAGACGCACTGGGAGCATTATTTTGAGCATTTTCACTGCCGCGTACCGGATGAAAACGCAATGACCATGGCCAATATCTGGAATCCATATCAAGCGGAACGCAATTTCCTTTTTTCACGGAATCTTTCCTATTATGCCACGGGAACATTTCGCGGCGTAGGCTTCCGGGACACAGCGCAGGACGTTCTTTCGATGATTCCCTTTCATACGGGCCGTGCCCGGGAGAAATTGGCCCTTTTGCTGTCGCAGCAGTATAGGGATGGCCATACCAATCATTACTTTTTCCCAATCGAGGGATATGAACCGGTAACCAGAATCCACAGCGATAATCATTTGTGGGTTGTAATGGCGGTATATGCCCTTGTTATGGAAGAAGGACAGCTGGATTACCTAAAGAGGGATATCCCCTTTTATGATGGCGAGAAGGCTTCCGTGTGGGAGCATTTAAAGCGTTCCATTGACTTTGTGTATCAGAACATTGGAACCCATGGCCTGCCGCTGATGCTGCACAGCGACTGGAACGACATGCTGTATAAGGTGTGCCGGGAAGGGCGCGGGGAAAGTGTGATGGTAGCCTTTATGCTGGGGCTCGCCCTACGGCAGATGGCGGAGTTAGCCGAACTGATGGGAGAAGAAAATGATTACCTGGCCCGGTATGAGGCAATGAAGGAAACCGTAAACCGCGTGGCCTGGGATGGAGAATGGTATGCCCGAGCCACCATGGATGACGGACGGTTTTTAGGGGTTAAAAGGGAACCTATGGCTAAAATCTGGCTTAACGCCCAGACATGGGCCGTTTTATCCGGCATGGCGCCTGCCCAGCGGGCGCACCAAGCGATGGACAGTGTGAGGCGGTATTTAAACACGCCTCTGGGCATTAAGAAAATTGACCCGGCCATGGCGGACTACCCAACACCAGAGGATCCGCTGACCTATTATAACAAAGGCTGCGGGGAAAATGGTTCTGTATTCTGCCATGCCAACGCTTGGGCCGTGATTGCCGAGTGCCTTCTGGGCCGGGGCGAACGCGCCTGGGAATATTACAGCCAGCTTCTTCCCATGAACGCCCAGGCCAAAGCGGGAGAATGGCGCTACAAAGCGGAGCCCTATGTTTACAGTTCCAACATTTTCGGACCGGAAAGCGACAAATTCGGCTTGGCAAACGTGAGCTGGCTAACCGGCACCGCTGCATGGATGTATGTAGCCTTTACGCAGTACCTATTAGGTGTAAAACCTGTATGGGGAGGCCTTTCCATAGAGCCATGCCTTCCGCCCCAATGGGAAAGCATAGAGATCACACGGATTTTCCGCGGCTGCCGCTACCACATTCGAGTGAAAAACGGCGAAAAACTTTTTATTCCACATGAGGAGGGAAGAACGCATTATGAAAGAACTGATGACACAACCATTTGATTTTCAGCTTCCCAGGCGCCAGGTCAATTTGGATTTTCATACCTCCGGGAGTATCGAACAAATTGGCGCGGAGTTCAGCAAGGAAGACTTTCAAAACGCTCTGCGCACAGGGAATGTAAACAGCATCACCATATTTGCCAAATGCCACCACGGTTATTGCTATTATCCTACGAAGATAGGGACGATGCACCCGCATTTGAATTTTGATTTGCTCGGAGAAATGATGGATGCCGCCCATGAAATCGGCGTGAAAGCTCCCATATATATTACGGCGGGGTGGAGCGCCCTGGATGCACAGCAGCATCCGAACTGGTGCTCAAAATGTGCGGATCAATCGGTTTCTTCTGTGTGCGGCTGCCTGACGGATGCAGATCCGGATCAGCCAAAGCCAGAGGATTCCTGGATTAACTTATGCTTAAACGACGGCAGCTATGCGGCCCATATTTATGATTTGGCGAGGGAAATCTGCAATCGCTACGAGCAGATAGACGGACTGTTTTTTGACATTTGCTTTTTTATCGAGGCCTGTTATTGTGATGAATGCCGCCGCGGGATGAAAGCGATGGGCCTTGACCCAGAGAAGGAAAGCGACGCAAAGCGGTACTTTATCATCATGCACAACCAGTTCATGAGAAAATGCCGGGAAATTGTGGCGGAAAAACACCCGAACGCCAGCGTGTTTTTCAATGGCGGAGCAGAAATTCACAAGCCGCAGTATCATAATAACCAGACGCATTTTGAACTGGAGGATCTTCCTACCTCCTGGGGCGGCTATGACAAAATGCCCTTGCGTGCCAAATACTTTTCGAAAAGCGGCAAGCCGTATTTGGGTATGACAGGAAAGTTCCATAGAGCGTGGGGGGAATTCGGAGGATTTAAAGCACCGCAGGCCTTGCGGTATGAGATAGCCGCGATGATGGCGTTCGGCGCAGGATGCTCAGTAGGCGACCAGATGCATCCCAGCGGAAAGATGGATTTGGAAACCTATCGGCTTATTGGCCAGGCCTATGATTATGCCCGGGTCATTGAACCTTACTGTTACGATGCGGAACCGGTTTCCAAGCTTGGAGTTTATCTGTCCCGTAACCAGGAAGTCAATGAGGGCGTCGCAAAAGCGCTTCTGGATGTCCACGAGGAGTTTGACGTCATTACAGACGATGTGTTTGAGCGTTACGAAACGGTATTGATTCCTGAGGAATCGATTCTCACAAAGAGTGCCCAGCAGTCGCTGCGTAAATATCTGAAGAACAACGGCAGGATCTTCCTGTTGGGAGACAGTCTTTTACAGGAAAACGGACCTATGGTAGATATCGGCTGCCAATGCTGCGGTCCCGCTGCGGCGGATGTCGACTATCTGTATTTGGATCAACCGGCGTTGAAGCCGCTGATACGTTCGCCGTTTTTGATGTATCGCCCCGCTATGAGGCTGGAGGCGCAAAATGGACGCTGTGAGGTATTGGCAGAAGTGGTGCCGCCTTATTTTAACCGCACATACGGCCATTACTGCGGCCATAAAAATACGCCCTATAACATGAAGGCGCCGCGCCGCCCGGCCGCTGTGCGCTGCGATGGCATTGTGTATGCGGCCCATCCATTGGGAACCATTTATAAAATGTACGGCAGCGAGTATCATCGCCGGTATTTTGAACAGCTTCTGCGGTTAGCCTATCCCAAGCCATCTGTAAAAGTATCCTTGCCCAGTGCGGGCCGGATCAGCTTTGTCCGTCAGGCAGAGCAGAGACGCTACTGCCTGCACTTGTTGTATGCGCAGCCGGCACACAGGGGTTCCGTCGACGTCATTGAGGATATTCCGCCTATTTATGATACGCATATTCAGCTGCGCGTTCCGGAAAAAATTCAGCGTGCACAGATCTTCCCGGCGGGAGATATCCTCCCGTTTCACCAGGATGGCGAGCATGTGGAACTGAAACTGCCTTTCTTTCAAATGCATACCGTCATTGTTTTTACGTACGGTGGGAACTAATTAAGATTTTGCAAAGCGAGGAAGATATGCAAGAGAGTGAATGGTACCCTTTTTGTCAAAAACAGAATGAATTGGACAAAATCATTAATACTGTCTTGTTAATCAAATTTATTTCAATATGATCCGGAATAACCGCCTGTTCCGCTGCAGTAACAATTGAGCAGAGGCCGGAATTTGGAACTCAAAAGTGAGATAATCTAGATTCCGACCTCTCTTTCCCTGTTAAAACCCAGCGTTCAAGCCATTTTTCGAGGTTTATCTTTTTTTATAGAAATGAGACACTAGAAAGCAAAAAATAGAAAAATGGGTTGTAAAAACAATTAAATGCATCTATTCTGATCTGGGGCTTCTCATTTTGCTGAAGGTTCCTTCTGATCTTGGGTTAATAAATTTATTCCAAGCGGTATTAGACCAGCGGACAACAATTTCGTCACCCCCGCCCACACCTGCGGTGAGCAATTCGCGCACCGCAGTTTTTTCTATTTTTGGCTTTTGTGCTCGCGCTTAAGGCGGGTATCTTTTTCGTCAATGCTATCCAAGTGGGGGTGATGTCACTCCCCCATCCGATTTTTTCAGTATTCATCTGGGTTTCCGGGCTTTTTAGGGGCGATTTTTCAAAACCGCCCTACCTGGATGTCCAACCCCCAAAAGAGCAAAAACAGCAAAAAACCGCTTTCCTAATAAAAATAGGGAAGCGGTTTTGTCATTTTTTAGACACCGGCAGAGAAATGATTTTCGATGGTCCGACCGGGCTGTCCTGGGAATTGACAAGAGAAGGAGACAATCGGCTTTGGCCGGGTGCGGTCCCCCCTCTGGCAAGAGGTGAGGGAAAAATTTCAAAATGCTTCTATATAAGCTAATTATTATTTTATCGATGAAACTATGAGGCGGACAAGTGGTCAAAGTCATACTTTTTTACTATTAATGGCCTTTATGTAAAAGATCAAAAGATGTTTATGAAATTTTGTTGGCTAAATCAATAAAAATATTAAAGAATTTATTGACAATTTATCGATATATAAATATAATGAAAGCACAACGTTTCGTTTTTAAGAGATTGACTGCATTGAAAATGCGGTAAAAATATCTAAAAAGATAAAATTTGCGCCGTTTTTTGCTTTGAAGGAAGAAATGTGCGGCCTAAGGAATGGGCTTACAGCTTTGAATATGTGTGCTGCCGGAGAAAGATTAATAATACGCTTTTTCCGGCTTGCAAGAAATCCAGGACAGAGCGGAAGGCAGTCTAATCGATGCTTTTCGAATGCCTTTATTTCGGCGAGTTAATTCTTCATACTGCGGATTGATAAAATCATATTCATGAATATTGTGAAAAGCCTGATAGCGGAAAAGATTTTGTTTGGTATGGTTAAGGAAAGAAAGCAATCTAGTTCCGGAACTTTAGAATTTTAAATTTTTATATTAGGAGATGATGCCCCAATTTATTAAAAATATTATGTGAAAGGAAGGGAGAATGAAAAATCACGATTGCATGCCAAGAAAGGTTGTTTTCGGTGTCGAGTCTAGATCAATATTTTCTAAAGCGTTTTACACTCAGGCTAATCCTGCCAGTGCCGTTCCCGTTTTGGATAAAATTTAGAACGTGCCGATTAACCACAGGGCCAAAATTTTGGCCTGAAAGCGAGCGTTGGAAAAATGAAGATAGTCTAGAAGATAGTCTAATAATCTAGAAGTTACTTTATGGATTCTATTATCATCAAAATTTAATAATATCGGAGGGAATGGGAATGGAAATACCTAAAAAGATGAAAGCAGTGGTAACGCATGGTCCGAAAGATTCCCGTCTGGAGCTTGTAGATGTGCCGGAGGTAAGCGAGGGAGAAATTCTAATTAAGGTGGAAGGTTGCGGCATCTGTGCCGGCGACGTAAAAGCCTATAACGGCGGCCTGAATTTTTGGGGAGATGGAACAAACCCGCCAAGCTTAACGACTCCAACCATTGGAGGGCATGAGATCATCGGTACCATTGTTAAAATGGGGCCGGGAGTGGAGAAAAAAGAAACCTACGGTGTTGCGGACAACGATTTTAAGCTTGGAGACCGGGTTGCGGTAGAACAAGTAGAACCTTGCGGCGAATGCCGGTATTGTAAAGAAGGACGGTATTCCCTGTGTGTTCCCCACAATGTGTATGGTTTTAAGAGGCATCTTTGGGGAGGCTTCGCGGAATATGCCAAGCTGACAAAAAATTCCTTGGTTTATAAAATTCCTCAGGATATGCCCTTGAAATTGGCTTTGGTCATTGAGCCCTACTCTTGCTCTATGAACGCGGTCAATCGGGCGCGGATTCAACCAAATGACGTTGTGGTAATATCCGGCGCGGGCTGCTTGGGCCTTGGCATGCTGGCGATTGCCAGTACCTTGCAGACAAAGCATTTGGTTTCCTTGGACCTGAACGATCAGCGGTTGGAGCAAGCCAAGGAGTTTGGTGCGGATATCACCATAAATCCTAAGAGAGAGGATGTTTACAAGCGGATTGATGAACTGACGGGCGGCTATGGCTGTGATGTGTATATAGAAGCCACTGGCTATCCCTCTAGTGTCGTGCAAGGCTTAAAACTTATTAAGAAAGGAGGAAATTTTGTAGAGTTCAGTCTGTTTATGGATTCCACCACTGTTGACTGGAGTGTTATCGGCGATGAAAAGGAATTGAATGTATACGGCTCCAGCCTGAGCCCCAGATGCTTCCCGAAGGTGATCGAGGGAATTTATTCTGGAAAAATAAAGGCGGATGGCGTCGTCACTCATGAATTTGCGCTGGATGACTATTTAGAGGCTTTGGAAACGAGTGGGAAAGGAGCCGGCAGTATTAAGGTCGCTTTTGTGAATAAATAACTTAATGTTTGGTGCTTTTATATTAAAGTATACAATATAAAACAATAAAATTTGTGCTTTTTTATTGCAGGTTTGCAATGAAAGGGCGTTTTTTTTTGCCTTTTTTGCTCTAGGTCCGCTCGTCTGGTAAGTCATAGGTAACGGAATCAATTCACAGACTGATACGGATAGGATCCGGCTGGCTTTTGCTAATTATAAAAATACTAATGCAAGTAAAGGAGAGAAATTATGAAAAAGCTAATCGCATTATTGACAGCAGGTTTATTAACAGCAAGCATTTTTTCTGGCTGCGCTTCTGATGGAGAGAGCTCCGCCCCCGCAAGCGATTCTTCTGCGCCAGGCAGCTCCGCCGCGCAGGAAAACAATGGGAACACAGACGGCGCCACAATTACGATGGCTATGGTGAACTGTCCGGTAGTGCAGAAGCTGGCCGAACTCACTCCGGAATATTATGAGGCCGAGGGCGTCAATATTGTTATTGACGTTTTGGAGGAGGAAAATCTCCGTACCAAGGTCACCAATATGGTTGCTACCGGCGACAGTACCTATGATTTGTATATGTTAGGCGCTTACGAGCTGTCCACCTGGATCAATAACGGCTGGGTAGCCAACCTAACGCCCTATATGGAGACGAAATCGGAAGAGGAATTAGCGGCGTACGACCGCGACGATATGTTTGAGGGCCTTTTATCCGTGGCAATTGGATCTGATGGAAATCAATACGCGATTCCATTCTTCGGTGAGAGCTCCTTCATTATGTATAACATTGAAAAGTTTGAAGAGGCTGGCATTACGGTTACTGAAAACCCCACCTGGGAGGAAATTTACGGCTGGGCGCAGGCCTTGACCGATAAGCAAAATGAGGAATATGGCTTTGTCCTTCGCGGAAACGTCGGATGGGGTGCTAGCGGGGGTGTGTTGACAACCATCTGTAATTCCTTTGGTGCCAGGATGTACGACGAGTCTTGGAATGCCACCTTTAATACGGAGGAAATGAAAAGCGGCTGGGAAACCTTCTATAATCTGGCGGTAAACTGTGGTCCGGATGATGTCACCAACTGCACCTACAATGACTGTATCAACTATATGACCTCCGGCAAGGGAGCAATGTGGTATGATGCCACATCCAATGCCTCTAATCTGGATACCGATGATTCGGCGATGAAGGATAATACCGGCTATATCGTGGCTCCTAACGACTCCGGATGGATTTGGGAATGGTCCTTTGCTTTAAATCCCCAGTCCGACAAGGGCCAGGAGGTTGTAGACTACATGATGTGGGCCTCCTCTAAGGATTATGTGGATTTGACTATGGGCCTGGATTCTACCGGCGCTTCCACACCTTCCGGTATCAGAACCTCTACCTATGAACGCGACGACTATAAAGGCCTTTCTTATGCCGCGGCGACTCTCGACGCGATCCAGGGTGCAAAGTTTGAACTGGAAGGCAACCCTTGCAAGGGAAACCAATTCCTGGCGATTCCCGAATACAGCGAGCTTGGAGATTATATGACCGAGCAAATGGCCGCTTGCATCGTAGGCGACATTGATATGGATACAGCGCTGAATAACTGCAATGATTTCTTTAATGATGTTGCGGAAGAGGGCGGCTACAAGGAATAAACGGATGCGGAAATAATCGCTGCGGCCGGAGACCAGCTTCTCGGGCCGCAGCGAGTCCACGAAAGGAAGGCTTGTGATGTTCGGGAAAAAGAGAAAGCTCTCTAATGAAAGATTTTATTTAGTCCCCGCAGTGGTCATCGTGGCAATCTGCACGCAAATACCTTTTGTCTTTTGTATCGTTTATTCCTTTACTAACTGGAATCTAACCCGGCCGGATAAAGGGATCACCTTCGCCGGACTGAAAAATTATATTTACTTTCTTACTGACGCGGAATTTTGGAAAATAGCTTTGCAAACGGCTGTTTTGGTCATTGTCTCCCTTGTGGTGTGTACGTTTTTGGGATACCTGATCGCGCTTCTGCTGGATCATGACATTCCCGGGAAAAGGCTGTTCCGCACCATGGTGATTACTCCCTTTTTCTTGATGACCACTGCCAGCGGGGTAATCTGGAAATATACGATTTTCAATATTTCCTTTGGCTGGTATGGAGAAATTGTCCGGACGTTTGGCGGCGTGCCCAGCGATCCCCTCACCAGATATCCAATGGCATCCTTGATCCTGATTTTTATCTGGCAGTGGATGCCGTTTTTCATCATGATCTATTTAGGGGGCCTTCAAGGAATTTCTGAGGAGGTTGTGGAAAGCGCGAAAATTGACGGATGCAATTGGTGGGTGCTAACCTTTAAAATCAAACTGCCAATGATCTTTAATTACCTTCAGGTGGCAATGATGCTGGGCTTCGTTTTCATTATGAAGGAGCTGGGCCTGATCGTGACCACGACATTAGGCGGGCCGGGGACCTCGACCTACACCTTTACCTACGAAATATATAAGCAGATGACGGTTTCACATAATGTTGGCCGAACTGCGGCAGTTTCTGTGATTGTGGTAGTGATTATTTTGATATGCATAAAATTCCTTTTCTCTTCCATGCAGAAGAGAAAGGCTTGAATTGGGAGTGAGTTTTATGAGAAAGAGCCTTCACTTCAAAAAGCAGCTGATGAAATGGATTGTATTCTGCGGCACCCTGCTGTTTGCGGCATTTTACTTTTTTCCGGTGTTCTATATGTTTATTACCGGCTTTAAAACGGAAAATCAGGCGGCATATCCGACGCTGATTTTTACGCCTACTCTTGAGACCTATAAGGAAGTCCTCAATTCCGATATGATGCGCTATCTGGGCAATTCTGTTTTCCAGGTAGTGCTTGGAACGCTTATTACCACCGTTTTATCCGTGTTTGCGGCGTTTTCTATTTTGTTTGCCCGGTTCAAGAAAAGAGGGCGGGGCGGCAGTATGTATTATTGGTTCATTACCACGATTTTGTTGCCTCCGGTGGCGGTGCTGCTTCCTCTTTTCATCATCTTCAGTAATTTCCACCTGAACCAAAATTCCTGGAGCCTGCTGTTTTTGTATGTGGGCTTCCATATACCCATCGGGGTTTGGCTGATTTACTCCTTTTTCTGCGATATTCCGGGAGAAGTGGTAGAGGCCGCGCGGGTAGACGGGTGCGACGGGCTTCGCCTGATGTTCCGTATTATTGTTCCGATTGCCCGGGTTGGCATCATCACCGCCGCCTTGCTGGTAGCAGTGTTCATTTGGAATGAATTTTTCCTGGGCTTTAACCTGTCTTCGCCCATGACGGCTACCGTGCCGGTTTATCTGCAAAAATTCAAGGAACAGCAAGGACAGTTTATTGCCAAGCTCTGTGCTTCTACCACATTAGCGTCTCTGCCCCCGATTATTTGCGGCTGGTTCTCCTTGAAATCCTTAATTAAAGGCCTGACCTCAGGCGCTGTAAAGGGATGAACAAAGTGTAAAAGGTATCACTATGAAAAACGGCGACAGCAGATGAATTGATCTTATGAGAAAGAAATACCTTCTGCAGACCTTGGCTCCAGTAGCGGAAAGGTAACGCTGATACACTCCCGAATAACAAAATTGTATCTTGGTTTCCACGATTTTGCCTTTGTCGATTGCCGTATCTTATTTAGAACTGTATTTAGATGATAGAACATGGATAAAGTAGAAAAATCCGCTGATTAAACATAAAGCGCCTTCCTGTTTTTATAGGAAGGCGCTTTTTACTTTTAGTTAATAACAAAGGGATTATTTTGAGCCTTTACCAAGGATATTTTCAAGGCTGCTTTAAAGGTTGCTGCTGAAGATTGCCCGCGGGTCTACTAATATTTCTGATTTTAATTGGGAATGCTCTACTAGACAATGGTAGCACTGCATGATAGCTTGCCTGCCCTGTTCTTTAGGATACAGATCTTGCAGCCATCGTTTTTATTCCTCCGTAGATTGAGATGATCTTTTATTTAATAGAAATGCGCATAAATTTAAACTAATAGCTTGAAAAATACAGTCAAAAAAATACAAATGATAGAAGCGAAATTTCCATTCCCACAAAAAAGGTGTTGATATATAATAAAAAAAGTTATTATACAAGAAATAAAATAGCAGTATTTATAATAAATAAGGAGTTAAAACTGTTAAATTATACCTTTTTAGAAATCTGTATTTAGCACCATGTTTTGCAAGGGACACAAAATATGGTGCTCTTTTTATTATTTATTATCGTTCTAAAAAGGTATAACACACCAGACACACAAACTCTGTTGATAGTGAATGAAGATGAATTCCCGCTAGGCTTGAGGAATCATTGTATCAGAAAGATTGGCGGGCTGTCGATTCTTCATCAGCTATATTGTCCAGCAAAAATAAAAGAGGAGGAAACTTATGAAAAAAGGTAAGCGTAAATCTATTTTGGCGAAGCTGTTGTCGTGTGTAATGGTATTACAAGTAGCGGCTAGTTTCGGGGCATCGTCTTACGCAGCTGAAAGTGAAAGCGGTACCAGTGTGACGCCTATTTTTAACCCGGATTATGCTCAACTGATCGGCCGGTCCGACATCAGCTATACGGGGCAAATATCAAACGGGATGCAAGGCTTTTCCGTTGCCAACGGAAGATTCGGCGGTCCGGTTTGGCAGTCCACAGACAGCACCCTGACGATGCAGGTGAACCACACCAGCGTATTTATGTTTAACGATGCCTCGTCGGTTTCTAAAGATCATTTGAATTCCGGCGGCGGCGGAATCGGGCGGATTCATGTGAACTTCGGCGGCTCTGTTTTTGGCGGCGACACCGAAAACTATCTCTCTTTGTATGAAGGCCGGCTTGACGTTACTACTCCCGAGGTTGCAGTCGAGGTGCTGCCCAATATGGACCTGGACTCTGACGCTATCATTCTCCGTGTTACGGACAATCGTGAAGTGCCGGAGGATATTACCATCGATTTAACCATGCTCAGAGACGCAAACCAGGTGTGGGGTGACGAGGGCCAGCATACAGCCACCTCCGTTCTTTCCAAGGAAGCGGACGGCAGCACTGCGGTTTTGGAACAGCTCATCCAGGAGGACTGCGATACCGGCATTGAAAGCAACGACCACTACAATCATGCGGCAATGGCGGTAACGGTGCAGGAGCGTTCTGTTTCTTCCATTGAAGAATCCAAGGTCGGAAACCGCGATTCCATGCAGTTAACGGTTCCTGCGGCAACCGGGTCGTTTACCATTGTTGTCGGCGGCGACGCGAGCATGTCGGAAGATGACGACGTAGTGGCCAATGCCATTGCCAGCGCGGCCCAATCCCCTTCCTATGACGAGGTATCTGCCTCAAGCGCGGCATGGTGGGCGGATTTTTGGAACCAGTCTTATATTTATCTGCCTTCCCAGCAGAATTTTGAGCAGCGGAGAAACTACTATATGTACTTAGCCGCCATCTCCAACCGCGGTTCTTATCCTTCCAAATATAACGGCGGGATTTGGCTTGCCGAGGAAGACCGGCGTGACTGGGGCAGCTTCTATTGGAACTGGAACCAGGATTCCCTCTATCAGCCTCTTATGGCGGCCAACCATGTAGACCTAATGGATCCGCTGTTTGAAATGCGGGAGTCCAGCTATGACCAGTATGCTGTCGCGGCGGAGCAGATGTGGGGCAGCGAGGGAATTTATATTCCTGAAACCTGCGGCGTTTTGGGCTGGGAAACCTTGCCGGATGATATTGCCGAGTCTGTGCGTGAGTATTACACCTTTGAAACCGATCAGCGCTCACAGGACTTTACTGATATGACAAAGAGGCGGAATACCTATCTGGCGGCTTGGAACTGGAATGTATTCGGCAATTCTGACAACCAGGCAAGCTATACTACCCATACCATGATGGCCACTCAGGAAACCGCGGAATACTATTGGCAGCGCTACTGCTATACCAAGGATCTGGACTGGCTGCGCGACCATGCTTATGACTTTATTAAGGGGGCGGCCGAGCTCTATCGCACTTATCCCGGCTTTGTTAAAGAGGATGATGGAAAATATCATATTTATAACACCAATCTGCACGAGCACATTTGGGCGGGCAAAGACGTTATTGATGACCTGTCCATGGCAAGAGGCGTGTTCGCGGCGGCTGTCGAGGCTTCTGAATTATTGGGAGTCGACGAGGAGCTGCGCGCTCTGTGGATTGACTGCAGGGACAATATGGCTTCCTATCCGCTTCGCACCGACGAGGGCGCGGTATGGGCAGGTTCCACAAATGAGTCTATGAAAGAGAGCCTCGCGACGGATGAGCCCGCGTGGGCTCAGGGACTGGCCCCCTACTACTTTATTCGTGACTGCCACGGCACAGAAAGCCCGATCTTCAAAATGCTGGAAAAATATGATATCCTCAATCTGGAAACAAGAGATCAGGGCCTTGACAACGGAGACTGGGAGATCGCTCTCAACACCTATTATCATTCTCCTGGATATTTGAATCAATTCGAGGGCACTAAGGTTGATCAAAACGGCTCCAGCCGGTTCCATGTGGATGTTGCCAAGCTGGGCCTTGGCGATGATTTAGGCCGTATCTTGAACACTCAATATGAGGTGTTTACGGTAAACGGCGATACCCCCAACCTGATTTTTGACCAAAGAGACTACTATTCCGCGGAAGGCTACGGAACATTCTCCGCGGCGCTTCAGGATGGGCTGAACCAGAGCCTGGCCCCCACAACCGACGGTGATCCTGTCATTCGTGTATTCCCGGCGTGGCCGAAAGCGTGGGATGCCAAATATAAGCTTCTCGCGAAAGATGGTTTCCTGGTATCCTCTTCCATCGAATCCGAGGAAATTCAGTATGTAGAAATCGAATCTCAGCTTGGAGAAACCTGCCGGGTCAGAAATCCGTGGGACTGCAGTGTCGTGCTGTATAGAAACGGCGTCAAAGCGGAAACCATCGAAGCCGGCGAAAACGACCTGATGGAATTTGAGACCTCGGAAAATGAAGTGATCGTTCTGGTCAAAGAAGGAACCACTCCCGATCAGTACAGAACTTCTGAACTCACCTCCGTGGATTACCATACTGTAAACGATACGGAAAGCAATATTATTTATACCGGCGACTGGACCTACAGCGAGAACAGAACCGACCGGGAAGACTATTTGAACGACGTGCATTACACTACTGCTGACGGCGATTCCGTAGAGTATACCTTTACCGGCAACGGCGTGGAGTTTATCACGGAAACCGGTCCGGAAATGGGCGAGATCGACGTCTACATCGACGGTGAGCTGAAAACAACGATTGATTGTTCCAGCCCCGAAAATATTCTCTATCAGCAAACGGTTTACCGCAACGCCGGCTTGAAATTCGAATACCCCGTCGGCGGCTCGGAATATCAGGGCAGACATACCATTAAGCTTGTTAAAAAGAGCGGACAAGCCATGATAGTGGACGCCTTTAAAATTCTGACAGAGGAAGACGCCGCCGAATACGATGCCGATAATATGAATGAGAAGATCATCAATATTAACGACAACGATTTGGATTATATCGAATATGTAGACGCATCCGGCGCAACTGACAGAAATGACGGCGCGTGGTTCTATACCGATAACAGAGCGGGCGAAGGCGCTTATATGAACGACGCCCATATTTGCGGCAACAGCAGCAGCGGCGGCATCGGCAATTACTGCGAGGTCACCTTTACCGGTACCGGTATCACCTATTTGACCGAACGCAATAACGACATGGGCGAGGTAAAGGTATATCTCGACGGTGAGGAACAGGAGACTGTAAGCTGCTACAAGACGGGCGGCAGAGACTCCAGATACCCGGTTTACTCCGTATCCGGCCTGGAGAACAAAGAGCATACGCTGCGTCTGGAAAAAGTAAGCGGACAGTATATGATCGTTGACTATTTCGAGGTGACGGTTCCCACCGGATTGGGAGATGTAACGGGCATTGAGCTTGTTCAACAGCCGTCATTGGTGTACGACGAAGGACAGCCCTTAGATCTTTCTGCCTTAAAAATACTGGTAACTTATGAAAACGGCGCTGAGAAGCTTTTAAGCTATGATGACGCTGATATTCAGGTTTCCGTGGCGGGTGGAGCGCCGGTCGCGCACGGCGATGAGCTTACCGCTGATTATAACGGGAAAGCTTTGGCAATCAGCTATGGAAGTCAATCTGTAGAAACAGATCCGTTACAGGTGGGCTTTGAATCTGTCTTCGCGGACGACACCCACTCCAGCGTCAAATACATAGGCTCGACATGGAGCGCAGAGACAAATAGAGAGGATGCTTATAACGGTACTGTCCATATTGCTGGCAGCGCCAAGGAGCTCGGGAACGGCGATTACTGCGAAATTTCTTTTAATGGCATTGGAGCCTCATTCCTCACGGAACGGAATGAGAATATGGGCAAAATAGATGTTTATGTTGACGGTATCCTCCGAGCCACAGTAGATTGTTCAGCGGCTGAGGGAGATTCCCAATATGCGGCTTATACAGTCCTCGGACTGCCGGAGGGCAAGCATACTCTTAAGCTTGTGAAAGCAAGCGGAGATTACATGATTGTGGATGCCTTTGAGGTTTGGGGCACCCTCGTCGAAGAAGTCACTCTGGAGTCTATCTCTGTAACCGGCCCAACCAAGGCCGAGTATGAGATCGGCGACGAGCTGGATCTGGACGGCCTGGTGGTAACCGCCCATTACAGCGACGATAGTAGTAAGCCCATCACTGAAGGCTACGAGGTAGCCGGATTTGATTCCTCCACCGCGGGAGAAAAGACCGTAACCGTAACCTATGAGGGCAAGACCGCAACCTTTAAGGTAACCGTGAAGGAAGCTTCTTCTGAGCAGCCCGGCGGCGATAGCAGCGTACCCTCCGGTTCCGAGCCGTCCGGTTCTTCTGAACCTTCTGGTTCTTCCGAGCCGTCCGGTTCCTCTGAACCCTCTGAACCCTCTGAATCCTCTGAGCCTGCCGGATCTTCTGAATCTGAGACACCGGAAACCGGGGATCACAGTATGACGCTGGTCCTTCCGGTTGTGTCTGTTCTGGCGCTGGCCATTTTGGGTGCGGCCATACTGGTTCTTTATCAGAAAAAACGCGTATAAAAGCTAGCAATGGAATAACAGGCTGAATGGAGGCCGGAATTTGGGAGTCAAAAGTGAGAAAATCCCGATTCCGGCCTCTCTTTTATTTTGTAAATGTTCGGGCTAACTGCCCTAAAAGGAATAAACGAACCGCTTTTCTGCCGTTTCATGGAAAAGCGGTTTTGCTATTTTTGAATTGACAAAATATTTAATTATTATATTATAATTTATATAACTGATAATAGAATTATCATAAGGAATGTGAAAAAGCGGTTCATTACCCCAAATATAATAACGCGGAGAACGGTTTTTGCGGCTTTTATTGTAAACCTTTTGGGATTGATATTTTTAAAGAATTTTAAGCAATATTTTGCCTGTTCGGGCAAGGTATTGCTTTTTTATAGTCATTTTTTAACGTCCACAAAGGTTTGAATTTTGAGAATCTGCAATCCGATTAAATTTAAATGGGGTTATTAGATGCCGGCATTTGTCGTATTGAAGGGGTGCTGTAAAAACCGCGTTTTTTGATCAAATCAAATGTCTAAGCTGTGCTTATCGAGGAATGAATCAACTGGCACAGTAGTCGAGATGAAAGCTTAATGATCAATAGGTTTGTCTTGTGGCGGCAGGCTTATTTTAACAATAACATGACAAAGGTGATCTTAAAATGAAAAAGTCTTTTGATTCCTTGCTAAGACAAGCTCCGGTACACAATCGGGTTGTGATCATTTGTGTGTGCTTTACGCTGCTTTCCATGCTGGTCATTGGCGGATATTTAGTGATGGTGATGTATTCCAAGGCATATGAAAATACCTATGAGAAAATGCAGATTTATACCGATAAAACCGTGCAGAATATTGATCAGTCCTTTTCTTTCATTACGAATACTGGATTGGCGGTAGCTACTGGAGGAACCGTTGGCCATTGGATTAATAACACGAGGCTGTTTGACGACGACAGCTCCGCTTATTATACGAATATCAATAACTTAAAAAACGAGACTAATCATGTGCTTACCTATAGCAATGCGTGGAAAACCAATTATATCAGCTATATTTGTATTCTGCTCAACGATGATCCCCTGCTTTATGTTTCAGCAAACCAGATAACGCCGAATACCATTTATCAATCGGCTGTCAGCGCGAACCAGATATTGAAAGAAAATCAGGAGCAGCAGTTTATTGGCGATATTCCACCTGTGGTAGATAATAACCAGATTTTCCATGTGCGCCGTATGCAGCGGGACTTCAATTCTCCGGATTCTCTGTCGATTGTAATCGCGACCAATGAAAAGGCTTTGTACCAGGATTATTCCCGCTACTATGGCGGAGAGGGGAATTCTACTTATCTTTTGGATGAGGAGGGTTATATTTTCTCCTCTTCCGAGCGGGACCAGGTAGGTGAAAAATTTGAGGAGGACATTTTCCAGGAGATCAAAAGCGGAAGCAACGGTAATTTCAGGCGGGACGGAAAAAATTACCTGTATTTTTCAAAACCGTTATCCTCTAACAGCCTTACACTGCTCAATGTGGTTCCCGAGCAGGTAATTATTGACCAAACCCTGGAGGGAACTCCCTTTTTGTTCGTTATCGCAGGTATCCTATGTATAGTGCTTTTGGCGGTGGGATATATTGTATCGTTTAAAAGCACCTCGTTTATTAAAGACCTGGTAATTTGTATGAATGAGGTGAAAAAGAAAAATTATGATGTAAAGATGCCTCACTACAGCAACAGCGCCGTGGACGCGTTGGGTATGTATTTTAATGACATGACCGCCGCAATGAAAACATTGATTAACGATACTTATAAAGCAAAGATTATGCGCCAGGAAATGGAACTGGAGTTTATCCAGCAGCAGATGAACCCCCATTTTCTGTTTAATGTCCTTTCCACAGTTCAAATCAAAGCGAAAATGTGCGGAGATGAGACTGTTTATCAGATGCTGGCTTCTCTTTCCGGTTTGCTCCGGGCCAGCCTGTATTCGGGAAAAAGTATGATGACCTCGTTGTCAGAGGAGGTGCAATACGCGGAGTTTTACCTATATCTGCAAAAGCAGAGGTACCAGGACCGGCTCGATTATCATATCTCTATGGAACCCGGCTTAGAAAGAGTCCGTATTCCCAGGCTCACCATTGAACCGATTGTGGAAAATTCTGTGCTTCATGGAATGGAAGGCGATATAGAAAGGGTTTGCGTTGAACTGGCGATCACAAAGGAGGAGAAATGCCTGAAGATTAGGATTGCGGACAATGGCCGCGGCTTTGACACCAAGCAGCTGGATTTAAGCGGCGGGGAAGTATCACTGGAAGGAACCAGGGAAAAGGTAGGACTGAAAAATACTCATAACCGCTTGACGCTGCTTTATGGGGAGGCGTATGGACTGAGGATTCACAGCGCTCCGGGAGAGGGAACGGTTGTGGAAATTGTCATTCCTCTGGATCGGAAAGGAGAATCAGATGAAGTATAAAGTGATTGTGGCGGATGACGAGGATGTTATTCGGAAGGGTATTGTGTATTTAATTGATTGGGACAAACTGAACTGTGAGATCGTCCAGGAATGCACCGACGGCCTTCAGGTGCTGAAGTATTTAGAGAAAAACACAGCGGACATTGTCATAACTGACATAAAAATGCCAAAGCTCAGCGGGATAGAGCTGATGGAAGAAATCGATAAAAAACACAAAGGTTTAAAAATGATCCTGGTAACCGCTTATACGGATTTTGAATTTGCGAGAAAGGCTCTGCGCTACGGCGCTGTGGACTTTGTCGTGAAAAACGACATTATCACCGATCTTCCAAAGGCAGTGAAAAAAGCGGTGTGGCAGTATGAGACAGAAAAGAAAGAACGGGAAAAGGAGCAAATCAGCGAGAGGGAGTACCAAAATATTCAAGGGTACGTTTTAGAGTCGCTGTTGTTGTCTAAGGCGCTGAATTCCCCGGAGGACATTGAACGCTATGGACTGAACGACAGAAGCTACTGCGTTTGCAGCTGTGAGGTAGCTTTATTAGACAAAAAGTGGGATTTGCAGGCAATTGTGCAGATGCTGAAAAATTTTCTCGATATTATCGAAAACAAGCACGATTATCATATTGTCAATGTCCACTCCTCTGGTATGTCGCTGATTATCAGTGAACCCAAGGAAACAGGGCTTGCCCTTCGGGATGTTACTACCATGTGCGGGGAAATCCTGCGCTTGGTGGATGAGCTAATGGGGATTAATATTAAATTCGGCGTCAGCACAATTATTCATGACGTTACCGAATTGTCCCGGACATTTCATGAAGCGGCTATGGCTCTCTCGCGGGCCGCGGATTCCGGCAATGAAATTATTTTATATGTGGAAGAGTCAGAGTCATCCGGCGCCTCCCACTTGAACGAATATGGGACGAAAATCACAGACGCCCTGTTTGACAAGAATCCGGATGCGGCAAAAGAGCTGTTGGAGCAGATGAAACAGGAGATTACGGATATCCGCTATCCGCTGCACAAAGCAAAAATCAAAATGATCAACTTGTGCTCGGCGGTATTCAGAAGGTTCGGAGAAATTTATGTCAGTGATACGGCCGAGGACATGGAAAGCAGGTTTTATCTGAGGATCAGCCAAAGCACGACACTATATTCGCTGTTTCAGGTGTGCCGGGAAATGATCGACGAAACCAACCAGGTGATCAGCGGAAGATTAGAGAAGCATGATCTGGTGGATCAGATCAGCCGCTATATCAGCGCAAATTATCAAAGCAATATTACGTTACAGGATATCGCGGATCAGATACACATCAGCTCGGCGTATGTGAGCCGTTTGTTCCGAAATAAAACGGGGATTACCATTACCGAGGCCATTAACCGGGCCCGCATTGACCAGGCTAAGCTTCTTTTAGGGAATCCTGAATATAAGGTATACGAAATCGCTCAGATGGTGGGCTTTGAGGACGCGGCTTATTTTACCAGCGTTTTTACGAAATATGTTGGATGCAGTCCAAGCGAGTACCGCAGTCAGAAGTAAAAAATTTAAAAGGTTTGTGCAAAATTTTTAAAGACTACAGAGAAAAGCGCGATGAGTTTTTGAAAAAGCAACTCATCGCGCTTTTTTGTGCAATTATTTTATAAATCAGGGCAAATTGTTCTATGGAGATTTTAAGGAAAATTAGCTAATATTATAGTCGCAAAGCACATAAAAACAAAATTTTTAGGAGGTTTTGTTATGAAAAAAGCTAACTTTAAAGCGATCCTCGCGATGCTGTTGGTTGGCGTTATGGGCGTTAGCATGACTGCCTGCAGCGGCAACGGAGACACCGCCAGCAGCGGAGAGAGCAGCTCTGCGGAAAACAGCTCCGCAGCTTCTGCAAGCGAAGAACTGCCGGAACCGGTAGAACTGAACATCGCTTCGTTCCGCGTTGGTACTCATAACGCAGCTGCGGCAGAAACCCGCTATGTGACAGAGTTCCAAGAGCTGTACAATGGTGTGGATAAGCAGAAGATTACCATTAACATTGAGGAAATGCCCAGCGATCAGGAGTATTACAACCAAATGCTGGTACGCGCTTCCTCCAACACCCTGCCCGATGTTTTTGAAGGAAACAACGGCGTTTTAGAGCTGGCGGTGCAGAATGGCATCGCCGTGGACATGAACCCCTATGTGGAAGCTGACCCGGAGTATGCGAAGGAGCTTGGCGAGGACGCCTTGGAGTTCGGCCGCAACTGGGAAGACGGCGGGCTTTACAATATTTCCTACGGCCGTCAGTCTATCGGCTATTTCTACAACAAGGAAATGTTTGAGGAGGCCGGTATCACACCCGCTACTACCTGGGACGAGTGGATGAGCAATCTGGAAACCTTGAAAACCTCTGGCGTTTGTTCCGCTCCCCTTTCCAGCATGACCGGCGAGAACTGCTGGACAACGAACCTGATTCTTTCCTCGATCATCGGCACCAGCGGCGAGGAAGGCAACGAGTTCATGAACATCAACGGCTATATTCAAGACTATGACGAGTCCTTTGTGGCCGAAGCGTATGATATGATCCGGACGATGCTGAAGGATTATTCCCTGCCGGATGCTATCGGTTCTGACTACGCTACCACCGCTAACCATTTCCTCAACGAGGAAACCGCTATTATCGCCAACGGCCCCTGGATGACGCCGGACTTTTCCAATACGGAAAAAGCCGCTGAAGGCTTTGCCGATAAGGTAGACGTCGCTTTGTTCCCCGAGAACGGAACCATTTCTCAGTTTGAGAGAGGCTATTCCATCGCTAAGAGCGATAAGGCTACGGAAGACGCCGCTTGGGAATTCATTAAATTCAAGACCGGCACCTATGGCCAGCAGATCCATCTGGAAGAGGCCGGCACTCTGCCGATGAACCCGGAAACTCCTGTTCCGGAGGAATATAAGGAAGCCGAGCCGCTGGTAGCCAAGCTGATTGAAATGGGTAACGACGTTGAATGGCGCTATAAGAGCATCGACGCCATCAGCTATACCACTGCCAACAATGCTATGAACACTCTGTTCCCCCAGCTGGTGGATGGCACCATTACTGCCGAAGAAATGTGCAAGCAGCTGACCGAAGCCGCTAAGAGTGATGCTAACTACGGAAAATAATAGTTTTTCCTGCTGCTTTCATTGATTAGGAAGGGCCGCTGCAAATTTTTTGCAACGGCCCTTCTAAGGAATTAGATATTCGTTTTGGAGTCCTTAGCAGACGGTTCTCATTTTGTCTCTCGACCATTACTTGTAACAGATTCGCTTTTTTAAATACGGCGAATAGGAAGAAAAGGTGACGTCATGAAAATAAAAAAGAAGTGGTTGGTAATCTTCCTCTTGCCGGCTACCTTGATTTTTGCTCTTGTATATGCTGTCCCGGTGGTTATGCTGACCGCGACCTCCTTTACCGATTGGGTGGCGGTTTCCTCTCCGCACTTCAACGGGATTGACAATTATATTAAGCTGTTTCAAAACAGCCAGTTTCTTCACGCCACAGTGAATACCTTGATCTGGATGGTGCTTCAGTCTACGGTGCATATTTTTATCGGAGTGCTGACCGCCTTGATTTTGGCCAGAAAAAAGTTTTATTGGAAATTTACGCGTACCGTTTACATGTTCCCCAATATTATTTCCAGCGCGGCAATCGGTATGCTGTTCGTTATGCTTTTGAATCCTTCCTTCGGAATCGTGAATAAGGGCTTGGAGGCCTTAGGCTTTCAGAACCTTCCCAACTGGTTCTCAAATTCCTCCACCGCGTTTTTCGCCGTGACCATTACCTGGCTGCCGTTCGCCGCCACTGTTACTATTTTGGTGATGGCGGAAATGACCTCCCTGGATGTCTCTATTCTGGAGGCCGCAAAGGTGGATGGCGCTACGGAATTTCAAACCACAATCCGCATCATTCTGCCTTTAATGAAAAATATTATCGGCACCACCACGGTGCTGGGAGCCACCAGTATGCTGCAAAAGCTGGATATCCTGATGATGACCACTAAGGGCGGGCCTGGAGATGTTACCTTGAATTTGCCCTATTTCGTTTACAATACCGCTTTCTCAGCAAAGCAGTTCGGCCTTGCCAACTCTGTGGGCGTGCTGATGATTATTATGGGACTTATCGTTGTCGGAATCATCAACCGGATTTACAGAATTGGAAAACAGGATGATTAAGGAAGGAGTGAGGAATATGAATACGGTTAAAAAGATAATTTGTAAGGTTCTGATCTTCCTCTTTATCGGTACGATCATTATAATCTCTGTCGGCCCCTTGCTGTGGGTGCTGTTTTCGTCGTTTAAAACCAATAAGGAAATTTTGTCTGGCAGCCTGGGACTTCCGGCGGCTTTTAACTTTGACAACTATGCCGACGCGCTGAAAATCGCTCCCATTCCTCAGTTTTACCTCAACAGTATCATTGTGGCGGTTGCGGCCACGGTGCTGAATGTTTTCCTTCTGAGCATGGCGGCGTATGTCATCGCCCGCTTTCAATGGAAGGGCAAGACCTTTTTCCGGCTTTTGTTTTCTGTGGGGCTGTTGATTCCGGGCGCCGCGCTGCTGCAGCCTTTGTACCAGACGATGATCGCCATGGGGCTTTATGACAGCCTGATTGGACTGATTCTCGTTTACATTGCGTTTGGACTGCCCACAACCATTTATGTTATGAGCAGTTACTTTATGACCATCCCAAAGGAGCTGGAGGAATCCGCTTATTTGGATGGCAGCGGGTTTTTTAAAACCTTCAGCCTCATTGTGATCCCCATTGCGAAGCCGGCTCTGGGAACCGCGGCGGTTCTGGAGTTTTTGGTGGCTTGGAATGAGTTCCAGTTCGCCCTGACCCTGACGGCCTCCAACAGCAACCGCACCCTTCCCATTGCGCTGTACTACTTTAAAAGCCAGTTCGCCAGCAATTACGGGGCGATGTTCGCCGCGACCATTCTGGTGATTATTCCAAGCATTATCGTCTATATCGCTTTACAGGAGCAGGTAGTTTCTGGACTTTCCGCAGGAGCTGTCAAGGCCTAAAAAGCTTTTTCGGAGAGATCTCACAGAAAGGCATGCGCCGGTTTGCTCTAGAAATTAAAAGCTTCAGAGGGCAGAAGGCTCTTGCCTTTTGGTTTTTAAAACAGGTGAAAAATACGCACCAGCCGGCGGCGAGGAGAAAAGCGAAGGCCTGGCGCTTGTGAAAAAGCCTTGGGAAAGGATTCCTGCGGGCAGAGCCGCCGATGGTTGTATAGGCAGTCAGTCTTTATGAGCAGCTGGATCATCAGATGATACGATATGGGATTTCTTTTTGAAAGAATGAATGGCAAGAGACTTGAGAGCTTCCTTGCTTCCCGGCTTTATCCTAAAATGGCTGTGAGAGGATGCCGCTCATATGAAAAAGAGAGAGGACAGATTTATGACAACGAATTTATCCAATTTATTTATGCTCAGCGAAAATATAAGCCGCTCCATCAGCGCGGAAAATCCTCACGGAGAAAAAGGAAAGGGTGCTATGGAGATCCCCGCGGATGAGGCAAACCCAGCGTTTGACTTGGGCAGGGGCTGGAAGGTTCGCCCCTGTATTCAGATCGGCAGCGGCGAGACCTATGAGATTGCTCACATTGAGGGGCCGGCAATGATCAAAAGCATGTGGATGACCTGTTTCCCGGAGGCCAGCCGCTGGCTGCTGCTGCGGATCTATTGGGATGGGGAGGAAGCTCCCTCGGTAGAGGCTCCGTTAGGAGATTTCTTTTGCAGCGGCTGGAATACGCCGACCTTTGTGGCGTCTCTGCCTATCAATGTAAATCCAGCGGGGGGATATAACTGCTATTTTCCCATGCCCTTCCGGAAAAGCGCCCGGATTACGGTAGAAAATGTGAGCCGGGATGAGCAGACCCTGTTTTATCAAATAAACTATGATCTGACGCAGGTAGATAACCGGGCGGCTTATTTTCACGCTCAGTTTCGCAGGACGAATCCGGTAACCTACAAGCAGCCCTGCATTCTTGCGGACGATATTATAGGAAAAGGCCAGTATGTAGGAACCTATCTGGCCTGGCAGGTAAATAACAATTATTGGTGGGGAGAAGGTGAGATCAAATTTTACATGGATGGGGATCAGGAATACCCAACGATTTGCGGTACCGGCACGGAGGATTATTTTGGAGGCGCCTGGAACTTTGAAGATCCCAAAGGAACCTACAAGCAGTTTACCAATCTTTATGCCGGCCTTTGTCAGGTATTGAATCCCCAGGGGGCCCTTAAGGCGAATCAACGGTTTGGAATGTATCGGTTCCATGTTTGCGATCCCATTTATTTTGAAAAGGATCTGAAAATTACGATTCAGGCCCTTGGATGGCGAAATGGGTTTAAACGCTTCCTGCCATTGCGGGATGATATTTCCTCGGTGGTTTATTGGTATCAAGCAGAACCGCATAATCCTTATCAGCCTATGCCCGACAGAGATTTTTTGGAAAACATTTAAAATTAGGCGCGAAAAGAGGGAGAAAATTTAATGAAGAAGGTTATCAAAAAGGGGCTTTCTTGTCTTATCGCCGGCTTAATGGCGTTCAGCGGAATATCCGGCGCGCTGGCAGCGAATGAGGGCGGAGCTTCCGACGCCGGCAATGAAAACGTCATTGATTTGTCTCATGATAGCCCTGCTGGTTCAGGGGCTACCTTCGGCGTTGAAGTAGACGCCTTGTGGCGCTGGCAGACCTTTGAAGCCACCAAGGATGGCGTGATCGATAACGTAGAGGTTTACGTTGTCAAAAGAAATCCGGATATCGGCAAACCTGGAGACCTAAAGGCCGCGATCTATCCGATGGACGGCAGCCAGCCCGCTGATGAAGCGCTGCAGACCGTTACGGTTCCTGAGACTCAGGTGAACGACAAGGCCCCTACCAGCATTGATTTCGATGTGCAGGTAGAGGCCGGCAAGCGCTATGCCCTGGCCCTGACCGCCGACCCCGCCGGTCAGCAGGATCCTCCGATCACTAAACCCACCTACGACTGGGTAAAGAAGGATCTTGGATTAGACCTTCCTTCGGGCAAGATCAGGCCTGAGGGCAATTGGGTTGACGAGAGCTTCCTTGGCACCTATTGGTGCAAGCTCTATTACGGTATCAGCAATACGATTGATTTATCTCATGAAAATCCCGCCGGCTCTGGATCTACCTTCGGCGTTGAAACAGACGCTGTATGGCGTTATCAGACCTTTGACGCCACCAAGGACGGCGTGATCGGCAGCGTAGAGGTTTACGTTGTCAAAAGGAGTCCAACCTCGGGAGACGCCAAGCCGGGAAACCTGGTAGCGGCGATTTATCCGATTACGGACGGCGTGGCAGGCGAGGCCTTGCAGACCGTTACGGTTCCTGAGGCTCAGGTGAACGACAAGGCTCCAACCAGCATCGATTTTAATGTGCAGGTAGAGGCCGGCAAGCGCTATGCCCTGGCTCTGACCACAGATCCCCTTGGCCAGCAGGACGCTCCGGTTACCCAGCCCACTTATGACTGGGTTAACAAAGATATCGGGTTAAACGATACCCTGCCTTCCGGCAAGATCAACCCCAGCGGCGCTTGGGTAGACGAAACCAAGTATATCAACACCTTATGGTGCAAAATGCATTACGCGTCCGAAAGCGAGAACGTTCCTCCGGTGGATTTCACCTTTGACACCTCCGATACCACCTGGGGCTATGGCGTTGGTGCCGGAGAAGGAGAAGCGGCCCGGTACCAGACCTTTACCGCTCCAGCTTCCGCAAAAATGACCTCCGCGGAAGTGTTTTTGCTTCCCAAGGGCAGAGCGGCTCCTCCCTTCGCGAACCTGATCGCGAAGCTGTACGACACCAATGAGGACGGCACGCCCAAAACGGAGCTGGCCTCGGTGACCAAGCCTTATACTGAGATTCCAGGCAACGGCGTTTATAAGCTGGATTTGGCTTATCAACTGGAAGCAGGCAAGCGTTACGCCGTTGTTTTAACCACTGACAAGCTGGCGGCGGACAACACCGGCAATAACGGAGACCATTATAATTGGCCTACCAGTAATCCGGCTCAGCCAGGTGAATTTTTTGGGGCAATTACGCCGGCGGGAGTAGCGTCGGATCAAACCAATTTGGGTACCGCTTATCTAAAGGTAAACTTTAACGAGAAAAGTGATCCTGCGGAACCCGTCCCCACAAAAGTAGAGCTTACGGCGGATAAAACAATTTTGAAGCAAGGAGAAACCGCTCAGCTCAGCGCTATCGTTTTGGATCAATTCGGCATGGTAATGGCTGGCCAGACGGTTACCTATGAGTCTGACAAGCCGGCTGCGGCTGCTGTGGACCCCACCGGAAAGGTGACGGCTGTAGGCGAAGGCGTGGCAGCGATCACAGCTACCTGCGGCGTGGACGGCCCTAGCAGCAAAATTTATATCACGGTGGCGGATGATTCCGGTATGCTGGAGCCTGTGCCTGGTATGATTATTACGGAAGACGTGAAATTCAAGCCTGGCGAATATGATTTCGGCGGCTCTGAGCAGGGTATTACCATCAAGGGTGACAATATTACCGTAGACGGTACCGGTGTGCGGATTTACAATGCAAAGGATGCGGATATTCTCGCGGATGTGACCACTGGCGCCTACGCTTATCAGTTGAATCCTGTGGATGGAGAAACTTCTTACTGCCTCACCCGGGAATTTGATTTCAGCAGCGCGGAGGCGGTCAAGTTCAGCTTTGACTCCAAAGTGGATGGAGCTTTCGCCGGCGCTTTGAAGGTTTATGCCTCTGTGGGCGACGGCGCGTGGAACGAATTGAAAACAGTTGCCCCCACAAACGACTGGTCCAAGGCCGAGGTCGATCTGAGCGCCTATGCCGGCCAAGCCGCTGTAAAAGTTCGGGTCGCGTATGAAAACAGCGCATCCAGCGCGGACGATATGAAAGCCATGGGCCTGAAGCTGGATACCTTCGAAATCTTCGAGGATGGCGTGCGCACCTTCAGCGACTTGTGCAGCAGCAAGGTGTTTTATTGGTGGAAGGTGTCTTACGGCGATGAAGCGCCGATTGAAACTCCAGCCACCAGGAATAAGCCCTTTGACAGAACCTCTTATGATGTGGATACCTCTTTATTCAAGGGCACCGCTCTTACCGTAGAGGATTCCAGCAAGGTCACCATCAAGGGCTTTGATGTCAGCGGCTTCTATTATGCTCTGGAAGCTTACAATTCTAACGGCTTAACCATTGAAAACAATAATTTCTCCGACAACTATACCAATCCCAACGGCGGCTGGGGCGACCAGCTGGGCGGTGCGGTTCTGATGGAAAATGTTAACGGCAGCACCATCCGGAACAATGTGGCCACCAACAACGCCAACGGCTTGTATCTCCGGTTCTCTGACAACAACGTGATTACGGATAACAACTTCTCCGACTGCTCTGACGTTTGCCTGGAGCTGTGGAATTCCTCCAAGAACCGGATCGAAGACAACGACTTCAGCTGGGGTATCCGGATTGACCCCTATGACGAGGTTCACGCCAGAGACTCCACCTCTTCATTGATCGAAGCGGCTTCCAACTACAACTATGTGAAAAACAACGACTTTACCCACGGCGGTGACGGTATCTTTGTGCGCGCCCTGAACGGCATGTGCTCTGAGTACAACGTGTTTGAAGGCAACGATACCTCTTTTGCCAACAATAACGCGGTGGAATGCGGTATGGGCCGCAACTATTGGTATAACAACAAGGCTAACTGGTCCAGCTTCGGCTTCTGGATGGGCGGCTCTGACGAAAACGTCATGATCGGCAACGAAATGGGCTGGAACGGCATTATGCCCGCCAACGCGCCTACGGGCCAATATGGCAACTCCGGTATTTCCATGACAGGCTGGTCGTCTGAGCATGAGATCATTGTGGATAACTATATCCATGACAATGCCGGCGCGGGTATCGGTATGATGTACCGTGAAAATCAGCCTTCCTTTAACGGTCTGATTCAGAACAACCGGATTGTCAACAACGGGCAGTATGCTATCTATCTGGAAAACGCCGATTGGTTCGAAATCAACGGCAACGTGATGGAAGGCAACGGAACCCGTTTAGCGGAGGACACAGACGGCGACGTAGTACACCAGGCGGCTAACGTGACAAACATTATCCAGCGGGATGGCGCCCAGTACCAAGAAAATTATGAGAATTATCTTGATTTGGTTCCCGAAGCTGTGATTGAAAGCGCTCCGGCTAACCGCTTCTCGGTAGGCGAGGAAGTAGCCTTCACCGCCGAAAACAGCACCGATCCTAACGGCAAGCCCTTGACCTTCCGCTGGGAAATGGGTGACGGCACCGTACTGGCTGGTGAAACCGTGCGCTATACCTTTAAGGAGCCCGGCTTCTATGATGTGGCGGTCAGCGCCACCAACGGGGATTGGACCGATATTGCGTGGATCAGCGTAAACGTAGTGGCCGGCGGCGGAGAAATCGGCACCGAGTCCCTGGAGGGCTGGTCTGTTACCGAAAACGGAGGCAAAACCGCTCTGAGCCTGCAGGAGCCTGATGAAGAGATTCCCACGGTAGGCGGAGTCAGCATGGAGCACCCCATCTATTACGTTATAGATGGCAGTAAGTCTGTGAAGATGACCTCTACTGCTCAGAACAATACCTTGACCTATCCCCAGACTATGGACGCGGGATTTGATTTCAGCAACGAATATGCCTTTGGCTTCAGCATGAAGCTTCACAACCAAAACCAAAGAAACGGCGCGAATTCTCCGGTGGTTACCCTGTATACCGACGAGAATAACTATGTTTCTTACACGCCCAGCGATCCGCTGATGTTCCCCCACGCCTATGAGACCTTCACGGAGATGCAGTACCGGCATGAGTGGTATCCGGTGAACATTCCTCTGGAAGGCGGAAATGGCTGGGTAGCCCAGACTACCGGTACCCCTGATTTCAGCGAGATCAACTACATTACCATCGATACCCAGTCCGGCGGTTCTCAGACCCTGGAAATGTGGATCGACGGTATGAAGACCATTTCCAAGGATGCTTTGCCCGCTTACGGTGCGAATATCGCTGCCGACGGCAAGGAAGCCGTTTCCTCTTCCGCCGCTGGTTCCCAGACTGGAATCAACCAGCAGGTCAACCTAGATAATAAGTGGGTTTCCAACGTGGAAAAAGAAAGCTTCTATGGCGTCACCTTCTCCGGACTGAGAAATATCGACCAGGTAAGCTTCTATTCCTACTATCAGCCCACAGGCCTTGCGGACGATGTCATTGGGCTTCCCTATTCCTACGAGGTGCAGTACCTGAAAGATGGAGACTGGACCCCGGTAGCGAATCAGAGCGCTTCCAGCTCCGTGGCTCCCAACGAGAATATCGTTAAGTTCGATATGGTTCGTACCGATGGAATCCGTGTGGTGCTGAAAAACGCCGACGGCATGGCGTCAGCCCTTTACGGCTTCCAGGCCATTAACAGCAACAACTACGCCGCGGAAAAGAAAGCCGACGGCAGCCCGGCAGTCGATGTAAAAACCAGCATCAACAGCGATATTACCGTAAATGCTGTGGACATGTATATCTGTGTAGCGAAGGAAGATACCTTCCCTGAGCATTACAGCGACTTCCTGGTGTTTATTTATGAGACTTCCGCCGACGGCAGAACCCCTGTAGGAGATCCGATCGGCAAGGGTGTCCTGCCCGTTGAGGAGATTGAAGAGGGCGGCCTCAACAAGCCCTATAACATTAAGATGACCAATATGGAGGGCGGAGACCTGGTGCTGAAGGCCGGCTCTACCTACGTGCTGGGCGCTACTCAGGATATCCGGCTTTATCCCAACAACGAGTGCTACCGCTGGCCCACCAGCCAGCATCCTGACGGCGTCGACCAGTTCTACGGCAAATATGAGCCGCAGTCCGACGGCACCTTCGCCAATGCCGGAACAGAAAACCTGGGCACCGGCTGGATGCGGGTATACACCGACCGGGATGCAGACGGCAAGCCCTTGATCGACTATTCCTACGAGCTTTCCGGTTCCAGTGGTTACGGCGTGGGTTGTGAAAGCGGCGAAGTAGGCCGTTATCAGACCTTTACCTTCCCCACAGACCCCAATGGCTACACCATTGACGGTAAGGTGGAGAGCGAAGAAGGCTGGGCTACCAGAGGCGGCGGAGAGACCGACTATTTGACTTATACCTTTGAGGACAGCAAAGAGGTCGGAAACGCTCTGGTGTTCCTGGACGGCGTGCCTGAGAAGGTAACGATCAAGGCCGGCGAACAGGTTCTGGCGGAAAAGACCAAGGATCAGCTGAAAAACGGCGAGAACGCCTTTACCTTCACTAAGGCTGACACCGGCTCCATCACGGTAGAAATCGTGAACGGTGCCGAGAGCGTAACCGTTCGTGAGGTAGAACTGATGGGAGCAGATACCCCTGATGAGACAGTGGTGGATAAGAGCGCTCTGAAGGAGCAGATCGACAAGGCCGACTCTCTGAAGGAAGCCGACTATACCGCTGCTTCCTGGGAGAATATGCAGAAATTCCTGGCAAAGGCAAAGGACGTTTACAATGATCCAAAGGCGGACCAGGCTGCGGTCAACGGCGCCGCTAAGGATCTGGAGCAGGCCATCAGTGATCTGGAGGATGTGATTGTCCCCGGCGAGGTGGATAAGACAGAGCTGAACCGGGCGATTAAGCAGGCGGAAAGCTTGAAAAAGGAGCTCTATACAGCAGATTCCTGGGACAAGATGCAGGAAAAGCTGAAAGCAGCCAGAGACGTTTATGCGAATCCCGACGCGGATCAGCCGGCGGTAAACCTGGCGGCGGAAGAGCTCAGCGAGGCGATTGCCAATCTGGACCTGGTGAATCCTCCGGCAGAAGTGGATAAGAGCGGCTTGAAGGACGCGGTCAACCGAGCCGAAACCTTAAAGCAGGAGGGCTATACCGACAGCAGCTGGAGATGGTTCCAATCCGCCCTGGAGGAGGCCAAGGCTGTGCTGGCCGATTCAGACGCTACCCAGGCGATGGTAGACAGCGCGGAGGCCCGGCTGGAAGCCGCTATGGAGGATTTGGAAAAGACAGAGACAGGCTCCGGCGGTCATACGGCCACAGGCGACTGGCTGGTTTCTGGAATTTCCATATTGCTGGCCGCTCTGGCCCTGGCAGGTGCCGGCATTGTGATCTTCCGGCGCAGAAAGCGTGACGCTTAAATCTCCTGTAGCTGCGGGGCCCGAGGCTTTTGCAGGAACAGCAGTAAGAAAAAATTCTTCTAAGGGATTAGAGGAAGGATAAAACCGTGGGCCGGCAGGCATCCAAAGGGAAATCAAATCGGATGTCTGCCGGCTCTTTTTATTAAAATGATAAGAAGGAGAATAACATGAAGCAGGCTGCTATTTTCGATTTAGACGGCGTGATTGTACATACCGCCAGATTCCACTATTTGGCGTGGAAAAGGCTGGCGGCAGAGCTGGGCTTCCAGTTTACCGAGGCTCAGAACGAGCGCTTAAAGGGAGTCAGCAGAATGCAGTCCTTGGAATATCTGCTGGATTCCGGCGGCCTTCAGAACCGCTTTTCCCAGGAGGAAAAAGAGAAGATGGCGGCGCGGAAAAACCGGTGGTACGGGGAGCTGATCGCCACACTGACGGAAAAGGACCTGCTGCCAGGCGCCGAACGCCTTTTGAAAGAGCTGAAGGCTGCGGGAGTGGCCGTTGTGCTGGGATCCGCGAGCAAGAATGCCCCGCCGATTTTGAAGAGCCTTGGAATACAGGAGCTGTTCGACGCCGTGGTGGATGGAAATATGGTTCAGGAGGCCAAGCCGGATCCTCAGGTGTTTACCTTGGGAGCCGAGCTGGTGGGAATCCCCTATGAAGACTGCGCCGTATTTGAGGACAGCCAGGCTGGAATCGAAGCGGCGAACCGCGCGGGAATGTATTCCATCGGCGTCAGCAGGGCGGGTGCCCTGCAAGGCTGCAAGGAGCAGATCGCAGATCTTTCCCTGATCGGGGAAACCAGCTGGTATCAGAAAATTTTATTGTCGTCATCAGAAGGGGATCAAAGCAATGTATGATTTCAAAATTACAAAAACAGATTTTATGATAAACGGAAAAAAGGAGCTGCTTCTATGCGGAGAGCTGCACTACTTCCGCATGGAAAAGCAATACTGGGAAAAAGCGCTGGACGCGCTGGTAGACTGCGGATGCAACGCGGTCGCCTATTACGTTCCCTGGTTTGTCCATGAATACGAGGAGGGAAAATTCGATTTTACCGGCGAGCTTTGCCCGGAGAACGACCTTCACACCTGGATTCAGCTGACTCAAAAAAAGGGCTTGCTGGGCTTCTTCCGTCCCGGCCCTTATGTGTATGCGGAAACCACTGATTTGGGACTGCCTAAATGGTTTTCACAGAAATACCGGAACGCTCACGTCAAAGGATATCAGGATGGCAAATATGTGGATGTGGGAATGAAAAACAATGTGGCCCACAACCATCCGGATTTTATCAGGGCGGCGGAGCGCTGGTATAAGGCGGTGTGCGGAGAAATCCAGGATTACCTGGCGCCGAAGGGAAACATTGTGATGTTCCAGCTCTGCAATGAGATCCCCACCGAGGATCTGGATGACAGAAATCCGGAAAATCTGGGGATCGGCCGGGAGGACGGACTTTATCCCCGCTATTTGACAGAGAAGTATGGGCAGGCCAGCCGGCTGAACCAGTATTATGAGTCGGATTTTTCCGATCTGCTCACCATAGAGCCCCATATGCTGGAGGCGGCGAATCCCAGCTTAGCACAGCGGGATCATTTGGAGTTTGTCTATGACTTTTATTTTCCGGCTTACTTCCAGACCTTGCGGAAAATCGCGCGGAACAATGGCGTTCAGGTAGAAATGATACATAACGCTTACAATCCCAGGGCGATTTCCCTGCATTACGGGAACAACCGGAAAAATCCCTGGCTGAATATTGGAATCGACTGCTATTATTCCCTGACAGGCCAGCTCGGAATCCGGGAGGGAACCTATTTCTGCGATTACGGCGCGGAATACGCCTCGAATTTTCTGGCGAAGGCTCCCTGGGTCATTGAGCAGGAAAGCGGGTATTGGAAGGACTATCCCCAGGTTTACGGGCCGGAGCTTTATCTATGGAACCTTTGGACGATCGCGGCGGGCTACCGGGGGTTTAATATGTTCCTGTTCGCCGGATGTGAGAACCGGCCCGGTATGGGCTGGTACGGTACCGACCATAATTGGCAGACTCCCGTAAGCCGCACCGGAGAGCGGCTGGAAAATTACCCGTATTTGGCGCGTTCCCTGTCGGAAATTAAGAAGAACCAGGAGGACCTGACAGCGCCTGTCCGGCATGATCTATTGTTCGGCGTCAAGAACGATCCGGGACTGATCTGGAAGCGGGCCGCCCGAGCCAGCAACGATTTTTATTTTGTGCTGAAGTCGGCGGGCTTCACGCCAAGAGTGTGCGATTTCGCGGAGGAGCCTATGGAGCGGCTGAAAGAAGCGCAGGCCCTGTGCGTCCTTTCCGACGAAGCTATGGATGAGACGGTTCAGGAAAAGCTTTGCGAGTTTGTCAAAGAGGGCGGCAGGCTGATTCTGTGCGGGCGGGTGCCGACACGGGATTCCTGGAGTCAAAGCTGCACCCTGTTGGCGGATATGTTTGGCATCTGCGCGGAGGAAATGGAAGACAAAGGAGACGACCAGCAGAAGCTGAAGCTGGACGGTAAGGAATATTACATCGGCAGAACCGTACAGCCGATTATGGCGGCGGCAAAAAATATTCTGGCGGCGGAGGATGCCGGAAATCCGGCCGTATTTTACTTTACTCTTGGCCAGGGGGAACTGCTTCTGCTTCCATTCTCCCTGGAACCCACATTTTACAGCCAAGCGGAAGCCGTGAAGCTTCTGCTTGGAAAAATCGGTGTCAAGCCCTATATTTCCGGCGCGAAACGCCTGAGAATCATTCCAAAGCAAAACGGCAAAGCTGTGGCCTTGAATCCGAATCCCGTCGCCGCTGCGGAAGAAGTGTGCTTGGGGGAACGGCGGGTTGCGGTCTCCCTGGAGCCGTATGAGTATGCCATTTTATAATTAAAGGGGTATTTCCATGAATTATTTGAAACCATTTGACCCGGCCTATTGTGTCGAGGAGGAACGTAATTGCCGGCGTTATACCAAATATTACGAGGGCGTTTTCGCTCAGGGATCAGGGTATCTGCAGATTCGCGGCTCCTATGAGGAGGGCCTCGCCTGCGCGGACCAAGGCGAGCTCTATATGCGTATGCCCGCTAACGTGACCATTGAAAAGCCAAGGCATCCCTATTCCAAATGGGGAGTCTATGTGCCGGGCGTTACGGGGATCCATCCCATGCTGAAGGAAGAGCTGGTGAACCTGCCCTATCTATTAAAGCTGGACGTTACCGCCGATGGGGAAAAGCTCGATATGGAATTGCCTGGAATCCACAATTACCGCCGGTGCCTGGATTTTCGGGACGGAGTTCTTTACCGGGACTTTGACTGGCGTACGGAAAGCGGGCTTGTCCGCTGTCAATACCGCCGGTTTCTGCCCAGACAGCTGAAGCGGGTGGTTGTGCAGGAATTCTCCTTTCAGGTGGCTTCGGGCCGCTGCCGCCTGACGATTGAAAATGGAATTGACTGCAAGGTAACGACCAACGGTTACAACCATTTTAAAAAGGTAGAAGAGAGCGGAGAGGCCGGCCGCCGCGGGTGCGTTGTCCAAACGGACAACGGGGATTCTATTCGGATGCTTTCCATGCTGTTTGACAGTCAGGGAAAAGTGCTGGGGCCTGTCGTTGATTCCGTTTTGCGGGAGGGGGAAACCCTGAAGCTTACTAAATTGTCCGCCGTTTCCACATCCCGGGATCTAGACGCTGGCTATCTGGAATTTGACCAAATGGAAGCCTTGCTGGCGGAAACCATTAATAGTGGAGAAAGGGTCTATCTGGAGAACAAGGCTCAATGGGCTCGCCTTTGGAAGAGGGCAGGCGTCTCTATCGTTGGAGATGAGACGGCGCAAAAGGCAGTGAACTTTTCAATCTACCATTTGCTCCGCAGCGTCAATCCAGACGACAGCCGGGTGGCTGTCTGCGCCAAGGGCTATTCCGGCGAGGCTTATTTCGGGCATTTCTTTTGGGATACTGAGGTCTATTTACTCCCCTTTTATTTGTATACCAATCCGGAGCTGGCAAAAAAGCTGGTGGAGTTCCGCATTCAGACCTTGCCCGGCGCCATGGCGAACGCCAAGGCTTACGGATATCCGGGCGCCCGGTATCCCTGGGAGTCTTCTGTTTCCGGTGAGGAGCAGTGCCCCAACTGGCAGTACGCGGATCATGAGATCCACGTTACAGCTGATGTCGTCCATGGTATTTGGCACTATTATCAGGCGGCTGGAGATATAGAGTTTCTGAAAAATGCCTTGCCAGTGCTGAAGGAAACGGCCCGCTACTGGCTTGCCCGTGTTTGCCGCAGGCCCGGCGGGGCCGTGACACTGGATGGCGTTATGGGGCCGGATGAATATATCTGCCTGTGCAATAATAACGCCTATACCAACTTCATGGCGGCCCGCAGCCTGGAAATTACCGCTTGGGCTTTGGAGCTGTGCGGAGAAGCAGCGGAGCCCGGTTTTATAGAAGATCTGCGGGAGACGGCTCAGGGCCTTATGAATTCTGTGGACTGGTCCGGGGTTATTCCCCAATGCGACCATTTTGAGGATTATGAGGAGCCGGATTTTGAAACGATGTGGCCGGACCGCTCCAAGCCGTTTGGCGGACAGGTGTCTCAGGAGTATAATTACCGGGTCAAGGCGCTGAAGCAGGCGGACGTACTCATGCTGCCCTATCTGTTTCCGGAGCGGTTTTCCGCGGAGCAAATCAGGCAAAGCTATGACTTCTATTATCCTTATACTACCCATGATTCCTCGCTTTCCGCGATCATACATTCTATCCTGTGCGTCCGGCTTGAGAGAGACCGTGAGGCGTGGGAGTTGTTTCAAAGGGCTTTGGAAATCGACTTGAGCGAAGCGAAAATGGGAGCGGCGGAAGGCGTTCATATCGCGAACTGCGGCGGAATCTGGCAAGGTGTCATTTTGGGGTTTGCCGGTATGAAATGGGAATATGACTGCGATCAGCCGACCTTTCATCCAAGGCTTCCAAAGCACTGGAAATCCCTCTCATTTTCTGTGTGCATGAAGGGAGAATTCTACCGGGTGTCCATTTGCGGCGATCAGGCTCATGTGATAAAGGTTGAATAGAAGGCTCGATTTTAAGCTGAAAAATGAAGTGAGCTGAATTTAAGCGTTTTCCGTGCTTTTTATGGATGAGCTTTAGGCTCTCTTCAACTGTTCGCGGGAAATGCGCCACGAAGCGAAAATCGGGAATCGCGGCGGAAAGAAGGAAACAAGGAGCTTTCAATAGAAGCTTCATGCTATTGCGGCATATGGCTTCGAGGGGACGAATTTTTTTATTTAAGACAGCCCTTAGAGACAGGTAACGGCTATTTCACCGCGCGAATAAGGCCCTGCGGCAAGCAGAATGCTTGCCGCAGGGCCTTTGCTTTTGCTTTCAGCTTCAGGAGTACAGGACAACGGCGCATCAGGCGGCTAAGCCGTGGTGGATTGCTTCTGTTCACAATAATCAAAATCGCGTTGTTCAGCATCTTCCATTTACTCTGTGAATGGTCAATGTTAATATGAATCCGTAGTTTAATACAAATTTTCCGTTGAAAGTGCCAGCGGGGTTTATGCGGCATTTAACAGGAATTTTTAAGAAGGGAAGGATTTTATGAGCAATTATGGAATTCAGACAAAACCATGCGAGCTAAAGTATGCGCCAATGGATATCGAAAAGCGCAGGAAACTGCTGCCGAAGAAAAGCGTCAGCAGTCTTTATCCGGCGAAGGCGGATATTGATGTTGTGGTAACAGGGAACGGAAAACAACGCATTGATGTGATTGGCGACCCCTATCATGAGAGAATCATTTTTAAAAGAGAACGAATCATGGATATGCGTTGGAAGGATACGCCGGAGCCGCCTGATGTGGCTTATGCGATCCCGGAATGCAGAAGGCTTTTACTACAGGGTGAATTTGAGAAAGCGGCAAAGCTGATGGATCAGGCGACGAGAAATGCGGGCTATGATAAATGGCTTGACAAACGTCCATTTGGCGTGGAGTTTCCTCGGCTGCATCCCCGGCTGCATTCGGTAATGGAATTATTATTGGATTTTGACGAGGCAGAAAACAGCCATGACTATCTCCGCTATCTTGACATGATGTCCGGAGAAATTACGGTGCGGTGCGAAGACGGCAAGGGCGGGATCATCCGCCGCTCTTTCGCGTCGTTCCCGAAGGATGTGGTAGTACAGGAATTTAAGCGCCAGGACGGGAAAAGCTTTGATGTAACCATGCGTTTTGTTGCGCCGGGCGGATATGAACTGCAGGATGACTTTGGAGAGTTTGTGCTGGTGGACTTCCATGAAATGTATCCGATTCCGGGAAGCTCTGTCCAGGTTCAGACGTCGGCGGACAGCTGTACCGTATCTTTAGCGTATGATCCCCAATACGGAACCAGAGGCTATTGCTGTTCCTCCTTGATTCAAACGGATGGACAGGTTACGAAACATAAAAGCGATGATTTTAACGGATATATCACGGTGAAAGACGCGACAGCGGTTACTGTTTTATCCCGGACGAATAAATATGAGGAGGACTATGAGCACAGCCTTGCGGAAACGGTTCTGGAAGATATTAGAAAAATTACGGGAACTTATGAGGAGCTGTTGGAAGAAAACAGAGCGCATTTGCAGCCGATGATGGAACGGTCTACGCTGAATCTTGAAGGGGACTGGGCCCTTTCCGCTGAGGAGCTTCTCCAGGAGCAGCACAGCAGAGGCGTGGAGCTGAGCCCCATGATGATGGAAAAGCTATACGACATGGGAAGATTTTTCATGATTGCGGATACCGGCGACGACCCGCCTTCCTTGTTCCAGCATAATATCAATACCAATTTGCAGGTGTGCGCGGGTAATATGACTGGCCTGCCTGAGGTGATGGATACCTACTTTAGGTTCTACGAGACCAAATTTGATGATTTTAGATTAAACGCCAAACGGTTCTTTGGCTGCCGGGGTGTGCTGGGAAATGTGCATTGCGACTATAATTCAGGCCTGTTCTACCAGTTCTCGATTGTCTATCCGCATTATTGCTGGACTGCTATGCTGGGCTGGATTTACAACGAATTCTGGGGCCATTATCTTGTGACTGGCGATAAGAAGTTTTTGCGGGAGCGCGTCGTACCTGGCTTAAAAGAGATCGCGCAGTTCTATCTTGACTTTCTGTCCGATACGGATGAGGAAGGAAAGGTGATTTTTTATCCCAGCTATTCTCCGGAAGATCCTTCAATGAACGATTACCATGTGCCGTTCCCGAAAGACGTGTATGCCATGAATGTAAACTCACTGATGGACGTTATGGCTTGCCGCGAGGTGCTGGATAATCTGATGGAAGCGTGTGAAATCTTAGATTTGGATGAACCGGATTATCCAAAATGGAAAGAGCTGCGGGGAAAGCTGCCCACCTATCTGCTGGATGAAGAGGGCGCCGTCAAGGAATGGTCTTTCAAATATTCCGGGGAGAACTATGATCACCGCCATGTATCGCACCACTATGACGTATGGCCGGGCAGAGCGATTACCCCGGAAAAAACGCCGGAGCTGGTTCAGCCGTTTATCTTGTCCAACCGGAAGCGGGGCCATCAGGATGATTCGGCCCATGGCGTGATTCACAGATATTTTACCGCCGTCAGGCTGGGCGACCTGCCGGATGCCATGCATAATTTCCGTACGCTGATGGAGCATGGCTACGTTACCCGAACCTTGAATACAGTCCACTATCCTTATCGCGTGTTTTGCGGGGATCTGTTAGGGGCTATGCCGGCTATGCTTTTGGAATTGCTGGTGTATTCAGACGAAGGGCTTATCAAGCTGCTGCCCGCGGTTCCTGACGATTTGAGCAAAGGTTCCGTAAAAGGCGTATGGCTGTATACCTTTGCGAAAATTGAAAGCATGGAATGGGATATGAAGGCCGGAAAGGCTGACGCGGAAATCTCCTCTTTAGAAGATCAGGAAATTCATTACCTGTTCCCAGTGGGCTATCGCAAGGTCTTTGTAGATGGAAAGCTTTACGCGGAAAACGGTAAGGAATTTAACCTTGAAATGAAGAAAGGGACAACAGCGGTTATTTCTTTTGAGTTTTAACAGCAAATCCGCGGCGGAGCGCCTGTCTGAAAAGACAGGCGCTCCGTGCAGTTCATAAAATAAGCGGGAAACTGGGACGCCGCAGTGAAAATATGAATGGAAAAAATAAAAAATCCGAGAAAAATACTGGTGCCTGCCGAAAGGGAAAAGCTTATCCCAAAATCAGGAGGGAAGGAAAAAGCTTATGGCTTTCACGGAAGAGCTCCTGATGAATCCCCACAAAGAAATCACATAAAGGAGAGTGGCTTACTCATGCCAAAACAAAAATGCTACCCGCCTGTTCCCCTAACGGATATCCGGATATCCGACCCATTTTGGTCGCGTTATCTCGATCTAGTGAAGGAGGTGATGCTTCCATATCAGTGGGACGCGCTGAATGACCGGATTCCAGGGGCGGAACCAAGCTGCGCGGTGCAGAATTTCCAAATTGCCGCCGGCCTTGCGCAAGGGGAATTCCAAGGCGAAGTTTTTCAAGACAGCGATGTGGCGAAATGGCTGGAGGCGGCCGCTTATCTCTTAGCGGCCGGTCCGGATCCGGAACTGGAAGCGGTTGCCGACGGCATGATAGAGATTATAGAAAAGGCGCAGCGGCCAGATGGATATTTAGATACTTACTTCATCATAAAGGAGCCTAAAAAGCGATGGTCCAATTTATATGAATGTCATGAAATGTATGTAGCCGGCCACATCATTGAGGCGGCGGCAGCCTACTATCAGGCTACCGGAAAAAGAAGGCTTTTGGATGTGGCGTGCCGGCTGGCAGACCATATTGAAAGCGTTTTTGGAACGGAACCGGAAAAGATACAAGGGTATCCGGGCCATCAGGAAATTGAATTGGCGCTTGTAAAATTATATCAGGCAACCCAAAATGAGAAATATTTGGCTCTAAGCAAGTTCTTCATTGACCAGAGGGGAAAGAAGCCTAACTATTTTCAAAAGGAATGGGAAGGTTCAAGGGATAGGCGCACTTTTAAAACCGGCGCGCCTGTTCCTCCGCCGGATTTGAAATACAATCAATCCCATGAGCCGGTGCTTCAGCAGGAAGCCGCCGTGGGACATGCTGTCAGGGCGGTATATATGTATTCGGCGATGGCGGATTTGGCGCGGGAGGCCGGCGATCAGGAGCTATTGAAATCTTGCAGGCGCTTATGGGACAATATCGCTTCCAAACAGCTGTATATTACGGGAGGAATCGGGTCTACTCATAACGGAGAGGCCTTCACCTTTGATTACGACCTGCCAAACGATACGGCGTATGCGGAAACGTGCGCTTCTATCGGGTTGATTTTCTTTGCCCATCGCATGCTGCAGATGGACATGGACAGCCGTTACGGCGATGTTATGGAAAGGGCTCTCTATAATGTAGTGCTGGGCTCCGCTTCCCGGGATGGAAAGCGATTTTTCTATGTGAATCCTTTGGAGGTTTGGCCGAAGGCCTGCGGCGGCAATCCGGATAAACAGCACGTAAAGCCGGTAAGGCAGAAATGGTTCGGATGCGCCTGCTGTCCGCCTAATGTGGCGCGGCTCATGGCCTCCTTGAACCAATATCTATATTCCACTGACGAAGATACCATTTATACGCATCTTTATATCAGCGGGGAAGCGGGGATTAAGATCGCCGGCGGAGAAATGCGCTTAAAACAGGAAAGCAGTTATCCATGGGATGGCCACATCAAGTTTACCGTGTTGTCGGCGCTGCCGGAGGACGAACTATCCCTCGGCCTGCGTCTGCCCGGCTGGTGCCGCAATTGGTCTGTGCTTTTCAATGGGAAGCCTGTACCGCGGCCCGTGGTACAAAAGGGCTATTTAAAGGTCGCGGCCCATTGGCATGAGGGGGATACGGTAGAGCTGCGGTTAGAAATGCCTGTGGAATGTTTACAAGCCAATCCCCAGGTGCGCGCCGACGCTGGCAAAATCGCTTTTCAGAGAGGGCCTCTGGTCTATTGCCTGGAGGAATGTGACAACGGCGCCAATCTATCCGCCCTGTCCGTGGACCCCGGCTCCGCCTTTTCCGTGTTTAAAGACAGTCAGCTTTTAGAGGGGGCGGTTGTCATAGAGGGCAAGGGAGTCCGGGAATCAGAAGACGGCTGGGGAAACCACCTTTACCGGCCTTATAAAACAGCGGAAAAAGAAACAAAAATCAGACTCATTCCTTATTTCCTGTGGGCAAACCGCGCCCCGGGGGAAATGGCCGTATGGATACGGCGGCGGTAGCAGAGCAGGCCTCCTGGAAAGCCTGCGCAGAAGAAAGGCGCGGATTTGACCGTAAATCTTGGCCGCCCCTTTTCACCGCCAGAGCCAGACTGAGGCCGTTGGGCATTCGTATTGGAATGCTGGACGCCTGCCTGCCGCTTCTCGAAGACGGGCAGGCGTCCTCAGGCCGCTTCGCTTGTTTTAATAACGCTTATATGAGAACAGAAGGAGGACAGGAAATGGAATATTATAATCCGATTATTCCCGGGTTTTATCCCGATCCCAGCATCTGCCGGGTGGGAAACGATTATTATCTTGTGACCAGCTCCTTTGAGCTTTTTCCCGGCGTTCCCCTGTTTCACAGCGATGACCTGATCCATTGGGAACAAATCGGCTGTGTGCTGAACCGGGAATCCCAGCTGCCGCTGGGACGCTGCCAGCCATCCCAAGGAATTTGGGCTCCGACCATTCGTTACCATAAAGGCCGTTTCTATATGGTGACAACCAATATGAGCGGCAAAGGGAATTTTTATGTGTGGACAGACGATATCCGAGGAGAATGGTCTGACCCGATTTGGGTGAGCCAAAAGGGAATTGACCCTTCCTTGTTTTTTGATGATGACGGGACTGTGTATTTGTTGAGCACCTTTGACGGGCCAAAGGGCCAGGGAATTGGTCAAAGCATTTTGGATTTGGAGACGGGAAAGCTTCTGACGGAACCGAAGCCGGTGTGGTATGGGTCCGGTGGAAAGTATCCAGAGGGGCCCCATCTTTATAAATGGGATGGACTTTACTATCTGATGATTGCCGAGGGCGGAACAGAATATGGCCATATGGAAACCATCGCCCGCAGCCGTTCTCCGTGGGGGCCTTATGAGAGCTGCCCCAGGAATCCGATTCTCACTCATAGAGACACAGCTTTAGACCAGTTCCAGGCTGTAGGACACGCGGATCTTGTAGATACGCCTGATGGAGAGCTGTGGGCTGTGTTTCACGGGATTCGTACGACGCAGTATATGCTCCACCATATCGGCCGGGAAACTATGCTGGCGCCAGTTTATCGGGATAAGGACGGCTGGCCGGTAATCAACGGGGGAAACCCGATCACGCCCCATATGCGGGTTACAAGCATAAAAAGAGAGGTCCCCCGTGAAACCGGAAAGGCTTCTTCGGAATCAGCGGGGGCGTTTCAGGAACACTTTGATGACGGAAAGCTGTCTTACTGCTGGAGCTATCTCCGAAATCCAGACACCGCTAATTATACCTTATCCACGAGGCCAAGCTTTTTGGGGCTTACAGCAGGCTGTGATTTTCTGGATGGGTGTGGTTCGCCTACCTTCATCGGCAGGAGGCAGCAGCACTTTTTTGTGAATGTGCAGGCTGTGGTGGAGTTTTCTCCGGAAAACGAAAACAGCCAGGCCGGAATCACCGTGTTTCATACCAATGAGCACCATTATGATCTTTTAGTAACCAGGAAAAATGGGGAAAAGGCCGTGCTGCTGAGAAAACGCGTAGGGGATATGATAACAGAAAGCCAGCCTGTTTATGTCCCTGAGAAAACGCCGCTGGCCCTTTCTGTGCAGGCCTCTAAGCTGGAATATATTTTTTCCGCTGGGGCTGTGGGAGAATCTCCTAAGGTTGTGGGGAAGGGCAGGACCCAGCTGCTATCTACGGAATGCATGGTAAGCACGTTTACCGGCTGCCTCTTCGGGCTTTTTGCGCAAGGCGCGGGCACCGCGTGGTTTGACTCCTTCACTTACCTGCCGGCGTGTGAAGAACCTGCTGAAGAAAAGAGGTAGAGGCCTGTGCGCTGCCGGCGTTCGATTCTTACGGAAACGTTGTTAGCGGCCGTTTGGATTTTAAACGGTTCATAATAATCCATAATCTTTGTTCAGCATACTCCATTTACGGGATTTCGATCATACTCTATAATAAGATTGTGATGAAATTGTATACAATTATCTCATAAAAAAATAAAATATTGTTTGAATTGTAAAGGAGGTACTATTGTGAAAAAGGAAATTATGTCTGGCGTGAAAGCATTGCTGGCGGGTATGCTGGTCGTTTCCATGCTCGCGGGCTGCGGCCAGGAGGCTGCTCAGGGGGATGCGTCAAATCCGTCTGAAAGCACGGAGCCTGTCTCTTCGTCGGAAGAAGAGACCTCGAAAGAAAAAATAACGCTGACTATCGAATCAAGCCAGCAAAACGTTCAGGGCAACCAGTATGCCTTTTGCGAGGAGAATATAGCGGCGTTTGAGGAGGCGCATCCTAATATTACCATTGAGGTGCTGCTGGATCCAGACGAGCAGATAACTTCAATATTACAGACTAAGCTTGCGGCTGGACAGCCTTCGGATATTGTTGTCTATAACAAGGTTTCCGCGGAGAATGAGCTGGATGCGGTCAATAATTTTGTGGATCTTTCTGACGAGCCTTTCGTAGACAACCTGATAGATCCTTCCTTATTTAAGGCTCCTGATGGGAAGATTTATGGGTTTACCATGAAAAACACCTCTATGGAAATGGGAATTGTATATGATAAGAAAATGTTCGAGGAAATGAAGGTGTCTGTGCCCACGACATTTGATGAATTTGTGCAGGCGTGCGCCACTATTAAGGAAAATGGCGTCACTCCGATTTACGCGCCGTTTAAGGATAATTTCACATTCCAGATGTATACCAGCGACGCTTGGGGCTATTACGCCACAATAGTCGAACCGGGCCTGTGGGAGAAAATAAACTCCAACGAGGTCGCTTGGACCGAAGTGCCCGCGTTTGAGGAGAGCCTGACAAAACTGTATGAGCTTTACACCGAGGGCTACATGCAGGAAACGCTTCTTTCTGATGATTACGCCAGCTATATCAATGTGTTCCAAAATAAGCAGTGCGCGATGATGGCGGGCTCCAATCAAACGATCGAAGAAATGGAAGAAAAGCTCCCCGACGGCGAATACGGATTATTCCCGTTCCCCATGTTTGACGGCGAGAGCGAATACATTACCGTAGGACAGCTTGACTGCGTGTTTTTTATTCCAAAGGATGCCGCCCATGTGGAAGAGGCAAAGGCTTACTTGAACTTCCTGGCCCAGCCGGAGCAGTGCGACAGAGCCCAGGAGACGGTTGCGTTTTCTCCCAGCATTAAGGGGGCAAAATCTCCTGAATTGACGCCCTTCCAGGAAGAAATGGCGGAATATTACAATGACGGACGGGTTGCCCTTGAAATGAATACCTATATGTATGTGGATTTGAACGATCTGTGGAAATATTATCAGGATATGTTCGCAGGTGTAAAAACACCTAAGGAAGTTTTGCAGGAGTGGGATGCTAAGTTCAGCGACTTAATGCAGCAAAAAGAAAAAGAAGGCTTTTAACAGGTTTATCGTGTTCTAAAGCGAGGAGTCATAGTCATAGCCTGTCGTTTTGATGGGCTATGATTTATGATTCCGCGTGATTCATAAGGCGTTTCCGCCGTTGAAGGGGTGGCTTCTTTGGTTAGAAAAAAGAAAAGTTTATATGGCTATCAGATGATTTTGCCGGCCATTTTAATTTATGTGGTTTTCTTTATCGCGCCGGCGATTTACGGCGTATATTATTCTCTCACGGACTGGACCATAGGAAAATCTTCTGTTAATTTTGTGGGAATACAAAACTATATCAAGGTTTTTCAGGAAAGCGAATTGAGAAAAGCCATTGGCAACACATTTTTATATACATTTGTAGTAGTAGTTTTTAAGAACCTTTTTGGGCTGCTGCTGGCGCTGGCATTCAATTTAAATTTAAAAACAAGAAATTATTTAAGAGCGGTTACTTTCTTACCTTGTATTCTTTCCAGTGTTGTAATCGGCTTGGTTTTTGTGCCGATTCTGCATCCCTACGGCTTTTTAAATACCTTTTTGGAAGCTGCCGGCCTTGGCTTTATGGCTCAAAATTGGCTGACAAATGTAAATATCGTTATGTTAAGCATTGCGGGAGTATCTATTTGGCAGTGGACAGGTTATCATATGGTAATCTATCTCGCCGGCCTGCAAGGGATATCAAAGGAGTATTATGAGGCCTCTCTGATTGACGGCGCCAACGCGTTCCAGCGGTTTCGAAAAATATATCTGCCTCTGCTGGCGCCTTCCCTCAATATCAATTTTATTTTGAGCATGATCGGCGGGCTTAAGGTTTTCAGCGAGCCATATGCGTTAACCGGCGGAGGTCCCGGCAGTGCCTCTCAAGTTATCGCGTTAGAGGTGTTTGAAAAATTTGGCAGAGGGGAATGGGGCCTGGGTACTGCCTTGAATGTAATCCTAATGGTGTTTGTTATCCTTATTTGTATTCCGCTGCTATTAAAAATGCGAAAGAATGAGGTGGAGGAATGATGTCGAGAAAAACGAAATCGAAGCTTATCACTTCACTTTTAGAAATATTGTTATTTGTTTGTATTTCTTTTATTATTATAGTGCCGCTTTTAATTATGATATTGGGTTCCTTCAAAGACGCTACCGAGGTTACGGCTTTTAATTTGGAACTGCCGAAGCAATGGCTGTTTGAGAACTATGTAACGGTTTTTGAGGAAGCCGACCTAATTACGGCCTTTTTTAATGGAATCCTGATCACGGTGGTTTCTACTGCCATCACCATTGGCGTCAGTTCTCTGGCGGCGTTTATTGTGGCGAGAAGAAAGACTTCGCTTTCCCGGTTTTTATATTATTTCTTTTTTATCGGCACTATCATTCCTATGCAGACCATTCCCACCATCAGGCTTTTCAGCGCGTTGGGAATTTACGGCAGCTATACGAACGCCATCTTATTATATGTGGCCATCAATATTTCTTTTAGCTGCTTTTTATATACAGGGTTTATCAAGGGAATCCCCAAAGCTCTTGACGAGGCCGCTTTTATTGACGGAGCTTCGACAATAAAGGTGTTCTTCAAGGTGGTTTTTCCTCTGCTAAAGCCGATCAGCATGACGGTTTTAATTTTAGATTTTATGAATATTTGGAATGATATCAATATTCCGCTTTACTTTTTATCCAGTCCGAGCAAATGGACAATGCCGCTTTCCGTTTATCAATTTTTCGGACAGTTCAGCAAAAGCAACTGGAATTATGTGTTTGCCGATTTAACCTTAACCATACTGCCTGTTTTCATAGTGTTTTTATTCGCGCAAAAACATATTATCAATGGACTGACAGAAGGGTCGGTAAAGGCCTAATGTTCAGCGCGGCAGGAGAAAAATTTGGTGTGAGGGCAAAAGCTTATAAAGTGAAAAGCTCCGGCTTCAAATGAAACTAGCGCTAAGGCTTGCTATCATAGGCTATAATATAATTAAGAAGCAAGGATTGTTTGAGCTTTGCGGCCGGTGCTCCGGGCCGGCAGACCGTCCCGCTGAAAGGTTCGAGGTGGTTTTTTATTTTATCCAATACTAGATTCCAGACGAAAATGATGATTTCCTTTTCGTTTATCATGTTTTTGACGATTTCGATCTTTACGATATTTCTGCATCTGAACGTGTTTCCCCAATTAAAAGACGAGATTACATATAGTAATTTGGAACTGTGTGTGAAAACTTCAGAGAGCCTGGATAATCACATCGAAAAGATTGACGATATCACAAAAAAGCTTATCTCGAATAAGACGCTGATGCAAATCCTGACAAAAGCCAATTCCGGTTATCTGTTTGACAGTTATGAAAAGCTGGACAACGATAGACGGTTATCGGATATTGTTGCGAATACGATTGCCCTTACCTCTTTGTCGTCGCTGAATATCAACGTGTTTAGCGACGATGAAAGGTATACTTTTATTTATAACAAAAATTCCAGCAATTTACGCGTGATGCTGGAGGATCCCTATTATGTGGAAAAGCTGAACCAAAAAAAGCTTACCATTTATCACCGTCAGAGCGGTAACTTCGAAGAGGAATTCTCCATATCCTTTGTACGGCCGTTTTACGACGTGTATTCTAAGAAATATGGATATGTAGAGGTAGAAGAAACCGATAAGCACTTAAAGGAAATTTGCAATATTGGCAATGTTGGCGACGTTATCATAGCTGATGAAAGGAATCAGATCGTTTACGTTACGTCGCCGGTGGATCAAAAAACAAGAGAGTTCCTTTTGGCAGCCAGCCAACATGACGATGTTCTGGAGGATGAGTCGGGAAATATTTATTTTTGCTCGACATCGTCTTACTCTGGCTTAACAACCTATGTTAAATACGATCCGACAACGCTTTATTCCTCTCTGAACCTGCTGGAACAGGCGACTTATATTATAGTCGGCGCGGTAACCTTAATTTCACTATTGCTCATGTTTTTCTTTTCCCAGCTGCTGGTAAAACCTTTAAGAAAATTACGCAATAATGTGCTGCAGGTAAGCTATCAAAATATGGGAATTAAGGATTTTTCTACGGATAATGATGAAATTGTCCTGCTGGGACATGCTTTCCAAAACATATTAGAGGAATTGAAAATTTCCATAGACCATGAAATCGCCTCCAGCAAAGCCGAATCGGAAGCCCGTTTGGTTGCCTTGCAGGCCCAGATCGCGCCTCACTTCATACACAATGTATTGTACACAATCAGCATCGCGGCGCAGGAAGTCCGTACCGGCGACGTGGTTTCCATGTGCAAGCAGCTCTCCGATATGCTGCGCTATACAGTGAATTCCTCAGCTCAGACGGTCCGGCTGGAGGAAGAAATGAGATGCATCGATAATTACCTATCATTACAGGCAAAAAATTATGAGGAGTTTTTGGAATATGAGGTTAGCTTAAATCAGCGGACAAAAGATCTGCTGATTCCACGGCTTTCTCTGCAGCCCTTTGTCGAAAACATTTTTCAGCACGCGTTTAAGGCCAGCAAGCCGCCCTATAGAATTTTAATCCTTACGGCGGTTGACGGCGATACCTGGTCTATTTCCATCAGCGATAATGGAAGCGGCATGAGCGCTGAACAGATAGAGAAAATATATGAAACAGTGGATCAAAGAAAAATTTCTCCCCGGTGCGCAGCGGAAGAGACGGCGGCGAAGGCGGGAATGTGCGGAATGGGGATTATCAACTCGATATGCAGGTTAAAGATGATTTATGGGGACGATTTTAACTTTTCCATTTTTATTAATGAGACAGGGGGCACAACGGTTCGGCTGGAGGGCCCTTTTCAGGAGACGGGATGCGCGGATATGGAATGATATGCTGGCCATCCAATAGGAGGGATAATCATGAAGCTGGATTTTAATCAGGAATGGCGGGTATATCCCACCCCGGAGCCCGAGGAATGGAACCGGCCCCGAACCTATGAAATCGTGAATTTGCCGCATGATTATAATATAAGCTTGGAAACACAAAAGGAAAGATCCACCGGCCCGGCCGGTGGCTACTATCCTGGCTGTTCGGTAGAATATGAAAAAGATTTGTGCATCCCAGATGAATGGAAAAACAAGCTGTTCTTTTTAGAGTTCGACGGCGTATATCATAATGCGGTGCTGTGGATAAATGGCAAATTTGCCGCACGGCATCCCAACGGGTATACGCCTTTTTGGCGCGAGATTACCGAATTTGTCAAACCGGGAGAGAATCATATTAGGGTTTCTGCCGCAAATGAGGATATCCCAAATTCCCGATGGTATACTGGTACGGGAATTTACAGGGATGTGCATCTGTGGGTAAAGAATCCTCTTTATATTCCGCTGCGCGGCGTAATTCTGACGGCAAAGGCAGCGGAAGGACAGGCTGAAGTGAATTGCCGGGTAACGGTTGCCAATAAAACGGAGGAGCCCGTCCAAGCGGTTTTGAAGGTACGGCTGACAGACCCGGACGGAAACCGGTCGGAAACGAGCGGAATAATTTCCATACAGGCCCAAAGGTGTCAAAATGTGGAGCTCAGGGTTCCCGTCAGCCAGCCGAGGCTGTGGTCCGATGAGACGCCCAATCTCTATCAGTCTGCGGTTGAGCTTTTTTACAAAAATGAGATGGTGGACCAGGTTCTTTCAAAATACGGCCTTCGTACGATAGAAATTACGCCGCAAAAAGGATTTTTGCTCAATGGGAAACCTATTAAATTACGAGGCGGATGCCTGCACCATGTCGGAGGCATTATGGGAGCCGCTTCTTATCCGAAAGCGGAGGAAAGGAGAATCCGGCTGCTAAAGGAATGTGGATATAACGCGATCCGCAGTTCTCACAACCCCGCCTCGGAAGCCTTATTAAATGCCTGCGATAAGCTGGGGATGCTTGTGATTGATGAGGCTTTTGATATGTGGCGGGTTCCCAAAAGGCCCTACGATTACAGCCGGTATTTTGATGATTGGTGGCCTAAAGATGTGAAAGCCATGGTGGAAAGAGACCGAAACCATCCATGTGTCATCATGTATTCCACCGGAAATGAAATTCCGGAACGGGATGGGCGCTCTGGCGGTTATCAGCTGTCCCGCGAGATAACGGACTGCTTCAAAAGAAACGATCCTACGCGTCCGGTCACCAACGCCTTGTGTAATGCTTCGCCTGATGCCGATGTAGAAGGAATGGACGCTAATCTTTTAAAAAATGCGGATCAAATATATTTTGCCAGGGTCACAGAGGCCTTTGCGGCTCCTCTGGATGTGACCGGCTATAACTATATGCCGGAACGATTTGAAATGGATCATGCTTATTTTCCGAATAAAGTATTTTGCGCCACAGAAACGGCTCCTGCGGACAGCTGTCATGGCTGGAGCCTGGTGGAGCGGTTCCCGTTCCTAATTGGCGATTTTGTGTGGACGGCGATGGACTACATTGGCGAAGCGGGAATAGGAAGAACTCTGGTGGATGAGCCCCTTGAAGGATTGGCAGAGTATCCGTATCGGCTGGCTGGCACAGGAGATTTAGATCTTTGCGGAAGAAAGCGCCCCCGCTCGTACTATCGTGACTGCGTATGGGGAATAGCAAAACGTCCGTATTTGGCTGTGGAACCGCCTTGCCTTTATGGAAAGAAGCAAAATACCACTATGTGGGGATGGCCTGTCGTTGAAGAATATTGGAATTATCCGGGGATGGAAGGAAAACCGGTTAAGGTATCTGTATACAGCATGGCGGCTGAAACAGCGTTATATCTGAATGGAAAGCTGATAGGAGTACAGCCGTCGGGAAAGCCAAACCACTTTATCGCTTCTTTTCAGCTTCCCTATCAGCCTGGTGAATTAACGGCGGTCAATCTGGAGGACGGGAAAGAAATCTGCCGACATACGATCCGTACGCCCGGCCTTCCGGCTCACATTAGGCTAACGGCGGAAAAACCGTTTGTAAACAGAGGGGAAGAGGATATTTTATTCATTCATGCGGAGTTAATTGATAAAGCTGGAAATGTTATTCTTGAGGGAGATGATCCCGTGCATTTCTCCGTAGAGGGCGGAGGCTCATTTTTAGCGGCTGGAAACGCGGCGGTTAAAACAACAACGAACTATACCAGCCCCGACCAGCGTCTCTGCCGCGGCTATGCGCAGGCGGTAATCAGAACAAACGGCCTTTTAAAGCCTGTGACCGTCCGCTGCGCTGGTGAGAGACTTCCCGAATCTAAAATAGTGCTTCCTCTCGTCTGAAATTGTCAAAAAATAACCTTTTTCGAGTGATTCGGATGACAGGTGAAAATAGGCTTCAGAGGGGCGTTTGGCAATCAAAGCATGGCGCTTCGTAGGCGGCGGTTCAAAGGATTCGTTTTAAGGCGATTCTATCGTACAAAGGACTGGTGAGTCATGTATAGCATTATGGTGGTAGAAGACAGTAAGCCGATCGTAAGGGATATTATCAGTAAGATCCAATCAATACGTCCGGATATCAAAGAAATTGTGGTTACATACGATGGCGTCAGCGCCTTAGACATGCTGAAGAAGCAAAAGCCTGACATTCTGTTGACGGACATCAAAATGCCCATGATGGACGGACTTGAATTGATCAGCAAAGCGAAAGAAATTTATCCCGAACTGAAATGCGTTGTGATCAGCGGCTATGGCGATTTTGAATTTACCCACCAAGCTTTAAAACTGCAAGTGGATGAATATATTTTAAAGCCTGTCGATTTTGAGGACTTCAAAAGAATTTTACAAAGCCTGATTTATCAGATAGATCAACGCCGTATTGTCCACCAGGAAGAAATGTTTTCGAATTTACTAAAAGGGGCCTCTGAAGGGGAAGGAATGCTGGGTCAAAGCTATATGATCTCTGTGGTTAGGGGCAAGGCCATTTTAGAGCTGACGGATCTGTTAACCAAAAAGGAGATTTACCAAGCGTTAGAAATCCAAGATCCGGATGGAGGTATTTTGGTGGCTGAAACCAAATACAGGGGTGAAAAAGTCATTCTGTATGGCGAAGGCCGCTGTTCAGAGTTTGAAGTTAACCTCTTCAACGAAAAGGCATACCATTTCCTCAAGGAGCGGCATCCCCAGCTTAATATGATGTGTTCACGAGAGTTTTATACTATCAAGCGGCTCCATGAACAGTATATCCATTTATCTGGAAACCTGAGCAGCCTGGTGCTGATGAACCATTCTCAAATTTATTTTGATTCTATCTCCTATCAGCGCCCAAGCCTGACCACTTTAAATTCGGAAGCGGCTATTTTCAGTAAAAAGATCGAAAGCGTCATTCAGAATAGAATGTCAGGCGACATTAAAACTGAGTTGGGAAAAATTCTGAAAACCTGGGAGCAAAATGCGTATCCCATCATTTTTGTCCGCCGCTTTATGCTGATTATGATCGAGCAGCTTTTCGGTATCTTAAATGATAACAGCCAAATACGTTTAGAGGACAGTGTATCGCTGGCGAATAGAATTTTAAGTGAATGCGGTGATTATAAGGAGCTGGAAAGTAAGCTGGCGGATCTTTACGACTCATTTATGAGCGCAAGGGCAGATAAACCCAGCTCTTCCATGGAGCTGGCGAAAAAAATCCAAAAATATCTGGTGGAAAATCTTTATGGCAACATTACGATGCAGGATATCTCTGAAAAATTTTCTTTATCACCGTCGTATGTGAGCCGGCTGATGAAAATGTACTTTAATAACTCACCGATGGATTATTACAACAAGCTGAAAATGCAAGAAGCCCAAAAGCTGCTGACAACCCATAATGAGCTTAGGGTAAAAGATATCGCTGAAATTTTAGGCTTTAACGATCAGTATTATTTCAGTAAAATGTTTAAAGCACAATGCGGCGTGAGTCCTGCCGCTTTTAAAAAGGGGGATTAAAAGACAGTGGTGCGGCCGGCTTAATAGGGAATCTGGCGCCGTATCCTTTTCAGGATTCCAACGCCAGCCGGTGTTCATATTTTCGAGAGTTGTGAAAAACCAGAGTTATTCTGTAAAAAAAGAAAGCCTTTATGTTCTAAGAACGCCCCTAGACGTTTATAGTCCGGGGGCGTTCTTTATCTTTTCTAAAAAAAGCAAGCCAGGATTTTTATTAAAGCAAGAGGCTGTGAAGCCCTGCAGAATACAGAATGATTCGCGGCCTGGCGATGGGCGGAGCGGAATCATGGCTGATGACGGGCTAAGCTTCGCTGACTGTTTTTTCGGTAATATGCTGACGCTTAAGGCTTCTGTCTGCAAAGGGCTTCTTGATCGAGGGAACAATGCTGGAGCGGTTCTCACGCACCAGCTTGATTACTTCGCCAAGAATAATATCAAATAGATATCCCACCGCGTATTTGCCATAGATTTCTAAATAATCGTAGTGGTTTGTTTTAAACTTCAAAGGAAAAATTCTGTCAAAATATTGCAGGTATTTTTCAAAAGAAGCATTCTGCAGCACGGATAAGCTTGTCACCAAGGCTTTTATTCCTGGAATGGAGATAAAATCCTGGGCCAGGGGCTCAACGATAAAAGCCATAGGGCTGACGATAATATTGCACAAATTTGTTCCGAGCTGCTTAATGGTGGGGTAATACAGCTTGATTTCCTCTAAAATGTAAACGCTTTTGTTCCAGGCGATCAACTGGCTTTGAAATTCCCGCAGCCAAAGGCTATAGGGCCGGGCACAGAATAAAAGCACCGCGTCGGCGTTTAAAATATCGTTCGCGATCTGATGGATCAGGCTGCTGGGAATGGTTCTTAAAATACTGTACATAGTGTCGTTGATTTCAGTGCGGAGAATATGGGGATGATACCAGCCGTGATCGAGATTGGAAAGCGCGATGGACTGCTGGTTTTCCGGATTGTGGATTTTTGCCTTTACCAGATCGGAAAAATTATCGTAACCAAGCTTCCGGCAGAACCGCCGGACAGAGGAAACGGATACAAAACATTCCTCTGTAACGATTTTAAGAGTAAGCTTTTCCAGCTTGCTGTAATTTAGAAGCAAATAATAGGCCAAAATTCCGCTGGTGTGATCTAGATTTGAGGATGACGCGTAATCGATCAGCTTCTGCATTAGTGAAAATTCTTTGGTGTTCATATGGCGTCCTTTCTGCCGGCAACCGCGGCGGTTCCCTGCGGATATAAAACAAAAGCCTTGCAGCTATTGCTCTCCCCATTCCGCCAATTCCTGCAGAATCGGCAGAAGGCTGAGCCCCATGGGGGTGAGAGAGTATTCCGTGCGTAAAGGCGGAGCGGGATACTCTATTCTCTGTACAAAGCCATCCCGCTCCAGCTCGTGAAGATATTTCGTCAGGGTCACACGGGATACCGCCTGTAGGCACAGCTTGAGAGAGCCAAACCTTATGGTATGCTCTCCAATGTTTAAAATCAGAAATACTTTCCATGGCGTTGTCAGCAATGGGAAAATCCGGTTGGCATAAAATTCGGCCTCCCCTTCCGGTGTTAGGATATCATTGGGCTGCGGCGGCATAAGGGCACTCCTTTCTGCGCGGTTTGTTCCACCCGCATAAGCATTCATTAAAAAATTACGAAAAACTGCCGTAGGATCCAGAAAGCGCATTAAAAAGCGGTGTCAAAAAAAGAACGATTATTATTCTTAATAGGAAATAAAAAATATGCTTTAAAAAAACAAATAACCATTTATATATATAATACCTAAAATTTTTAAAAAATCAATAGAATATTTTCTTCAACTTATTCACTTAATTTAAAACTAAACTATCCTAGGTAAAATGATTTACCTATTTTACATCCACGAGACAATTCGCTATCCTAAAGTTGAAAATAAATAGTTAGTAATCTATAGGGATGAAACAGTATGATGAAGGGTTATTTGGCGATTATCGCGGCCTCACTTTTATATGGGATTATGCCGGTTTTATCCAAGCTGCTGCTTTTAGAGGGAATGAACAGCAGCAGCATTGTAGTATGGCGGTTCTGCTTTTCCACGGTTTTTTGCCTGGCTATCATGCTGATAAAAAAGATCCCGTTTCAGGCAACCCCCAGACAAATAGGCGTTATGATAGTGGTCGGAATATTAGGATTTGGTATGACGGCCACTCTGGTGACAGCCGCCTATAATTACATACCTGTAGGCCTGGCCACTATGTTTCAGTTTTCCTATCCTTTATTTGTCCTTATCATCATGGTGATCCTTACAAAGGAAAAAATAGGCGCGCTCAGGGCGGTCGCCGTCGCTTTCTTAGCGGTGGGGCTGGTACTGATGATGGATTTCAGCGGAGGGGCCAATTATACGGGAATCGCCTTGGCTCTGCTTTCCGGCGTAACCTACGCGTTTTATGTGGTTTCCAACCAAAGAAGCTGCTTTAGAATGCTGGATGGCTTTACCACGATGTTTTACGCCATGGTGGCCAGCAGTATCTTTTTTACCCTGCAGAGCCTGGTCAGCGGACAATTGATGGCGCCTCCCACCCCGAAGAGCTGGCTGCTCGCAATGATCATCGGCTTGTTCTGCACCGTGTTTTCCTTGCGGCTCCTGCTGTATGGCATCAGCGTGCTGGGAGCGTCAAACGCGTCGATTTTAAATATTTTAGAGCCGCTGACCAGCCTGATATCAGGAGCCCTGATCTATGGGGACCAGCTGAGCATCCCTACGATGATAGGATGCGGGCTGGTGATTCTCGCTATTTTGCTGGTATCCCTGGCGGGTAAAATCAGCCAGAACAAAACCAAGCAAAGGAAAAATTCTCTTTGAACCGCTTAGGGCTCAACCTTGAAACGAGCTGCTTGGCTGCTTTCGTGAAATATAATTTATGGGAGAAAGCGCCTGCGCGGATGTGCTTTTTTGCGGATGCTTTACTATTTGCTTAGAGGGAGATGCTTATGGACGGAAAAAGACAGCCGGCAATGCTGGCGGCGGTTTTCGAAGAACCGAATCTTGTAGAAATTTGCTGCGGAAGGGAGCGCGGCCGGCTGACGGGAAAATTTGCAGACCTAATATCCGCAAGGCCGCTGCGGCGGATTTATTTCTGTGGCAGCGGCTCCGTAGCCAATACAGGAATGATCTTAAAGCAGGCTGCGGAGAAATGGCTCGGAGTAGAAGCGTCTTGGGAATATTCCGGGCTGTTTCTAAACCATGGCGGATTGAACGCTTCCGGAAAATACAGGCCGGAAGAAATGCTGGTGATCTGTCCTTCGGAAAGCGGTCTGACCCGGGGGCCGGTAGAAATCGTGAAACAGGCGCGCAGCCTTGGAATTCCCTGTGTTTGCACTGTTCAGAGCGGCGGCAGTCCGCTGGAACGGTACTGCGATGTGGTGATTGTAAAGCCCTCCGGGAAAGAACTGGCCTTGCCCTCGACTAAGGGATATTCCGTCGGTCTGCTGGTGCTTCTTCTCTGCCTGCTGGAGGGCGCCAGAGTGAAAGGCTCGGTCAGCCAGGCGGAATACGGCCAGATAAACCAAAGCCTCGCGTCACTGGGCGGCAGCTGTCAATCAATTGCCGGTCAGACGGTGAAATGGTTTCTGCGACGGCAATATCCAGTCATGAAGCCGCCGTTTTACAGAATCATAGGGTACGGCGCGAACTATGGCACAGCGGTAGAGGGCGCCTTGAAAATGATGGAATCCCACAAGCGGATGACAGCGGCCTATGAGCTGGAGGAATTTCTTCACGGGCCCTTGGGCACTGTGCAAAATGGCGATATGATTTTTTTCCTGTTTGGGGAAGATGGTCCAGAAAAGGAGAGGATGAAGCTGCTTTTCCGGCAGATGGAAAAAATTACGCCCCACTGCGTCGCGGTAGGAGACTCGGACCTGGAAAATGAGGGCGGCAGAAATCTTTTATTTCCGTTAAGGGGAGGGGAGTTCTTTAACGCTGTAGAACTGGTGGTGCCTTTTCAGGTTCTGTCCTGCCTGATAGCGGAATGCTTGGGCCTGGATACCACTCAAGGAATGAATGCGGAAGCCAAAGCGGCGATGGGCCCCAGCTTTCCCAAAGAAAGCGGCAGGCAACCGCTATGAAAGAAATATTATGCGTCGATATCGGCGGCTCCAAATATATGGTGGGGGTAATCACACCAGAGGGGAAAATTCTTTATTCCCGAAAGGTTCTTTGGAAAGGCGAGGCGGGGAATCCCGGAAGGATTTTGGGAAATATCATTCAAACGGTGGATGAGGTTTTGGAAAAGCATCCCCTATGCAGAAAGAATCCAATGGGAATGACCATTCCGGGGCTGGCTGACCCAGAAAAGGGAGTATGGAGGTCCTCCGAGTTTTTGGGGGTTTTTAATCTGCCGGTTGGCTCGCTGTTTCAGCGCCGCTACGGAGTGCCTCTGAAAATGGAGAACGATGCCAACGCCTGCGCGTATGCGGAATGCTTTTTCGGAGAAGGAAGAATGTGCAAGGATTTCCTTTACTTGACTGTCAGCAACAGCATCGGAGGCGCTCTGTGCCTCAATGGGGAAATATATACGGGAGCCTGGGGCGAGGCGGGAGAATTCGGCATGTGTCCGGCTGAGGACTTGCTGGAAAAGAACGCTGCCGTACGCCGTCCGCTGGAGCTGCTGGCCTCCGGGCGGGGACTGTCGGATAATTATTACCGCCTGAAGGGACTGCCCAATGGGCGCCGGATTCATGCTGCGGTTTTGGAAAGATATGCCCAGCGTGGGGATGCCGCCGCTATCCAGGCCTTTGAACTGGAGGGAACCTATTTAGGAAGGGCAATCGCTCATGCCGCGTTTCTGCTCAACCCACGGAAGGTTGTTCTGGGAGGAGGGCTTTCTTTGCTGTTCGATACCTATAAAAGCTCTCTGATGGATACGCTGCGCTGTGAGATGAAGCGGCTTCCGGATGGTATGCCGGAGGTGAAGGCCACAAGCTTAGGGTATCATGGCGCGCTGCTGGGAGCGGCCGCGCTGGTATTAAAGGTTCAGCAGACGGAGAAGGGAGGCTGAAATGGATACCGATAGGATCGTGTTAGGCGTTGATGTGGGAGGGACAAAGATACGGTACGGCTTAATGGATATGGAAGGAACGGTCCTGACCGACGATCAATGCCGATCCCGCGCTATGCCGTGTAGGGAATGGTTTTCTTTCATTACAGAAAAGCTGGATTCCTTTCTGAAGGCCAACCCAGAGGGGAAAGCCGCGCAAGCCATCGGACTTGGAATTCGGGGATCTATCGATCACCGGAGCCGGCGTTTAAGGTCGTCGTCGGTGGTCCGGCCGGATGGCTTTGATCTTTGCGGGGCATTGTCGGCGTATTACCAGATCCCTGTGTTTTTGGAAAATGATGTGAAAGCCTCCACGGTTTCAGAGCTTCTTTACGGAGAAGGAAAGCGTACGGATACCTTTGCCTGCGTAAACGTAGGAACCGGCCTCGCGATGGGGCTGGTATATGAAGGGAAGCTCATTCACGGAATACGCAACAACGCCGGAGAAATTGGAAATCTTTTGTACCGCCGTTCAGACGATGGAGAAACTGCCTGTGTGGAAACGGTGGCTTCGGGCATGGGGCTTCAGCGTGAGGCTTGCAGACTGAAAAAGGCTTTTCCCAATAGCGGGCTGTTTCGCTGTGAGAGAGCGCCTTCCGGCTATGAAATCCTGCAGGCGTGCCGTAGGGGAGAGCCTCTGGCGCGAAAGGCGGTGGAAAATACCATCCACGAGCTGGCGGTGCTGATCCTCAATTTAGAAAATGCGCTGGATCTTGGCACGTATGTTTTTGTGGGAGGCGTGATGTCAGACCCTTGGTTTTTTGACGCGGTGGAGAAAGAAATCCAGCGGATTGCCCAAGGAATTCATTATGGGATTTTCAACTGGGACGCGGTGTTAAAGATTTCCGACGCGGGGGCGGGCTCTGCGGGACTGCGGGGAGCCTGCGGCGTGGCGGTTTATGGATTGAAGGGCATGGAATCACGGCAGCGGGTTTAGGATTATAGAAAGGAGAGAATCAAGGATGGATCAGTTACAGGTTCAAACCGGCAACGAAAGGCTGAAACGGCTGATGCTTTCTCTTGCCAAACCGGAAAAGTGGAAAGCTACAGAGGAGCTTGCCGCCGCCAGCCTGCGGGCATATGCAGCGGATGAGAGGCTGGCACGAGTGGATACGGTAATCATAATTGGACACGGAACCTCTCTGGCAACGGCGATGAATGCGGAATTTCTGTTTTCCAGGGCAGCGGGAGCGGCCGCCAGAGCGGTACCGGCGTATCAGTTCCGCAGTTACGCGCGGGATTATCTCAAGCGGCCGGAGCGGACCCTTGTAGTGGGCATCAGCTGCAGCGGAAATACAGAGAGCGTTGTAAAAGGGTTGGAGGCGGCCCGGCAGGCCGGAGCGCTGGCCATGGGAATCACCGGCAGGGGTGAAACCAAAATGAGGGAGATTTCGGATTATTTGATAGAGGCTGACACAGCCGTGGAGCAGGAGGCGGGAATGACCGCCTACAGCGCCTCCCATCTGTTCCTTCTTTATTCTGCCCTTCGGGCGGCGGTGCTTCTAGGGGAAAAAAGGGGGAACGCAAAAGGCCTAAAGTACTGGGAAGCCCAATGGAAGAGCGTTAAAAAAGCTATGAGCGCCCTTCCGGAACTGTTTGAGAAAATGGGAGGCCTGGCAGAAGAATATTCCCAGGAGGAAATGCACAATGTGGTAGCGCTGGGCACCGGCCCCAATCTCGGTACGGCTCAGGAAGGCGCGTTAAAGATCTGTGAGTTTGCCTGGGTGTTCGGAGCGTGCGAGGAGCTGGAGGATTTTGCCCACGGGCGTTTCCGGGAGGCGGACGGGAAAATCCCGCTGCTCCTGCTTGCCCCTCATGAAAACCTTCAGGAAAAGGTGCTGGATCTTCTGGCGGGCTGTGAGATCGCCCGCACGCCTACCGTGATTTTTACCCAGAAAGCTCTGCCGGAGGTTCAAAAATTGGCGGACCGGGTCATTTTGATGCCGGCAGTGGAGGAGGAGTGCCTGACGCCGTTTCTTTATGTGTTTCCTCTATGGTTTTTGGGATACCATTTCCGCAGCCGGCAGGGAAAGCTGGTAGGAGAGCGGCGTTTCGGCTTGAAGGCCACCGATATCAGCTATCAGGCCTATCTGAGCCGCCGTCAAACCTAAGGACTGGCGGCAGGAATAAAAAAGGGCATTTTGCCGCGGAAGGCCAAAGAAAGTTTCGTTTGGCACGCGGCGTTTCGAAATAAAGCTATGATATTGTTATGGAAAGGGAGAGAAGGTTGAAACATTGTAATTTAGGCACCATTCCGAAAAAAGCGCACAAAACCAAGCCCCCTAAAAGCGGGCAAAATTGAAGTCATGCTTAAAGTCTACGCAGTAGGAGGAGCAGTCACCAGATAACC